>Ga0306924_10006288_pt1 | contig 11824 bp, 10 predicted proteins | sample sta12Can44000111_FD_203756 | JGI IMG/M metagenome (GOLD analysis project Ga0306924, IMG submission 203756) | Lab enrichment of tropical soil microbial communities from Luquillo Experimental Forest, Puerto Rico - statanox.12C.anox.44.000.111 (v2)... | ecosystem: Environmental > Terrestrial >... | reverse complement strand
GCGATGCGTCGGGTCATCATGGCCGAAGACGAAACCGGACGGCGTGCGGGACTGGCCGAGCTGCTGCCGATGCAGCGCGAGGATTTCGCCGAGATCTTCCGGATTATGAAAGGCTTCCCGGTGACGATCCGGCTGTTGGATCCGCCGCTTCACGAGTTCTTGCCAAAGACCCCCGACGAGTTCGGCGAGATGGCTCGATTGAGCGGCAAGGACGTTGACACGGTTCGCCACCGCGCTCTCGTGCTGCACGAGGTCAACCCGATGCTCGGTCATCGTGGCTGTCGCCTCGGCATCACCTATCCGGAGATCTACGAGATGCAGGCGGCTGCAATTTTTGAGGCGGCTGTCGCGGTGACCAAGGAAACCGGCGAGCCGGTCGAGCCGGAGATCATGGTGCCGCTGGTCGCTACCAAAAAGGAGTTTGATATCCTAAAGGCGATCATCGATCGCGTCGGCAAAGAGGTGATGGAAAGGGCCGGCACCGCCGTGGGCTATCTCGTCGGTACGATGATCGAGTTGCCGCGGGCGGCCTTGCGTGCCGGCGAGATCGCCCAGACGGCAGAGTTTTTCAGCTTTGGCACCAACGATCTGACCCAGACGGTTTTTGGACTGTCGCGCGATGACGCTACGAGCTTTGCCGGGGCCTATCAGCGGCTCGGGATTTTCGAGCACGACCCGTTTGTGACGCTCGATGTCGACGGGGTCGGGGAGCTCGTGCGCCTGGCCGCCGAGCGCGGACGTGCGGCCCGTCCGGGGTTGAAGCTCGGCATTTGCGGCGAGCACGGCGGTGACCCGGCGTCGATCAGCTTCTGCCAGACGGTCGGTCTCGATTACGTATCCTGCTCCGCCTACCGAATCCCGATCGCCCGGCTCGCTGCGGCGCAAGCCGCATTGGCATGCAAAGCCGGGGACACGACGGTGTGATCCCGCAAGCCGCCGGCCTGCTGTTGGTACTGATCGGCGGGACGACCGCTGTGACCGCCCAGACCAGAGGTCCTATACCGCACCTATCTCCACCACCAACCGCGTATGTGGTGCCGACCCCGACGCCGCAGGCCCCGCCGACCGGTGCGCCCCCGGCCGCAACACCGCCGGCTGGCCTTTCACCGTTGCTGACGCAGCCGGGCTTGATATTCGGGACCCCTGAGCGGGCGAGCCCGCTCTTTCGGTCCACCCCTTCTCCCGCCCCGGTGGATCAGCAAAAAACGCAATCCTATCGCAACGACCTGATCAACCAGCGCTTTCAGCTGGATCGGCAAGGCGTCAGTCCAGGCACCGAGCGTTACCGCGAAATACAGCAGCAGCTGAACCAGCCGGGTTCGCGTTAGCCTCCGCCCGAAACGGCGTCATCGAGGTGCATCCAGGCGGGTTTCGAGGCAACGAGAGCGGTCTCCCCGGCCTTCAGCTGCTTGCCCTCGACGACCGGCGCGATGCGCACCAGCGCCAGACCGAGCTCGCCGCGGGCTGACCGCATCTCGCCGACTTCGCGTCCGTCGGCGGTAATGATCGTCCCGGGTGCCGGTGCCGGTCCATCGATCTCGACCGGCATCAGCCGCTTCTTGATCAGGCCACGGTACTTGGTGCGCGCCGTCAGCTCCTGACCAATGTAGCAACCCTTCTCCCAGTCGACGCCATTCAGCTCGTCAAACCCCGCCTCGAGCAAAATCGATTTTTCCGGGACGAGGTCGCGACCGCCATCGGGAATCCCGAGCTCGATCCGCAATCGGTCATACGCGTGGAAGCTGCACTCCGCGAGGCCGATGCCTGCAAGTGCCGGTCGAATATCTGGGCGCGGCAGAATGCAGCGCACACCCACCGCTACAAGCCTCGGGTCGACAAAGGCGACGCCCGAGCCGAACGGGCGGGCGGCACCCGGTTCTTCGGAAAGACCTATCGCCGCTGGAGCGCCTGCGCCAAACACGACCGCTACCGCGAACTCCTGCCGCTCGTCGAGGGCGGCCTTTGCCCGCAGGCGGTAGATCGAGAGCCGCCGCTTCAAGTCGCTGAGGCGCCCGGCCTCCGCCTCGAGCCAGATTGCCTCGTCGAATTCGATCATCATGAAATCGTGCAGGTACTTGCCCTGCGCGGTGAGCAGAGCCGCGTAGCGCGCTTGCGCCGGACCGACCTTCTCGACGTCGTTCGAGACGAGCCCCTGGAGAAAGCTCCGACGCTCCGCCCCGGAGACGGCAAGGATGCCTCGGTCATCGAGCAAAGCAAAGCCAGCGTCGGGCATTGTTCGAAGAACCCTTTGGGATCCGATAAAAGTGGGCGAGGAGCGGTTGCTTGGCAAGCCGCTTGGCCGCAGGATATAAGGCGCCGAGACCGGCGAAAATGCGCATCCTGTTTGTCACCGCGACGCGTATCGGCGATGCCGTGCTGTCGACCGGTGTTCTTTCTTATTTGATCGATCGCCATCCGACCGCGCGGCTGACCATCGCGGCGGGGCCCGTAGCAGCGCCGCTGTTCGAAGCAGTACCGCAGCTCGAGCGACTCGAGGTGATCGAAAAGCTGCGCTGGTCGGCACATTGGCTGCCGTTCTACGCTGCCGTCGTGACCCGGCGTTGGGACCTCGTCGTCGACCTGCGGGGCTCGGCGCTTGCGTGGCTGCTGCGGGCCCAAGAGCGGCGGGTGATGGCCAAAGGTGACGTGCGCGAGCACCGAGTGCGCCAGCTCGGCCGCTTGTTCCGGCTTGATCCGCCGCCGAGCCCGCGGCTGTGGACGGCGGCGCACCACGAAGCCGCCGCGAGTGCGCTGATCTCTGCCGGCGCACCTGTGTTGGCGGTAGGTCCGGCTGCGAACTGGCGCGGTAAGGAGTGGCGAGCCGAGCGCTTCGCTGTGCTTGCGCAACGCCTGACTGCTATGGACGGTCTGCTGCCTGGGGCGCGTGTCGCGGTGCTGGCGGCCGCGCATGAGCGCAGCCAAGCCGGGCCTGTACTCGCGGCGATCCCGCCCCATCGGCAAATCGACCTGGTCGGCAAAACCGATCTGCTGACCGCAGCGGCCGTGCTGCGAGGCTGCGCCCTGTTCGTCGGCAACGATACGGGACTGATGCACATCGCAGCGGCGTCGGGGACGCCGACCCTCGGCCTCTTCGGTCCAAGCCCGAGCGATCGATACGCTCCTTGGGGGCGGCACACCGGGTTGGCGCGTTCGAGCGATTCGCCCGATGCGATGTTTGGTCCGGGATTTGATCACCGCACCACCGACACGCTGATGGACGGTCTCTCGGTCGATGCCGCTGAAGCGGCGGCGCATAAATTGTGGCACCTGGTGGCGAGCGCTGCGGCGTGAACGGGTCGCGGCGACCGAGCCTTTCCGCGCTGGTCGTGGTTCACGACGAGGAGCGGCAACTTGCCGAATGCCTGGGCCGTCTTAGCTTTGCCGACGAGATCGTCGTTGTCCTCGATCGCTGCACCGACCGGTCTCGCGAGATTGCCCGCGGATTCGCACAGCGGCTCGTCGAAGGTGCTTGGGAGCGGGAAGGACCCCGTCGGCATGCCGGCATCGATGCTTGCGGCGGTGACTGGATCCTCGAAATCGATGCCGACGAGCGGGTTTCATCGGAGCTCGCGGCCGAGATCCGCGAGGTCGTCGCCGGGTCGTCGGCGAACTGGCATCTGATCCCGGTCGACAACTATATCGGCTCCCGGCTGGTGCGCTGGGGATGGGGAGCCTCCTTCGGCAGGCCGGCGCATGGCGCGCTGTTCCACAAGGGCGCCAAGAAGTGGGGAGATCAACGCATCCACCCGGCCGTCTCGTTTTCGGGAGCACAGGGGAGGACACTCGCGGCGCCGATCATCCACTACGTCGACCGCGACATCTCCGAGATGCTGCTGCGGCTCGACCGCTATACCAGCGCGCGGGCCGAGGATCTGCGCGAGAGCGGCGACATCGGCAGCTATGGGCGCAACCTGCGCCGCATCGCTTCGCGCTTTTGCAAATGCTACATCGGGCGCAAGGGCTATCGAGAGGGCCAGTGGGGCTTTCTGATCGCGCTGTGCGCCGCCCTTTACCCGATCCTCTCCTATCTGAAGGCACGGCTCGACCCCTCGTCCGACGCAGCCGCGCGCCTCGACCCTCTCCCCGCGCCCGGAGACAGGGAGGGCACCGCGAATCGCCAGATCAAGTCCGGAGAGGAGGGTGAGGAGCGGAAGGCGCCTCTCTGGGTCGAACCCGAGTGATGGCAAGCGTGGTCATGGCCGATGACGGCATCGCCTTCGATGGGGTGATGGCGGAAACCGCACCACTCGGGGGCGCCGAGACCGCCTTTGTCGCACTCGCCGAGGCATTGGCGGCGCGCGGCCACCGGGTCGAAGCGCACAACCGCTGCCGCGCCACGGTCGTGCACAAAGATGTGCGCTGGAGCCCGCTGTCACGCGACTTGCCGGATGCTTGCGACCTCTACATCGGCAACCGCAGCCATCGGGTTATCGGGCTCGTCCCCCGCGCGGGACGCCGGCTGTTCTGGCTGCACAACCCCGCCTCCTATCTGAGAAAGCCGCGCAATTTGTGGGCGCTCGCCCGCCACCGTCCGACCGTGGTGGTAACGGGTACCTACCATGCGGCGACGATCCCGCGGTGGCTGCCCTGCGGCGGGCCGGCGATCATCCCCTATGGTGTTCTCGATTGCTTTCGCGCCGCCTCTGCTCGCGAGCCCCCAACGCCGCGGGCGATCTTTACCTCGAACCCGTTACGCGGGCTCGATTGGCTGCTCGATCTCTGGGTCAAACGGATCAAGCCCGTGGTCCCGGTGGCGGAGCTGCACATCTATGCCGGCGGTGCCGTTTATGGCCTCGCCGGGACTCGGCGCGGGGAACGGATCGACGAGGTCCTGGCCCGTGCCCACGGGCTCGCGGCATTGGGCGTCCACCGGTTCGCGCCGATCGGGCGCAAGGCCTTGGCCGACGCGCTCTCAGGCGCCCGGGTCATGCTCTATCGCGGCGATCCCGGCGAGACCTTCTGCCTCGCGCTCGCCGAGGCACAGGCGATGGGGGTTCCGGCTGTGGTCACACCGCTCGGCTCGACAGCCGAGCGCGTCATCGACGGGGTGACCGGGTGCGTGGCAAAGGATGACGACGGCTTCGTAGCGGCAGCTGTTGCGGTCTTGCGCGACGACGAGTTGTGGCGCCGCTGGCATCTCGCCGCGCTCGAACGGCAGCGCGGGCTCAGCTGGAATACGGTCGGCGCCCGCTTTGAGGCACTGATGAACGGCAGGTCGGATGACCGGCGCTTTCCCGGTTTTACCGGGAAATACCCGGTAAAAAATTAAATTGGATCTCGTGCGATCGTCAAAAAATCCGTATCTTCAAATACTTAGAAACTTCATCCCATTGATCGAAGCGGGAAATTTGCTGCTGTGAAAGCGGGAACCAAAGCAGGTAACCGGGAATAACCGGGTATTTGACTTTCCGCCCGTCGGGGCCTCGCCTCCCACCGATTTCTGGACCGTATGATACTCGTCGATCCCGGCGACAAGATGACGGCCTCAGCTGGACCGTGGGGTGTTCAGGTTCACGGTGACGTTCTTGCGTTGCGTGAAGCTCTCCAGCATGCCCTCCAACGAGAACTCTCGGCCGATCCCGCTCTGCTTGTAGCCGCCATAGGAGTGGCCGGGCTGCTGACCGAGCCCCTGATTGACCTGGACCCAGCCCGATTCGATGGCGTGTGCGGCGCGCAACGCGATGCCGATGTCGTGCGTCCAGACATAGGCCGCGAGACCATAGTGGCTGTCGTTGGCCATGCGGATCGCATCGGCCTCGTCGCGCCACGGGATGGCAACGAGAACCGGACCAAAGATCTCTTCGCGCGCCAGCCGCCAGTCGTTGGAGGCGTCGGCGAACACCGTCGGGATCGTGAAATACCCCACGCTCAGCGGCCCTTCCGTGGGCGGCAGCCCGCCAAACACCAGACGCGCGTCCTGGCGCCGAATGCCCTCCTCGATATAGGCGCAGACCTTGCGGAACTGCTTTTCGTTAATGATAGAGCCGATATCGGTCGCCTCGTCCAAAGGGTCGCCAATCGTCAGAGCCGCCGTGCGGCTCCGCAATTTGTCGAGAAAGCTCTCGAAGATGCCGGCATGCAGAAAGAGGCGCGACCCCGCGGTGCAGGATTGGCTTTGCCGCGTAAAACGCATCGCGGCGATGACGCCGTCCACAACCCAATCCTCGTTGGCATCGGGGTAGACGATCGATGGGCTCTTGCCGCCGAGCTCGAGCGAAACCGGCACGATCCGCTCGGCCGCCGCACGCATGATGAGCTTGCCGACCTCGGTCGAGCCAGTGAAGGAGAGCTTGCGGACCGATGGGTGCTCGGCAAGCGCCGCCCCGCACTCCTCGCCCAGACCGGTCAGCACGTTGAGCACGCCGGGCGGCAGGAACTCCTGAGAGATTTCGGCCATCAGGAGAACGCCGAGCGGGGCATCCTCCGCCGCCTTGAGCACGATCGTGTTACCCGCGCACAATGCCGGAGCGATCTTCAGCGCGCCCAGCAGCACCGGCGCATTCCACGGGATGATGGCCCCAACCACCCCGATCGGCTCGCGCCGCGTATAGCTCAGCACCTGCTCGCCAAGCGGGATCGTCTCGCCCTTCAGCTCTCCGGCCAAACCGCCGAAATAGCGGAAAATATCGGCCGCGAGCCGCGCCTCCGGCCGCGCCTGAGTTCGCAGCGCATTGCCGGTCTCCAGCGCGATGGTACGGGCCAGCTCCTCGCTGCGGGTCTCCAAGGTGTCGGCGATGCGCAGCAGCAGCCGCCCCCGGTCGCGCGGGGCGACCTTGCTCCAGGCTGGGAAGGCCCTCGCGGCGGCTTTCACTGCGGCGTCCACATCAGCCGCATTGCCGCGCGGAACCTCGGCGACTGAGCTACGTTTGGCTGGATTTTCGACCCTCAATAGAGCGCCCGAGAGACTGTCTACCCAGCTGCCGTCGATCAGCATCCACGCATGGCGGTTTGCGTCGGCAACGGCGGGAGCAAGTGTCTGTTCAGTTACGGCCATCGGTGCGCTCTCCGTATGATTGGGCGAAACCACTCGCGGCTCCTACGGCTCTTCCAGAGAGGTAATCTCGCCGGCTAAAGGTTTCACGCTAAGCTGGCCTGTCAGCCTCAAGGGAGGCTGCGGGTCCAACTGTTGGAACGGAAGAGATCCTGATGAAGTTCGGCATCCACAATCCATCTTGGCTGTTCGGGCCGGACCCCGCCGAGGCTTTCGAGGCGGTCAAGGCAAAGGCGCAGTGGGCGGAAAATCACGGCTTTGTGTGGCTCTCGGTGATGGACCACCTGATCCAGATCGGCGGCGTCGGCGCACCCGACGAGCCCTTTATGGAAGGCTGGACCGTGTTATCAGCCCTGGCCGCGGTGACCAGCCGCATTCGTCTGGCGACGCTCGCCACGTCTGTCGGCTACCGCAATCCGGCGCACCTGGCCAAGATCGCCGCCGGGGTGGACCTGATCAGCCGGGGACGGCTGACCCTCGGTATCGGCGCCGGCTATCTCGAAGCCGAATACCGTCAATATGGCTGGGAGTTCCCGGCCCGCCCGGCGGTGCGCATCCGGCAGATGGAGGAAGCCGTCCGGCTGATCCTTGCGATGTGGACGGAGAAGCAAACGACCTTTCACGGCAGGTATTTCAACGTCGAGGATGCGATCCTCGAGCCGAAGCCGATACAGAAGCCACGCCCGCCGGTCATGATCGCCGGCGGCGGCGAGCAGCTCACACTGCGTGCGGTCGCCCGCCTCGCCGATGCCTGCAATATTGGCGGCGACCCCGCTACAGTGAGACACAAGCTCGCGGTGCTGCGCGACCATTGCGAGGGAGCGCAACGCGATTATAACGCGATCGAAAAGACGCATAACAACAGCTGGTTGATCTCCCGCGACGCGGCCGCGGTGGCGGCGAAGCGTCAGCGGTTCGCTGCTCGCGGGCCGTTGCGGGGCTTTGTCGGCACGGTGTCCGCGGCGATCGATCTGATCGGGCAATACCAGGATGCCGGCGTGCAGCTGTTGATCCACAGCGATTACCGAAATGACACGGAGACCAACGAGCTGCTCGCCTCGGACGTCATGCCGCATTTCGCATGAGCGGCCAAACCCCAAGAAACGGATCTTCAAAGGGTGGTCGACAATCGAGCGGTTCTGGTGCACGGCTTGTGAGCTCGGTGTCGCTGGTGCGTGACCACATCTCCACACCAGGGCGCGAGTCGCCTCCGCCGGGGCGGTGATCAAGGCTGGGCCCGCAGCGTCGAGAGCCCATGACGGTTGATTTGACGAGCGCTCAAATTCCGGTCCCAATAGGCTGCCAAGAACGAGGCGGGATGGGGAGCCACCAATGTCGGCGACGGCGCGACTAACCTTGCGCGTCGATCTCGATGAAGACCGAGCGGTTGGCCCCGGCAAGATCCGACTGTTGGAGGCGATCCGCGATACCGGATCGATTACAAAGGCCGGCTTGGCGCTCGGCATGTCGTATCGTCGCGCATGGCTCCTGGTTGATGACATGAACAATTGCTTCCGCGAGCCGGTCGTTGCCGCCCAAGCCGGTGGCAGCCATGGCGGCGGCGCCGCCTTGACCCCCTTTGGCAGGAACCTGATCGACCAGTATCGCGCGATAGAGGTCGAAGCTTACGCCGCGACCGCTGCGCGACTGCGCGAGCTCGAGGCGGCCTGTAAAGAGGCTCAGGAAACGCCGCCGGCGACATCGCAGGGTGCGGGGCGCCGCCGTAGGATCAGCCGCTAGCATCAATTTCCCGGAAGAATGCGGCTGAGCCGTCGTGCGAGGAATTCCGCGGCCAGCAACGCCAGCATCGAAATCGCGATCGATATCAAGGTCAGACGCAGGGCGCCCGCATCGCCGCCGGGAATTTGGGTCACGGTGTAAATCAAAGTGGGGAGGGTCTGGGTCTCGCCCGGGATGTTCGACACAAAGGTGATCGTGGCGCCAAACTCGCCCATGCTGCGTGCGAAAGAGAGGATCATCCCGGCGATGATGCCGGGCAGGGTGAGCGGCAGCGTGATGACTAGGAAGACCCAAACTGGACCGGCGCCGAGAGTGGCGGCAGCGTCTTCCAGCCGGCGGTCGACCGCTTCGATCGACAGTCGGATGGCGCGCACCATCAGTGGGAAACCCATCACGGCGCACGCGAGTGCCGCGCCGGTCCAACGAAACGCGAAAACGATACCGAAATGATCGTCGAGAAACTGGCCGAGCGGACCCCGCCGACCAAGAAGCAGCAACAGGACGTAACCTGTGACCACCGGCGGCATGACCAATGGCAGATGAACGAGCCCGTCGAGCAGCACTTTTCCCCAGAACCGTCCGCGCGCCAGCACCAGAGCCACCAGGATGCCCGGTATCAGGCTGGTCGTCATCGACCAGAAGGCGACGCGCAAGCTGAGGCGTATGGCGGTCGCTTCTTCTGGTGACAGATGCAACAGCTCCGCCATTTTTGGTTTCGGCCGCTTCGTTGCACCGGTCCTATTCCAGGACCGTGAACCCCTGCTTCTCAAAGATCGGGCCGGCGGTGGGCGATTTGAGAAAGGCAACATAGCCCGGAGCGCCGCGATTGGTTGAAGCAGCCACCACGGCGATCGGATAGATGATCGGCGGGTGAGTGTTGTCGGGAAAGGTGCCGACAATCTTGACGCCCTTATCGGCAACGGCATCCGTCTGATAGACGATGCCGACCGGCGCCTCGCCGCGAGAAACCAGTGCCAACGTCGCGCGGACGTTTTCCGCCGGCGCGAGCTTGTTGGCGACGGAAGACCATACGCCCAGCGATTCGAGCGCTGCCTTGGCGTATCTTCCTGCGGGCACCCCATTCGGGTCGGCGATCGCGAGCCGGCCGTTGCCGAGCGCCCGAGCAAGCGGGAAGCTCGGCGCGATGTCGAGCTTGACGGCGCTGTTCGCTGGCGCGATCAACACGAGGCGGTTGCCGAGCAGATTGGCACGGGTCTGCGGCTTGATCGAATTGCGTTTCGCCAGATAGTCCATCCAGTCGAGATCGGCCGATATGAAGACGTCGGCCGGTGCGGCGGCCTCGATCTGCTTTGCCAGGGTCGAGCTCGCGGCGTAGGAGGTGGCGGTTTCTTGGCCTTTCTCACGCTGGTAGACGGCGTTCACCTCGTCGAGTGCGTCTTTTAGGCTGGCCGCGGCGAAAACGATCAGCTTTTGGCTTTGAGCCGACGCCGGGATGCTCCAAACGGTGCTCAACAATGCGAGCAGCACGAATACCGGCAAATCGCACGACATCGGAAAGCGCACGCGGCACATGATTGCCCCCTTTAGTCAGAGGGGCGTCATATTCTCCCGAATATGGGGCTGAGGGAAGGTACGATTTTACTAAGATCCGTGGGCCCTCTGCGTCGAGGCGCCGTCGCTTACGCTGCCGCGAGCTCCTTCGCTAGCACCGACTCGGCGAGCCGCACCCAATAGCTCGCACCGAGCGGCAATACCTCGTCGTTAAAATCGTAATGCGGATTGTGGAGTATTCCGCCGGCTTCGGCGGTGCCGTTCCCAATCCAGATGTAAGCCCCGGGCTTCTGCTCGAGAAAGCACGCAAAATCTTCCGCTGCCATGCTCGGCAGCAGATCGCGCTTGACATTGCTGTCGCCAACAATGGAAGCCGCCGTCGCTGCCGCGATCTCGGTTTCCGTTGAAGTATTGATCAAAGCCGGATAGCGCCGTTCGTAACGCAGCGTCATCCGCGCGCCGCAAGCTTGGCAGGTTCCCTCGGCGACGCGCCGGATCGCCGGCTCGATCTGATCGCGCACCACCGGATTGAAGGATCGGGTCGTTCCGCGCAGCACCACTCTATCGGGAATGACGTTCCAGGTGTCGCCGCCGTGGATCTGAGTGATGCTGACGACGGCACCCTCCAAAGGGTGCACATTGCGGCTGGTGATCGTTTGCAGCCCGCTCACCAATTGCGCCGCGACGATAACCGGATCGATCGCCAGGTGCGGCATCGCCGCGTGCGCGCCGCGGCCGCTGATCGTGATCTCGAAAATGTCGAACGCGGCCATCATCGGTCCGGGGCGGACCGCAAACTGACCGACGGGCACCTCCGGCCAATTGTGCATGCCATAGACCGCGTCGACCGGGTAGCGCTTCAACACGCCCTCTTCGATCATCAGCCGGGCGCCGCCCTCATTCTCCTCGGCGGGCTGAAAGATGAAATGGATCGTGCCGGCGAAATTGCGGGTTTCCGCCAGGTGCTTGGCCGCGCCGAGCAGCATTGCGGTATGGCCGTCGTGACCACAGGCGTGCATCCGTCCGGGATTTTGTGAGGCATGCGGAACATCGTTTTGCTCTTTTATGTGCAATGCATCCATATCGGCGCGCAGCGCGATCGCACGGTCGCCGGGCAGCGAGCCTTTGAGTGTGCCGATGACGCCGGTCCGGGCAATGCCCCGATCGACCGAAACGCCAAAAGATTCGAGGAGACCGGCGACCAATTCCCCCGTCTTGTGCTCTTCGAAGGCAGTCTCGGGATGCGCGTGGATCTGCCGGCGCCACTGCGTCATCTCGGCATGAAACTCGGCGATCCGATTGATAACAGGCATGATCGGCGGTCCTTCTGCAGCGCGCCGAAGGTTGACAAGCCGAGGACTGCCCTGTCAACAGCACCGCCCGCCGCCTGCGAGCTGCACTGATGATCTAGAGTTAAAATTTATCAGGCAGATGTCGAGCGTTGCTACCGAGAGGACGCCGCATGCTCGACAAGCTTTTCGAGGTGAATGCCTGGTTCGGCTACCTGATCGCCACATTGACGATCCTCGCGGCTGCAGAGCTCGGGCGTTTGGTTGGCATTGCAACCCGCCGTGGCCGCGC
>Ga0306924_10006285_pt1 | contig 11828 bp, 9 predicted proteins | sample sta12Can44000111_FD_203756 | JGI IMG/M metagenome (GOLD analysis project Ga0306924, IMG submission 203756) | Lab enrichment of tropical soil microbial communities from Luquillo Experimental Forest, Puerto Rico - statanox.12C.anox.44.000.111 (v2)... | ecosystem: Environmental > Terrestrial > Soil... | reverse complement strand
CGGACAGCAACCATGAGTCGGCACATGAAGTACGGCCGCGGGCGCTGGGTGGTCGAGCGAACCTTTGCCTGGCTTAGGTAGCCGCAACTGACGACTGGCGAAGGATTCCGAAACGATTATCACCAGCAACGAGGCGTGGTTTTCAGTTGTTAACGCGTTGTGTCGCCCGCCTACGGGCAACAGGCGCTTAAATAAATTTAGAACAACCATTACGATCGGCGCCGGAAAGCAAAAAGAGGTTTCAGAAGTGCTATCCTAGGACAGTCCGGGGATGCGCGCGCCGGAGGCGAGGAACCGATCCCGTGAAAAAAAGTTGTGCGTGTTCGTTGTCTATTGAGAAACGTATGCACAGACTAGCTCTTGCCGGAGCAACGGCAGCGATGATCGCATCATGCGATCTACTGGACATCGCTTATGCCGACACCACCCTTCTCAATGCCTCTTATGAGCCGACTCGCCGCTTTTATTCTGATCTGAACAAGGCCTTTGCCGCCCACTGGCAGGCGGAGCAGGGTGAAAAAATCACCATCTATCAGTCGCACGCCGGTTCCGGAGCGCAAGCGCGGTCGGTCACTTTTGGCCTGGAGGCTGACGTCGTCACACTGGCGCTCGCTTACGACATCGATGCCATCGTAGAGCGTGCGAAGCTACTGCCGGGGGACTGGCAGAAGCGGCTGCCAAACAACAGCGCGCCTTATACTTCGACCATTGTGTTCCTGGTGCGCAAGGGCAATCCGAAGCAGATCCGCGATTGGCCCGATCTCGCGCGGGAAGGCATTAGCGTGATCACGCCCAATCCGAAAACATCGGGTGGCGCCCGCTGGAACTATATGGCCGCCTGGGGTTTTGCGCTGCGGCTTCACGACAACGACGAGAGACAGGCGCGCGACCTGCTGGCCGGCATCTATCGCAATGCGCCCGTGCTCGACACCGGAGCGCGAGGCGTGACCATCACCTTCACGCCCCGCGGCATTGGCGACGTGCTGATCGCCTGGGAGAACGAGGCCCTGCTCGTCGCCCGCGAGACGGGCCCGGAGGACTTCGAGGTCGTGGTTCCCTCAGTAAGCATCCTCGCCGAACCGCCGGTGGCCGTAGTGGATAAGGTGGTCAACCAGCGCGGCACGCAAAGCGGCGGAGGCCTATTTGAGCTTTCTCTACGCGCCCGAGGGCCAGCAGCTCGTCGCGAAGCACTATTATCGTCCGCGGCTGCAGGAGGCGGCCGAGGGTTACCCGGATCGCTTCGCCCAACTCGAGCTGATGCACATCGATGATTTCGGCGGCTGGGCGAAGGCATACAAGACGCATTTTGCCGAGGGCGGGATCTTCGACCAGATCTATCGGCCGGGGGGTTGACCGAATGATCGCGGGCGCCATCGCGATCCGCCAGCGAAGCATTATCCCCGGCTTCGGGTTGTCGCTCGGGGTGATGCTCAGCTATCTCGGGCTCATCGTCATCATTCCGCTTTGCGTGCTGCTGCTGAAGGCGAGCGACGCCGGCTGGGCGAAGATTTGGATGGAGCTCTCCTCGCTGCGAACGCTCGCGGCCTTCCGGGTCAGCTTCGGGATCGCGTTTCTCGCCGCGGCCTTCAATGCGGTGTTCGGCTTCATCGTGGCTTGGGTGCTGGTGCGCTACGAGTTTGTCGGGCGCCGGCTTATCGATGCGATGATCGACCTGCCGTTCGCATTGCCGACTGCTGTCGCCGGCGTCTCGCTCACGCAAATCTATGCCGAGAACGGCTGGCTCGGCTCAGTGCTCGCTGTCGCCGGTATTAAGGTCGCCTTCACGCCCCTCGGGATCCTGGTGGCGCTCGCCTTCGTCGGGTTGCCATTCGTCGTGCGGACGGTGCAGCCGATACTGCAGGATTTCGACCGCGAGACCGAGGAGGCGGGCGCCCTGCTCGGCGCCTCGCGCTGGAACATCCTGCGCCGGGTGGTGTTTCCGCCGCTCGTTCCCGCGGTGATGACCGGGTTCACGCTCGCCTTTGCACGCGGAATAGAGCGAATACGGCTCCGTCATCTTTATTGCCGGCAATATGCCCGGCTATTCCGAGATCGTTCCGCTGCTGATCATCATCAAGCTCGAGCAGTTCGATTATGCGGGCGCAACCGTGATCGCGAGCCTGATGCTGGTGGCGTCCTTCATCCTGCTGCTCACCATCAACCTGCTGCAGGCATGGACCCGGAGACAGCAAGGTGCTTGACCATGCATCGAGCTTTGACGCGAGTCCGGCGGCGCGCCAGCCGCTGCCGCTGACGGAGAGCGCTGGCGCGCGCACCCTACTCATCACCATCGCCCTTGGCTTCCTGCTGTTGTTCCTGCTCCTGCCGCTTATCGTAGTGTTCGCCGAAGTCTTGCGACTGGGGTTCGACAGCTATTGGGCGGCGCTGCGCGAGCCGGAAGCGCTGGCGGCCATCCGGCTGACCTTGCTGACCGCCCTAATCGTCGTGCCATTCAATGCGGTCTTCGGCATCGCCGCCGCCTGGGCAATCACAAAATTCCAGTTCGCCGGCCAGAACCTGTTGATCACACTTGTCGACCTGCCGTTCTCGGTGTCGCCGGTAATCGGCGGCATGGTGTTCGTGTTGCTGTTCGGCCTGCAGGGCGTGTTCGGACCATGGCTTGCGGCGCACGACATCAAGATCATCTTCGCCATTCCCGGGGTCATCATCGCGACGCTATTCGTGACGCTCCCTTTCGTCGCTCGCGAGCTGATCCCGCTAATGCAAAAGCAGGGCACCGACTGCGAGGAGGCCGCACTGATGCTGGGCGCGAGCGGCTGGCAGACCCTGTTCCGCGTTACGCTGCCCAATATCAAATGGGGCCTGCTCTACGGTGTGCTGCTATGCAACGGGCGCGCTATCGGCGAGTTCGGTGCGGTCGCCGTTGTATCGGGACATATTGTCGGGCACACCACCACCATGCCGCTGTACATCGAGGTGCTCTATAACGATTTCAACTTTCCCGCCGCGTTCGCAGTTGCATCGCTGCTGACGCTGATAGCGTTCGCTACGCTCATCCTGAGGACCATTCTCGAATGGCGTGCGGAGCAGCGTCTGGCGAGCAGCCGTCTGCATTAGGAGAGTTCGTTGCGAATTGAAGTAAAGGAACTCACCAAACAATTCGAGCACACGCTGGTGCTCGACCGGATTAATCTGGAGATCCAGGAGAAGGAGTTCCTCGGTCTTCTCGGTCCCTCCGGCTCCGGAAAGACCACGCTATTGCGCATTATTGCAGGACTTGAGTCTCCGGATGGGGGTGTGGTCGAGGCCGACGGCCGCGATGTGAGCACGCTCGGCTTCGAGGAGCGCAAGTTCGGCTTCGTGTTCCAGCATTATGCGCTGTTCAATCATATGACAGTGTTCGAGAACGTCGCCTTTGGCATGAAAGTAAGGCCCCGCGGTGCGCGGCCGGACAAGCAGGCGATTGCCGACCGTGTAAAGGAACTGCTCGAATTAGTGCAGCTTGGCGAGTTCGAGGACCGTTTCCCGGCGCAATTGTCGGGAGGGCAGCGTCAACGGGTGGCCCTGGCGCGCACCCTCACAATCGATCCGCAGGTGCTGCTGCTAGACGAGCCGTTTGGTGCTCTCGACGCCAAGGTGCGTGTCGAGCTGCGTCGCTCGCTACGCAATATTCATGACGCGACCGGGCTCACCACCATTTTCGTCACTCACGACCAGGAGGAGGCGCTCGACCTCGCGGACCGTGTCGCGATCATGAATCACGGCGTCATCGAGCAGGTCGGAGCTCCCGTCGAAGTCTATGAGTCGCCGAAGACGCCCTTCATTTTCGATTTTCTCGGCCATACCAACTCCTTCGATTGCGTGATCCGCCACGGCAAGGCGCGATTGGGCGACAAAGAGCTAAATGTGGAACCTGGCATTCCTGACGGCCCGGGTGTTGCCTTCGTGCGGCCGCACGATATCGTGCTGTCGCGGGCCAACGACCCCGAGCCAACGCAGGATGCCAAGCTGCCGGACACCGCTATAATGCGCTTTGTTTCCGCGCGGGGGCAGCGGGCGGCGGTCGAGCTGCTTTATGGGAAACGATTGATTGAGGCGGAGGTGAGCCGGGAAAGGCTTAACGAGCTCCGCCTCTCAGTTGGGGACAAATGCACGATCAGATTGCGACTGCCGCGGATCTACGCAAAGCGGGACGCCGAGAAGCAGACCGGAATAGGCGAGCGCGCTGCGCCCCGCCCGCGCTTCCGGAAACGCCTGCGAAGCCGGCTGGGCGGAACACTGTAGCGGGCATCCTTGGTACTGAGCGGTTTCTTAGACCTCGTCGGCCCCGAGTCGATAGGTCGCCTGATCAACCTCCGCGGACAGCACAAGATCGCTCCCGGTAACCAACGCGGCAACGGCGCGAAACAACGGCACCAGCACGCGCACCACGATACCCCGCGAAGATAGGCCGGAATCCACTTCGGGTGCCGGCCTTCGTCACCGCGATCCGACGATCATTCGGGCAGGCCGAAGACTGTCAGGACGCCGCCAAGTTGGGTGTAGTTGGCCAAGGGCGTCGCGTTGCAGCGTCGTTGCCGGGCGGCATCGTGGCGGCCCAGGCGCAAACCAGTCTTGACGCGCGCGTCGTCGCGATCAACATCCCCGGCGCTTCAGCTATCGCCCAGATCGGGACTTTCCTAAGCGACGTGGCGCAGGGCGCTTGAGCGGCCCCGATACCGACTACTCCAGCGTTTCAACATACATTCAAGGCGGGGCGGTGCTGGATCCGGCCCGAATCCTGGTCGGCAGTACATCGAATTTTGGAGCATCGCGGGCGGTCGGGTTCGGAGCGCAAGGGTCGTTCTTGTCTATAGATCCGAGTGGGTCAGGCGTTTTGAAGGTGCCATCCGACTTTGCGACCGGCGGCGGTCAGGCCTCGGCGCTCAAAGGCGCGGTCCAGATGTTCAGCGCGAACAGCCCGGACTTCCTCAACCAGTTCAACAACCCGAACGCCTTGACCAAACAATATGCTGCGGTGAGCAATCCGCTTGGCCTGTCCAACAACAACGGCTTCGGTCGTATCTGGCCCGCCAATTCGCCCTTTGGCCTTGACGGGATCGGTTCGTCGAGCATCGTAGACCCTACCGGATTGCCCCTCGCGAAACCGCCAAATCCGGATATCGGCGGTGTCTATGTCGGGAATAAGACGAACCGCAATGCTGTCACGACGCCCTCGCAACCGCAGGTCATCCCCGGCGGCTTGAACAGAGGGGCGGTTGGCACTGCCCTACTCGGTCCGTCCCCCGACGGTACCTGCAAAGCGGTGTTCGTTGCCGCGACCGCCGATGGTGCGATCGTGCAGGAGCACACATTGAAGGGGCTGGATGGGCTGGTGCCGGCAGGTACGATTTGCCCGATTCTCGGCAGTGACGGCAATGCGCAGGACGAGGCCGTGCAACCTCGGTTCGGAGTGATAATGAACCCATACACCGAGCCACCTGTGGTACGGCAGCTGTTCGTCAGCGAGCCCTTCGACGACACCATAGCGGTCGTCAATTTGACCGGAACACCGCCCACAGCGGTTTTTCATCTGCAGTCGGTTACCCGGATCACCTCGCCGGCGTTGAACCTGCCCGTCGACCTGACACCTGTCAAAAGAGATAAGGACAATTTCAACTGGGCGAGCAACACCACCCTCGATGAGGGTTCCGAATTTTATGTCGCCAATCAAGGCGACAATACGATCGTCCGAATGCTGCAGAACGGCACGGTCGTGGCGATCAGGCAGGTCACTGTCAATGGCATACCGCTGAACAATGTCGTCCTGAATGGGGAATTGCCGCGTCTGCGGACGCCACGGACACGCACGCTCCCGTCGACCATTTATGCGACCTACGTCGACCCTAATACCAACCAAGGCGGCGTCCTCGCGATGCCGGCGTTCTGAAGCGCCTCGGCAAAAATCCGGCGCGGCGCTGCTTCGGAGCCCAGCCAAAAACTCAAGCAGATGGCTGGCGGATTGCTGGTCCTGCAAACGAAATGTGCGGCGCCCGATAAATCCGAGGTGCTCGGGATGCTCCATCGCGACCGGGAAGGGGAAGAATGCGCGCCGTTTCCGGCCGTTCGCCGGATCGCACGGAAACGACGAGCTCCGCGCACCGTCCCCGCAAAAAATCGCCGGCAATGTGAAGCGGCTCACACACCTTCGGAGATTGAAGAGCTATTCGTGTGGGGCTCAAGCCAGCTCGTCCAGCAGCGCCTTCGCTTCCTGCAGAACCGGCGTACCGAGGCCCTCCGTTAACCAGTTGTACACCGGTGCGAGCAGCGCATGCGCCTGCTTGCGTTTGGCTTGGTGATGCCATAGCCGGGCGAGGCTGGTCGCGGCGCGCAGTTCCCAGAGCTTGGCACCTTGCTGCTGTGCGATGGCAATCGCTTCGCGGTAGCTGGTCTCGGCACCGGTGCGATCGTCGATCGACACCAGCACGTCCCCGCGCAGCCGGACAGTCTCGGCCAACAACCATCGTTCCCTCTGTCGCGTCCGCCACGCGCCGCGCCTCCTCGATGTGCTCGAGCGCGGCTTGCGGCTGCCCAGCTATCCGAAAGGCGTCCCCAAGAAGCGTCAGCACCCACGGCTTGTGGACAATAAACCGCAGCTTGTCCCAGCCAGCCGCACCGGTGGTGAAAAGTGAAATTCCCTCGTCCGCACGCCCCAGTGCCGCCAGGCACCAGCCGCGCTCCATGAGAGCGAATGCCTGATACCATCGGAGTCCATGCTCGGTAGCGAGTGCCAGCAGTTCGTCGGCGGATTGCAACAACGACGCAGGCTTGAAGCTGAGAAACGAGCCCGTGTTCCAGGCGAAAAAGCCCAGCGCGTAAGCCAGTGTGGGGGGATGGGAGAGCCGGCGCGCCTCGTCCAGCGCCGCGCCGCGTTGGCGCAATGCGTGATCGATATGTCCGAGGCACGCGAGCAGACATGCTAAGTGGAGCCGTACCCAGACGCGCGCATCGTAGGACAATAGCTCCGAATAGGAAGACCGATCTGCCGGATCGTAAAGATCGAGGCCCTTCTCGAGGTATGTCCGACCTTCGGTGAATTCCCCGAGTTCAAAACACGTAAACCCGCTGGCATCGCAGCCCATCACTTGCATGGGGACGTCGCCGGCAGCCTCGCCCAGGTCTCGCAGCTCCGCGGCAAGCCGTCGCGCCTGCTGAAGATCAGCTCGGGACATATGATCGGTAAACTGGCCCCAGAGCGCGAACAGCAGCGCGCGCGGCCGGTTCAGCCTTGACGCGAGCTCGCGTGCCCGCGAGTGCACCTCGTCTAGTTCCGGTGCACCCGAGCCCCGGTTTATGATCAGCGCCCGACCGAGGGCGGTTTGCAGATCGAGCTCGGTCTCGCGGCGCCAATCGCAATCGGGCAGGGCATGAAGCAGCGCTAGCCCGCGATGGAGCAACGCGACAGCCTCCGCAGCCGCCGAGCGTGCCCAGGCCTGCCGCCCGGCGGCGAGCCAATAGTCGACCGCCTTCTCAATCAGACAGGCTTCAGTGCAGTGATGGGCGAGCAGCGCGGGTTGAGCAGCTCCAACCTCCGGAAACCGGTCTTCGAGGGTGGCGGCGATGCGTGCATGAAGGTGCTGACGACGGCTGCGCAGCAAAGTGCTGTAGGCGGCATCCTGAACCAGCGCGTGCTTAAACCTGTATTCAGCGTCAGGTGGTGTGCCGCGCCGGTAAATCAACTCTGCATTCACCAGCTGAGCGATGGCGTCATCTAGCTGCCGCTGCGGCATCGAAGCCACCGCGCTGATCAGCTCGTGCGAAAACTGCCTGCCGAGCGCGGCCCCAATCTGAGCCACCTCGCGCGCCGGAGCCAGCCGGTCTAGCCGAGCCAGCAGAGAAGCCTGCAGGCTCGACGGAATGGCCAGCTCCGGCAACGGATCCACTGCTCTGTAGTGATCGTCGGCGTCGGTCACCAATCCGCTCTCGATCACCGCCTTGGTCAATTCCTCGATAAAGAGCGGTACCCCGTCGGTTCGGTCGACAATCTGGTCGGTGATCTCCCGAGGTAGGGCCTTGCCGCTGGTCAGCCCTGCAACCATATCCCCCCGCTGCCCCGGCGTTAGGCGATTGAGACTCAACAGGCTCACATCCGGCCGGCCGGCCCAGGGCCGGGCGAACTCGGGGCGGAAGGTGATGATCACCAGCATGCGCAGTTGGGCCACCCTGTCGATGATCAGGTCCAACAGCTCAAGCGAGGTAGGATCGCTCCATTGAGCGTCCTCGAACAGCAGCAGCACTGGTTGCCGAGCTGCCAATCCTTCGACCTGCGCCACCAACGCCAGAAGTGTCTTCTCCTTTTGCTTCTGTGGGGTCAGGCCGAGCGGCGGGCAGCGTTCGGCCGGGATGGACAGTAGCGCCGCGATCAGTGGTACAACCTCGCCGAGGTCAGAAGTTGCCTGCCGGAGCACGGCCTCCAGCTTTTGGAGCCGTTGCGCGGGGCTATCTTCGCGCCGGAGTGCCGCCGCCCGTTCGAGGTGCGCGATCGTCGGGTAGAGCGCAGTATCTTGGTGATGGGGCGAGCAGAAGAATCGTAAGCGGGTGTGCGGTTCACCGGCGAGCTGTTCGAGCAGAGCCTGGGCCAGGCGCGATTTCCCTATGCCGGGCTCGCCGGAGACCAGCACGACGCGGCCTTCGCCGTCTTTGGCCTGTTGCCAACGGCGCTGCAACAGCGCCAATTCCTCGTCGCGGCCGATAAGTGGCGTGCCCGGTGTCCGCAATGCCGCGAACCGACCCTCGACTTCACTCTCACGCAATACCCGCGCGGCGATGACTGGCGCGCCGAAACCCTTGATCTCGACCGCCCCCAGATCTTCGTAGTCAAACAGTCCCCCTGTGAGCCGCCGTGTGCTCTCGGCGATCAACACGGTCCCTGGCTCGGCCAGTGCCTGCAGGCGCGCCGCGAGGTTCGGCGCTTCGCCGACGATTGCGCGCTCGCGCGCTTCTCCTTCGCCCATTAGATCGCCGATAACCACCAAACCGCTGGCAATCCCGACCCGTATCTGTAACCGCTGCGGCCCCCTGATCTCGCCGACGGCATCGACTAGGGCGAGGCCGGTGCGGACTGCCTCCTCGGCGTCATATTCATGGGCTTGCGGATAGCCGAAATAAACCAGCACACCGTCACCCATGTACTTCGCAATGTAGCCACCATGCCGCGCCACGGTTTGTGCGGCCCAGGCGTGATAGCGCGCAATGATGTCGTGCAACTCCTCCGGGTCGAGCCGCGCCGATAGCGCGGTCGAGCCGACCAGGTCGCAGAACATCACTGTCAGCTGGCGCCGCTCGGCTTCCGTAGGTATGCCATCCAGGGCCCGCGCTACCACGCCCGGTTTATTGCTTTCGTTTAGGGCGGCAATTGCCCCCAGCAAGCGGCGCCGGTGGCCGACCGAGGTGACGCCCAGGTCCTTGAGATCATCGGCCGTCAGGCTCGGGAGCACCGCGCTGTCGATATCGTTGTCGCGGAACGCCAGCGCATACTGTTGAAGCCCGAGGCCACGCAGCCAATCAGCCACATCCATAGAGTATACCCACAAGCGGCAAGTTGCCGAACGACCGAGGGACGAGATGTCGTTGATAGTTGAAGGTGTTGTGGAGAGCGGAATGGATGTTGAGAAAACGCTGGGCGGATCGAGCCGACTTGAACCGCGGCATCTTCCGCTCTCGTCACCACACGATTGATGGGAGTTTTCAGCGCGATTGTTCTTTCTGAGGCCTCGATCATGAGGGCACGTGAGGCGCAGTTCCCGGAAAGCCGAGCCGTGTTCGCACCCACGTCGGGCGGGAAGCTGTTAGCAGGAATGTGCAATACGTCATCGCCTTTGAGGCCTCCGAGATCGGCAGCCCCGATGTTGCAGGTGTCATCGGATGCAGCCGGTGCTTCCGAGCGCAGGACGTTCATGATCGCCGTGATGCCGGAATTTGATGCGTTGCTAAAAGGGGGCGCCCCGAGCAAATCGACTGATTGCATGCGCCCTTAAAGTCAGCGCTCAAAGCTGCTCCCAATTCGGCCCCTCGACCGTCTCCCTGGCCGCCGTAAGGAAGGCGCGGAGACGACGAGAGGTAGCCCAACCACCTTCGCTTCCCGTTCAAGCCACGCTGCGTCCCCTAGGGACCGTGAACTCATTTTCGGCGCGCTTTCCCGACGGAAAGCGCGCCTGAAAGATGGGCAGCCCTTGAAACGCCGTGAACGGTTACTTGAGACTAGAGCTCTTGCGTGACGATCACCGACCGCTCCTGCAATTCGCCGATCTTCAATGCTTCGGCGTAGAGCCTCTGATAGGCCGAATCTTCCGATAAAGCGTGCATTGCTGTGCCATAAGTTGCCCAATCCTGAAAGACGATGGCCGCGAACATCTGGCCAGCATACGCACCAGCATGACAGGGGCCCCACCGCACGGACACGGCGCCGTGTCGCTTCAAAATGGGCGCGATCTCCCTTGCTATCCGCGAGGTCTCTTCTTGATTGCCCTTCCAGCGAGATACAGCAGTAATCGCCATTGCTTATCCTCCTTGTTCTGCGTCTCCGCTTTGGACGCCACGTTGTCGGAGCGGATGTCGTCGGCTGTCGGACGAGTCGTACCGCCGCTTTTCTGAGCTTACTCGCGGAATACCGAGAACTCGCTTTCAGCCGTAACCGCTATTTATTGGCATTCTTCGGATACGAACGCGCTTGGTGCGCTGGGTCAATACGTGCGACTACGTATCCGACGAGCTGGTGACGATCGGCGCTGAAGCTGGCTTTGGCCGCTTACCCGGTTCCTGACGGGACTTATGCTCGCAGCCGACCGCCTCGCGCCGGGAGCGAGAGGTAGCGGAATTATCCCGAGAGGCCGCGACCATTGTCGGTGACTATGACGAGTTCGTTGAGCGCCTTAGTGAGTCGGGTCTTCATGTTCTTGGCGTCGGGCGCGCGGCCGCGCCGGTTACCCGATTGGCCTTTGACAAGGCGGGTGGGCGGCGGCGGCAGGTCATAGCCGACCTCGTAATCATGCTCGTCATCAAGCGGCATTGGCGGCCTCCACCTCGCGGGCGAGGTCATCAAAGGAGCGGTTGCGGAATCCTCACCGGCAAGAACCCTCCCGGTATAGCTGCCGGTCTGACGGAATGGGTCCGTAATATCGCCTCCGTAACTCATCAGACCACCGGCTGCGGCAAGTTCACGATACCATCCCGCGGCTTCGAGCCGAGGACCTGCTCAAATCGTTCGGCCGGGGCATCGCGGCACTCCATCGATTGATGTAAGCGACGAAATTGCCATCCTCGCCGCCCGCCCCATAGCATCTCTCCGGTGGAGGAGACTGGGTTCGAACTTCTAGTAAGCGGGCGCGGTGAAGCTGGTTGTCACGCCTTTTTGACGCGCCCGGTTGCTTCGGACGGGTCGGCAGGCGGCGGAGCGACCCGGCCACCGCGATCCGCGGCTGACATGGCGCACCGGCTCCAGGATCAGTCCGACCGTCTCGCGTAGCCTAATTTCGCCGATTCGAGCACTCTGCGGCACCTAAGTATCTGAGTTTGCTGGAGCTGACCCCCACAGCTTCCCGGACCACGCAAAAGTCGGCGCTGTGCGTCGCCGGCACGGATTGCGGTCTCGGCGGTCGGGTCCACGCCGCTTTGATGCAGGGCGTCGTGCTGTCCGAATACTGAGAGGGCGCACCGACGCATCCCGAGCACTCGGCGGGATAAAGGGGGCGACATCAGATTGACCGCGTCCGCGTACTGGAAGTTCGAATCCATTCCCCTCCAGGGGAGAGATGCTATGGGGCGGGCGGCGAGGATGGCAATTTCGTCGCTTACATCAATCGATGGAGTGCCGCGATGCCTCAGCCGAA
>Ga0306924_10006283_pt1 | contig 11829 bp, 9 predicted proteins | sample sta12Can44000111_FD_203756 | JGI IMG/M metagenome (GOLD analysis project Ga0306924, IMG submission 203756) | Lab enrichment of tropical soil microbial communities from Luquillo Experimental Forest, Puerto Rico - statanox.12C.anox.44.000.111 (v2)... | ecosystem: Environmental > Terrestrial > Soil... | reverse complement strand
ATTGAAATGTGCCTGTGGGTGAGCGATCAGGTGCGGAACCCACACCAGCACGCCAAAGAGGGCCAGCATGAGCGTCATCATACGCATCGCAAGACGCGCCAGGCGATTGATGAGGATGGCCATTGCCGCGAGCGCGAACGCGATCGTTGTAAGGATCGCCCAAAACATCTGGCCGGGTGGAATCCACTTTGGAACCAGGTGAGCTGTCTCACGAAGAAGGAGCATCTGACCCAGCGTAAAGGAAATCGCACAGACGCCGAGTCCAAAGCGCGCCAGTCGGCCGAACACCATCGCCTTGGCGGCATCCGACTCAGTCGCAGCGTACAGCGCAATCGCGCCACAGAATAAGGAAAAGAATAGGAAGAAGCTCCCGCCGTACTTGTCATAGAGGTTCGCTGCGGCAATGATGTCAGGGACGCAGGCCAGCGAGAAACACAAATACACAATGCAAAGTACGACCGAAGCCGAGCGCACGGTGCGCGGATACAGCATACCAATCCCGCCAGCAATTTGAGCGACCATGAGACACTCGCCGATGATGGCGCCAAAAGGCAGGCTCCAGATATGTCGCAAGTTTTGCCAGGTATCAGAATCGTGCCACATCAGGGTGATGACCCCGAACAACACCGCCGACGCGCCCAAGACGATCCGACCGTACGATGCCGTCTTCACACCGCAAAACTAACAGAAACGTCGGGCTCCTCAAAATGCGGCAATGGAAACCAGTGATTCCTCCCGGTGATCTCTACCTGTAATACGGGCGACGCAGTTCGATACGGTCAACGTTTCTCGCCGGAGTTCATGTGCAATGAAACGCCGCGAGCGCCTGAAAAAACTTCACCACGTCACTTGCATCGTTGTAAGGAGCAAGGGAGACCCGGATCCGCTCGCCACGCGCTGAACATATAACCTTCTGGTCGCGCAGTTTCTCCACTGTTTCCCGTGCGCGCTTCCGGCCGTGTCCGAGCGATATGATGTGAGGAGATGCGGCCGCATCATGAACGCCATGAAACGGTTCCCAGCCATATTCGCGAGCGCCATCGATCAGTTTCGCGGCCAATTGACGTGCATGCTCTTCAATTCGGTTCTCTCCCAGAGACAACAGCTGTTCGATAGAAACAGCAAGGCCCGCAATCGAGACATAAGACATGGTGGACTGCGTGAAGCGCCGCGCATCGGAAGCGAAGGAGACTGTTTTAGCGTCGAAGTCAAAGGGTTTCGCGGCGCTCATCCAGCCCGGCAAAATCGGGAGCTGTTTCAGTAAGGACTCCGACACGGCTGCCAAGGCCACCCCACCGTGTCCGCTGAGCCATTTATAACCGCTGGCAACCACCGCATCAGCCTCGAGCGTCGAGGTATCCACCCGCATTGCACCGGCCGCTTGGGTTGCGTCAACGATCAGGAATGCGCCCACCTCATGAGCACTTCTCGCCACACGACGAACGTCCACTAGGGTGCCTGTGGCGTACTGCACACTGCTAACAGCTATGACACCAGTGGTTTCGTCGATGGCGTTAATGAGCGCTTCTGTCAGATCACCATCAGGCAGATCATGGACAAAACGAACACGGATTTTTTCAAAATAGGACAGGCGAACCCAGGGGCGAGTAATTGCAGGAAAGTCGGAGGAAACGACGAGAATTGTAGCGTTGGGCTTGAGACGAAGTAGCAGAGGAAATTGTCCCAGCAGCTCGCTTGCACTGGCGAGAATGGCGATGCGTGATGGATCGTTATGAAACAATTTGGCGGCAAGTCCCCTAAGGGCATGCCCGTAGTTGATCTCATCGCTGTCCGACATATAGAGATTGCCATGCCTCGCAACGTTCTCAAGGAAGCTGTGCATCGCAGCGACTGCTGGCTGGCCAATCAATCCCAACGATGCTTGATTCAGATACACGCTGTCGCGGAGGCATGGATAGTGAGAACGATCCGATAGAGATGAAGTCATAGTCGAATGTAGTAGTCACCTCCAAATAGCGAGCAATTCCGGATTGCGGATCGCCGACCACCTGCCAAATGAAACTTATACTGCAGAACCTGCATGTTCGATACGCCTTAAGCTGTTCTCTTTCCTAACGAAAATCTCGTGAACGGAAGATGCGGTCCTTGGCACGTCTTGCAAGTAGGTTGGCGCGTTGTGCTAGTGCGCCAAATTTATTGCAGAACGAGAGGAGGTAGATCCATGCAAGCAACGGTTCTTTATGGCCACGCCACGTGCGTTTTGAAGAGCCGTGGCGAACGCTCCAAAAGAGCTCGAACGTGGCAACGCAAACTCGGGCGTGCGCAGTCTGAACACCCGAAAGACGGTCTATGATGGGCAGATGCAATACAATGGGGGCAGGACTTCCACACTGGCCAAAGTCTAGCGAGCAGAACGACGTGCTGATGGATTTCACTGTTGCCGGGCCCTTTGCCAAACCCAGTCCAAGGCAGCTCAGAACGGGGAAGGAGATTGTCTATGACAAACATTATCGTAAATGCAGTCCGACGCGAAGTTCACGCGCCAGATGACACTCCACTCTTGTACGTGTTGCGGAACGATCTGGGACTATCGGGCCCACAATTTGGCTGTGGTCTCGCGCAGTGCGGCGCGTGTTCCGTCTTGCTGGACGGCAAAGAGGTCCGCTCCTGCGTCACGCCACTCTCCGCCGTCGGCAATGCGGAAATCACCACGCTCGAAGGTCTCCCTGCGCGTTGGGCAAAACGGAAAGGCCTCTCCGCCGAGGTCGCCAAAGATATCCTTCATCCCGTGCAACAAGCCTGGATCGAGGAACAAACTCCGCTTTGCGGCTTCTGCCAGAGTGGCATGATGATGGTCGCTACCGAGCTCCTGGAAAAAAATCCCAACCCCACCGACGCGCAAATCAAAGCAGCCTTCACCACGGAGGGCCCGTCGCCGCATCTCTGCCGCTGCGGCAGCTACGTCGCTATCATTGACGCCGTAAAACACGCCGCCACACTCATGGCGAGGGGGAGGTAGCTATGGTCAGCCCTACTGAAAAATCAGAAAGGATTTTTGACGCCATACTCTCTCGCCGGCAATTCGTCAAAACCGGCGGAGCGCTCGTGGTCGGCGTCACCTTTGTCGGTCCTTCGTTTCTTAAAGCCCAGGATATTCAGCCCCCGAAAGTCACGGGCGCCCCCTACAAGAACACTCTTGATCCCACGCTCGCGAACTCGTGGATCGAAATTCATCCGGACAACACCGTGCTCATCCGCACCGGCAAAAGCGACTTCGGCCAGGGCACCACTTTCACCGCCTATCGCCAGATCGTCGCCGATGAACTAAGCGTGCCCTTCGAAGCCATCACCACGGTCGTCGCGGGGCACACCGATCAAACTCCCGACGGCAGCGGAGCGTTCGATTTTCTCGGTCGCGGCACGCCCAACATCCGTAAAGCCGCGGCGTACACCTATCAAGCCCTTCTCGATCTCGCTTCCGAACGGCTCGCGCTACCCAAAGATCGGCTCAAAGCGAAAGACGGCGTTTTCACCGGCGGCGGCAAAAGCGTTTCCTACGGCGATCTGGTTAAAGATCAGCAACTAAAGCTCACGATCCCCGTCGCTGGAGACCTAACCAGCATCATGGGCCTGTCTGTCATGGGCAACCCGCCGATGAAGCCCGTCGGCGAATACACCGTCATCGGAAAATCCGTGACGAACTCCATCATCGCTTCCAAAGTCTCTGCAAAAGAAACTTGGGCTACCGACATTCGTCTTCCCGGCATGTTGCATGGACGCATCATTCACCCAAAAACGCTCGGGTCCACGCTGCTCTCGGTCGGCCAGCTCGACAAATCCAGATTTCCCAACTCGCAGGTCGTCGTGAAGGGCAATCTCGTCGGAGTCGTCGCGTCCACGGAATGGGAAGCCATTCAGGCTTCGCAGCAAGTCGCATCTACAACCAAGTGGACCGAGTGGAAGGGTCTGCCCGGCAACGAGAAACTCTACGAGTCCTTGCGCAAGGAAGGCGATTGGTCCTCCGCGCAAGTCACAAAAGGTTCCACTAACAAAGGCGACGTCGCTTCGGCGCTCGCTTCGGCCAGCAAGAAATTTTCCGCCACCTACTACTTTCCATTTATGAAGCACGCGCCCATCGGCCCCACTATGGCCGTGGCCGACGTCAAACACGATGGCACAGTTCAAATCCACACGCATAACCAGAATCCCCAGGCGCTGCGCGGTGAAATCGCCATGATGCTCGGCACCACTCCTGATCATGTCATCGTTCATACGCATCCCGGTGCAGGTCACTACGGTCGCTCCAACGGTGGCAACTCAGGCGCGGAAGACGACGCCGTACTCCTATCTCAGGCGGTCGGTAAGCCCGTTCGCGTTCAGTGGATGCGCGCCGAAGATTTTCAGTGGTCCACGCAATCCCCGGCTGCCTTCGCCGATGTCCAATTTGCTTTTGACGAAAAAGGAAAAGTCGCCGGCTACCAGATTGATCACTATATGCCGGCCTTCCAGGACGATCGTCCCATCGGCGCCATCCTTGCAGGACTCCCCACTATGCCCGCGCCCGGAGGGGGAACCGGATTCCTCGGCACCACAGCCAATTTTATTTCGGATCCCTGGTCGTACGATCTCATTCCCAACGTCGCCGAACTCGGCCATGGCACCTACCAGGTCGGACAGAAAGCTTCGCCGCTCGCCGTCGGTCTTCGCGATCACAGCATGAGAACTCCCGGCCAGTATCAGCAGAACTATCCGCGCGAACTCGCCTTCAGCGAAGCTGCTGCTTTCGCCGGAGCCGATGCGATTCAATTCCGAATTGACCACGCAAAAGAAGAGCGTCTCATCAACGTCCTCAATCAGGTTCGTGATGCGTCTGCTTGGGACACGCGCCCTTCGCCTCGCCCCGGCGCAAAATCCGTCGGCTCTGAGCCGGTCCGCGGCCGCGGCGTCTCCGCCTTGTTTCGCTCGGGCACTTACTGGGCGTGTGTCTGCCACATCGCCGTCGCGCCGAGTACCGGTGCCATCGTCGTGGAAAAATACACCATCGCCGTGGACCCGGGCATCGTCGTCAATCCATTTCAGTTAAAGCGCCAGGTGGAAGGTGGTGCGATGATGGGCATCAGTCACGCGCTTTATGAAGAAGCCATGTTCGATGAAAGCGGCGTCACTTCACGCGACTGGAACACCTATCCAATCGCGAAAATGACCGACACTCCCGAAATAAAAGTCGTGCTCATCAACGACCGCAAAGTCGGCGCATACGGTGGCGGCTCGGAAGCCGCAAACGCTCTAGCGGCCCCAGCCATCGCCGCCGCTCTTTACGACGCCACCGGCAAGGTCCTTCGCCGGCTCCCCCTAAAACGGGCCTACGTTCAGTCTTTGCTAAAGGGATGATAGCGGGCGCACGGTCTCCGCAAGGTGTGTTGTAGTTCAAAGCGTGATCTCCAGGGACTCAATAATCTTCAAAAGGCCTGGTGAACGCGGCGTTAGAGCACACGCAGGCGGCTAAGTCGTTCCTTCGAGATCGGCCGAAATTTCCACTTTGCCCGCGCGATCAGCGGCATATGCGAAAGAGGCAAGAATATTTTTCCCGTGAGATACGGAAATTCCCGCGCCAAGTCTGCGCGGCTCATTCCGCTTGCCAGCCAATTCAGTGACCGTGGGTTCTTCCCGGCAGCGGGATGGACTTGAAATGTGCCCTGGAAGGAGAACTCGACGGGATGAATGCCTCGCCGTCGCAATCGTCTGGAGACTCTCAGAGCAACCCAAGATGGTCGGGATACTTGGCCTGAAGAGAACTTACCAGGAGCTCGAATTCCGGAAGCTCACGAATGTTCTCCAGGCCGGGGTCTTTCAGGAAGAAAGGCCAGCACGCGAATCCGCTGCTAACGCTCCGCTCAAGCCACTCGAAGCCAGTTTTCGGTTGCCCAGCGAGCGCGTGAATGCAAGCAATCTGGTAATACGTGTGATGCGCGTGCCCGAAGGACTTTGGACTTGCGCAAGCTCTGGCCAGGCACTCGATTGCCTGTTCGACGCTGCCAGTCAATGCATGTAGCACTCCCTCGAGGCTTATAATTAGCGGCTCATTCGGCAAAAGCTGCAGCGCTTCAGCAAGCATCGCTTTCGCCGCTTTCCAATTCCCCGCCATCATGTGTGGCTGCGGTCCAAAATAGATGGCGTACTTGTTGGTCGGACTTTCTTTCCTCCACGCTTGGAGTTCTTGGTGGGCGCGCTCGTATTGCTGATTCCATAAGTAAACCTGGACGATGCTGTGGCTAATTGCCTTTCGCGGTTGGAAGGGCCGTCCCTCCTCGTACATTTCACGGGCGTGATCGAGAAGCCCGATGTGCGCCAGGATGGTGCCGAGACGGTTGTAGGCGTGGGGCAGATTCTTTTGCAAGTTGAGAGCGCGCTTGAGGGTGGCGATCGCCTCTATATGTTGGAAGTTTTTCGACGGTCCCCACAACAGAAAGGCGCGGGCTACGTGTCCCTCAGGAAGCTCGGGCTCTAGTTCGAGAGCCCTTTGGCAGTGGAACTCCGCCCTTTCCAGCCAGGCATTGGCTGGATCGAACTCAAAATGACGAGTTGCGCAGGCATAGGAAAGAGTGGCGTGTGCCAGGGCAAAAGCGGGGTCTCGAGTCACAGCGTCGGCTAGATGGCGAATCGCTTTCTCCATCGCGACCGGGTCACCGGCGGCGCTGAGTTGGTAGCCCCGCATGAATTCTGCATAGGCGAGGGTGTCCCGGCTGTGCCGCCGATGTCGCCCGACCAGCGCAGGATCCAGTGGCCGGTTCAGCGCGCTCGCTATCTGCTTTGCAATATCGCTCTCCAGCTCAAACAACCGATCTGTGTCGAGCTGGCATTTCCGCGACCATCGAGGCTCCTGCGAGTGTGCGTCAAACAATACGAGCGAAAGCTGCCATTGTCCCTTCGACATTTGCATCGCACCATGGACCACAAACCGAATTCCCATACGGTGCGCAATTTCGGAAGGTGGAATTTCGGCGGGCAGGCCCAGGACGGTAGCTATCGGGAGTACATCAACATTTCGGAGATTCCCGAGAAGCGAGACCAGCGCGTCAGCAAATCCCAGGCATACTCCCCGATCATCGGTAGCCTTTCCGAGCAGAACCAGCGGCAATACCAGGAGCGATGCGCGCTGGCTCCAATGGCTTTGGCTCTCCATGGCAGCCCTGTGTCCAGAAAGCTCTCGATCATCGCGATGGTACTGAGCATCAATGACGCGTATCGGACCGATGAATCGGTAGCCCTTGCCCACAACCGTTTCAATAAAGTAGGCCTTTCCCGGGTTGTCACCTAGGGCCGTCCGAATCTTACGTACAACGTTGTTGAGATTTCGTTCCGTATCGATGAAAAGATTCGAGCGCCAGAGCTTCCTGACGATGTCATCGCGTGAAACCAGTTGGTCTCGCCGGCCAACCAGGAAGATCAGCAGCTCCATGGGCTTTTTCTCCAGCCTCACCCTGCGCCCGGAGCAACGAAGCTCGTAGCGTCCGAGGTCGAGCTCGACCTGACCGGTGCTTGATTTCCCCTTCCTCAATCCCGTGGCCTCCAACCCTAAACCGCAATTATGCCCTAAGAATCATTCACTTACGGCGATACACAAAAAATATACAAAAGCTATCTCAGCTCAATTGGAATACCTCCATCTTCAGTCGATGATTCGGCGCAAGGAGATAAACATGTCCGATAGCAATCGCATCAATCTGTTGAAACTGACTTTGCGCATAGTGGGGGTGATCTTTATTGCGGGGATCTACTCCTTGATGAGGATGTGGCCGTCCGGTTGGAGGTGGCACACCGGAGAGTCGCACTATCCGGCAATGATCTTGGGAGTCTACGCGACGCTGGGGGTATTTCTCTTAATTGCTAGCCGCAACCCACTCGCACACGTGAGCCTGATTTGGTTCACGGTATGGTCAAGTGTAGTCCACGCGGCGATCATGGCGGTGCAGTCCTTGATGCACGCAGACCAGGTGGGACATCTTTGGGGTGATGTGCCAGCACTATTTCTGGTGGCCGCAATTCTGGCGTTACTGACGCCGCGTTCGGCTGCGGATTCCATGGCGATGGATGGCGTGAGGCAGATCGCAACTTCGACTGCAGCTCGATAAGCAGACCTCGGCGGGCATGCCGAGGATGGGAACCGTCCGGATCGTCGCCCCATGACCGCATAAACGTTCCGTTCACAAGGAATTGGTTAGTGCTCGCCCCGCGAGTCGTTGTTGATTTCGCGCAGACGCTCGAGGCCATCGACGGAAAGGGCCTCCCGAAAATGCTTTTTCAGCGACGCAATCGCGACATGAACCCGTTGAGGAGCTGTCCGCCCGTGCCATGTGGTGTAGAAGAATGCGGCTCTCGTCCAGCAGCATGCGAGACGCACAGGCCGCACTTCTGCGGCCAATCACGGAGCGTCTGCTTGAAACGCTGGAATACGGTCTGCGCCCAAAACGCCAGCCGATCAATCTGTCAATCAAGCCGTAATCGGAAGTTCCGCTGCTCAGCTCCGTCGGTGCCCGCGCCGCAGGAACTCCTTTAGTCTCTTTCTAGTTCCTTTAGCCGGTCGACTGCATTTTGGTTTTTCGGATCACCTTTCAAAGACTGCCGGTAGTTCTAAATGGCCTTTTGCTTCTGGCCATCCTTTGCGTAAGCGTCAGCCAAGCTATCGTAGGCGTTGCCGGATTTCGGGTACTCCTGCACATTCAGTTGAAAGATGGCGATCGCGTCGGAAATGCGGTTTTTCTGCAACAGCGCATAACCCAATGGAATCAAAGCATTTTCGTCGAAAGTGTAGCCGGCGGAATTCATTCGCTTCAGCTCGCGGTATCGAGCGATGGCGGCATCGACTCCGCAACCCACGATGGTTTCAGCAAGGTCGTGCGTCAAAATGCGTTTCGGGGCTGCGGGTTCTTGTCCGTAGAGAATGGCCCGAATCCCTTTTGACAAATCTTCCAATTTCATACCTGGGGTGTTGTTGAAGATGACGATCAAGTCATGGTCGTCGACCAAGCGATCTTCAAGCGTGTTAAAACCGTTGATGCCGCCGCCATGCGAAATTAGTGTTTGTCCGGCGCCCGGTTCTCCTGCGGGAATGGTGATGATGTCCCAGCCGAAGCCATAATTCTCCAGGCCGGGAGTAAAAATCTTCTGTTTGAGGTCGGCGGGTAGAAGTTTTTCGGTGTAAAGAGCTTGATCCCATTTATAGAGATCTTCGACGGTGGAATAGAGTGAGCCGGCCGCGAAGGGGAGGGACATGTCGAGGAAGGCGGAGTTCACCACTCCGGCCAGTTCCTGGCTGTATCCCGAGGCTCGCTTCGGGACCAGGCTCGACCAATGGTCGTATCCGGTGTCCTTCATTCCGAGTGGAATCACAATGCTTTCTTGCAAGAGGGCTTCGTACGTTTTTCCCGTTACATGTTCAAGAATGGCGCCGAGGATGAAATACCCCGAATTGTTGTAGCGGAACTTTGCTCCCGGCTCGAATTCTAAGTCCCCACTGCAAAATTTCTAGATGAAGTCATCCGGCGCATAGTAATTGCGGGAGACTTGTGGAAAGAACGTGGGGTCGCTGGTGTAACTGGGAATTCCGGAAGTGTGATTGAGCAGATTGGTGATGGTAACCTTAACTCCGGTGTCCTTGCGGTAGTAGGAAAGATAGTCGGACACGCGTCCATCTAACTTGATCGCGCCTTTCGCGACTTGTTGCATGATCAGCATGGAAGTGAACTGTTTGGTGATGGAGCCGATGCGAAATTTTACGTCGGGTGCGTTGGGGACGTTCCACTCGCGATTGGCGAGTCCGTAGCCTTTCTTGAAGATTACAGCGTCGTGTTCCGCCACTAGTACGGAGCCCGTGAATTGGCAGCATTCCATGTATTTCAGCACCAGGTTGTCAATTTTTGTGGTTTTGTCGGTAGTGCCGTCGGCAAAGGCAGCCGACGCTTGCAGCGATACGGCAAAGAGCGCCGCATGGAGGACCAGTTTTTTCACGGCTTTTCTAAAACTTGATACCTTGCCACATCCAGAGCGCGGAAATTCTACTTGACCCAGGGGACGGCGGAAAGAGAAAGACCGATGCCCGTTCTGACCTTTAAGCTTCGGTTCTGGCTTCGCCGGATCTCCCGGACTACCCGGCTTTCGGGTTTGCCCGGCAAATTCCTCTACGGCATTTCCTTGGCGCGCTCTGGCGCAGCCTGGTTGATGGAGAGGGCCTGGTCGGTGGTACCGAACGGTGTGGCGAGAGTCGGCTGAACGGAGTCCGGATGAATCGAAAGGGTGCGTGAAGGGACAATCAAGCCTTTCACCCGCCCTTCCGCTAAAGCCATCGATCGAACCAATCCATCATCTCCCGCTGCGCTGTGAGCGGAAACTTGTGGGGGCCGTCGAAAATCAAGGTGCTGAACCGCTCCGGCTGCCCGATGGCCTGATAGGACTTACGCAACGTTGCCATAGCCGTCTTGACTCCTTCAGGAGGAAACAGCGTGTCCTGCTGCCCGTGCACCACAAGGAGCGGACAGGGCATGGCCAGCGTGGCGATGTCCGGATAATCCAGATACTCAAGCAGTCCGGGAATCATCGCTGACGGAACCGTGTAGATCTCATGGTGAGGAATCAGGTATAGGAAGGAGGTCATCCATCCCACTACGCACGCCGACTTAATCCTTGGATCGAGTCCGGCGAGAAAGACCGTCCTCCAGCCGCCGAGGGAAAGGCCGGCACAGGCGATGCGATGGGGGTCAACTTCCTGGCGGGTCTGTAGGTAGTCCACGGTGCGGATGTCATCCCAGGCCACGACGCCACCCCAGGTGAATCCTGAGTGAAGAATATTCCGCAGGACCACTGCTTCCGAGCTCCCCGCGCGCTGATTGATCTTTCGAATGATTTCTTCCGGCTCGACTTTGGATCGGTCATTCGTGTGATTCTCGAGATCCTCATCAAGAATCAGCCGGCGCTCCCCGTGGTAGAACATGTCGATCACCATCACCGCATAACCGCGCTGCGCAAGTGTGGCGGGAAAGCTCTGGCCGTCGTAATACTCCTTGCGATACGCGGCAAGCATCGGGTGTTCCCCGTCGGTCTCAACCAGTTTCTCCTTGCCCCAGTAGTAGAACCCTCCGTGGTCGTGCAGTGCGACGACCGCGGGAACCGGGAACTTAGCTCGTTTCGGAATGAAAAAGTAAGCGGGGACTTCCACATCCGGAGTGGTCCAGAACGTCAGCTGTTCTCGAATGTAATCGCCTCGATCGACGCGCTCGAGGATGCGGGCCCGAGAGCTTGCCACTTCCGGCCGATAGGACATCAATTCGAAGACTTTGGCGCGCCCTTCAGCCTTCCAGGCTTCGAGATCCTTCGGCTGGCGATGGAGGAAGGCAAGGCTCTGGCGGGTCTTCTGCTGCTGGCGTTTGATAAAGGGGTAGAGATTTCCGAGCGCCGATCCCTTCCAGCGCTTGGCTTCATCGGCCGCTGTTCCAACTTGCAAGAACGCAGGAGGCCTGGTGCATCCCCGGCCGACGAAGGTCGTGGCGCCCAGCCCCCGCAAGAGTTCACGTCGAGTAAGCGGCTGCCACAAAGCTTCACTCCTTTCTCGGACTCGTCTCCGCCTCGGCAAAGCGGCGCCCTGAGGTCCCGGAGGGCGGCAGAGCTGGCGGTTACGGTGCTGTTCTCCGCTAGTCGGGGAGTCCGAGCAGCTTGGTTAGTGTTCCGCCCATGATCATGTTGCGCGTCCGGTCGGGAATATCGCACGCATCAAAAAGGGCGCGGTATTGATTGGCGACGGACTCCACTCCGGACAAGTCCGAATCTGATCCGAACACGAGCTTTACAAATGCGCTGGGATCGTTGTCCGGCGTC
>Ga0306924_10006280_pt1 | contig 11832 bp, 8 predicted proteins | sample sta12Can44000111_FD_203756 | JGI IMG/M metagenome (GOLD analysis project Ga0306924, IMG submission 203756) | Lab enrichment of tropical soil microbial communities from Luquillo Experimental Forest, Puerto Rico - statanox.12C.anox.44.000.111 (v2)... | ecosystem: Environmental > Terrestrial > Soil... | reverse complement strand
CGGCGTGTGGATCAATCAACAGGGCGCCAAGCGCGAGGACGTGCTCGGCGGCAAGGGGCTCGACCCGATCGCCGAGCGATTCAAGGTCGACAATCTCCTGGTCGTCGCGTTCTCGCGCGTCCAGGCGAAGCCGTACATGGACGTCCGCCTGTTCAGCTTCCCCGGCACGAATAGCCGTCTCAACACGGCACTGTTCGTGCCCGCGACGATCAAGCCGCCGGCCAAGGGCGACTACTCCGCCTCCGGCCAGAAGAAAGACAACCAGACGCCGAACCAGCAGCGCTCCTTCCTCGCCCGGCTGCTCTACGGCGAGCTCGACGCCGGGACCTATTCGAGCGGCGAGCAGGCGATCCCGCTGAGAGAGGTCGCGAAGTTCCCGTTCGTCATCGCGTCGATGGACCTGGCGATCGGCTCGAAGGACAAGATCGCGCGCCTGGCCATCACCGACGGCGCGACTGTCTGGCTCTACCGGCTCACGCCGGAGCGCGTGCTCGAGCCGGAGTGGACGTACAAGGTCGACAGCCGCGCGAAGATCTTCAACATCCAGCTGGCGGAGCTGTCCAACGACAGCACCCTGCACGTCGTGATCAACCGCTACAGCGCCATCAAGGCGATCCGGGTCAACTCGCTGATCCTGGCCAGCAAGGACCAGAAGCCGGTCGTGGCCGTCGACGACGTGCCGGATATCCTCTTTGCCGTCGACACGAACGGCGATGGGGTGAAAAAGACGCTCTGGTCGCAGTCGTTCGCCGAGACGGGTTTCTTCAAGCAGGGCGACGCGACCCGCATGACGCTCCGGAACGGCAAGCTGGTCTCGGAGGGCAAGGTCCGGGTTCCGAACAGCTTCCGTGCGACCGGCGCGGTCTACAGCAACATCAACGGCAAGGGCGAGCGCGCCCTGGCGTACATCGACGAATACAATCGGCTGCGCATCGCGATCGGCCCCGACGAGCCGTTCCGGAGCTCGGCGCCCGTCGGCACCGGCTTGGCGAAGCTCGGTGTCGAGACACAGATCGAGAAGGGCGGTCGGACGTACGTCTACCATCCGGAGCCGATGCCGGTCTCCGTGGACCTGGACGGCGACGGCATCGAGGAGATCGTGGTGCCGCAGAACCAGATCCCGGGGCGGCTGGCGGTGGTCTACAAAGGGCCCGCCGGCTACCGGTTCCAGACGGTCAATTCGGGCTTCGAGGGCACGGTGCTGGCGCTCGGCGCCGTGCCGGGCGAAGGCGGGCCTCCATCGCTCGTCGCCGCGGTGGTCCGCTACACGAACTTCCGGGAGACCGAGGGCGAGACGCAGATCATCATGACGATCTCGGAGTGACCCCGGCACGCGTCCGTCCGTCGGCCTGATCCCGTTGCGCTTCCTCCCATGATCTCGCGTCACCCGACCGCGCTCGCGACGCCGTGCCCGGCCACGTCCGTCGCTGGATCGGAGCGAGCGTGAAGCTCGACACGGCGCCGCCGCGTGGCATGAAAGACCTGCTCCCGCCGGAGGTCGAGCTCCGCGACCGTGCCTCGGCCACGATCCTGGCCACCTACAAGCGCTACGGCTTTCGCCGGGTCGAGACGCCGGCACTCGAGAACCTGAAGCTCCTGCTGGGCAGCGGTGGGGGCGAGAACGAGAAGCTGATCTACAAGGTCCTCAAGCGCGGCGCGAAGCTCGACGCGGCGACGACCCAGCGCGAAGAAGACCTCGCCGATCTCGGGCTGCGCTTCGATCTCACGGTGCCGCTCGCGCGGTACTACGCGCACAATCGGGCGAGCCTGCCCGACCCGTTCAAGGCGATCCAGATCGGGCCGGTCTGGCGCGCCGAGCGGCCGCAGAAAGGCCGCTTCCGCCAGTTCATCCAGTGCGACATCGACATCCTCGGCGTGGCCTCCGAGATCGCCGAGATCGAGCTCATCCTGGCCACCTCGGCGGCGCTGGTCGCGCTCGGGCTCGAGCAGCCTGGGATCCGCGTGAACGATCGGCGGATCCTGGCCGCGATGGCCAGCTACTGCGGCGTCGACGCCGCACGCCACGGTGAATTCTTCGTCGTCCTGGACAAGCTCGACAAGATCGGGCGGGAGGGCGTGGAGCGCGAGCTGCGCGAGGCGGGCTACGACGACGGCGGCATCGCCAAGCTGTTCGAGCTCTTCGTCTCGACCGAAGACTGCTCGCCCGACGCGAGGCTCGAGCGGCTGGCCCGGATCGTCCCGGCGACCGCCGAGGCCGCCGAGGGCCTGCGCACGATCGTCCGCTCGGTCGCGCGGGAGGCTGGCGATCGCGCGACTCTGGCGTTCGATCCGAGCCTCGTGCGCGGCATGGGCTACTACACCGGCCCCATCTTCGAGGCGGTCTACGGCGGGGGCACGTCGGCAATCGCCGGCGGCGGCCGCTACGATCGGATGGTGGGCCGCCTTCTCGGCCACGACGTCCCGGCGTGCGGCTTCTCGATCGGGTTCGAGCGTGTGGTGTCGATCCTCGAGGAGCGCAGCGGAAGCGCCGCAGTCGAGCGTGAGCGCATCGCGTTCCTCTTCGACCGCGACGATCCGCTGCCCGACGTGGTGGCCGCCGCGAGCCGGCTGCGAAGCGGCGATCGCGTCGTGTCGCTGACCCTCAAGCGGAAGAACCTCGCCCGGCAGCTCGACGACCTGGCCGGTGAGGGGTTCGGCTCGTACGCCGCGCTCCGACCGGGCTCGGTCGATGCCGAGATCAAGCCGCTGGCGCGCCGCGCCGCGGGTGGGAGCGCCGCCGATGGCTAGCCTCAGAACGCACACGTGCGGTGAGCTCCGCCGCCAGCACGCGGGGATCACCGTCCGGCTCTCGGGCTGGCTCCACCGCAAGCGCGATCACGGGAATCTATTATTCCTCGACCTCCGGGATCACTACGGCATCACGCAGTGCGTGCTCGACGGCTCGAGCCCGCTGTTCAGGATCGCCGAGCCCCTGCGGCTCGAGAGCGTGATCACCGTGGCGGGCAAGGTCGTGCCCCGCGCGCCGGCGGCCGTCAACCCGAAGCTGCCGACGGGCGAGGTCGAGCTGGCAGTCGAGGAGCTGGTGGTGCAGTCGCCGGCGGAGCCGCTGCCTCTTCAAGTAAACAGCGACGCCGAGTTCCCCGAAGAGACGCGCCTGCGCTATCGCTTCCTCGACCTGCGGCGCGACAAGCTCCATCGCAACGTGGTGCTGCGCAGCCGCGTCATCGCCTCCATCCGCCGACGGATGATCGAGGCGGGCTTCACCGAGTTCCAGACCCCGATCCTCACCTCGAGCTCGCCGGAAGGCGCGCGGGACTACCTGGTGCCGAGCCGGGTGCACCCGGGGAAGTTCTACGCGCTGCCGCAGGCGCCGCAGCAGTTCAAGCAGCTCTTGATGACGGCCGGGTTCGACCGCTATTTCCAGATCGCGCCCTGCTTCCGCGACGAGGACGGCCGCGCCGACCGCTCGCCCGGCGAGTTCTACCAGCTCGACTTCGAGATGGCCTTCGTCACGCAGGAGGACGTCTTCGCGACGATCGAGCCGGTGCTGCAGGGCGTCTTCGAAGAATTCGGCCACGGCGCCAGGGTAACACCGGCGCCTTTTCCGCGTATCCCGTTCGACGAGGCGATGGCGAAGTACGGCAGCGACAAGCCCGATCTCCGCAACCCCGTGCTGATCGCCGACGTGACTGACGTGTTCCGCGGCTCGAGCTTCTCGGCATTCGCGTCGGCCGTGGCCGGTGGCGCCGTCGTCCGGTCAATCCCGGCGCCCGGCGCGGCCGCGCAGCCGCGGAGCTTCTTCGACAAGCTCGGCCAGTGGGCGCGCGACCAGGGCGCGCCGGGTCTCGGCTACGTCGTGCTCGGCGACGGCGGGGCAAAGGGGCCCCTCGCGAAGTTTCTCGACGGGGACCGACTCGGCCGACTCGTGGCCGCCACCGGCGCCCGCGACGGCGACGCCGTCTTCTTCGTGTGCGACGCGAAGGCGGCCGCCGAGAAGCTCGCCGGCCGCGTCCGGACCCGGCTCGGCGACGAGCTCGGCCTCGTGGAGGCCAACGCCTTCCGCTTCTGCTGGGTGACGGATTTCCCGATGTACGAGCTGAACGAGGACACCAAGAAAATCGAGTTCAGCCACAACCCGTTCTCGATGCCGCAGGGCGGGCTCGAGGCGCTCGAGCGCGCCGATCCGCTGACGATCAAGGCCTACCAGTACGACATCGTCTGCAACGGCGTCGAGCTCTCGAGCGGCGCGATCCGCAACCACCGCCCGGACATCATGTACAAGGCGTTCGCGATCGCCGGATACGGGCGCGAGGAGGTCGAGGCCCGCTTCGGCGGCATGCTGAACGCGTTCAAGTACGGAGCGCCGCCCCACGGCGGCTCGGCGCCGGGCATCGACCGGATCGTGATGCTCCTCGCCGGCGAGACGAATATCCGCGAAGTCATCGCGTTTCCGATGAACCAGCAGGCCCAGGATCTCATGATGGGAGCGCCCGGGCCCGTGCCGCCCGAGCGGCTGAAAGAATTGCACCTCAAGCTCGATTTGCCGAGTGAAGACTCGGGGAAGGATCCCAGGCGTTGAACGAAGCTGCCGCGATCACGCGCCGGATCTCGCTGGCCCAGGACCTCGACCTGCTGCCGCTCCTCGGCCGCAACGACGACCACCTCAAGACGCTCGAGTCGGAGCTGGACATCCGCATCGTCGCCCGCGGCCACGACATCATGCTGAAAGGCGACGAGCGCCAGGTGAAGAAGGCCGAGCGCGCCCTCATCCAGCTCGCCGAGCTGGTCCGGGCCGGCACCCCGCTGCGGGCCGGCGAGGTGCGCGCCGCGCTCCGGATGCTCTCGGACGACGATCAGGCCGATCTCAAGAGCGTCTTCGCCGACTCGATCGCCGTGCCGTCGCGCAAGAAGTGGGTCGCGCCCAAGTCGGTCAACCAGAAGCGCTACGTCGACGCTATCCGCAGCCACGACATGGTCTTCGCCATCGGCCCGGCCGGCACCGGCAAGTCGTTCCTGGCGGTCGCGATGGCGGTGGCGGCGCTGATGAAGCGGGAGGTGGCGCGGATCGTCCTGACGCGACCGGCGGTGGAAGCCGGTGAGCGGCTCGGCTTTCTCCCGGGGGATCTCTACGAGAAGGTCCACCCCTATCTGCGGCCGCTCTATGACGCGCTCTACGACATGCTCGAGACCGAGCGGGTGACGAACTTCATGGAAAAGGGCGCCATCGAAATCGCGCCGCTCGCCTACATGCGCGGCCGCACCCTGAACGACTCCTTCATCATCCTCGACGAGGCGCAGAACAGCACCGCCGAGCAGATGAAGATGTTCCTCACGCGCCTGGGCTTCAACTCGAAGATGGTCATCACCGGCGACGTGACCCAGGTCGACCTGCCGGCGTCGCGCGGCTCGGGGCTGATCGAGGTGCAGTCGGTGCTGCGAGGCGTCCCAGGCATCCGCTTCGTGTTCTTCGACGACGGCGACGTGGTCCGGCACCAGCTCGTGTCGGCGATCGTTCGGGCCTACGACGCGCACGACGCCCGCAAGGGCGAGCGCGGGTCCACGCCCACGTCGGCGTGATGTCGGCGGCGGTCGCGAATCGCCAGAACCGAGTCGCCGTGTCGCCGGCGCGCCTGGCCAGGACCGCCGAGCGCGCCCTGGCCGCGCTCGGCCGCGCGGCGGGCGACGTCGACGTGCTCGTGGTCGACGATCCGGCGATCAAGCGGCTCAACCGCATTCACCGGGGCGTCGACCGTCGCACCGACGTCCTGGCCTTTCCGCTCGAGACGCCCGGGACGCCGAGCCCGCTGGTCGGCCAGATCGTGATCTCGGCCGAGACGGCCCGGCGCCAGGCGCGTCGCGTCGATGTCGCGCTGGCGACCGAGCTCGACCTGCTCGTCACGCACGGCGTGCTCCATCTGGTCGGCTATGACGACCGCGATCCCATCGAGGCGCGCCTGATGCACGAGCGCGAGCGCGAGATCCTCTGGGCCGGGCGCCGCCGCCTGCCCGCCCGACTCTGGCGCGGCCTCCTCGAGACACCGCAGCTGAGCCATGATCGGCGCAGGCCGGATCGCCGACGCGCCGGCGTGGAGCCCGCGGCCGTGAACCAGAGCCGAATTCCGCATCGAGGACGATCGGGCGTGCGGAGCACCGCCGCGCCTGTCTCAGGCCACCCGCGGTCCAAGCCGGCCTCACGGACCCCGCTACAATGACCAGCCGCGCCGGGTTCGTGTCGCTCATCGGCCGGCCGAACGCGGGGAAATCGACCCTCCTGAACCGGCTGGTCGGCGAGAAGCTCTCGATCGTCTCGCCGCGGCCCCAGACCACGCGAAACCGCATCACCGGCATCAAGAATCTTCCGGGCTCCCAGGTGATCTTCGTCGATACGCCCGGCCTCTACCCGGCCGACGGCAAGCTCGGCGATTTCATGCTGAAGACCGCGCAGCGCGCCGTGGAGGACGTCGATCTGGTCTGCCTGGTCGTCGACGCGTCGGCGGGCGAGGGCCCCGATACGATCGTGCTCGACCCGTTGCGGGCCTACACGGGGCCGGTCTTCTGCGTGCTGAACAAGACCGATCGGGTCCGGCCGAAGAGCCGGATGCTGCCGCTGATCGAGACGTGGCGCCGCGGGTATCCGTTTTCCGAGATCGTCCCGGTCTCCGCGATGGCCGGGACCTACTGCGATCGGCTCCTCGAGCTGATCGTCGGCCGGCTCCCCGAGCACCCACCGTTCTTTCCGGCCGACGCGACGAGCGATCAGCCCGAGACCTTCTACGTCGCCGAGACGATCCGCGAGAAGATCTTCCATCTCACGCGACAGGAGGTTCCGTACGCGGTCGCGGTCCGAGTCGAGGAGCTGACCGAGCGCGAGCATCCGGCCTGCCTGTACATCAGGGCGACCGTGTTCGTCGAGCAGGAGTCGCAGAAGGGGATTCTCATCGGCAAGGGGGGCGCGATGCTCAAGCAGATCGGCACCGCCGCCCGGCGCGACCTCGAGGCGTTCTTCGGCATCAAGGTGTTCCTCCAGTCGACCGTCGAAGTGCGCCGGCACTGGCGTCGGGACGAGCGCGCCCTGCGCGAGTTCGGGTTTATGCTGACGTCCTGATGCTCGGGAAAACCGCCGCCGTCGTGATCGGGTCGTTCCCGCTGGGGGAGAGCGATCGCCTCGTCACCTTCTATTCGCGCGATTTCGGCAAGATCCGCGGTGTCGCCAAGTCGGCGCGCCGCATGCGCTCGCGGTTCGGCAGCGCGCTCGAGCTCTGCACGCTCGGCGAGCTGGTCTTCTTCGACGGCGGGCGCAGCGAGCTGGTCCGCGTCGATCACTTCGACATCACGCGCCCCTTCGACCGCGTGCGCGAGGACCTCGAGAAGCTGGCCCAGGCCGCGTGGATGATCGAGTGCGTGGCGCGGCTGACCGCCGAGCGCGATCGGCACGTCGCCCTCTTCGGCCTGCTGGTCCGCGGGCTCCGGGCGCTCGACGGCCCGCGGCCGCCGGCTCGCGTGGCAATGGCGTTCGGCGTGCGATGCGTGGAGGCACTCGGGCATCGGCCCCGTCTCGACGCGTGCATCGCCTGCGGGCGGGCCTATCCGTTTCCGCGGCCGGCTCTCGGAGACGGCGGTGTACTCTGTGAAGCCTGTGCGCGCCGCGGCGGCGAGACGCGGGCCATCTCTCCGGCGGCGGTCGGCGCCTTCGAGCGACTGCGCGCGGTGTCCTGGGACGAGTCGCTGGCCCTGCCGCTCGGCCGGGCCGAGGCGGAGCTTCCCGCGCTGCTGGAGGCACAGGTCGCGCGCCTGATCGGCCATCCGACGCGCTCGACCAAGTTCCAGCGAGAGGTGCAGCGGCTGTCTCCGACCCCCGGACACGTGGTCGCGGGCGAGGCGAGTCTATGAATGGGCTCACGAGCATGGACGTGCTGGTTTCTCTCTCGAAGCGGCGCGGCTTCGTCTTCCAGTCGAGCGAGATCTACGGCGGGACCGGCTCGGTCTGGGACTACGGTCCGCTGGGCGTGGAGTTCAAGAACAACATCAAGCGCGTCTGGTGGCGCGACTTCGTCCAGGCCCGTGCCGACATGGTGGGGATCGACGCGTCGATCCTCATGCACCCGATGGTGTGGAAGGCGAGCGGCCACCTCGATCACTTCACCGATCCGATGGTCGACTGCCGCGAGTGCAAGCACCGCTTCCGCGCCGACCACGTGGACGCGCGACCCTGGGTCCACTACTGCCCCGCGACCAAGGGCAACAAGTTCACGATTCCGGCGGGCGAGCCGTGCGGCCACTGCGGTCAGCGCCGGACGTTGTGCCCGGAGTGCGGCAAGGGCGAGCTCACGGCGCCGCGCCAGTTCAATCTGATGTTCAAGACGTTCATGGGCCCTGTCGAGGAGGACGCCGCGGTCACCTATCTCCGTCCCGAGACCGCCCAGGCGATGTTCGTCAACTTCGACAACGTGCTGCAGTCCATGCGGCTCAGGCTCCCGTTCGGGATCGCCCAGGCCGGCCGGTCGTTCCGGAACGAGATCACGCCGGGCAATTTCATCTTCCGCACGCGCGAGTTCGAGCAGATGGAGATCGAGTTCTTCGTCAACCCGAACGATCGCGTCGACGGCCGTCCGGCGGACGAGTACTGGCACGACCGGTGGATCGAGGACTGCGTGGCCTGGTTCAAGCGCTATGGCCTCTCCGCCGAAAATCTCAGATTGCGCGAGCACGAGCGTGACGAGCTGGCGCACTATGCCAAGCGCACGGTCGACATCGAGTACAAGTTCCCGATCGGCTGGAGCGAGCTGATGGGCATCGCCAACCGGACCGATTTCGACCTCAAGCAGCACGCGAAGTGGAGCGGCAAGTCGCTGACCTACTTCGACGACGAGCGCAAGGAGCACGTCGTGCCCTTCGTCGTCGAGCCCGCCGCCGGCGTCGATCGCGCGCTGCTCGCTTTCATGGCCGATGCCTACCGCGAGGAAGAAGTGCGCGGCGAGAAGCGGGTGCTGCTCAAGCTCCACCCCGAGCTGGCGCCGATCAAGGTGGCCGTGCTGCCGCTCTTGAAGAAGCGCGACGACATCGTGCGCACCGCCCATACGATCCGCGCCGACCTCGCCAGGCACTGGCGCGTCGTGTACGACGACACCGCGGCCATCGGCCGCCTCTACCGGCGCCAGGACGAGGTCGGTACGCCCTACTGCGTGACGGTCGACGTCCAGACGGTCGGAGACGGCGAGCGCGGCGAGACGGGGGATTCACGGGTGACGATCCGCGACCGCGACTCGATGGAGCAAGTGAGGGTGCCGATCGCGGAGCTCGCCGCAGTCTTCCGCGAGCTCCTCGACGGCGCGCCGTGGTCCCGGGTGTCGGGACGCTATCCGGCGCCGGCCGCTAAGGCGTCTGGCCCTTGAGCGGCGCGCTCGCGGCCGGCGGCTGGGGCTGCACGGGCGCCGGTGCGGGCGGGGCGCTCGGCGCTGCCGGCGAGGCCGGCGTCGACGCGGGCGGCTGAGGTGCGGCGCTCGGCGGCGCCGCGCTCGGCAGTGCGGCGCTTGGCGGCGAGGTCGCGGGCGGCAGCGCTTGCGCTCGAGGCTGTCCGACTCCATTGCACGCCATCCCTGATTCGGACCCCTTGACGAACGCCATCGGGACGGGGCGCAGGCACTCGCCCGACGGATCCTCGTCCACGAGCATCGACACGACGTGCTCTGGGACCGGGAAATCCTCCTTGGGGCTGTCGCCGAGCACCTTGCCCATGTAGGTGACCCAGATCGGGACGGCGACGCGGGAGCCGGTCTCGTCCTTGCCGAGACTGCGCGGCCGGTCGTAGCCGACCCACACGCCCGTGGCGAGGCGCGGCGTGAACCCGACGAACCACGCATTCGAGTAGTCATTCGTCGTCCCGGTCTTCGCGGCGATCGGTCGACCCAGGCCCTTGGCCGCCTGGCCGGTCCCGCGCTCGACCACCCCCCGGAGCATCTGGGTGATCACGTAGGCGGTCTCGGGCGCCACGGCCTCGCGGCCTTCGGGCACGTGCTCCTCGAGAAGCTTGCCCTGCGCGTCGGTGACGTAGCGAATCGTCACCGGAGGCATCCACACACCCTGGTTTGCGAGCGTGCCGTAGGCGGACGTCATCTCGAGAAGCGACACGTCCGAGGTGCCGAGCGCCAGGCTCAGGTTCACGTCCAGCGGGCTCGTGATGCCAAGCCGCCGCGCGACCTGGATGGTCTTGGCGAGGCCGATTCGCTCCTGAAGCTTGACGGTCACCACGTTCACCGACTCCTCGATCGCCTGCTGCAAGGTCGTCGAGCCGCGGAACTTGCGGTCGTAGTTCTCGGGCTTCCAGACCTGACCGTTCTTGCCGACGGAGAAGGACACCGGCGAGTCCTCGATTTGCGACGCGGGGGTGAAGCCGGCCTCGAGCGCGGCGATGTAGATGAACGGCTTGAACGCGGAGCCGGGCTGCCGCTTGGCCTGCACGGCGCGGTTGAACTCGCTGCGGAAGAAGTCGGAGCCGCCGACCATCGCTTTCACGTAGCCGGTCTGCGGCTCGACCGTGACCACCGCGCCCTCCGGCGTTTCTCCGGGACGGCCCTGGGTCGCGGCGGTGCGGCCCTGCAGCGCCTTCAGCCCTTCGCGGAGCGACTGCTCGGCGGTGAGCTGCATCGTCGGATTCACGGTCGTGTAGACGTTGAGCCCGCCCTTCAGGACCAGGTCCGGACCGTACTTCGCCTCGAGCGTCTGCTGGACATAGTCGATGAAGTACTGGCCGGTCGTCCGACGCTTCTCGGGCGGGATCAGCCCGAGATCGGTCTTCGCCAGCCGCTTGGCCTCCTCGTCCTTGATGGTCCCGAATTCGACCAGGCGGCGCAGCACGACCTCGCGCCGCCGCTTGGCCGCTTCGGGACGATCGAACGGCGAGTAGTTCGTCGGGGCCCGTGGCAGTCCGGCGATCAGCGCCGACTCGCGCACGGTCAACTCGGAGACGCTCTTGCCGAAGTAGGTCCGCGCCGCCGCCTCGACACCGTAGGAGCCCGAGCCGAAGTAGACCTGGTTCAGGTACATCTCGAGGATGCGGTCCTTGGAGTAGCGCCGCTCGAGCTCCAGGGCCAGGACGGCCTCCTTCAGCTTTCGCTCGAGGCTCTTGTCAGGTGTGAGAAAGAGCACCTTGGTGAGCTGCTGGGTGATGGTGCTTCCCCCCTCGACGATCTTTCCGCGCCGGTAGTTCTGGACTACGGCCCGCGCCACGCCGATCGGGTCGATCCCCCAGTGTGAGTAGAAGCGCCGGTCCTCGGTGGCGAGGATCGCGTCGCGCAAGGACTGGGGAATCTGGGTCAGGGGCACGAGGATACGGCGCTCCACGTGCAGCTCGGTGATCGGCTCGTCGTTGTCGTCGTAGATCTTGGTGCCCTGGATGGGCTGGAGCGTCTCGAGCGCGGTGACCGAGGGGAGCGAGCGCGGGAGGATCGTGAACGCCCACAGCGCGGCCACGCCCACGACCAGGAGGCCAAGCAGGGTGAGGCCGCCGATGCCGATGAGCACCCGGCGGAACCAGCGGCGGCGCCACAGCGGAGGCTTCGGAGGGCCTGACGGACGGTCCGTCGCGACAGCCATAACCCAGACATTATAGGCCCCAGAGGCTCCGGAACCGTCCGTTGCCTTGCACCCCTAGAATCCGTGTGATACAACGCCGGTGCTTTGAGCCTCGCTGAGTTCCGCCCGGTCGACGAGCAGCTTCCGATCATCCGGCGAGGGGCCGCCGACATCATCGTGGAGGCCGAGCTCATCCAGAAGCTCGAGCGCTCTCGGCGCACGCGGACGCCCTTGCGCGTCAAGCTCGGACTCGACCCGACCGCGCCCGACCTGCACCTTGGGCACACAGTGGTGCTGAGA
>Ga0306924_10006275_pt1 | contig 11835 bp, 11 predicted proteins | sample sta12Can44000111_FD_203756 | JGI IMG/M metagenome (GOLD analysis project Ga0306924, IMG submission 203756) | Lab enrichment of tropical soil microbial communities from Luquillo Experimental Forest, Puerto Rico - statanox.12C.anox.44.000.111 (v2)... | ecosystem: Environmental > Terrestrial >... | reverse complement strand
GCAGCGGGTTATCCGGATCAAACCCGCTCATGGTCAGAATTGTGCAGTCGAGAGCCCTCGCGGTGCGTGCCGCGTTGAGAATGTTGGGCGATTTGCCGGAGGAGCTGATCGCCACCAGGAGGTCGCCCTTACATGCGTGAAACTCGACCTGCTTGGCGAATACGTCGGCGAAGCTGTAGTCGTTGGCGAGACAGGTGAGCATGCTGCTGTCGTTGAGCGAGAGCGTGCGCAGGTTGCCGTTCTTGTTGTAGTCGGTCGCCATATGGCTCGCGGTGGTCGCGCTGCCGCCGTTGCCGACGAACATCAGTTTGCATCCCGCATCGTGCGCGCGGCGCGCCGCCGTCGACGCCCAGTGTACGACTTCGTCAACCGGCACGCGCTTGCCGCTGCGGTCGCTTGCTTCGGCGCCCTTGAGCGCGGTCGCGAGCGCCTGAGCGTAGCCGTCGACGTAGGACGCGCGAATGCTGTCGAGCATCGTCCGTTCCTCAGCTCTTTCGAGCCGCCTGTCGGAAATCGGCGCCTGCTTTGATGAATCCAGGCGGGCCACCTATGCCCGCGCAGACCAGAAGCGTCAAGAAGAGGGGGATTGCCGGTTTCCCCATGTCGGACCAGAGATATTCCACCGTTTCACAAGGCGCGTGGCCAAAAATTAACTGACTGAAATATCACAGGAAAATTGGGTTCGTTCTGCCAAATTTCGTTTCTTGCCGCCTATTTTAGATTGCATAGTATTTTAAATGCTCGCGAACGTCGCGAGGCTGCGCGGCGCTCATAGCGGTCGAGTTTCATCAGCTCTGGGAGCGCGTCGCAGTGCCTCGTCGTGCGGCTCAAGCTGTTGCGGCGCGCTCGGGGCCGGCGCGGCCACGCCTGGCACGGCCGTGTCAGGCCTGACGCCGCGGTTGCGCGGGTCGGTAAGAATGAGGTCGGGCGCTGCATTTGGATCGAGCGCCGGCTGCAAATCCTCCGCGCCGAACGCAACGATCGTCTCGATCAAGGCCACCTTGGCGTGGCGCACGCGGGCGATTTCAACCGACCGCTCGGCGACGGAGCGCGCGTACGCGTGCGCGATCGGGCTATCGCGGCCCTCGAGCATCTTACCGGCAAGGCGCTCGATCTCGGCGGCGAACTGCGGAGCAAGCGGAATCGCGGCCGCAAGCCCGTGTCGGTAGGCGTTTTGGCTGGCGCGCTTTTTACCGCCGGCGGAGCGAGGCCCGGAGCTGTTAGCGGCATTGCGCCGGTTGGCGGTGAGCTGGCGTTCGCTGGCCATAAATCGCGCAGCCGAAGAGTCACGCCGCTGAGTTTGTGTTCGCCGGCGCCAACACGTCCTCACGTTCCGCATCGATAATTCGACCAGCGCTCGCACGTACCCGCTCCGCGAAGCGTTGCCGATAAGCTTCGATCTGACGCAAGCATTTGTCACGCCGGTTCTCTAACGAGATCAGCATCTCATCCAGCAGCTCGAGATCCTTCCATGCTGAGCGCATTGCGCGTGCGTCAATGATGGATTCATCGAGTCCAAACTTTGCGAGCTTTCGTGCGACGCCTGTCTTGGCTTTTTTATCATGGAACCAATCGAAACGGAGATCTTCGCGTTCCTGTTCCTCTTCCGTGTAAGGGCGAGAGTCAATATCGAGTCCGCCAAGCTGAAAAGTCGATGTTTGTGGCTCTTTGAAAGCCTGCTCAATAACATCCTTCAAGACGTCGAAATAGGCAGCGTTGATGATCGCCGTCTTACACCGGCGCAGTCGTAGAATTTCCCAAACGATGGCTGCGATCTCGGCCACATACATGTCTTCGATCACCCCCTTTGGGTTGAACTCCCGCCTCAGGGCCTTAAGTAGGTCATCGAAGTCGTCGCGATTCTCGGTCATAAGCAACGGCGGCCGCGCCAAAAATCCGAGGACCGCGTCAGCTGGCGCGAGAATTTCCATTTTTCCGGTGCTTTTTGCTATTCCCACTTTCTTGGCCATCTCTTTGACCTCATCAAATCTGCGGATATCGCATCCGGACCCGCGCCTAGAAGCTCGGAATATACACCGGCGCTGCCGCGCGGGTGCCTATTTCAGCAGGCTGGTCAGGTATTTAACGACTTCGGCCCGGGTTATGTAGTGGCGGTGCCCGACGATGCGAATCTTCATGGCGCCGACCGCGTTGCCAACGAACCCCGCGAGGAACGGGTCGCAGCCGCTGCCGACCAGCGGCGCCGAGAGCGAGAAGAAGGCGTCGCCGGCCCCGATGGTATCGACGATCTGCCGGGTGAGCACCGGAATGGGCTCGATCTCGCGCCCGTCCGCGGCAACGACCGAGCCGAACCGCCCGTGGGTGATTATGAAATTGGGGCAGTGCATACGGCAGCGCAGCTTCTCGACCACCGTGTCGACCGAAGAGTAGCGGTCCGCCACCGCGAGCCGCGCTTCCGGCTCGTCGATGCAGACAAAATCGGCGCGCGGATATTTGGTGACGAGATTGAAGCCGCGGTTGGCGCTGTTGGTTTGCGCATTGACCGCGAGGAAGCGCGACTTGCTACAGAGAATCTCGATCAGGGCATCGTCGATCAGGCCGTGGCCGAAGTCGTTGACGATCACCATGTCGTAGTCGGCGATCGTCTCGTCGACCTTGCGGTTGATTGCCGCCTGCGTGGCGGCCATCAGCGGGTCGTCGGTCAAATAGTTTATTTCGATGAGCTTCTTGACGTAGCCCGGATCAACCAGGCGGCTCTTCAGGGTGGTCTCCGCGCCGTCGCGATAGAACGGAATAAGGTTCACGTTGGGCGCCAGGGCGCTGCGGATGAAATCCTCTTGGCTGTTGGCGGCGCCGAGCACGGTCACGAGATCGGCCGCTTCGCAGAACTGCGCGACCAGATTGGCGGTGGCGCCGACGCCGCCACAGAATATCTCCCGCTCGAGGTAGCGGGTGGAGATGATATGCTCCTTCGACGGCTTCCCCAGCGGCTCGACGTAGATGTATTCGTCGAGAATGGTGTCGCCGACGATCAGGCAGCGTTTGCTCGCCAGCGCGTCGAGCGGGGCGGTTAAATCGTCGATGGTGATGCGCCGGCGCAGCGCATTGAGAAATTCATTGGCCTCTTCCGGATAGATTTGCAGGGCGAGATTGGCGAGGTTCGACGAGCTGAAAGTAATGTCGTCGGTGAACAGCAGGCGGCCGCCGTATTTCTCCACCGTCAGCCGCTCGGTGGTGATGCGGCCGGTGACGTCCTTTGCCTCGGCGCTGTATTCGGAACCTTTGAGGTAGATATCCGGCCTGATCTTCTCGATGACGTATTCGGCGCTCGGATTGGGCGAAATCCCGACCGCGTCGACGATTTCGAGCCCCGCCAGCATCTCGGCGCGCAGCTGCTCGGGAAACACCGGCCGCCCCGGGCCTTTGTTGACGTGGCGGTCGGTCGTGATGGTGACGAAAAGCAGTTCGCCGTTGCGCTTGCCGAGCTCCAGGTGCCGCTTGTGGCCGACGTGCAGAATGTCGAAGACGCCGTGCGCGAGCACGACCTTGCGGCCGGCGGCGCGCGCGTCGGCGGCTACCGCGGACAGCTCGTCGATCGATTTGATCTTGTCGCCCATTCCCTTAGGCTCGTCGCGCGGCGAAATAGCCAATCTACTGCCGATTGCCAAGGTAATCGAACCATTCGGCGGTGGCGGTCGCGATGCTGGCGGGCGTCCACACCGGCGCGTCGCGCCAGTATTCGATTGCCGCGAGCATGTGCTCGACCCCGCGTTCGATCGGCACCCGCGCCGACCAGCCGAGCTCGGCCTTGATGCGCCGCGTGTTGGCGAAAGTGCAGTCGGGTTCGCCGGGGCGCTTGGGGATGTGCACGGTCTCGCGCGCGCCGATGAGTTCGACGAGGCGATTGACCGACACGGGACGATCGCTGCCCACGTTGTAGCAGCGGCCGGTCCGTTCCGAATCGGCGGCGGCGATCAGCGCCTCGACCGCGTCCAACACATAGGTGAAGTCGCGCTGTTGCGTCCCGTCGCCGACGATAGTCAGCGGCTTGCCGGCGAGGAGTTGCGCGAGGAACACGCCGAACACCGCGCCGTAGGTGCCGCTGGTGCGCGCGCGCGGCCCGTAGATGTTGAAGAAACGCAGCGAAAGCGCGGGCAGGCGGTACACCTGCGCCCAGTGCATCACCAAACACTCGCCGAGCCATTTGGTAAGAGCGTAGGGATACTGCGGGCGGATGTCGGCTTCTTCCGGTGTCGGGTAAACGTCGGGAATGCCGTAGCAGGAGGACGACGCGACGTAGACGAAGCGTTTGACGCTCACGGCGCGGGCGGCCTGTAGCACGGCAAACGTGCCGCCGACGTTGGCGCGGAAATAGGCTTCCGGTTTCTGGATCGAGGGAACGATGTCGGCGAGCGCCGCGAGGTGAAACACGCGCTCGACGCCACGTGCTGCTTCCAGCAGGGCGGCGGTATCGGCCACATCGGCCGCGACGATTTCGACAGCAGCCCCGCCCTCGTGTTGCGCGAGGTTGCGGCGATGGCCGGAGGCGAAGTTGTCGACCACTCGGACCCTGCGCCCGCGTGCGATGAGGGCATCCACCAGGTGGGAGCCGATGAATCCGGCGCCGCCGGTCACGAGATCGAGGCTCACGCCAACCTCACGCCGCTTCCGGACGCATGGTCATCCGGCGCAGGAGGCGGCGGCCGCTGCGCGGCAGCATCCCCCTCCAGCCGCTGCGCAGGAGCGCGACCCACAAAGTATCCGCGCTGACGATCGCGCGCGCCCGCGGGTCGCGCAGAAGTCCGAGCAGGACCGGCAGGCCCAGCTCCGAGAACGCCGCGCTGCGGCGTAGCCGCGGGAGGACCTCCGGAGCCTCGGCAGCGATTGCCTGCACGGTGGCGGCGGCGAGTTTGACACGGGTGCCGCGGTCGCGCGGGCGGCCGGAATAGGCGTCGGCATGAACGCGTGCGTAGGCCATGACACGCGGCACGTAGACCGCCCCGTCGCGCAGCGCCGTCACCATGCAGGCGAACCAGTCGCCGTAAAGCTCGAGTTCCGGCCTGCATCCGCCGGTCGCTCTGATCGCAGCGGTACGAAACACCACCGTGTTGCTGGAAATGTGAAACGGCCGGCTGCGCAGGCGGGCGGCAAAATCCTCCGGCGCGAGCCACGTCTCGCGCGACGCAAGATGAAGCGGGAAAGGCTCTCGTTCGTTACCCGGGTCGGTGACGATGCCGGCATCGGAGAAACACAGCCCGGCGCGCGGCTGCCGCTCCAGCGCCTCCATGTTTGTTTGCAGAAAGTCCGGCTCGACCAGATCGTTGGTGGAGGAGAGATGAACGAATTCGCCCCGGGCGCGATCGAACCCCGCCTGAAGAGCGGCCGGCACGCCGCCGTTCACGGCGCGGCGCACGACCGTGATCCGCTCGTCATAACCCGGCCAATTTCGCACCATCGACTCGACCGGCTCATCGGAGCCGTCGTCGGCAACGACGATCTCGAGGTTCGGCCACGTCTGGGCCTGGAATCGTTCGATCGCGCCGATCAACAGATGAGCGTCGTTATAAGTGGGAATCACCACCGTCGCGAGCGGCGCGGGCGTCCTCGCCGCCGTCATTGCCGCGCCCGCGCGAGGCCGTTCGTCACCGCGCGGGCGATGCCGTGCGGATTGATGCCCCATATGTCCATGAGTTTTTGCTGATTGCCGTAATGATGCGCGAATTCGTCGCCGATGCCGAGCCGGCGCACCGGCGGCATTCGTTCGCCGGTATCCGCCAGCGCTTCGAGCACGGCGCTGCCTAGCCCGCCGACGATGCTGTGCTCTTCGACCGTCACCACGAGCCGTGCCGTACGTGCGGCGTCCACGATGGCTTGCGTATCGAGCGGCTTGATCGTGTGCACGTGGAGCACGCGGCAGCGCACACCGTCCGCCGCGAGGCGTTTACCTGCTTCGAGCGCCGCCGTGGTGGCGACGCCGGTCGCGACGATCAGCGCCTCGGCATCGCCGGCGTCTTCGCTCATGTCGATCGCCTTGCCGATGGCAAAATCCTTCGCTGGGCGGCTCACGATCGGATCGCCGCCTTTGGCGAGGCGGATGTAGATCGGGTGGGGCCAGTCGAGGCTCGCGTTCATGAGCCGCGTCATCTCTTCGGCGTCGCAGACGGCGGTGACCGTCATGTTGGGCAGCGCGCGCATGATGGCGAGGTCCTCGATCGCCTGGTGCGTCGGCCCGAGCGGAGCGTAGACGTAGCCGCCGCCGTTGCCGATCAGCCGCACCGGCAAGTCGTGCAGGCACAGATCGAGCGCAACCTGCTCGTAGCAGCGGCGCGTAATGAAGGTGGCGATGGTATTCACGTATGGCACGAGGCCTTCCATCGCCATCCCGGCTGCCATGCCGATGATGTTGGCCTCGGCCACTCCCTCCATGTAGTAGCGCTCGGGATAGGTCTTCTTCATTTCGCCCAACAAGCCAGGCGAGAGATCGGAGCCGATGAACACCACGCGCTCGTCGCGTTGCGCCAGCGTGTAGACCATGTCGAGGCAGCGCTTGCGCATGGTCAGTCTTTCAAACCGATCGCCTGACGCACGTGGTCGGAAAGTTCGGCCTTGTGGTGCCACGACGCGTTGTTCTCGGCCGCTGGAATCCCCTTGCCCTTGACGGTGTGACAAATGACGACGCGCGGCTGGTTGGGCGGCAGCGCCATGGCGCGCGCAAAGGTGCGGCGCAGGTCCGCCACGTCGTGCCCGTTCGCCTCGAGCACCTGAAAGCCGAAACTTGCCCATTTGTCAGCGAGCGGCTCCATATTTTGAATTTCAAACACGCTGCCGGCCGACTGCAGCTTGTTATAGTCGATGATCGCCGTGAGATTGCCGAGCCGGTGTTTGTCGGCGCAGGCGGCCGCTTCCCACACCGAGCCTTCGTTGATCTCGCCGTCGCCCATAAGCACGACGATGCGGCTGTCGCGTTTCTGGATGCGGGCCGCGAGCGCGAGGCCGATGCCGATGGGAAGCCCATGGCCGAGCGCACCAGTGCACGCTTCGACGCCGGGCGTGACCACCTCGGGATGGCCGCCGAGGATCGAATCGAAGTGACAGAACCGGTCAAGCTCGGCAATCGGGAAGTAGCCCTTGTCGGCGAGCACCGCGTAAAGCGCGAGGCACCCGTGGCCCTTGCTGAGAATGAAGCGGTCGCGCTCCGGCCATTTGGGCTCCTGCTGCCGGTGCCGCAGAACGTCGTCGTAGAGCACGCGGATTATTTCGACGAGCGAGAGCGCCGGTCCGATGTGGCCGCGCTTACCCTTGTCGATGGCACGGACGATCAGCCGGCGCAGATGAAGGCTGCGCTCGTCGAGCTGCTGATCCCGCACCCGTCCGAGATCGGTGGCATAGGACGATTTGATCGCGTCGTTCATGCCCCTCGCCGGGCCCGGCTGCTTAAGCCTCCCTTTAAAGAGGCATCGCCGAGGCCAACCATTCGCGCCATGCTCTAGGCAATCAGCCGTGGCCGATCAAGCCACCCGGCGTATGGCCGGCCAACCTCGTTTTTGGAAACGGTCTAACGGTAGAAAGCGAGCACCTCGCCCGCCACCGCTTCCACGTCCTGCGCGCTCATGTACTGATTCACCGGCAAGGTCAGGATTCGTTCCGCCTGACTTTCCGTCGCGGGAAAGTCGCCCTTGCGATAGCCGAGGCCGGCGGCGGCGGGCTGCAGGTGGATCGGTACCGGGTAGTGGATTGCGGTCTTGATGCCGATCGCACGCAGATGACGCTGCAGGTCGTCGCGCCGGTCCGCCTGGATCACGAAGGTGTGGAACGTGTTGAACTCGTCCTGCCGGCACGGCGGCACGAATATCTTCTCGTGCTTGATCAGGCGCTGATAAAGCGCAGCGTTCTCGCGCCGTTTGGCAATAACGTCGGGCAGCTTGTCGAGGCGATAGTCGAGGATCGCCGCCTGCAGCACATCCATGCGCGAGACGAAGCCCCATTCCTCGACGGTCTCCCGGTCGGCCATCCCGTGGGTGCGCAGGTCACGCATGCGCGCGGCGGCTTCGGCGTCGTTGGTCGTGACGAAGCCGGCGTCGCCCATGGCGTTGAGGTTCTTGAGCGGATGGGCCGAGAAGCAGCCGAAATGCCCGAACGAGCCGCTCTTGCGCCCCTGGAACATCGAGCCGATCGACTGCGCGGCGTCCTCGATGACGAGAAGATTATGGCGCGCGGCGATTTCGATAATCCGGTCCATCCGGCACACGCGGCCGGTGAGATGCACCGGCATGATGGCGCGCGTGCGCGGCGTGATGGCGCGCTTGAGCGCCGCAGGATCGATGTTCTGGTCCGCCAGCACGTCGACAAATACCGGACGGGCGCCGAGGTGCGCGATCACGGCGGTCGAGGCGATGAAGGAATTCGGAGGCGTGATCACTTCGTCGCCTGGACCGATGCCCGCGACCTTCAACGCGAGAAACAACGCGTCGGTGCCGGAGTTGAGCGCGATCGTCTCGCGTGTCCCGCAGTATTCGGCGAGCCGCGCTTCGAGTCGTTCGATTTCGGCCCCGGCGCCGACGAACGAGCCGCGGCGCACGACCCTATCGAAGATCGCCGCAAGCTCAGGCATCTCCTCGTCGGCCTGCGCCGGCAGGTTCACGTACGGGATGTCGTACCGCGGCACGGCCCTAGCTCTGATAAAAGTCGCTGATGGTTTGCACGATATAGGCGAGCTGCTTGGCTGTGAGATGCTCATGTGCCGGCAGCGAAATCATGGCGTCCGCATGGCGGTCGGTGACCGGGAAATCGCCCTTGCGATAGCCGAGCGGCTGCAGGCCTTCCTGGCGATAAACCGGGATCGGGTAATGCACCTTCGCTTCGACGCCCGCGTTCCTGCAGTGAGCGAGCAATTCGTCGCGCCGCTCGGCGAAAACGATGTAGAGGTGAAACACCAGCCGGCGATCGTTGTAGCGCTGCGGCAAGCGGATCTGCGAAAGCTTGCCCAATTCGCCGTCGAGATAGGCCGCGTTTTTGATCCGCGTTGTGGTGATGAAGTCGACCTGATCGATGAGCCAGTTGCCGATCACCGCCTGGAGCGAATCGAGGCGGGAGTTGCAGCCGAGCATCACGACGCTGTCGCGGTCGGCAAGCCCGTGGTTGCGCAACCGCCGCAGCTTGACGGCGAATTCATCGTCATTGGTGACGATCACGCCGCCGTCACCCCACACGTTGAGATTCTTGAGCGGATGCAGCGAGAAACCACCGGCCAGCCCGAAGGTACCGGCGTTGCGGTCAGCGATCGCGCCGAGAATGCATTGACACGAATCTTCGATGACCGGGAGCTTATGCCGCGCCGCGATTTCCATCAGCGCCGGCATGTCGGTCATTTGCCCGGCGAGGTGCACCGGCATGATCGCCTTGGTGCGCGGCGTGATCGCCGCCTCGACCTTGCTCACGTCCATGCAGAAATTATCCGTGCAGTCGACGAGCACTGGGCGGGCAAAATTCTCCGCGATCGCGCCGATCGTTGCGATGAAGGTGTTTGCGGCGGTGATCACTTCATCGTCCGGCCCCACCCCGAGGGCCTTGAGCGAGAGCTTGAGTGCGTCGGTGCCCGAATTCACGCCGATTGCATGACGCGCGCCGATCAGCCGGGCGAAGCGCTCCTCGAACTCGCGCACCGGCTTGCCCAAGGTGAAGTCGCCGGTGGGAATGAATGCGCGCAGCCGGTCGAGAATCTGCTCGATGCTTTGCTCGTTGAATTGGCGCGGGAGGTAGGACCACTGAACCTTGGTGCCGTTCGGCTGCAGCGGCAGGTCGATGCGCGTCATCCGCCAAGTCCGTGTGGAACTGATCCGATTATTAAGCCGAACAGGCAGGTAAATCGCAGGGAACGGCCCTCGACGCAAGCTTCGCCGCTCACGTATATCCCCTCTGGATCGGTTCCGATTGGAGCGGAAACCGATCCAGGTTCTTGATGTCGCATTTTTTGCGGAAAACCGGCGCCCACTTTTCCGGGAAATGCTCAACAGGAGGGCCTTCGTGGGGTATACGGCCGAGTATTTTCCAACGCACGTCGCCCGATGGCTCGACCAGGGCTGGCTGTTTCCGGGCGCGCGGCTCATCGAGTTCGGGGCCCAGGAGTTCTACTGCGATCCGCAGGCCGCGCGGGAGCAAACGCGCGCGTTTCTCTCGGCGCGCGGAAAAAGCCCGACCGCGGTCGAGACCGCGATCGGTGGCAGCGAAATTTTCCCGGTCGCAGGCGTCTATCGCGCGCTCGGCATCGACTACGTCGCGATCGACGTCGACGAGGCGTACGGCTCGACTTTTTTCGACCTCAATACCTTCGCGCCGCCGTCGGAGTGGCTCGGCGCCTTCGACATGGTCAACAACGAGGGGACGATCGAGCACCTGATCAACCCGATCAACGGCTTTCAGGTGACGCACGAACTGCTCAAGCCCGGCGGCGTTGCCCGCCACAGCGCGCCGTTGACCGGCTGGCGCGAGCACGGGCTGTTTCATCCGACGAGCGGGTTTTACGCCGCCATGCTCAACGAGAACCGCTACGAGCTGCTCGACGCGCACGCCGATTTTCAACCGGCGCGGCCGTGGGGCGACCCTTTGTTTCAGCTCACGGAGCCGCGCGACATTCCGAGTTTGTGGGGCCTGATCATCTATCGCAAACAGATCGACCAAGGTTTTCAGCCTCCGGCCGATCACCTTATGACTCCGCAGGCGGGCGCCATCGCGTCGCGGCTGGCGGCGGATTGGGCGGCCTTTTCCGCACGCCGCTTCAACGGCGACGCGCCGCAGCGCGGCCGTTTCGATCTGTGGCGTAGGCTGCTCTATACCCGGCGCTGGCTCCGCTCGGTCGCCGGCCGCCGGCGCGATCGCAAAGCCCAGGCTCACCCCAATTCGGCGTAGCGAGCAAACCCCTCCTCGATATCGCCGAAGAACACCCGCTGCCCATTCGCCAGCAGCAACGCTTTGTTGCACATGGCGCGGCAGAAATCGATCGCGTGCGAAGCCATGACCATGATCTTGGCGCGGCTGATGAATTGCTCGGTGCGCGCGCGCGCTTTCGCTTGGAAATGCGCGTCGCCCGCGCCGATCGCTTCGTCGATGAGCAGCACGTCGGGAACCTGGATCGTCGCCATCGCAAAAGAGAGCCGCGCGTTCATGCCGGCGGAGTAGATACGGGTGGGCAGGGCAAGATATTCGCCGAGTTCGGTGAATTCCTCGATGTCGCGGATGTATTCGGGCAGGCGTTCCCTGGGCCAGTCGTAGAGATCGGCGACGAGGCCGATGTTCTCGTAGCCGGTGGCATCGGGATTGGGCGCGAGGTTCTGGCCGAGCAGCGCCATCACTTTGCCCTCGATCGCCACGCGGCCGTCCGAAGGCGGGTAAATGCCGGCGATCAGCCTCAGCAGCGTGGTCTTGCCGGCGCCATTGTGGCCGATGATGCAGACCCGGTCGCCTTCCTCGAGCGCGAGATCGATGTTGCTGAGCGCGTGAACGATGGTACGCGCGCCCGCGTGGCTCACATTGCGCGAGCCGAAGTTGGTGCGGCCGAACTTCGGCATGCGCAGCAAACGCAGGGTATTCGCATCGTACACGGGAATGTGCACGCTGACGCCCTCGAGGTTGACGCGGGACATGGTCGCGCAGAGGCCTTGATTTAGACGCAGAACGCGAGGTCACGCCGCATCCGGCGATGGGCCATGATCTTGGAGCGGGAGTATTGGCAAATGTTATCAAGCCACGCCCGCGTGCGCAGGGCGAGCCAAAGGGCCGCGCCCGAGTGGGGCGTAGCGGCGCCGGTGGTGGCGTCGAGTGCCTGCAGCATAAAAGTTCCGCTTCGCGCTATTCCAGTCGCGCGGTTCCGTAGGCCGT
>Ga0306924_10006274_pt1 | contig 11835 bp, 9 predicted proteins | sample sta12Can44000111_FD_203756 | JGI IMG/M metagenome (GOLD analysis project Ga0306924, IMG submission 203756) | Lab enrichment of tropical soil microbial communities from Luquillo Experimental Forest, Puerto Rico - statanox.12C.anox.44.000.111 (v2)... | ecosystem: Environmental > Terrestrial > Soil... | reverse complement strand
CGCTGGCGAGATTGCCATTTGGATCAATGGGAGCACATACGTCCGGTTCCGGCATTGACACCGGTCGCCACCAGGTGGACATGGGCGTCGTAATGTGCGTCGCGAGCACGATCGATTTTACCGTCTCGGACGACGCGGACGCGCCCGTTCGCGCGGATGACAGTTCTGGATCACCGATCGCAGATCCGTGATCGCGACGCGCGTGTAGATCGCGGTGGTGGTGAGCGAGCGATGGCCGAGGAGCGCTTGCACGTGGCGCAGGTCGGCACCGCCGCGCAGCAGATGCGTCGCGTACGCGTGGCGCAGCGCGTGTGGGGTGAGCGTCACGCCAATCCGATGCCCCGCGTTGTGGACGCGGACACGCAGCCCGGGCGCCTGCAAACGACGACCGTTTCGATTCACGAAGAGCGCCGGCTCGCCGGCGTTCGCGAGCCGCGGGCGTGTGTCGGTGAGATAGTGATCGAGCGCGGTCACGGCCGCCGCGCCGATCGGCACGATCCGATCCTTCCGGCCTTTGCCCGTCCGGACGAGGAGCACCCGATTCCGCAGATCGAGATCGGTGAGGTCGGCGCGGACGACTTCGCCGAGCCGGAGGCCCGTGCCGTAGAGCGTCTCGAGGATCGCGCGGTCGCGCACGCCGATCGGATCGTACAGGTTTGGCGTGGCTACGAGCCGATGCGCCTGGGCAATCGTGAGCACCCCGCGTGGCAGCGATCGGATCTTCGGGATGGCGAGGACGTGCGCCGGATTCCACAGCACGACCTCACGGCGCGCCAGGAAGGCGAAGAAGCGGCGCGCGACGCTGAGCGCGATCGTGCGCGACGCCGGCGCGAGCCGCTCACCGCGACGGGTCGTCCACCGCGCGAGCGCCCGCGCGTAGGCCGCCAGGTGCGCCTCGGTGACCCCGCGGGGACGCTTCACGCCGCGGGCGTACAGATACTGCACGAGTCGGGCGCCGTCGATCTGCACCTGCTTGAGCGAGGACGCCGCGTAGTGCCGCACGCGCAGGTCCTCGACGTAGCGCGTCAGCCACGCGCCGAGGTCAGCGGCCGCGCGGATGGGCACGCTTGACGACCGATTGCAGATCGGAGATCTCGACGCGCGTGTAGCGCTCGGTCGTCGCGAGCGAGGCGTGGCCGAGCAGGACCTGGATGTGGCGGATGTCGGCGCCGCGCTTCAGGAGCTGCGTCGCGACGCTGTGGCGAAACACGTGCGCGGTCACGCGCTTTTTGATGCGGGCGTGTTTGGCCCAGCGGTGGACGAGTTTGTCGAGCGTTGCGCGATACAGGACGCCGCCACGCGGCGACAGAAAGAGCCGCTTCGAGGCCTTCGCCGGGTAGATGCCACTGGCGCTTCGTTTCGTCGCGAGCAGCTCGGGACGACCGTGTGCCAGATACACTTCGATCGCCGTGGCGGCGGCGCGCGTGAGCGGGACGTGCCGATCTTTCCCACCTTTGCCGCGCACGACGCGCAGCACGCCGTCGGCGGGATCGACGTCGAAGGGCGAGAGCTGAATCAATTCGCTCGCGCGAATGCCCGTCGCGTAGAGCGTCTCGAGGATCGCGCGATCGCGCAGCCGCAGCGGCGTGCGCCCGCGCGGCGCCTCGACGAGCCGGCGCGCCTCGCGCGGCGTCAAGACCGCCCGCGGCAGCCGCGTCTCCAGGCGTGGGCGCTCGAGCCCCGCGGTGGGATCGGCGAGCAGGATCTGTCGGCGGACCAAAAACCCAAAGAAGCTCTTGAGGGCGGAAAGGCGATTCACCTGGAAGCCGGCCGAGTACGGCGTGCCATTCCGCTTGCGCAAGGCAAAGAGCTCGGCCTGATAACGCTGCAGATCCGCCCGCGTGACCGCTGGGAGCGTGAGACTCCGCGTCTCGAGCCAGCCGAGAAAAGCCCGCACGTGCGCGACGTACTCCGGGACGGTGCGTTCGGCGTACCGCAGCGCCAGGTCGTCGGCGTACTGCCGCAGCAGCGTCTCGGGCTTGGTCGAGAGACTGCCCTCGCTGACACGGTGGCGAAGTGGCGGGTTCAGCGGCATCTTGCGACCGGTGCGGGACTTACGCCCTGCCGACGCCGGTGGCAGGTTCGTGGCGAGGTGGCGGGTGCTCACGCCCGCCGCCCCAGCTGCGCCGCGAGCGCGTCGGGCGTCAGCAGGCCGAGCCCGATCTCAGGGCGTGGCGCCGTGTCGGCCACGCGATAGCGCGCGCTCTTCCCTTGGCCGCCTCGTGACGACTCGGTGTCGAGATAGTCCAGCTCGACGAGATCGGCGAGCCAGCGGCGCACCGTCGAATCCGGGACGGCCAGCGCGTCGCGAATCTCGCGCCGGGACATGACGCGATCCGTGTCGCCACACAGCGCGCGAATGCGCGCATAGGCCTCGCGCAGTGGCTTGCGCAGATCGGCGAGCGTCTCGGTGAGGACCGACGCCGCCAGCGCGTACGCCACCGCGTAATCGGCGACCTCGGCGATGATCGCGCCACCGCGGCGTGGCCGCTGATACTGATGGAGAAACGCCGACACTTCGATCAGGTTCAGGAATCGCGCGTAGTCGCGGCGCGTCCGCAGCCAGGCGGAGGGAAACGTCAGCGCGTCGGCGAAGGGAATGACCACGGGCAGGGAGTCGAGGAGCCGTTGGGCGTGCCAATGGCGGCGCGCGATCGCGTCGGCCGCGTGCCGCAACGCGAGGCCGCGCTCGGTGCGCAAGAGCGCCATCCGGGCCTGGATGCGCCGCGTTTGCTCGGGGCTCTCATCCATCAGCAGCTCGAAGCAGCGCGTCGCGTTCTCGTGATTGACCGCGCTGGCCGTCGTCGCTTCGAGAAACGCCGCCCGCGCTTCCACGGTGAAGACTTTCGTGGTGAGCGTGCCGGTCTGTGGGTTCTTGATCGGCGCCGCGGCAATCAGCTTCTTGCGCGACTGCAGCACCCGGATCGAGTAGTCGGCCTCCATCGAGCCGTAGCGCTCTTCGACGATCACGAGCTTGCGATCGAGAAAGCCCGGCTCGAGGTAATAGAGACTCTGCGGCGTCAGGCGCGTCAGCAGCACGACGTCTTCGGGCGGCGTGAGCCGTTCGAGCACTTCCGTCAGGCCGCTCTTGCCGGCGCCGCTCTGACTGAGCACGATCGCCGACAGCGGATCGGCGAGCTTGCGCGAGATCGCCACCAGATACAGCAGCCGCGTGTTCGTCGTCTCGCCGACAAACCCCAGCGCGTCGATGTCGCGCGCGACCTGGTCGAGCAGATCCGCCCGGCGCAAAAACGCCAGCGCCTCCGCTCGTTCCGCCTCCGTCATCGTCGGCGGTGGGCCGCTCGCCGGGGACGCCGGCGTGTCAGACTCGGGGAGCTGTTCGGCCTCGACCAGGATCGCGAGCAGATCGCGCTCGACGCTGTCCGCGTCGACGCCGAGCCCCTTGGCCGCGCGGCGCGCAAACTCGGTCCGGCTCCGCGACGCGTAGAGATCCAGCGTGTCCACGTGACAGGTGCCCTCGCGCGTCGCCTTCACCGTCGCGCGTAAGCGCCCGAGCAGCGGCGGATACACGCGGGCGCGATACGTGATGGCATCGCGATGCAGGACCAGCGCATCGCCGTCACGCGTGATCGCGGACACCGCAGGTGTCGCGGGGACCGACACGGGCGCCGCCGGTGCGATGGGTTCGGCCGCGTCGATGAGGTGGCGAAAGAGCGCCGGGGCGTTCCCATTCGTGGAGACCAGGAGCTCGTTGGCGTCTTTCACGCCTTCGGGCCACGCGGCGACCCGGACCGCGATCCCGGCCGCCGTGAGCTTCTCGGTGAGGGTGGCCGTCGCGGTCCGCCCGGCGTCATCGTGGTCGAGCGCGAGGATCACCGTGCGCACGTGTTCGCGCGTCAGCAGGTCCAGGTGATCGGCGGTGCAGCCGTGCGTCCCGTAGATCGGGATCGCCGTGGCGATCCCCGCCTGCTGAAACGACAGCGCATCGAGGACCGCTTCGGTGAGGATCACCGTGTCGCTCGATCGCGCGGCCTGAAAATTCAGGACGCCGCGCAGCGGCCCGGGCAAGTAACAATGCCGCGCCGTCCGCACGCCACGGCCGTAGAGTGTCGTCCACGCGCCGGTCCGCGGATCCGGAATCGGCACGATGACGCAGCCGCCGAGCAGCTCGCGGCCCTCGGCCGTGAGAATGCCGAGCGCGCGCAAGTGCTCGCGCACCTCGCCCGCACGTGGCAGCCGTTTCAGGAGCGAGCCATCCGCGTACCCAATCTGAAAGGTCTTCAGGAGATCGGCATTGGTGAGGCCGCGGCGCGCGAGATAGGCCTGCGCACCGGCGTGGGTGCAGAGAGTCCGGTGATAGTGCGCGACGACGCGCTCGAGCAGCGACGAGGCAGACGCGGCGGCGGTCGTCACGAGTGTTCCGCCAGCGCAATGCCGGCACGGCGCGCGAGCCGCCGCACCGCTTCCGGAAACGACACCTGCTCGGTCCGCTCGATGAAGCGGATGACGTCCCCGCCAGCGCCGCAGCCGAAGCAGTGAAACAGCCCGGCGTCGCGGCTCACCGCAAACGAGGCGGTCCGTTCACGGTGGAAGGGACACAGCCCGAAGTAGGTGCGGCCGCGCCGCCGCAGCGCGATTCCGTGTTCCCGTACCACGGCCGCGAGGTCGTTCTGCTGCTTGATCGCGTCGAGGTCGGTCCGGCCAAACCGCATGTCAAGAGGAAAATGCTACGCCAGAAACGGGACGGAGTATATGCACCTTTAGCAATTGTCGTCAATGCCTTTTCTCGGGTCACTCGTATACTGAATCCGCAAACGAGGAGCGTGTCCCGATGCCCCGACGCAGTCCGCAAACCCCCGCTAGCGAAGACGCCCGCATCGGCGCGCGCTTGAAAGAGGCGCGGCTGGCGCGCGGCCTCGAGCAGAAGACGCTCGCCGCGCAGCTCGGCATGGACCAGTCGGTGCTCTCGCGCTACGAGCGCGGCGTCCTGCGGCTCCCGAGCTCGTTGCTCGCCCAGCTCGCCCGCGTCCTGAAAACGTCCACTGATGAAATCCTCGGGCTCAAGGACGTGAAGCCCGGCGTGGTGGTGCGGGACCGCCGCTTTCTCAAGCGCCTGCCGGCGATCGACGCGCTGCCCGAGCGGCAGAAAGACGCCCTGCTCACCACGATCGACGGCCTGTTGCGCCACAAGGCCAGTTAGGCAGCCCCGCGGCATCGGCGCACCAGCGTCCACGTCCCATGACGTTCACCTGGGATCCCCGCAAGGCTGACCAGAATCGGAAAACGCACGGGGTCGACTTCCGCGAGGCCGCAACCGTGTTCGACGATGCGCTCTCGACGACGTTCCCCGACGTCGACCATTCCGTCGGCGAGCGGCGATTTCTGATCATCGGCCTGTCAGCCGCGGGCCGGATCCTCGTGGTCGCCCACACCGAGGCGGGCGATACTATTCGCATCATCAGCGCCAGGCGCGCCACGCGCCGGGAGCAACGGTTTTATGAAGAAGATGACTCGAGCGATCAGTGACGAGTTGCGACCGGAGTACGACTTCGCGGCCATGAAGGGTGGCATCCGCGGCAAATATGTGCGGCGCGTGCACGAAGGGACGAACATCGTCGTGATCGCGCCCGAGGTCGCGGACGCGTTCCCCACCGAGCAGGCGGTCAACGAAGCGCTCAAAGGCGTCCTCCGCACCACCCGAGCCGTGCGCAGTACCGGCGGGCTGCCAAACACCGCGCTACCGCCGAGCCGCGGCCCGCGGAAAGCCAAATCCCACCGGCGAGCACGGGCCGCAGCCCGTCGCTAGCCACCGTGAACGCGCCGGGAGCGGCGTGACCGCGCGGTTCCTGCACAGGAACCAACTCGCGCTGGTCAGCGGACTTTCTTCGCGATTTTCCGGTTCCCAGCCAGGAACCGCGGTTCCCCGGCAGCAACCCTCCAGGGGTGACGTGTCACCCCCAAAAGCCGGTGCGCCCGCACCGCGTGATCGGACGGGTCCCGTCACACCCCGGCGCCGACGCGTAAACGCCGAGCTCTGCGCCGCGCGCAGCCGCTCCAGGGCGGCCCGCCCCCCGTCACCGGGCCGCCGCACAGCGGGCGTCAGCCCCTGGACGCGGCGAGCCCGGCGCACACAATCACCGACGCGACGGGCTCAGCAGCCGCTCACGTCGACAGGAATACAGCCAGGACGATAATGGCGATCGACAGCTCGCGCACCGACGGCGACCTCAGCCGGCCGATCCCGAGCGCCGCCGCGGATCAGGCGGGGACCAGCACACGCGGGAGGGAGCCGCACGCCCCAAGCCTTCTCCGGATACGCTCAGCCGCGCACGCCGGACGACAAAACGACTGGCCGAGGCTCAGGGCGCAAATCCCCGCACTAGCCAAAACAGCATCGCCGCAACGCCCTCCGCAACGGAGCGTAATGCGAACGGAGCGGCGAACCAGAGCCACCAGCGCCGCGCGCGGTCGAAATGTGACGCACCCCAAAACGCCACAATCCACAAGATCGGCGCTGCAAAAATCGCTAAGTACACCGTGACACCTATCAGCCATCGCTCCGGAACAAAAGGCAACACTGCGCTGATGGCAGCGAGCATCACAGAGGCCCAGAAACCCATGCTGATGGGCGTTGCTTCATTGCTCATAGCCTTCATCCGTGCAACTACCATGGCATCATGTATCCATTTACAAGAGTTCCAAAGTAACCTTCGGCATACGTCATGAACCGCAAGGTGTCGAGCAGCGTTCCAGGTCTCGGTGGCTCGGGCCAATTCCTTGGGTCCCAAGGCAGGTTGTGCAGGCACCGGAGCAGCTGCTCATCGCAGCGCCGGTGATCCGAGCACCGTTCGTAGCACCTGTCGTGCTCCATGTAGCAGCGATCCGCACTGTCGGTCGGAGGAAGCGTCCCGTCGCGCCCCCCGTTTCGACCCGGCACTTGACCGCCGCTCCAGTCGCTTCCGCCCCAGTTGCCGTTCCTCGGACCGTACCGTCCGTTCCCGCCGAAGTCCCAGATCGTTTGATCCAATCCAAGGGGATCGACAAACGTGACCGGCGAATTCGACACGTAAGCGAACAAGTTCACGTCACCACCGGCAAAGCCTTTGGGATCCTCGCTGAGAAATCGCTGCAGTGCCGGGCTATAAAAGCGGGACCGGTAGTAGTAGAGGCCCACGCCGTCGTTTTCACGGCTCGCGAACTCTGTGGCGTTTGCGCTCGGACTTCCTGACACTTGCGTCTGTCCGAACGGCTCGAAGGTGTAGCTGGTTTGCACAGCCCCAGAGGCATCGGCCAATCCGATGGTCGAGCGCTGCGCATCCGTGAGAAGAGTTGTCGAGCCGTTACTGTCCGACCGAGTCAGGGTCTCGTCGATCAACGACCCGCTCAGAAGATTGGCGGAAGGCGTCCCGTTCGACAACTCTTGCACGAGGTTCAGCTTGTCGTACAGGAAATTGGTCGCAGTACCGCTGATGGTTTTCGACTGACGTCGACCCAGCGCATCGTACGCGAAGCTCGCGCTGGTCACGCCGCTCATCCCGACCAATTGATTCCGGGCATTCCACGTGTAGCTGGTGAGGCCGTCGGCGGCGAGATTGCCATTTGGATCGTAGCTAAAGCGCTCCGTGCCCCAGGTCGTCAGCCGATTCCCCGCATCGTACGTCGCGCTCGTGACGGCCCGCGGCAGCCCGGTCCGGGCCCAGCTCCCGCCCACCGTTAACCGCTGCCCCGCCAGGTCGTAGGTGTACGTCAAAGTGCCGACCGCAGTGGCATTAAGCGTGTACGCGATGCTCGTTAGCTGGTTGGCCACGTCGTACCCGTACGTCGCCACGATCCCATTCGGGAACGTCAGCGTGCTCCGCCGGTCAGCGTTATCGTAGGTCAGGGCCACCGTGGATCCATTCTGCGTGATCGTCGTCAACCGGTGCGCGGCGTCGTAGCCGTACGTGACCGTGGGTTGTCCGGCCACCGTCATTGTGGCGCGACGCCCATCTGCGTCGTACGTGTAACTGACGCTGCCTTGTGGCGTTGTCTCTGACAGGAGGTGATCGAGGCCATCATACGTCCGGGTGATCGTCCCGTTCGTCGAATCGACGAGTTGCGTGAGCCGATCGCCCGCATCGTAGGTGTAGGTGATCGTCGACGCATCCTGGAAGGTGACTTGCGCCAAGCGATCCAGCGCGTCGTATTGGGAACTCGTGATCTGCCCCTTCCGGTCAGTCACCTGCGTGAGATTGTTGTTCGTGTCATAGCCGTACGACGCCACCTGCTGCAGCGGGTCGGTCCGCGTCGTTACGCGATCGCTGGTGTCGTAGGTGTAGCTCGTCGCGTGCGTCAACGCGTCGGTGAGACTCAGCAGATTGCTGTTCGCATCGTAATTGAAACCCGTCTGCCCGCCCAAGGCGTCCGTCAGCGTCGTGGGCCGATTCAGGGCGTCAACATCGCTCCGTGTCACACGCCCCAAGGGATCGGTCGTCGACCGCACGCGCCCGCCCGCGTCCACGTACTGCCCCCACACGGCTCCCAGCGGATTCGTCCCCGACGTCTGGTCTCCACCCGTGTAGCCGATCTGCCACACGTGCGTCAGCGGATCGGTCACCTGCGTTACCTGCCCCGCCCCGTTCATCACGATCGTGCGCTGATGCGTGAGGGGATCGCTTGCGCTCGTGAGGCGGCCGGTCGCATCGTAGCCCCACGTCCAGGTGTGGCTCAGCGGATCGGTCATCGTGGCCAGCTGATGAAACAGGGGTTCGTACGTGTACGTGGTCGTCACGGCGTTGGCGGTCCCCGCCAGTTGCGTAACGGTGAGCACATGCCCCGTCGTGTCGTACGCGTAGTCGGTCTCCCGGCTCAGGCCATCGACGACCGCCGTCACGAAGTCGGTGCCGGCCTGTCGGGTGTACGTGGTGGTTCGCGCGAGGGACGTGCCGAACGCCTGCGTGTCGCTCGTCAGGAAGTGATCGGCATTGAACGTGAGCTGCTCCACGTGGCCCCGGGGATCGGTGATGTTCGTCTGGGTCAGGTTGCCCGACCCGTCCGTTGTGTACGTCGACTGATAGCTCGCCTGTGGGTCGGCCAACGTCTGGTTCGTCACCCGTCCGTTCGTATACGTGTTGGTTAGATAGACGATCTGGCGGCCGTCCTTCACGGTGAGGAGCTGATGCGACGTGTCGTACGTGTAGGTCGTCACGTTGCTAGCCGGGTCGGTCACCGTCGACAGGTTGCCATTGGTATCGTACGTATACCGAACCGTCCGCCCGATATTGTCGGCCACCTGCGTCACGCGATTCGACGTGTCGTAAGTGAAGGTCAGCCATCGGCCGTTTGGCGACAGGACTTGCGTCACGTTCCCCGATTGGCCGTTTGCGTGCAGGATCGTGACCGTGTTGCCGTACCGGTCGCGAATCGCCTGGAGTGGTGCCGTGTCCCCAAAAACATAGACCGTGCCGTCCGACCGCGTCAGATCCCAGCCGTTGCCGTTCCACGCGATGGTGGACTGGGCAAAGTTTGTCGGGGTCGGCGAAGCCGTGAACACGGCATCCGTAAAGCCCGTCCCGGTTGAGGATCGGACGTAGTGAATCATCATCCCGTCGGGCAGCACGAGGTCGGCTTGTTGGTACCCCGACTGCGACGTCCACAGGAACATGCCGTAGGGCTGCATCATGCCGAAGCCGAACGACCGTGCGACGCCATCGCCGGAGTTGTAGCTCCGCGTCAGCGCCAACGGGATCACATCCGGCAGATACAGATCAGTCTTGGTCAGGATGAACAGGCCGGTTGAGGGATCGACGGGATCTTGCCTTGGGGACTGATTGTGCGAGGGGGTAATTGGCGGCGAGTTCCCTGAATTGATCATGGCGCCCGTAAACTCATACAGCCGTGTGGTCGGATCGGGCATCACCTGGGCCGCATTCGTGGTCACGCGTCCGGCGCCGTACACATACCAGCCCAGCACGTCCGGGTCGTAATGAAAGAACTGCATCTGCTGGCGAGGGACCCCATGCGTGTAATTGGGGTACACCAGCCACGCCCCCTTGGGACCGACACCCGCCGTCTCGACGTAGGTGCTGCCCGGCTGCGCCGTGAAGTAGACCGGCACCTCGACGTTCTTCGCCAGCGGAAACGGCGGGCGGTCGACGGGAATCGGCGTCAGGCCGACCTGCGTGACCACCTTACCGTCCCGGCCTCGGAGGACCGTCTGTGGCGGGAGGTGCAGCTCGAGCCCGGGAATGAACGGGGTCGTGATGACAACTTCACTCGTCGTCGGCGACGGCAGGGTCACGACGTGCTGCATATCGAGCCGCGGCATCCAGATCGTGAACGGCAGGACGGTGGTCCCGCTGGCCTTAACCGAGAGGCCGTACTCGAAGAAGCCGTACTTCCTGTTCGCCCGACTCGCCTTCGCGCCATCAATCGCGAGAACTCGCCTATTCACCACCGAGCCCGCGACGGGGAGCAGGAACCGGCCCGTGCGGTCGCTCTCAGTCGTGGGGCCGTTCCCGTCCAGCGCCAAGGTCACCCCAGGCAGCGGCCGACCGTCGAGCATCAACACCCGCCCGGAGATGGCGGTGACCCCCGGCGGGGCCGTGAGCGGTGCGAGCGACTCCCACGGAGACGGGGGCCGGTTCGTCCGCCAGCCGTTCTGGATGCTGTCCGCATCAGGCACCCATACTTCGGTGTCGACGACGTTCGTCGCTGTCGCCGGCTGAACCGTCGTGAACGTGATCGACATTGGCGCCACCGCGGTGCCGGCTTGATCGAGGACGCCGGAGACGGCCAGTGTGTACGTGGCGCCATCCGCGAACGCATCGGCCGGCCAGATGAACGCGAGTCGGCCCTCCTCGGCCGGAATAATGCGGGTGACCACGATCCCGTCGGGGCCGGTCAGCGTGACAGCGTCGGACGTGAGCGACGCCACGGTCAACGCCTCTGAAAATCGCAGCGTGAGGTGCGCGCCTAGCGCGACATCCGTGTCGCCGTTGCGCGGGATCGACCCCGAAACCATTGTCGCCGCACGTCCGTTCTCGGGCGGAGGGGGCATCCGGACGATCGCTCGGCTATCGACATCGATGATCGCGAGATCGCCGGCTGGCGTGCCATCGAGGGCCTGCCCTCCGCTCACGCGCACTTGGCCGTCTGGCATAAGCGTGGCTGTGTGTCCCGTGCGGCCGAGTGCCGTCTCACCACCCAGCGCGGTTGCCGTGACGGCGTTCGACTGAACATTCCAGATCTCGGTGGGGAGCGCTCGCCCGCTCCCATCCGATCCGCCCGCCATCAGCACCCGACCGTCCGTCAGCAGCGTCGCCGTGTGCGACGCGCGTGGCACGGCGCCTTGGACGCTCAACGGCGTAAACGTTTCCGTGGCGGGATCGAACAGTTCGGGGGTTTCGACGAGCAGGGTGTCCCGACCTCCGCCCGCCAGCAGGACGGTTCCGTCGGGCAACACCGTCGCACTGTGCCAGGCGCGCGGTTGCTGAGGCTGACCGCCCGTTGGCGTGGTGACGTTCGTCCGGGGATCCCAAAGCACTGCGGCGGTCTCCGCACCTTCACCGCCGACCAGCAGCCAGCGACCGTCCGGCAACACCGTGGCGCTTCGACCGGGCGGTGGCGCCGCGGGCGCCAGGGGCCCAGGCTGTGCGGCCCTCAGCGCTGGCGCGGACGGCGCCTGTCGCGCCGCCACATCCCCGCGCCACAACGCCGCGAGGGTGAACACCATCAGGAAAGCGATGCCGACGACACGTGTTCGTGTGGTCATACAGTCCCTACTTGGTTGCTGCGCACCACAGGCTCGACCGACCCCTCGGCTACGGACTCGAGACGTTAATGTTGACCGTCCCTGTGTTAGCACCGGGCGGATCGATTTGAATGGTGTAGGTC
>Ga0306924_10006270_pt1 | contig 11841 bp, 13 predicted proteins | sample sta12Can44000111_FD_203756 | JGI IMG/M metagenome (GOLD analysis project Ga0306924, IMG submission 203756) | Lab enrichment of tropical soil microbial communities from Luquillo Experimental Forest, Puerto Rico - statanox.12C.anox.44.000.111 (v2)... | ecosystem: Environmental > Terrestrial >... | reverse complement strand
GTTAACTCGACGGAATGCAGCTTCGGCCCCTCCATCCTCAGATCGATTATACAGGGACCCGGGTTAGAAAGAACCGCCTCTGTCATGGAGTAGTGGATATGGCGAATGGTCAAGTTGTCCTCGTAAAAACGAAAGGCTGAGTGGCGGCTCGCCGATGCGCACAGTCTATTACGTCGCTGAAGAGGACCCGACCAAAGCAAAAGCGATAATTGCGAAGATCATGGCCCCCAATGAAAAAGTTGAGGCGCATGGGCTGCTCCCAGAGGCCGCCGTTAAGGCCCTTGGATTAAAGCCAGGTGAGTTTAGAAGCGTGTGATCGCCGGGCGGCTACGTAGACGTTCCTGATGCGCGCCGATTAGGTGATCAAATATCACGTGGTGGTGCGGCAGATGAAGCTCGCCAGGGAGACGAGCGGATCGACCAACTCACCGCCCAAGTCGATCAACTCAGGGAGCACGGCAGACACACGCATGAGGAGGCGCAGCACATGGCCATGTTTGTCGGCATGATGCTCGACCTCAATGATGCTGTTGCCGCCAAGCAGTCTGTGGCGTGTGTTATAAGCTGAATGGCCATGGCCCCGAAGCGAGAACCCACCAGTGCCGAATACCAGCAGGTGCTGGACGAGAACGACGCACTAAGAGCCGAGATCGTCAAGCTCAAGTGGAAGCTCGAGAACTGCGAGATGATCCGCCAAGAGCAAGCCAGCTATATCCGCGGGCTGTGGGAGGACAACCGAAGAGTCCATGCCGAACTGCGGTCATCGGCAGGAAGAGAGGAGCGCTGAGCCTTAGGCCAGCACAGGTGTCACAGCGCGGGACGAAGCCCGCCTGAGCCGGTTTGGAAATCTGCAAAAATTTCGCGAGGGGATTCCGCGCCCGCGCTGCGAACCGAGTTTTGGGCCCGGCACCCGGCACCCTGCCTGATCCGCGGTGATCGCGCCACGCGCCGCCAGTTCGCGCCGGCAAAAGCGACGCCGCGCGGGATGGTCACCATGGCTGGATGGTCAGAGGCGAAATCCAGAAGCCATCCTTAAAGCGCGCTAAAGCGGCATTACAGCAGAGACCACTTCCGTCTAAGTCGACTGATACTGCTAGCGTTTTAGGTTTCGCATTCCCATACCCACAACCCTACCCACGAGCGTGGTATGCTACGCCCATGCAAATGCAGGAAGCTCTCGACCGCTGCGAATTCGCAATCCGGCATCAACAGGAAGAGATTGCCAGGCTGCGGGCCGAGCTCGAGCGCAAAGACGAAGAGCTCACACAGCTGCTGGCCTGGATCGATGGCGATAGCGATGCGCTTGTCGTCCTGCAGCGCACGTACATGGATCCCAGGATATCCACTAGCGATCGCATCAAAGCGTGTGCAGCCGCCGTGGCCTACGAGCGGTACAAGCTGACGCTGGCGGTCTCAGCGCGCAGTTCGGATGTTTTAGGTGATTGTCTGGATGCAGCCAGAGCGCTCAAGACCGTCAATCCCAAGGTTATTGAGCACGATCCGCCCCCTGGGCCTTAACCTTCATTTCTTCTGATCGACATACCGAATCGCGTCGCTGGCCAAGGCGACAATGCTATCGATCTTGCTATCTGGGTCTAAGGTCCGGATCAGGTCCACGTCAGGTTCGCCAGCCCTAAGCTCGGGATGAGAATCGGATTTAGCAGCAGCGTCGGCGGACCTACGCGCTGGAACTGGACCCAATGCCGCTCTCCAGCAGCCATCGGGATTGAGGTAGTAGAGCTCACCGCGTTTCCCGCCGCCAACAAACCATTTCCGTTCCATAGCGAAGTTGAATGCCCGCTTATATGAGGTCGGCTTACTTCCGCTCTTATGCATCAACTCAGCCCACGTGGCGCCGTACGGCTGGAACTCCTTGGCCATCAACACCACTAGCTCTCGGGCTCGTCGCAATCCCATTGTCATCTCCTTCCTAACGAGGCCGGTCCGTGAGTCCGTGATGTCCGTGATTTTCAACGCGTAAAATAAACTTAACTATTTGATCTAATATCGTAAAATACGCGCGCGCGAGGGAAAAATCGTTTTTAGACGCGTGTAGGATCACGGACTTCACGGACTTCACGGACTCGCGCCTGATGCGCTCCACTTGCCCAAGCCACGGCTCGCCTCCTGCGCTAAGGGCCCGCGAACGATGATCTGCAGGCTGCCGTTCTGGATCGTCTCGACGGTTGCGCCTGTCGCGCCTGTCGCCGCGAGCCACCGGATCATCGGCACTATTTCGGGATGTTTGGGCGACCAGGAGTAGGACTTGTCCGCAAAAACTTCTTTCGCTTCGTCGTGCAGCTTCCTGATCTCCGCTATGTGCTTCTGCTTCTGCGACTCTGTCATGGCATGCTTCTTCTTCAGAAGTTCATTGCACATGCGTGACATCCTGGCCCATATTTTGCTCTGCTCCTCGCAGTCCCGCACAAACTCGTTGAAGCCGTTGTTCATGCTGCGCTCCTGAAGTTCAGTGTGTTTGCCCACTTGGGCAGTGATGTGAGGTTTCATGTCGTCAGACTCCCCGCTGCTGTTATCTGCTCGCGCGAGCTCAAACTGGTTTTGGCGTATACGACCTGGTTTTTGCCTTGCACTTTCCAGCGTCCGTCGCCGCTATTCGGATTGCGCACCGAAGTATAACCGCAGCGTTCGAGCCGATGCGGCAAGGCGCGGCGATTGCGGCGATCCAATAACCAGTCGGCTGTTTCGGGATTGGCCTTCTCGATCAAGCTGGCGCTGGTGACGGCGTCAGGATTGCCAAGGAGCTCAAGGACGTCGGCGAGTTCAGCATCTTCGGGTGCAGAATTCGCGTAGACGGTATCCCAGAATGCGGCGGTCTTCGGGGGCGGCGCTTTTGGGTCAAAACCAGACAGATCGAGCTCGCTGAGATATGCGGCAACATGTTCAAAGCCGCCGGCCTCGTACCAACGCCAAAGCTCGTTCCAGTAATTGTCGCCGAATTCCTCCTTTTTGCGTTTCGACCAGGCAACGTAATGCCGCCGATCATTTAAAGGCAGATAGATGCCGTCGGTTTTATGATTGGTTGTGATCAGGAAGCCGAGCACATTGAACACGTAGTGCTCGCGCAAATGTTTCTCGTCGACGCGCAGCACATCCGGCGGCGCCGCCGTATAAATCTTGGTGTGATCGTAGAACTTGAAGCGATCGACCTCGCCAAGATCGCGTCCCTCGCTCACGCGCAGGATCACCGACTTGACGAAGTTGTTGAACCGCCCGAGCAGGTGCGTCGGCGACACCTCGTGGAAGTTCCACGGACCGACGGCGCGCTTGACTGGCTCGAGCATCGAATCCTTGCCGATGCCCTGGTCGCCGCCCAGCACTAAGGCGTGGTTGATCTTCTCGCCAGGATGCTGCACCCGATGCGCTAGCCACTTGATGATGTGCTCGGCGTCCGCTTGCTCAAATACCTTGTGGGAGTGATCGAGCCATGGCTGCGCCTCTGTTGCATCGCCAAGCTTGAGGCGCGGCGGTCGGTACAGATTGAAGGTGGTCACGCCTCTGCGTTCAATCCAACCGCCGTGTACGACCAGTCGGTCTGGGATCAGCATGGGTTGTCCCGGACACCAGGTCATGCATTCGACGCGTTGGTTCTGATCAAGCCAACGGGTGGCGCGTATGACGACAGGCTTGCCCTTCTTGCCGCGCTTTGGTTTGCCGGCCTTGGTCAATACCGGAACGGGAGGCACGCAGGCGTCGACGCCGGTGGCGATCCAAACCTCGCGGCAAGGCTTGAATAGGTAAACATGGCTCGGCGGATAGGCGATGAAGTCTTCAAGATTCACGCCGCTGCCCTCGGCGTCGGGCTCGACGATCTCTTCAGAAAAGCCGGCATCGTCGTCGTCATTCATGCAGCCGACTCCTTGACCAGGTCGTTGAAGTCGGCGCCGGCGCGTTTTGGCTTGAGGCGAATAACGCCCCGCCCGGCGCGGATCCAGCGGTCCATGCAAGTGCCCGAAGCCGTCAGTCCGGCCTCATCGTGATCGACCAGAATGATCAAGCGCTCGACGCCGGGAATGATCGGCAGTCGGCCAAGCGCATAGCTGGATACCATCGACCAGGCCGGCCGTAGCGGGGCGCCGCGATATTGAATGCAAGTGGCGGCGGCGAGCACGGTCTCGATGCCTTCGCCCACCACCAACTGAGCTCCGGTCGGCCATAGCTTGACTGCGCCGGTGCGCCCCAGCATGCGTCGCTCGATCTTGCGAGCGTCGGGCGTCAGCGCGACGCGGTGAATGCCGGTAATCGCATCGGTCGCAACATCGCGCAGCAAAGCCAGCAAACAAGGATGCCGAGTGCCGGGCCCGAATGGACAACGGGCGTGAAAACGCAACACCGTGTTGATCTCTGCCGGCAGAGCAGTGAGATCGATGCCGCGGGTCTCGCTCAGATAGCGCGCCGCCAAAGTGCCGGCGATCGGCCGAGCTGATTCCCATAAGCGCAGCGCATTGGCGCGGGCGATTTCCGGATTGTTGGATGCGATCGGCGTCATTGGACCGTCCCAGGTTTCCAGCACGCGCAGCGCTTCGTCGCGGTCTAGGCCTTCGACCTGGACCAACCAATCGACCGGATCGCCGTGCGCACCGCAGACATAGCAATGAAAATGATCGGCGTAGATCTGCAGGCTGGGCGTGGTGTCGTCATGGAACGGGCAACAGGTCTTGCCGCCTTTGATTGGCTCGCCGATCAGATCGGCAAGCGGGACCTTGATCTCGGCTTCGGCTTCGGCTTTGTCCTCGTCCTCGTCGACGAGAGCTGGTGATGCGCTATCGAGCTCGATCGGCGGCGGTTGCAGCGCCGCGATCGGCTGCGCTGTCGGTTTGTCTTTCGATTTGGCGTAGCGCTGGCGCGTCCAGACCTTGGCCGCGATCGGAAGTCCGGTTGCCCATTCCGGAAGCTCGGTCATCAACCGATGGAATTCGTCGGTGGCGCCGAATCCCTCCGACACTTCACACACGATTTCGTCGTGGACGGTGAGCACGATCGGATAGCGGGCCGCTTCAAGACGCAGCATGGCAGCGGCCAGCAAGTCGCGCGCAGTTGCTTGCACCGCATTCTCGACCAGCGTGCCGTACCAAGCGCCGTAATCAGTCCAGCCGCCTCGGGCATTGTCCTTGTAACGAAGTTCGCGAGTGAACTCGAATTTGCCCGGCACCGAACAGGCCTCGGGATAACCCAGCCGCCGCCCGCTTGGCAGCGTCATGAACAACGTGCCGTTTTCCATGGTGAAGGAGAACCGATTGCCGAGATTGATTTGCGCGCCGGTGCGCACGCAGCGGTGCGCGGCGCGTTCGAGCGCATGCCAGAACTTGACGGTGGCCCGGTGGCTGTTGCGAAAGGAGATCTTGAAGCGTTCAATTTCGGCGTCGGAATAGGCGTCACTCGGATCGAACTTGCGCCAGGCGCCGATGCCACCACCAAAGCCGAAGGCCAAGTCATAGACCTTGCCGAAGGCGCGGCCGACTTCGTCGTTGGGTGTGACTGTGCGTTTGAGCGCTTGCGAGGCCATGACGCAGTACGGTTCGAATTCCGGATTCCCGGTCGCGTCGTATTGGCGATAGGTGTCGAGCTTCCACTCTTCGCTGGCCAACCAAGCCAGCACGCGTGATTCGATCGCGGAGAAATCGGCGCCGACCAACACGTAACCCGGCGCTGCGCAGATGATGCCGCGCGCAATGTCGCCCGCCACCGTCAGCGGTGCACCGAGCTCGCGAATCCGCGCCATGTCGCCGGCCATGATGGCGTTCACCGCGGCGTCGAGATCTTTGGTCTCGGGCTTTTTCAGGTTTTGCGGCTGGAAGCGGCTGCCAGCCCAGCGTCCGGTCGAGCTCGCGTGAAATCGCAAAGTGCCGCGTAAACGCTGGTCGGAATCAACGCTCTTGAGTAAGGCATCAAACTTGCGAGTCGAAGCGCGCGCGCCGGTGCGGCGGAGCTCCAACAACTGCCGGATTTGATCTGAGGGATTATGCGCCAGCGCGGCACTAACCGAGCGCTTGGTCAGGCCTGCAAGCGCATGGCCGTGCTTGCACACAAACGTCTTGATCTTTTCGACCTGATGCAGGCTAACGATTTCGCCATTGGTGAGCGTGCAGATCTCGGCGTTGATGTTGGCCTGTTCGATGCGCGCGATCTCACACGCGGCTTTGGCCAGGGCGATATCAGTGTAGAAACCGCGCGCGTTAATGACTGCGTCGAGCTCCCACAGGCGCTGCTCGATCGGCGACAATGGCGGCAGCCGGCGATAGAGCGCGCGCTCGGTCTCGACGTCGCGCTTGCAATACAGATGCAGGCGCTCGCGCGATTCCGGACTGTCGACCCAATAGATGCCGGCCGGATCTTCGTTTTTGCGTGCACGTCGCGGCCGCGCCATACGCCGCATTAACAGATAACCCTCCTGGTCTTTCTGATAGTCGAGCTTTAAAGCGCGCGCGGCATTGTCGAGCGCTCCAGGCAAAGCATTGGCCAGTGCCGCGCTCATGGAGCAGCGCTGTTGCGCGAGCGGGATCTCTGGCCAATCGAAGCGTGGTTGTAGAATGCGAGTCGCGATCGCGCGCTCGAACGCAAAGTTATGCGCGACGACACACCAGCTCGGATCGCTCGCGGCGGCGATGAATTCCTGCGGTATTGCTTGGCCCGGCGTCCAGATCTGTACATCGGAATCGTCGACCGCATAACCGACGCAGAGCACTTCGGTGGTCGGATCGGCGGCATAGCGCCAGGCGCCGGCGTCCTCTAGTGGCACGGTCGATCGAGTTTCGATGTCCCAAAACAACGTCGGCATCTGTTCGCTTTCGGACCAATAGAAGCGGGCACATGGGGCGCGCCCGCTTCCGTGGTTTGATCGTCATTGAGTTCAGCCGGCGTCGAGAATGTTTGACGGCGACCGCTCGGGCGGCGGCTTTTTCGCGCCGGTTTGCGCCGGGGGTTTCTTGAGATTGCGCCGGGGATTTGGAAGCGGCGGCGCGGCTGCCTTAGGGCTTTCCGCGTTCTCGTTTCCGAAGTCAGGAATTTCGTCGTTCATCTCTTCGGCGAACGACGGTTCTTGGACCAACGGCAACTCGGACTGTGCCGTTGTTTGCTGCGCGGGCTGCTCCTTCGACGTCATCGGCGGCAGTGGCGTCGGCGATGTCGGCAATGCTCCGACTTCACCACCTTCACCGCCAAGTCGCACCCAACGTGCTGGATCGATCTGGAAATGCGGCCGATAGCGCCCGCCAAAGCGCGTATTCATCCATATTTTGGCGAACTTGATCGTCGGGTACACGTTCGAACCGCGCCACCGTCGCATCCAGACAAGCTTGTCACGCAGCTCGCGGATGGCGATTCTGCCGCCGCCGGTGCCGGTCGGGTACGTGTACTTGTCCATGGTTTTCAGATCGAGCAAATAAAGCACGTGTTGTGCTTGCCATGGTCCGCGCGGCTTACCGTCCGGTCCTTCGACCCATTCCTCCTTCGGCACCTTCTCGTTCATCTCTTCGACGTCGGGGAATTTTTGGTGTGGCTGAAGGATGATGGTGTCGACCGGCTGCTGATCTTGCCACTTCTGCACCACTCGACCGACGTCGACGGCGACGAGTTCAAGATCGGCCGACAATTCGTCGCCGTCTCGCGTTACCCACATTGCCTCATTGCTGAATTTAACGAGGCTGCCTTGGATGATGCCGGCACCTTGCGGCTGGTCGTCGCCTTCGATGCCGTCTTCCCAACCGGCAAAATTATCGATGCTGGCCAGGTCTTTCTTCACAATGTTACTCATGACTGATCCTTTCTGATCATGTCGTTACTGACCGGAGACCGTCCGGCGGCGGATCCTGCTTCGCAGGAATTCGATTGAATTGGTGCAGACCGGAAAGCGCGATCAGTGCGGCTTCGGCACGGGCATGGTCTTTCTTGCGGGCAAGCAGCTCATGCGCCGTCGGAAATAGTTGCAGCGCGCGCTGGCGTCCGGCTTCCTTATCCCCGCCGCGCAGCGCGTGAAATTTTTTCCAGATAGACGGCTCAACGATCGTCAGCGGAATCGCGCAGCAGGCGATCACGCCTTCGATCGCGCCAACAGCGCGGCCGTACTTGAAGCCGCTCGACGCACCCTGCTTTGGCATCGCCTGGGCGCGTTCGATCAACGCATGCACGGGCGCATGTCGCGCGATCCAGTCGCGAATAGCGAGCACGTCGACACGTTCTTTGGCGCCGACACCGGCAACCGGAATGTCGATCGCGTCGACGAGGCGGGGAGCGGCACCGTTCGCGTCAATGGCTACGATTGCCAAGCCGCCACGAATGCCGGGATCGACGCCGAGAATATTCATGGCGCGATCCTCACTAGGCGATAGCGAGCACCGCGGCCGAGCCACGCCGGCGCGATATGCCAGCCTTGCGCCGCCAACTCTTCGTTGGCGTGCTTGATCAGGACGCAAATCGTGTTGGGATTGTCGGGGCCGCCGTTGGGATCGTCGGCGTAAACGGTTGCGATAATCTCACTGCGCGTGATGCCATCCGGCCGGTTCGCAATCAGGTCGACGATGCGCTGGCGCACCGGCCCATGCACCGCAAGCCGCGGTGGAAACGGCCGATGGCATGCTGGGCAAAGGTACGGGCGTCGGCTCATCGTGCCGACCTCCGCAATCGCGCAACCTGCGCAATCACGCCGTCAGGGCTGACGACCGGAGTCCAATCGCGACCGCCAAACAGCTCCCGCTCGATGACCTGGCGCGGGCCGAAAATGCGGGGGGTCGACCTCGATTTCGCTCCGTGCAAGCCATTGAAACCGTTCGATTTTTTAAAGGGGTTCGTGGGTTTTCCGGTATCTTGACCCACAACCGGATTTTTAAACGCTGTACGGGCGTTATTTTCCCGGCGGGCAAAATCGCGACAGCGGTCTGAGCAATATTTCTGCTGACGTGAGCGGCGGGCTACAGTGCGGCCGCAGGCCTCACAGCGAACCGGCGCGTCCCGGCGCGCGGCTTGTGGAACGCTTAGTTTTCCGTTATCTGGTCCCTTCAACACGACACGTTCCTTCGTGTCCGCGATTGCCGTCGCGGGTTGAGTTTGGTGCGGGCCACGGTTCTCAAAGCCGTGGCCCGCTGCTTGCCGCCCTTGGTGGCACCACGGCGCGGAGCGGCGCGCGCCGGGCGATCCAGAAAATGATTACGGCGAGGCGGATTCCTCCAACCTCGCCGTTTCCTTTTCGCGCTTCGCGCGCGGTGCTTCGCCGCAAAGCCTTAGCAAACTCTGAACTTCTACGATGTGCCGACCGGCGATGACTCGGCCGTCAAGATCTCCGGCAGCGAGCAATGCGTAGATGGACGACCGGCTGATGCCGGCGTACTGCGCGGCGAATTGGACGGTGACGCCGAAACGCTGATCGAGCGGAATGTCGCCGATTTTCTTGCCAGTGACTTCCGGACGCTTGCCTCCCACGCAAGGTGTGGACAACGTGAGAGGCTATTATTTGAATGTTAGTGGTGCCTAGAAGGACATTTGCTGCATTCACGGCATTGGCGCGCAATGCCCTAAATGCCGCGAAGTTTCACCTTCCTACGCGTGACGCGCTTGATGTGCTCGTCGCTAAATCCGCGCTTATACTTTTCATCCTTGGGATCGCCGTCAAAGCCGTCGGCACGGCGGCGAACGTCGTGGCAGAAATTGTCCCATTGCACAGTGCCGCCGGCGCCGGGATGCGCGCCCTCGTCTAACAGATCATCAATTGCTGAGTTGCGGGCAATTGCGGATGAAGATATCCGACTGGGTTTAGCGCCGCTCTCTGGTCTCGATGCTTTGGGGCCGGCCTCGTCCTCCAGCTGTTGAGGTGGCGCAGTTTGAGATGCAGGCGGACGGGGTTTAAGAGCCGATATGTCTTGTTCAACTACAGTGAAGCAAAAATCGTCCATCCGCTCCGGAAGCCCTCCTATTTGGTTGACAACCGACCAGGCGGGATCGGACGTATCGAATTTTATGCTGCCGAACATAGACCTAAATGTTCGCGGAACGACTCGCAGCCGGTCGGACGTATCAAATTTCAAGTTGTGATTGGTGCTGAAAGTGCGGGGGTTGACTGCAAATGCCTTGCCTTTGGGATTGCCGCCGGCGTCATACTCTTGGCATATCAGCAGCAAGCGCCCGGTTGCTATGCGTCGCTCCATCTCACGGACTGCGGCGTTTATCCCGCAGCCCAACGTTTTTTGGACGTGGTGAAGGTATCCGTCGAGGCTAAACTCGTTATGATGACTGACAGTCAGGGCCATGGCTCATATCCGTGGCTTTGATTAGGGCCGGCTCGGTGTTATCGCACCGGGCCGGTCCGTTTGATTATATCAGGCGCGCTGCGCGCGCTTTCTCAGAATATCACGCGGCGGTCGCGCGTCCTCGCCGAACTTCCTCGATATTCACGATCTCTGTTGGCGCCGGCGGCAATATGTAGTCGCACCACGCCTGCATGACCTTGCGGCGCCGCTCCACAGCCGTCTTGCGGCGATAGGCCCGTTCGGTAGCATCTCGGACGACGTGGGCCAGGGAGGCCTCGGCAAGTTCGCGAGGTATGTCGGCCTCATCGCCGCACCAATCCCGAAAGGTTGAACGGAAGCCGTGTGCAGTAACTGCCCGGTTCATTCGGCGCTGAAGCAAAAAAAGCAAGGTCATGGGCCAAAGACCGCCGCCCTTACTGCCTGGAAAAACGAAATCACCGCTCACACCACGCAGCGGCTCGACTTCGCGGAGCGCGGCAAGTGCTCCTGTGGAAAGCGGAATGATGTGGTCACGGTTGGACTTTGTCCGAACGGCGGGCACCGTCCACGTGTTTTCCATCCAATCGATTTCGGGCCACTGGGCACCTAACACTTCGCCGGTACGCGCGGCGGTGAGGATCAAAAACCGCAGGGCTATCGCGCCGACGGTGTCAATCTGGCAGAGCTCCGCCATAAAGGCCGGCAGGTCGTGGAATTCCATGGCGCGAAAATGCTGCACCGGCTGCACCTCCGATCGAGCCGGCAGTGCTTCCTGTAAGTGCCCGCGCCAGGTAGCGGGGTTGGCGCCGCTGCGAAGCCCCTCGACTGTCGCGCGGGCGAGGATGCGTTCAATCCGTCCGCGCAGCCGCGCCGCGGTCTCGCACTTACTCTCCCAGATCGGCTTGAGCACGGCCAGCACGTCGTTGGTTTCGATCTCGTTGACCGGCATTTTACCGATGATGGGGTAAGCGTAGCCCACAAGCGTCTGCCGCCATTGATCACGGTGTCTCTCATTTCGCAAACGCTTGAGCCGATCGGCCATATAGCTTTCCGCCACTTCCTCGAAAGTGGGCGAAGAATTCCGCTTCGGCGCCGCAGGGATAATTGCCTGCGCGCGGGTGTGCTCGATCGGGTCAATTCCGTCATTCACCAACGTACGCGCTGCGCTGGCCTTGTCTCGAGCTTTGACGAGACTCACGTCGGCAAGCGCACCGAGCCCCATGTCGCGCGTGCGACCGTTCAGCGTAAATCGGTAAATCCAGGATCGCGCCCCGCCTGGCTTGATTTGCAAGTAAAGGCCGGCGCCGTCGGGATGCAGTTTGATGTCGGTGAGCGTGCGGATCTTTGCTTCGGTGAGTTGTTGGATGAGGCGTGCCATGAAAAATCCCCCTGTGGGCCGTACCCACGTTCCACTGTGTCCATACGCTTCACGCTAAGATTTGCTACGCTGTTTCGTGCGATATGGACGCTATGGAAAGTATTTTTATAGGCACCCTTTCCGCACCGCAGCCGGCTTGTTAGAAGGCGCAAAGCGACGCCAGAAGCTTAAAGCAATGACCGAATCCGAAGCGCGCGATTACAGCGAGACGCTGTTTCTGCCCAGGAC
>Ga0306924_10006267_pt1 | contig 11842 bp, 8 predicted proteins | sample sta12Can44000111_FD_203756 | JGI IMG/M metagenome (GOLD analysis project Ga0306924, IMG submission 203756) | Lab enrichment of tropical soil microbial communities from Luquillo Experimental Forest, Puerto Rico - statanox.12C.anox.44.000.111 (v2)... | ecosystem: Environmental > Terrestrial > Soil... | reverse complement strand
CGACTACGAAAAGCGGTTCGCGCGTCTCGAAGAGAACCTGAACAAGGCGCTCGACACGCTTCGCGAGGACCTCACCAAGCGCATCGAAACTCTCAGCGGGTTCGTGCAGCAAGAGGTTGATTCGCTGAGCCAGCGAATCAAAACGGAAAGAGCTGAACGCGGAGAGGGAGCGAAAGAGCTCGCTCAGGAACTAAAGGATGCCGCCAAGGCTCTCGAGAAGAAAATCGCAGGGCTCGACGAACAACTCTCAGACAGTCAGAGCGAATTGCGGGCTAAGCTTTTGGAACATTCGAAGAATTTCGCGAGCGAGATCGAAAAGTTGCGGCGGGAAGCGGATGCGGCGCTTGATCGTGAGGTTCAATCCCTGCGTCACGACAAGACGGATCGCGCTGCGCTTGCCGATCTTTTGGCTGAATTCTCGTTGCGCCTGAAAGACAACTTTAACTTGCCGAACGAATAGTTGCCTGTGGCGTTCCGTGGTGCCGGCCCCCGCAGCCGCGAAACGCGCTACTTTTGCCCATGCCCGAGCAAGCTCAACGCCGCGCTGACCTCCCAGAGAACCAGGCCCCCCCCGAATCGAGCGACCGCGCCTTCGAAGAACTTCGACACATCATCATCTCCCCCGAACAGGAGCAGATCGTCGAAATTCGCAGCCGCATCGAAAATCCCGAACGGCGAATCAAAGACGTGAGCTCTGTGGTCGCTGAAGCGATCCAGATGCGCCGCCAGCAAGGTGACCCCACTCTTTCTCAAGCGCTCGCGCCCACCGTCGAAGAGGTTCTTCGCGAATCGGTGCGCAGCGATCCTCACATTTTGGCAGACGCACTGTTCCCCGTCATGGGGCCCGCAATTCGCAAGTCCATCACGGAAACGCTGCGATCGATGCTCGAATCGTTCAACGAAGCGCTCGAGCACAGCTTCTCCCTTCGCGGCATTCAATGGCGCATCGAAGCAGTGCGCACGGGCAAGTCGTTCGCGGAAATCGTGCTCATGCACAGCCTGCTCTTTCGCGTCGAGCAGGTTTTCTTGATCCACCGCGAAACTGGCCTGGCCCTAAATCACCTGACGGCCCCGTCGGTCACCACCCAGGATCCTTCCATGGTCGCGGGCATGCTTTCCGCGATTCAGCAATTTGTCCGGGATTCGTTCGCGTCGCCTCGTGAGGAATCGCTGAACAGCATGACGGTTGGCGGCTTGGAAGTATGGATCGAAGAAGGACCGCATGTCGTGATCGCCGCTGTGATTCGCGGCCATGCGCCGGCGGATTATCGCATTGCACTGAAGGAAGCCGTCGAAGAGATCGAGGCCCACTTCGCCCTGCCCCTGGCTAGCTTTCAGGGCGACGCGGGCCCCTTCCGCGCGGCGGATGCGCGACTGCAGAATCTATTAGTCACCCAACATCGCGAGAAATCGGTGGCGCGGAAGCCGACGATGGCGATCGCCGCTGGCGCTCTGTTCTTAGGCGCTGCCCTCGGCTGGATTTCACATGCTGCTTATCAGCATAACAAATTCTCACGGTTGGTCAGTTCGTTAAGCCGACAGCCCGGTATCGTGGTCACCTCGTATGGAAAATCGGGCGGTCGTTGGCACATTCGCGGTTTTCGCGATCCGCTCGCCAGCGATCCAGCAAGCGAGCTCGCGCGCTACCAACTGAGTCCAGACAGTGTCGCCCTTCAGTTTGCTCCTTTTTTTTCGCTCGATGATGCGATGGTCACCTTGCGTGCCACCAACCTTCTGGCGCCTCCCTCCGGCGTGAAGCTCACGGAACGCGCCGGAACGCTCGCCGCATCGGGAATGGCCCCCTCCCTATGGATGGCGCGGTTCAACGAGCGGGGGGCTTTGATTCCAGGTGTCGCCTCGCTGGACACAACGCAACTCCAAAACGGCGACATTGTCGCGCTAGAGTCAGTTCTGCTCACTTTTCCCGTGGGCCAGGCCAAACTCGAACCCGGACAAGCGTCCATCATTTCTCGCGCTGCAGTGGATCTAAAGACCCTTCGTCATTATGCAGAGCTAACGAATCAAACCGCCGCCCTATCGATCATCGGCCACACGGATTCCTCGGGGATTGAAGGCGCCAATCAGGTATTGAGCAGTCAGCGCGCTGCCACGGTTGCCGCGCTGCTGATGAGCAATGGGATTCCAAGAGAATTGCTCGTTTCCCGTGGTGTGGGCACCGCGCAGCCGCTGCGAAATGAAGACAACGAACAGGCGCGGCACCTCAACCGCAGCGTCACCTTCCACGTCGCTCTCTCGCCGTCGGCGCCCTGACCGGTCCCAGCGAATGCTGCAAAAGAAAATCTGCATGCTCGGATCATTTTCAGTTGGCAAGACCAGCCTGGTGCGGCGATTCGTCGAAAGCATTTTTGACGAACAGTATCAAACAACGATCGGCGTGAAAGTGGACAAGAAAATCGTGGAACTTGCCGGAAAACAAATCACACTCGTCCTCTGGGACATTCACGGCGAGGATGTGCTGCAAAGCATGCGCATGACCTATCTTCGCGGAATGTCCGGCTACTTACTGGTTATCGACCCGACTAGACGGCAGACGCTCGAGGACGCTCTGGCGCTCGAAGCACGCGTGCAGCAAGCAATGGGCCTAATTCCGCGAGTTCTCATTCTCAATAAGTGCGATTTGATCGCTGACTGGGACATTGATCTCGAACGGATCAGTGCTTTCGAGAAGAGTGGTCAGGCCGTCGTTCGAACCAGCGCCAAGACGGGCCAGGGAGTCGAAGAGGCCTTCTCCACTCTGGGCGCAGCTGTGCTACATTCGGCTGCCTGAGGTCGCGCCGAAGTCATGCCGCCCGAATCGCTTCATGACGCGTTCCTTGCGCACGAAGGGATCGCACTGTTTGAATTCCGCGGCAGCGGCCTTTTTGAACCGCTGGCAGCTCTCCCCGAGTGGTGCGACTCGCTTTGGCAGGCCAAAGGAAGACGCCCTATTTTGCTAGCCGAGAGATCTCCATTCCTCGAGAATTTTCTAGAGGAAGCGCGAGAGTTTTGGAATTCCCAAGCAGCGGGTGCCGCAAACTCCGGCAATTGGATGGAGCAGGATTCATCGGGAAGACAGGTTCCTCTCGAGGCTTCGGCCTTTTGGCTCGCCGGTAAGCGCGTTTTGCTGATCCGCAGTCTTTCAAGAACCTTTCAGCAACAGCAGCACCTCTTTCAGACCGCACGCGATTCACTGCTCATGCACGAGCGATTGATGGGTGAGATTCAAAAAAAGGAAATTCTGCTGTATTGCATCATTCATGATCTTTCGCAGCCGCTTACCTCCATGCGCGGCTGTTTCGATCTTCTCCTGGGAAAAAAGTTGACGCCCGATATCTCCAAGTTTGTACACACTGGACAGCGCGAATCTGAGCGTCAAGAACGGATGATACGCGGAATTCTCGATGCTTTTTCGGGCGATCTCACCAGCGCAACGGCGAGCGAGAGAGACGCTCGATCGGCCGACTTAGTTTCCTGCGCCCGGCGAGCTCTCGAACAATTCACGCCCGCCTTTACCCAGCGTGGCATTCAGCTCCGTCTCGCGCCCTATCTCGATTCCCAGCACGGTTGGCGAGTGCGGGGCGAGGCATCCCGGATTGACCGCATTTTCGGCAACCTGATCGAGAACGCCCTGCGCTATAGCCCCAAGGGTTCGACGGTTACGATCGGCCTTGAAGAAAGTGGCTCATCGCTCGCCGCCTTTGTGGATGATGAAGGCCCGGGGCTGCCCGGCGATGCTTCGTCTGAGAGCTTGTTCGCCCTCTTCCACAAAGGCAAGGAGCGGCCTGGCAAAGCTGGGCTCGGACTCTATTTCTGCAAAATGACGGTCGAGCGCTTCGGCGGGACCATCGGCGCGGCCAATCGCCCTGAGGGCGGCTCGCGTTTCTGGTTTCGGCTTCCACGCGCGGAGCCGAAAGACTCTGTCGCTGGTTCCCCGAATCCTACTGCGCCGGGCTCCCTGGTCGCGCCCGACTCGTCGAGTGTCCTCAAGGTCGCCCAAAAGGCCCTCCACATCGTGGTGGCGGAGGATGACGAAGCCGTTCGTGATCTCGCTGTTGAGATGCTGCGCTCGCGCGGCCATTCCGTCACTGGCGCGCGAGACGGCCGTGCGGCTCTTGCCCTCGTCGAGCGACTGAAACCCGATGTCCTGCTCCTCGATCAACAGATGCCTAAGATGGACGGACTCCAACTGGCCCGGGCGATTCGGCAAAGAGAAAAGAACACCGGGAGGCGCGCAATCTTGATCGGCTTGAGCGGCAGGGTTTCGCCAGAAGACGAGCGTCGTGCTCTGGACGCCGGTATGGACGCGCTACTCAGCAAGCCCTTCGAGCGCGCCTCGCTTTTTCAGCTGATCGAGCGGCCGGCAGTGCCTAGGCGCCCTCTGCATATGCCAAACTCTGTCGTGACCGAGCCCCAACCGACCGATCTGCGCGCCCATCTGGCTCAGATCACCGCAGGAAATGAAAAGCTCGCGCGCAGGCTTGTGGCCGGCTTTCTTCGTGACCTTCCGCCGAAGCTCGCCGCTATCGAGCGGGCCGTTACGCGAAAAGATGCGGGTGAACTGGCTGCCTCTGCACATGCCCTGCGGGGCGCGTTTGCCCTTTTCAACGCGCAAAGATCTCTCGCTGCGGCCCGAAAACTGGAAGCCCTGGCTCGCGACCACCAGCTCGAAGAGGCCCCCGAGGAGTTCCGCGCGCTGGCCGACGATCTCAGCCGGCTGGAGCGGGAACTCCGCGCTCTCTACCCACAACTCTCTTCACGCCCAAAGTCCCCTCCGCATTCGAGCCCTGCTGCGGGTTCTCGAGGGACACGTTGATTTCCCGCTTTGCTTCAACTATAGCTAGTTAGACAACGGCGCGGTCCAGCCCGGCAGACCGCCCTCGTTTTCATGCCTTTCGCCAAACAGCTGATACGTGTCGTCACCCGCGTTTTCGCCGCCTTGCTGCTCGTTGCGGCGATTACCTTTATCTTTGTTCGGATTGTTCCCGTCAATGCCACAACCTCGGGATTCTTCTATTTGGTTGCCGTCCTGTTGATTGCCACCACGGGCGGCCTGGTCGAATCGACGATAGCGTCGGTCGCGGCGATGTTGTGCTTCAACTATTTTTTCCTTCCACCTGTGGGCACCTTCACCATCGCCGACCCACAAAATTGGGTGGCGCTGTTTGCGCTTCTGGCCACCTCACTCATCGCGAGCCAGCTTTCGGCGCGCGCCAAGCGGCGCACTCAGGAAGCCTTTGACCGCCAGCACGAAATCGAGAAGCTGTATTCGCTCAGTCGCGCACTGCTGCTCACTGACACGACGCGACCGATGCCGCAACAAATCGTTCAGCAAATCGCACAAACCTTCTCGTTCCCTGCGGTGGCCCTGTACGAGCGCCACAACGATTTAATCTATCGCGCCGCAGAGGATGAAATCCCGGGAATCGACGTGAAACTGCGCGATGCTGCGCTCCGATCCACCGTGTCCTTCGACCGAAACAGCGGACTGACCATCACGCCGATCCGTCTGGGCGGCCAACCGATCGGCAGTCTGGCTATTCCCGACTTGTCGCTTTCCGATGCGGCGCTTCAGTCACTGCTCAATTTGGTCGCCATCGGCCTCGAACGTGCGCTCTCCCAAGAGGCGCTGACTCGCGCGGAGGTCGCCCGGCAAAGTGAAGAACTGAAATCGACTCTGCTCGACGCAATCGCACACGAATTCAAGACGCCCCTCACATCGATTAAGGCGGTGACGACGGACCTGCTCTCCGATCCCGCTCACGATTTGCCAAAGTATCAGCGCGAGTTGGTCAGTATTGCGGATGAAGGAACAGACCGCTTGTCCAAGCTGGTGACCGATGCGATCGAGCTTGCGCGCATCGAGGGTGGCAAGTTCCGGCTCAAGCGAGAAATCCATTTTCCCAGTTCGCTTGTTTCCGCAGCTGTCCGGCAAATGAAGCCTTTTACCGAGGGTCGGGGAATCAACGTGTCCGCTGCGGACGACCTGCCGCTGGTTTGGGTGGACGCTGGATTGATACAGATGGTCATCACGCACCTGCTGGATAATGCTTTGAAATATTCTCCGCCGGGAACTCCCATTTCGATCGGCGCCCGATCAGGCGACGGACGCGTCACCATTTGCGTCGCCGATCAGGGTCCCGGCATCCCGGACTTAGAGCAGTCGCGAATCTTCGATAAATTCTATCGTGGTAAAAGTGACCAGAACCTCAAAGGTACCGGTATGGGGTTGGCCATCGCTCGCGAAATCATCCGCGCCCATGGTGAAGAAATCTGGGTTACCAGCAAGCCAGGCCAGGGGGCGGAATTCTGCTTTTCGCTGCCTGTCGCAGAGGATCACAACGCATGAACGGGGGCAGGATTCTGGTAATCGACGATGATCCCCAGATTCGCCGTGCCATGAGGACCGCCTTGACCGCGCGCGATTACCAGGTCACCGATGCGCGGAGGGGAGAAGAAGGGCTGGAGAAGCTGCGGTCCGCCATGTTTGACCTAGTCCTATTGGATATGAATATGCCCGGCATGGGCGGACTGGAAACCTGCCGCCTGATTCGGTCTGGCTCGGAAGTCGCAATCATCATGTTAACTGTCAACAACACAGAAAAGGACAAAGTCAGCGCGCTCGATGCTGGCGCCGATGATTACGTGACCAAACCCTTCAGCATGCCCGAGCTGCTTGCGCGTATCCGCGCAACTTTGCGCCGTTTGCCCCAACCGCCCACGAGCGCGGATCTAGGAGAACTCAAGTCCCAGGGCGTCGAAATCGACCTGCCATCCAGGCAGATCACGGTTCGCGAGCGAATTTCCCATCTCACTGCGAAGGAGTTTGATTTGCTGTCTTACCTGCTCGCCCGTCCGAACAAGACCATCCCTCATCGCGAGCTCCTACAGGCCGTGTGGGGCCCCGATTATGGTGATGAGCTCGAGTATCTGCGAGTCTTCGTCAATCGCCTGCGTAAGAAAATCGAGCCCAACCCGGCCCAACCGGAATTCCTGTTAACCGATGCGTGGGCCGGCTACCGTTTCCATCTCCCGACGCGCGACTCAAACCGCTAGTTGTTCCCCCTTTCAAGCCCCGCGGGTTCAGAGTCTTGCCTGCTCCTAGGCGGCGTTTATGCCGCACTTAGAGCCCATTTATGCCTCGTTTATTCCGCTTCAGGCAGTATCGGGCTGAAAGAAATCAGACCCGTGAAATATCCTCTGCCAATTCGCCAAGTCCCAGCACTCGGTAATGATGACAGCGAAACGGCTGCTCTCGGAGCGCTCGAAGTGAATGTGATTTTCACGGATCGGCGAACCACCCGAGCGGCCTTGCAGGCGGCCATTAAACTGGCCACTGATCTGGGGGCGCGCCTACGAGTGAGGCAGGTGATTGCAGTTCCCTTCTCGCTGCCGCTGGATCACCCCCAGATTTCAGTGCCGTTTGCAGAAGACGCTCTGGCAAATCTGACTTCGAAATTTTCGGGGAATTCAATCGATATTACCGCTCATTTGTACTTGTCTCGAAATCAGGTCGACACGCTCGCGCAGATCTTGCAGCCGAATTCGGTAGTCGTAGTTGCCGGACGAAGGCTCCCCTGGCCGACACTAGAAAGCCGTATTGCGAAACGCCTTCAGGCCGAGGGGCATCGCGTTGTATTCGTCCCGATGGGACGCGCAGAATGGGACGGGCGTGAGCAGATGGCCGATAGCCTTCAGAGGTGAAACATGTGGGACGCGTTCTATGTCGCCGTAGCGATTGCTTTCTTTGTCTTGCTTTGGGGGTTCACCAGGGCATCGGAGCGCTTGTAGGAGGGTGCGATGGAGTACGCAATTGCAGGAATTGTGGCGATAGGGCTGTTCGTTTATTTGCTGTACGCGCTAATCCGCCCGGAGCGGTTTTGAGGTGCTGAAATGACTTTTCTTGGCCTTGCCCAAATTCTGGTTTTCTTTGCCATTGTGCTCGCGATCACCAAACCGCTCGGCGTTTTCATGTATCGCGTCTTCGAGGGCCAGAGCACCTTTTTGCATCCCCTGATTCGACCGCTCGAAAGGCTGCTCTACCGCCTGGCCGGAGTACGTGAGGACGAGGAGCAGTCCTGGGTTCGCTACTCAGCTTCCCTGCTGTCGCTGAGTATATTCAGCTTTCTTTTCGTCTACCTGCTCCAGCGATGGCAGGGACATCTTCCCCTGAACCCGATGCATTTTTCGACCTCGCATGCTCCCTCCAACGCTACGCCGCTTACTCCCGATTTAGCGTTCAACACCGCCATTAGCTTCATGACCAACACAAATTGGCAGGCCTACTCTCCGGACACAACCGTTAGCTATCTGACGCAGATGACCGCCCTGGCAGTGCAGAATTTTGTATCTGCCGCAGTGGGCATTGCCGTTGCGGTAGCGTTGATTCGCGGCTTCGCGCGACACACGGCGAAAACAATTGGCAACTTCTGGGTCGACGTGACGCGCTCGACACTCTACGTCCTTCTGCCCCTGTGCATTTTGGCGACGCTGGTGTTCGTCGGACAGGGATCGATTCAGAATTTCAAAGGACCCGTTACCGCAACCACCCTGGAAGGCCCGACACAAGTGATTGAACAAGGTCCCCTGGCATCGCAGCTGGCGATTAAGATGCTGGGGACAAACGGCGGCGGATACTTCAACGCGAACTCCGCACATCCCTACGAGAATCCAACCCCCCTCGCCAACCTGCTTCAGATGCTGCTGATTTTTTCACTCGGAGCTGGCCTGACGTACATGTTCGGCAAAGCGGTCAAAGATACGGGCCAGGGCTGGGCCATCTTTTCTGCCATGGCCGTCATGTTTTTCATCGGCACGTTCGTGTGCTACTGGGCCGAGCAACGCGGAAATCCCATGCTGTCGAAGGTGGGTCTCGCGCATATCTATACCGGTAGCCAGCCCGGGGGAAACATGGAAGGCAAGGAAGTGCGCTTCGGCAACGCCATGACCTCGCTCTTTGCGACCGTTACCACCGACGCGAGCTGCGGCGCCGTCATCGGCATGCACGACAGCTTCACTCCGATCGGTGGGCTGGTACCGCTGTTTAACATACAGACCGACGAAGTGATCTTTGGCGGTGTCGGCGCCGGCCTCTACAGCATGCTGATCTATGTGGTGGTCGCGGTGTTCATCGGCGGTTTGATGGTCGGGCGCACACCCGAATACGTGGGCAAGAAAATCGAGCAGAAGGAAGTCAAGATGGCGATTATCGCAGTGCTGGCCACTTCGCTTTGCATTCTCGGCTTTACGGCGCTCAGTTCTGTAGCCCCGTTCGCGAAAGGCGGCTATTGGAATTCACCGGGAGCCGCCTCCGCCAATACCAACAACAACGGTGCTCACGGCTTTTCTGAAATCCTGTACGCCTACTCGAGTGGGGCTGGCAATAACGGCAGTGCCTTTGCCGGGATTAACGCCAACACGCCCTGGTACAACCTCACGATAGGTCTGGATATGCTGGTCGGAAGGTTCTTTTTCATCATCCCGGCTCTGGCCATCGCCGGTAGTCTGGCGGCGAAAAAGGTCGTCCCCACGACCAGCGGTACCTTACCAACCAACGGATCGCTGTTCGTTGTCCTGCTGATCGGAACGGTCGTGATTGTCGGCGCCCTTACTTACTTCCCGGCGCTATCGCTCGGCCCCATCGTCGAGCACTTTCAGATGCTGAATGGAAAACTGTTTTGATGTCGTAGGATTCAGGAGCTAGATGATGTCTACCATGACGGCCCCAGCGCCCATTGAGCGGAAGCCAGAAAGCAAGACGGAAGCGGGTGCCACCCTGATTTCCCGGGGTGCGCGCTCTCGCCCATTATTCGATCCTGAGATTTTGAGGCGCGCCATTCAGGCATCGTTTGTAAAGCTCAATCCGCTATTGGTCGCCAAGAACCCGGTAATGTTCGTGGTGGAAGTGGGTGCGGCGCTGACAACCATCTTCGTTATCAAAGACGCCATTCAACGCGCCGGGGGCGTCTTCTTCGGCGTTCAAATCGCTCTGTGGCTATGGTTCACCGTGGTGTTCGCCAATTTCGCGGAGGCCATGGCCGAAGCACGGGGCAAAGCGCAAGCCGATTCTCTGCGCAAAACCAAAACGGACACGATCGCACGTCGCCTGCTCACGGATGGAAGATTTGAGATGGTTCCGGCATCGCAACTCCGCGCCGGTGACGTCGTGTATTGCGAAGCCGGCTACCTGATCCCGGGAGATGGCGAAGTGATCGAAGGCGTCGCCAGCGTCGACGAGTCCGTGATCACCGGCGAAAGCGCTCCCGTGATTCGTGAATCGGGAGGCGACCGCAGCGCCGTGACCGGCGGCACCAAGGTGCTCTCGGACCACATCAAAATCAAGATCACCTCGAATCCGGGGGAAACATTTCTCGATCGCATGATCGCGCTGGTGGAAGGCGCGGTTCGTCAGAAGACGCCCAACGAGATCGCTCTCAATATCTTGATTGCTGGCCTTACGCTGATTTTCTTGCTGGCGGTCGCCACCCTGCCGCCTTATACGAAGTATTCCATTTCCGCCGTGGGCACTGGCCTGGCGCCAACCGTTGCGGTTCTGGTCTCCCTGCTCGTGTGTCTTATCCCCACCACCATCGGCGGATTGCTTTCTGCCATCGGCATCGCCGGTATGGACCGGGTAATGCAACACAACGTCCTGGCCATGAGCGGAAAAGCCGTGGAAGCCTCCGGTGACGTGAACACGCTGCTTCTCGACAAGACCGGGACGATCACGCTGGGCAATCGGCAAGCGGTCGAATTCATCCCTGTCGATGGCGCGAATGAGAGCGAACTGGCAGACGCCGCCCAGCTGTCCAGCCTGGCCGACGAGACTCCCGAAGGGCGCTCGGTCGTCGTGTTCGCGAAGGAAAAATACAACTTGCGTGGCCGCGAAGTTGGTGAGCACGAGGCCGAATTCATTCCATTCTCTGCGTACACTCGAATGAGCGGAGTGGATATTGACGGCCGCCGCCTCCGAAAAGGCGCGACCGATGCCATCGCAAAATTCGTGAAGGACGCCGGCGGCAGTGTACCCTCCTCCTTAACAGAAATTTCCGATCGAATTTCGCGGAACGGCGGAACGCCGCTGGCTGTCGCTGATGGCCCCCGCGTGCTCGGCATCGTTTACCTCAAGGACATCGTAAAAGGCGGAATGCGGGAGCGTCTTGCTTCGCTCAGGACCATGGGTATTCGCTCGGTCATGATCACCGGAGACAACCCCCTGACCGCAGCGGCCATCGCGCAAGAGGCTGGCGTCGATGATTTTCTCGCCCAGGCCACTCCCAGGGACAAGCTCGAATACATCCAGAGAGAACAGGCGCAGGGTCGGCTGGTGGCGATGACGGGCGATGGTTCAAACGATGCGCCGGCGTTGGCTCAGGCCGACGTGGGCGTGGCCATGAATACCGGGACGATGGTCGCCAAGGAAGCTGGCAATATGGTGGACCTGGACAGCAACCCGACGAAGCTGATCGAAATCGTCGCCATTGGAAAGCAGTTGCTGATCACCCGCGGCGCTCTGACCACGTTTTCGATTGCCAATGACGTGGCCAAGTATTTCGCCATCATCCCCGCAATGTTTGCCTCCATCTATCCCGAGCTGAACAAGCTGAACGTCATGGGCCTGCACTCGCCCCAGAGCGCCGTACTGGCGGCCGTTATTTTCAATGCGCTGATCATCATTGCCCTGGTTCCACTGGCCCTTCGTGGCGTGCACTACAAGCCCATGAGCGCCGGCCAGATGCTCACCCGCAATCTGCTGATCTATGGCCTGGGCGGCATCATCGTGCCGTTCCCAGGAATTTGGCTGATCGACAAAATGCTGGTTGCGCTGCACCTCGCCTAAAGGAGT
>Ga0306924_10006262_pt1 | contig 11847 bp, 8 predicted proteins | sample sta12Can44000111_FD_203756 | JGI IMG/M metagenome (GOLD analysis project Ga0306924, IMG submission 203756) | Lab enrichment of tropical soil microbial communities from Luquillo Experimental Forest, Puerto Rico - statanox.12C.anox.44.000.111 (v2)... | ecosystem: Environmental > Terrestrial > Soil... | reverse complement strand
CAAGCGCCTGGAGTATCGCATCTCGCGCATCGAGCATGCTGGGGTTAGCCGGGGTGATTTTCAGCGCGTCAACCACCACTTGCCACGCGATCTGATGGCCCCTAACGCGGCTCTGGGGGGTGCCCCCCAATACCTTTCGAAGTCGCGGTTCATCTTCATCAGAGTAGCGCACCAAATCTCCCCAATTGCGTGCTCGTCTCTGTCGTAGGGTGGCGATCCCACATTGCCAAAGGTTGCCGGATATTCATCATCATACGCGTGCAGTCGGATCCCCTCCGGGCGGTCCGTGACCCAGTTCCCGGTTACTGTCTGCTCTTGAGCCTCTGGATTGCTTCTCAATGCGAGAGCATTTTGGAACGTCAGGGCGAAATAGTCGCTCCATCCCTCACCCATTCCCTTACTCTGCGGCTGCTGCAGACCTCGAGCGTCCAAGAGGCCGCCAACAAGCCGGCTCGAAACGCCATGAGTGAACTCGTGGAAGACTACGTCTGAATCAAATGCTGTGTGGCGATTTACGCCGGGGACCAAACCCATGTTCTTAACAGCCCGAACACCGTCAGCACGGGTTGCCATGTTTGCCGTTCCGTCAACCTCTTGCGGGTGCGCCAAGGCGAGCACCGTGTCGCCGCCCTTACCAACTCCTACGAAATTGACTTCTTGGAAATTGTAGCGCTCATCAAAGCCGAGGGCGTAGTAAAAGTCATGCATAACGTTGCAGAAATAAAATATATTTATGACCTTCTGGTCATCACCCTGCTCACTGCCTACACCGACATCAAACACCAAGGAATCACCCTGGACTGATCCCAACACAGGTTGCATAGTGCTTCCGGATACACCTATAGTATTGTTACCAGTGGTTGAATTGTTACTGTCATCGACCCAAGGACGAGGAAACTCCGCATCAGGGATAGAAACGGCCTCCGGATCAAGAGGGTAATCGGCTATGAGCCTTGGAAACCTGACCGATTTACGCTGGCCATCGGTTCAACGGATTATGCTCCCATACGTGCCCTTGTGTGCCTCTCATGTCGTGAGACGTTTTTTGACCATACAGGATCTCTTTGGACTTAGCGCCCTGCTCGTCCGCAGCCACAACGATTACGTATTGCTCTGTCCAATTTTCAGTGGCGATAAGTATGTGCCATCCTAGCCGAGTTGTCGGCCCCTGGTAAAAGACAACGAGATAGGCCGGTATAGGTTCGGCGAAGGGGCCTTTGTCGAGCACTGCGGGCTGGCACGGAATCTCGATTCGCCCCAATACAGTCGGCTCGAATTTACTGACATCGAAACCCGAGCGTTGAATTTTTTTCCCGGTCCATGCATCGGTTCGTTCATCAGGTTGAGCCACGTATTCTGCCGCCATTTTTACAGCCGCTTCAACGGGAACCATCGGGGTGGTGTTGAGTTGAGGTGCCACCCCAACGCTCGATCCCGTCACCGAATGAACTACGCCGTTTCGGTCGAGCAAAACGGAGCGCTGCATCTGGAATACCGGAACCCCGTGGTAATGCTGATAAGCGTTGACGATACGCTCGCCGGAACTTGTGTCTTTGACGCCAGGGTCAGGCACGAACTCGGCGCGTTCACCGGCTTGGAAGCCTAAAGCCGAAGCCGCGTTTTGGATGTGCTGCATCGCGACATCGATCAGTACCGGATCAGAGGGCCGTTGTCCCGGACCCGCTCCGAAGGCTGCGGGCGCATTTGCCGAGAAAAGCTGGGCGGCTCCGCCAGTGAAGTTGTCAACCCTAAACACTTGGACATTATGCGTTGCCGGAAGGATGTCGGCGGAAATGCGCGTCGCTTCCCCATGTACATTTATCGGCCGCACATACGAGAAGTCGCGTGTATCGATGGGCTTTGCCATTGACTTCTGTCCCCTACTTTAGTGATTCAGGATTGAGCTGTGTAATCCGCGCTCGCTAAAGCTGCTGCGGCAACAAGGCGCGCTAGATCGGCTGTGTATTCGTAATCTACGTGACGATCCGTCGGCTTATGGTAGTCTGGGTTGGGCGCTGGCACAGGCGAAGTTTTTTTTGGTCCTACGAAGAAGTCCTCTGAGACGACACAGGCGGGAAAGCCTCTTTCTTGGAACGGACTGTGATCACTACGGCCCGCGGCCGGGTCGGGCTCGCGGGATTCAGTATCCGGATAGATCTGCGGCTCAGCGAGATTTGGCGCCACTACTGGCCGTACCCGGCGCAGAATATCAGCCAACACCAATGACTGTTGTTCGATATCGGGTTGCCCGACCGCCCCGGCATGTATTTCCACTTGGCCGGGATCAGCCTGCGTTGGGTCGGCCACCGGTTTACGGAATCCAATCATGTCCATCTGGAACACGGCTATGATGTCGGCGCCCTCTGCAGCAACCGTTCGCGCATACGCTTTGCTCCCGACTAACCCATGCTCTTCCGCGTTGAATAGAGCAAATCTGATTATGCGTTTGGGTTTTTTTGTCATTGCGAGCCGCGCCGCGACAGACGCAGTAGCAAGCACCGCGGCCATTCCACTGGCATCGTCATCGGCGCCTGGAGCCGGGTCGATCGCGCTATTATGTCGATCGCGCTATTATATGGCTGTTCGCTAAAAGCACCAGTGGAGTCGAAATGGGCGGTTACGAACACAAGTGACGGCGTATCTCCCGGCAGTTCACCGATGACATTGAACAACTCTAGATCCTCATGCCTAAATCTATGTAAACTAACCCAAATACCTGGACCACCTAACGCGCGCAGGTGCTCTTGGAGCGCTAACGTAACCACCGAATTCTGAGGATGACGAATATGCCGTGATTCTATGGTGACTTGCCCGAGCGGGGCAGCACCAACGTATCGTTCATGCAGACTTTTGATGAAGTCCGGGGTAATTTGAGAAAGGGCTTCTACTACCGGCGCGTTGGGGATAGGTGTTTCTAACGTTGTGATGGGTGCGAACCGCTCGGTACGCTGCATGCGAAAGGGGCTGAGGAGTGTCGGATCCGGGATGAGCTTTTCGTTGTGCCCATGGCTTGCATCTGGGAAATGCACTTCTTCGATAGACCGGTTCCACGGGATTGCTAAGTAGACACCATCTGGAGCTGTAGCGACGACCAAATCGTCCTGCGCCTCAGTTCTCAGAAAGCTCAGCGAGTGGTCCTCCCGTGATGCGAATCCTGCAGGTTTCGGACGATCATCCCGCACCAGATACAAGTCCGATCGCAAAGGCTGGTCCCGCTCACCGAGACTACGAACCTGGACGCCATGAGCATGAAGCATGTCGAGCGAGCACAGTGTGCAGATCACATAAATTGTCCGCGGAGGCGCTCCGCTGATCCGAAGAGGGACAACATCCCGCATCGCGTCAGTAGATAAGATATTGCCGAACTCCTCAGCGGAGCGAGGCGTGATAGCAGCGTAGACGAGAGCGGTGCCCTGCAGGGCGGGGCGCGTGAGCGAGGGGTGCGGCGAGACCCTCAGGAAGCCAGCGTCGAGCGCCAGGGCTCTTTCTCTGGGGCTTTCTCCCGTGAAGATACACTCTTCGGCGGAAAGTTTGGCTCTCGTAGCTGCGGCCCGGAAAATGAAAGGATCCTTCTTTGGCCCAAAAACTATAAGGTCTTTATCGAGAAAACTGTAAATCCCCGCCTGCCCGAGCGCCGTCTCCATCCGGGCAGTATCGAGTGTTCCCGGGTCAGAGATTACCCCGATCCTAACCCCGTCGATCTTCAGTGCTTCGAGTGCCTCACGAGCACCTGGCAGGATGAAAAGATCAATAGATCCTGTAGTATTTATGCTGACGCTCGCTAAGGTATCGCCAATATCGAAGAACGCGGCCGGCATGCTCCCCCTCCTCGAAGACGTGGTTAACTTAACAGATCGAGAGCGACACGCGAAGCGAAACCAGTTCACATGAAAGCACACCTCGCGGCTATTTGATGCCGGATCGCGGCGGTCGCGCGTAGTCGGTCTCAATCACGCTACACGCCTTGCCCAAGCCTACGTCGGTACGGGCTTTAGCAGGCCGCCCATGCCAGCGGCCTGAGCTCCCGCAACCTGGTCACCCTCGTCGCCGACATACACGCATTGGCCGGTCGCAATTCCCGCCCGCCTTGCGGCGAACTCGTAAATTTTTACATCGGGTTTCGCAATACCTGCCTCAGCACTGGTAACCACCAGCGTACGTTCGAAGAACGTCAAGAGACCAGCCCGCTCTAGCATGCTTCGGACATCTTCCGTGCTGAATGGGCCGGAGTTAGTGATGACTCCTAGCCGCAATCCCAGTGCTTCGCGAAAGCTCTGCAGCAGGCTCCGCGTCGAAGGAAATGGATGGAGTTGCAATAAGGGACCCTCCACAGCCACGTTGCCGAGTGTGGCCGATGTCAAAAAAGGCGACCTGGTAACTATTGACCGCGTTCATTTCCGCCTCCTCACTCAATAGGTCAATCCAGTAGCGAACACCAGACCAGAATAAAAATAGAGTTCGGCATCGAGTGATCGCTTGATGTTGACGTCCTTGCGAAAGCCGTGCTGTTCGCCAGTGAACAGGAAATACCCGACGGGGATTCCGCGGCGGCGCAAGGCCGTCACCATCACTTCGGTTTGGCTCGGCGGGACGATCTTGTCCTCGTCGCCCTGGAAGAAAATTACTGGCCGGCTCAGTTGGTCAGCGTGAAAAGCGGGCGAGCGCTCGCGATAGAGCTTTTCTGCTTCGGGATAAGGGCCGATCAGCTTATCGAGATAACGCGATTCGAACTTGTGCGTGTCGCGCGCCAGCGCCGCAGCGTCGCTGACCCCGTAGTAACTGGCGCCCCCTTTAAAGAAATCGCGAAAAGTCAAGGCGGCCAGCGTTGTATAGCCGCCGGCACTACCGCCAGTGATGACAATGCGCGTCGGATCGGCCTTCTCCTCGGCGACCATGTGTTTGGCGGCATTGACGCAGTCGTCGACATCCACGATGCCCCATTGGCTCCGCAGCCGATTACGGTATTGGCGGCCATACCCGGTGCTACCTCCGTAATCGACGTCGATCACGGCAATACCGCGGCTGGTCCAATACTGGATACGCAGATCCAACGTGCTGGTGGCGCTCGATGTCGGCCCACCATGGCATTTGACAACGAGCGGCGGCAGTTTGTCACCTGCCGCCGGGGCAAAACCCGGATTGGATGGCGCATAGTACAAGCAGTGCGCCATAAGACCGCCTTCGGTCGGAAACTCGACATGGGTTGGAACCGATACAAAACGACCGATGTCCGGATCGAGCGTCGTCGTACGCTGCAGTACCTCTGTAGAGGCCAAAGCTTGGTCGATCCTGATGACGGCCGCCGGCTCGGTCGGTGAACCTGCTCGGCAGACAATCCGCTCGCCCTGCACTCGAATGAACGAATAATCCTGGTACCCGAGATCGAGTGGATCGAGCCGGCCCGCACGTAGATCGAGCCGCGCCAGCCGCATGGCGCCGTTCTGCTCATAGCTGCAGACGAGCTTGTCGGCGCCAATGACGGCGTAGCTTGACATGCCGAGGTTCCATTGTGCTTGGCCGAATTCCGCCGTCATCGGGCAGAGCGCTCGGGCTGGCTGGTTGACTGCCTCAATGCAGTAAAGGTTCCACCAATCGCTGCGGTCCGAGACGAAATAAAGGGCACCCTCGGGCCCCCATTCGGGCTGGTAGATCGACTCCTCGGTACCGCCAGCGAGCTTTCGAGAGTTGGCGAGAGCGCCATCAGCACCGACGTCGGCGACCCATAACTCGGTCCCGTCCCACGGCATGTTGGGCAACTGCCAGGTCAGCCAGGCGAGCTTTGTCCCGTTCGCCGAAAGCCGCGGCGAGGAATAGAAATCGTTGCCGGCGACGAGCGGGACCCCGGGTCCGCCGACCGCCAGATCGATTGCGACAATTGTGTTGACGACCTGCGGCGCGGCGGTGATGTGATTCTGGCGCACACCGACCCAGCGGTTGCGGGTGACGTCGATCGTCCCGTCGCCATAGCGCATCGTGCGGTCGGGATCATCCGGGTCGAGCGGTGCGGGGGTCAGCGCCGTCGGTGCCACCGCCCCGCGATCCAGCCGATAAAGCCGCTGATCCGCATAATTGGCGAAAAACAGGCTGCCTTGGTGCACCGTACACGCCCCGCCGCCATATTCATGCACGCGGGTGCGCGCGCTGAACGGCGCTGGCGTCATGTCGGTGCGCTTACCGTCGGCTGTGCGGCGGACGACGACGCAGCGGCCAGCCTCGCGCGGGCGAGCCTCGATCCAATAAATATCGTCGCCATCGATCAAAATATCCGAAAGCCCGATCGATTCCGCGACGATCAGGTCCGAGGTGATCGGCGACAGCCAGGAGCCGTAGGGTGCAGTCTTAGGGCTCATTCCCGCGCTCCTCAGTCGAACGCCGCCGTGGCGATTGCTACTCGTGCCGCCGCAGCGCGGGCGGTGAGCGCTACGGGCCCAGCCGGCGGCAGTGTCCGCGCGATCTGAGCCGGCAGGGTGCGAGGGTCGAGCTTGACCGCGACCAGAGCCGGCCGCCCCGAGAGCTGCGTAGTCATCTGCAGCGCCTCGTCGAGTTCGCCCATTGTCGCCGGGGCAAAGCCGACCCCGCCCAATGCTTCGGCCAGCTGCGCATAATTCCACCGCGGCAGCTCGTTGAAAAAGGCGGCGGCGCGCGCTTTGTCGGAGTAATAGGTTTTATCTATTAGATACTGCTCGATGCCGTAGAGCCCGTTGTCGAAAACAAACACGATCGCCGAAGTCTGCTTGCGCACCAGGCTCGAAAATGCCTGCGGAATAGTCTGAAAGCCACCGTCGCCAGCAAAGGCGACGACCCGCGTCGCGGGGCCCATGGCCATGCTGGCGCCGACCGCCGCGCCAACCGTATAGCCGATCGACAGCCACGCTGCTTCAGCAACGAAGTGCGAACGCCGCCTCACCGGCAGTTCCGACGCTGGAAACAGCGATAGGCTCGTATCCGCAAGCAGAAGCATTTCTTCCGATACAAAGGTTTTCATCCGCTCGAAAAACGAGTCCCAGGTGATCGGCGCATCAGCGGGCGGTCGACTGGCGGCAAAGGCGCGGCGCGCGTTATCGAGCTTTGTCGTAAGCCGGGCCTCCTCGAAACCGGGGGGCGGCGAATGGGAAAAGCCTGCCGCGCCCACGGCGCGCCAGCGATCCGTCAGCTCGGCGATAAATTGCGCCAACGAGACCTGTGGATAGACGGCCCGACCGATGCGCACCGCGTCGCCTGCGGCAAGGATCATATGGTCGTACGATTTGGCGACGATGCTGCCGTAAAAATCAGTCATGATCGTACCGAGCGCCAAGAGACAGTCGGAGCCTTCGACTACCGTCCGAGTGTCGTCTGGGGCCCAGACGCTGTCGTAGACGCCGACAAAACTGGGATTGTCCTCTGAGACGACCGCCTTGCCCAGAAGAGTTGTGGCATAGGGGAGCCCGGTCGTCTTGAGCAGCGTCTCTAGAGCATCCTGCAATCCGTGGCGCTGCAGTTCCTCGCCTGCCCACAAGACCGGATGGCGTGCCTGCCGAACCCTGCCGATGGCCGCGTCGGCAGCGGCCGTGGCCGCGATACGACGATCCCGCTCGCCCGTTTGGTCTGGTGTGAACGGCGGGAGCGGGCTGTCCGGGTGGACCGGAGGGTCACAAGGCTCGGTCCATACCCCGTCCTGGACCTCGATGTAGACGGGCCGTTTTTCGGTGATGCAGGCGCGCAAGGTGCGATCAATGATCGCGGCGGCGTCCGCCGGCGAATGAATGACTGCGGTCGCGGTCGTAACCGGACGGAATATCTCTTCATCGGTGCGCATCGGATCGATTGCATGGGCGAAAAGGACGCCCTGATCCACCAGCTGGCGCGCCTTGTCGGCCCTGGCCGTACCGTTCAGCAGCACGACCGGGCAGCGCTCGACATAAGCGCCGGCAATCGCGTTGAGCAGCCCGAACGAACCGACGCCATAGGTCACGCAGGCGACACCGATGCCGCGGAGCCGCGCATAGGCGTCAGCCGCGTAGCCCGCCTCCATCTCGTTGGTCGTCCCGACATATTCGAGCCGGCCTGGCAATGCGTCGAGAAGCCCGGCACAATAATTTCCGGGCACGCAAAAAACATGCTCGGCGCCGAGTGCGCGGAGGCGCGTGACGATGTGGTTGGCAATCGTATATTGGCCGTCGGTAGTGTTCGCCATTGCTCGGGAACTCCGGCAAAGATTCGGTTGGTGGAACTTGGTCTGCCGTCAGCTAGGCTGCTCGCTCACTGCAAGCCAACTGGGCCGGGGCATCAGCAGCTCCTGCTCCAGGATCTCGTTGGCGGTGGCGAGGGCGCCTTCGACCCAGCCTTGTTGGCGCGACCAGGCTTCGCCGCAGACGTGCAGGTTTGCATCGGCGAACGGCTTGCGCAAACGGCGGATGATCTCGGCGGAATTGGCACCGATCTTCCAGAAATGCCAGCCGCCACCGAACGGGTCTTGTGACCAGTCTTGGAAGACCGCGTAATAAGGCGGTGTGACCCCATCGGCGTTATCCTTGCCGACTCGGATTGCATGCAATTCGCACAATTGCCGCTGCATCTCTACGACCAGCGCGGCCGGTGCGGTCGCACCGCGCAAATCCTCGGGGATCGCCACCCCGGGCGGACACGCTTGCGGGGGGGGAACATAGCGCTCCGGCCGGCGCGCCAACCCGGCCCAGAACTCAACCGAGGCTCCGTCATTGTAGCTGGCCATCAGGATCGAGCCCGCCGTCGCGCCCTCGCTTGCCGTTCCGGTAAGCCAATAATAACACTGCCGGATCGGCAGATCGGTGACTGACCGCCCGGCGATGACGCCACGCACCCGCTGCCACCATGGGTGGCGGTAGGCGGCGAAAATCTTCAACCCCGGTTGCGGCAGCACCGAGCGAATGTCATCCTCGAAGCGTGGGGAATCGAAGATAAAGCTGTCCGGATGCAACATCTCGATCGAGCGGCGCGGCATTGCCAGGATAACGTGGCGCGCGCGTACGACGATCTCGCTCTGCATCCGTCGCCCCGATCCGAAGAGCGCAGGATCGCCGTGGTCGAAAACCAACCTGAAACCGGCATCGTCGCGGTCGAGGCGGTGCAGCCGATGCCGGGTCGAGACGAACCCTCCGGCATCGTGATACCGCCGCTTCAGCTCGCGCGGCACCTCTTCGAACCCTTTGCGTATCGCGCGATAGATTGCCCCCGTCGGGAAATCGGCAAGCAGGAACGGGATGGCTTCGGCGGCATTCCAATTGTTGACGATCGTCTCGTATCCGCCGGCATCGCGAACAAGGTGATAAGCTTGGTCGCTAAGTTCGTCGAGCAGCAGGTTCCAGAAGCCGCGGTCGCGATATCTCTCAGGGTGCAATTCCGCCGCTTCCCGGTGGCGTAGTGCGACCTCGGTCAAGAGTGCGCCGGGCGCACGGCCGCGCTCGCCGCGCTCGAGACGATAGGGCGGCTCGAATTCGAGCCGATCCCAGTCGGCACCGGTGAAATGCCGGCCGCGGAGATAAAAGATGTGTCGGCCCTGCGGATCGACGACTGGCAGTTCGCGGGTTTCGAGACCAAAATGCTGCACCAGCGATCGGACATGCGCGTGGGTGGACAAAAAGCGTATGCCACCGAGTTCGACCGGAGTATCTGGGATACCCGGCAACGCGACAGAGAAGAGCCGGCCGCCTATTCGGTCGCTATATTCGAACAGCCCGACGCGCATCCGGCCGTCCTCGGACACGTGCGCGCGCAGCAGCGGTCCGAGCGCCTCGGCTTTAGCCGCCCTCAGACGCCAAGCAGCGTAAACTCCGGCAACACCGCCGCCGACGACTGCGATGTCGAGATCGGAGGGGGCGGGTGGCTCGGTCAAGGCTATTCTCCCTTTTTTCGGCCGTAGGCATAAGGCCTGGTACTTTGGTGCGCGCGTCTGCGCGAAGCCGGCTGCCCGGTGCCGGGGATGTCGCTCAGATCGAACAAAATGCAGGATATCACGCTCATCAACGAAGTGTCGGCTATCCGGCAAAATCTAGAGTGTGAGCCACTTCACACTCCTCGTTTTTGTGATTCGATGCTTCGCCGCCGATCCAAATTCAGCAGTATTTGCTGCTGATTAGCGTGGCCGTGGAATTGGCTATCGCGGGTCACCGTCGGACACACAAAACGGGTCGCAGAATAATCGCCGATCGCCTCGCGCAGGCTCTCGACCAATTCGACACTGCCAACCGCGATCCCACACCTGTCGAGATGCTCAGCAATCGCCGTCAACCGTCCCCGAAGCTCGTCATCTTCCCGAGGCGATCGGCCTTTGTGAACTAATACGACGTCCGACGGGCGGGACAGCGACAACAACGAGGCGCCATCGCCAGCGGAGCGGAAGCGGACCGCCAGTTCTCGCTGAACCGTCCCGACATGCTCCTCGAAATCGGTGTCGAAGATTTTGCGCCGAGCGTTGCCCCGCGAAGCAGACCCGGGCGTCCTCAGTTAAACCGCGGCGGCCGACCGTGCGACGGTCACTGAGGCGGAAGGTAGCTTTGCCGCAACGCTTGAGGCTTCGGGAGATCGGGCGTGGAGTTGCTCCCGGTCAGAAGGGTCCTGAGATTGTCGGCTTGGGCGGCGGAGATGCCGTCTCGGCCGTTCGCGTGCGTTTTGGCCGTGTCGTTAGCTTCAGCTGCACCCTGTCCCGATTGGCGCACCGAACGACGGTCCCCGGTACTTCCCCAAATCGACTTCGCAACAGACTCTTTGCTGGAGCGAAGGGAATTCGAATTCTCGGTCCCACACGCGATGATGTCGCTTTGAACGCCCGGAACGGATCAGAAATAGCGGGTTCTAATCGCTGCCAGACCCAACGCATGTAAGGACTCAGGCGAGGTCCCCAAGACGCACCCGGTAGGTTCGGTCGGAGATCATAATCTCGGCGTGTTCGCCATCACCGACATCCGCGGCCCGCTACACGGTATCCCGATTGGCCTCAGGACATTTACGACGCGGCAGGGGTAGCGGCCGAGGGGGCATTTTCCCCACAGCGGGACCGATGGTTCGCGGACTCGCTGCTGGAGGAGGGAGTCAGGTGCGAACTCGTCTCGGCGGCAGGCCCGACTCGGCCCATTTAAAGGCAGTTTTCATCACAGGTCTGATGAATTCTTAGAGTCTATAAAAAGGGGGGTCGAACGGCGATTCACGGCAGCTTTGCCTCGTATTTAAAATTTATTTTACACGTTTTTGATAAAGGGCCGGATACCCTGTCGATATGTTAGCAATTTTAGTATATTGACATTTAGCGTTTTTAGGCATAAATCTGCCCGACGTTCGAAGTCGATACGGAACTCTGATTGCACTGCAGCGCGCCACTACAGCGCGTCAGCCCCAATCGGTACGCCGACAGGGTCTGATCGCGTAGGTGCCGTGCGATCTGAAGTCCAATCGAAAAAATCTAACGTGGCGGAAATTTTGATATTAGCTATATAACGAGATCCGAAATGAGTGAGAAGAGAGGCCGCGGGCAGCCGAAGTTTGAGCCGACCCAGGACCAGCGCAGTCAGGTTAAGCAGATGAAGGCCCTGGGGATACCAGAGGACCAGATTTGCAAGACGATCACCAACCCGCGGACCGGCAAGCCGGTGTCGCCGATGACGCTGGCGCGGGCCTTCGCGCGCGAGCTCGCGAGCGGCGCGACCGAGTTCCACACGCTGGTCGGCAATTTTATCCTGTGCGCGATCCTCGGCAAAAAGCCAGCACTCGGCGAGGCGATCAAAAGCGAACAGGTCCGCATGACCGCGGCGATCTTCTACGCCAAAACCAAGATGGGCTGGAAAGAGACGGTGGTGAACGAGCAGGCCAACAAGGACGACAAACCGTTTCTCG
>Ga0306924_10006256_pt1 | contig 11853 bp, 17 predicted proteins | sample sta12Can44000111_FD_203756 | JGI IMG/M metagenome (GOLD analysis project Ga0306924, IMG submission 203756) | Lab enrichment of tropical soil microbial communities from Luquillo Experimental Forest, Puerto Rico - statanox.12C.anox.44.000.111 (v2)... | ecosystem: Environmental > Terrestrial >... | reverse complement strand
GCATCGGCAGGCCGATGAGCCGCTCGGGCGCCGCCTTGCAGAAGTCGAGCAGCCAGTCGTTGTAGACGCGATAGCAGGCGGTGCGGAGCACGGGATCCTCGGTCGAGATCTGGAAGATCGGCCCGAAGATCACCTGCGTCGCGACGCCGTCGCGGTCCATGTCGGCCAGACGAAGCTCGGCGACGGCCGGGCGGCGCGCGCTCGGGTCGTGCATGCCGCCGCGGTCGAACGCGTTGTAGAGGGCCTTGATCGGGCGCGCGGAGCCGGTCGCCGGCGGCTTGCCGTCCCAGCGGCCCCACACCTTGCCGTCGCACACCCAGACCGCCTGTCCGTCGCGCTCCTCGACGTGCGGCGCGCGGTCGAGCAAGGACGCGGGCAGCCGCGTGGTCCAGAGATCCGCGGGCAGCTGGCTGAGATCCATGTGATCGTCGCAGGAGATGAGCCGGTCAGTCATGGGGTCCTCCGGTCGATCGGCGTGCACGCCGCCGGGCATCGACGGGCCGATCCTACCGCGTCCAGCCGCTCACGCAAGACATTAACCCCGGCCGGCCTTCGCGCTCCTCGAAGTACGATCACCGTTGCGACTACTGCTCGATCCCGCTCCTCTACGGACCGGGGACCTACCGGTACCGCCCCATCGATGAGGTGGTCCGCGAGGTCGCGACCAGCCCGACCCGCGCGGTGGTGTTCTGGGACGACAACATCGGCGCGCGCCCGCGCTACGCGAAGGAGCTTTTCAGGGCGCTCACGCCAGTCGGGAAAGTGGTGGACGAGCCAGTGCACCGCCAACGCGGCGAGCGACGAGGAGCTCGTGGAGCTCGCGGCGCGAAGCGGATGCAAGGCGCTGTTCCTCGGCTTCGAGTCGATCTCGCAGGAGAGTCTCGTGTCCACGAACAAGGCTCACAACCGCGTCGACGACTTCGGGATCTTCCGCCGCACTGCAGACTTCCTCGACGAGGCATGCGTCGACGTCGCGACGGTGAGCATGGTCGTGCCCATGCCCGGCACTCCGACGTTCCGGCGGCTCCGTCGCGACGGGCGCATCCTGACCACCGACTGGTCGAGGTACGACGGAAAGAAGCACTGCGTCTTCCAGCCGGCACGGATATCGCCCGCGGAGCTCGAGGCCGGAACGGAATGGGTGGCGCGCCGCTTCTACTCGCCGCGATCGATCGCTCGGCGGCTCGCGGGCTCACGGGCCGGGCTCTGGTGGAGTCTCGCGCGGAACGCCGGCTACATGCTGGCCGGTCTCTCGAACGCGGGGCCGTGGTGGGATCCGGCCGAGCCGGAACAGCGGATCAAGGGATCGGGACGGGGCTCTCCATGACCACGTCGACCAGCGACGGGCCGTCGAGCTCGAGCGCCTTTTTCAGAATCGGGGCGAGGTCGTCGGGCTTGTCCACGCGAAAGCCCGGTACGCCCATCGATTCCGCCATCCGGTCGAAGCGCAGCTCGGGATCGGTCAGATCCATGGCGGTGAAGCCCCGCCCGCGCGCGGCCTTGCCCAGGTACTCGACCATGTTCAGCTTGAGGATGCGATACGCGGCGTTGTTCAGCATGACGTAGGTAACCGGGATCCGATGGTGGGCGGCCGTCCACAGCGCCGAGATCGAGTACATCGCCGCGCCGTCCGAGCAGATGCCCACGACCTTGCGGTCGGGCCGCGCCAGCTGAGCACCCAGGCTTCCCGGTAGCCCGGGCCCGATGCCGCCGCCGCGCACGCGCACGAGGCGCCCCGGCTCGTCCGGCACGAGAGCCTGCGTGAGATGCGTGGAGTTCGTGATGGCCTCCGCGAAGACCAGCGCGTCGTCGGGCAGCGCGTGGCGGATCTCGTGCATCAGGCGCGGCGCGCTGATCGGCGTCGCGTCCCAGCTCTTCTTCGCCTGCTCCCAGTAGCGCGCGCGGGCGGCCTTGGTGCGCTCGCCGATGCTCTCGGCGCGCGCCGCGGCGACGCGAGCCTGCTGCGGCGTCCGCTTGCGGCGCACCTGGTCGACCAGCTCGGCGAGCGCGGCCTTGGGATCGGCGAGAAACGCGAGATCGGGGTTGACGTTCTTGCCGATCTCCCAGGGATTGATGTCGATCTGCACGATCTTCGTGCTGGCCGGCACGGGGCTCTGCACCTCCGGGAAGATCAGCTGGAACATCGGCGCGCCGACGACGAGGAGAAGGTCGCACCCCTCGAGCGTTGCCCGCAGCGGTCCGGGCGTGACGAAGTTCAGCGCGCCCTGGTTGAGCGGGTGGCTGGCCGGCATGGTGAACTCCGAGGCATAGCACTCGAAGACGGGAAGCCCGGCGGCCTCCGCCAGCGCGACGACCTCCGGCTGCGCGTCGGCCAGCGCGATCCCATCGCCGACCATCAGCATCGGCCGCTCGGCGCCGAGCAGGAGCGCGGCGACTTCAGCCATGCCCGCCTGATCGACGCGCCCGCGCCAGCGCGTATGCGTCGTCGGCTCGATATCGACATCGGCCTCCTGGTCCAGCGTGTCCATCGGCAGCGAGAGAAAGACCGGTCCCTGCGGCGGCTCCATCGCCACCTTGAAGGCGCGGCGCAGGGCGCGCGGGACGTCGTGGGCATGATGGATCTGGCTCGCCCACTTGCAGACGGGTCGGGCCATGTCGACGAGCGGGCCGGAGAGGTGCGGCTCCTGCAGCAGGGTGGCGCCCGGCGACTGGCCCGCGTAGACGACCAGCGGCGTCTTGCCGACCGCGGCGTTGTGGAGCATGCCGAGGGAGTTGCCGAGCCCCGGCGCGATGTGGACCTCGACGAAGGCCGGTCCGCGAGTGACGCGCGCGTAGGCGTCCGCCATGCACACCGCCACGCCCTCGTGCAGCGCCAGCATGAATTCCATCTGCGGGTAGTCGCGCAGGGCGTCCATGAACCCCTGCTCCGTGGTGCCCGGGTTGCCGAAGATGCGACGCACCCCGTCGGCCATGAGCTGCTCGATCATCGCGCGCTTGCCGGTCATCCTCGGCATGGTCGGTCTCCAGGAGTCACCGTCGTGGTGTCGAACTGACGCAGCAGGACTTTCAGGTTGACCCGATATTTCTCCCGTAGGGCTTGATCCAGATTGGCGAATGGCTCGTCAACCAGGAAGACTTCCGCGTCTCGGGTGATGCAGCGTCCCAGGGCGACTCTCTGCTCCTCCCCCCCGGACAGCGTGGGGGGCTTGCGATCGAGAAGATGCGCGAGCTCGACGCCCATGAGCTCGCTGGTTCTCTCACACTTGGCCTTCGCCAGTGCGTTCAGCTCCGGAGTCTTCTTCCTGAACAGGAAATACGAGAGGACGTTCGAGCGCGCCGTGTAGTGCGGATAGAGCGCGTAGCTTTGAAAGACCATGCCGATGCGTCGGGCCCCGGGCGGAATGTCTTTCATCTCCACGTGGTCGTAGCGCACGACGCCCGCATCGGGCTGCATCAGCCCGGCGATGACCTTCAGCAGCGTGGTCTTGCCACAGCCGCTGGGGCCCAGGATGACCATGGTCTTGCCGTCGGGAACCGTCAGGCTCAGATCCCGCATGGAGAACGTCGCCTGGGGGCCCCCTCGGGCCTGGTCCTTGAGCGTCTTGCTGACGTTGATCAGATCGATCCGCGCCACGACGGAGAGCCCGACCCGCTCATGCCCACTTTTTCTCGACGGTGTCCGACAGCTGCGCCGCCGTGAGCACACGCGGATCCTCGACATCGACAGTCAGATGCTCGGTCGGCTTTGGCGTGGCGGTCACCAGGCTCACCCCCTCGGGTGAGCGGAAGCGGTGCCAAGTCCCCTGCGGCACGATCACGGTCATCCCGGCGCTCACCGCATAGGATTTCGGCCCGTCCGCCGTCATGGTGTGCAGCGTCGCCGAGCCGTCGACGATCTGAACGAGCTCGTCGCCGTTCGGATGGCGCTCCCACGCTCCGTCGCCGGAAAATTTCGCGCTGAAGATATTGCCATCGCGAAACGGAGCCAGCGTGGCGAAGGCCCCGCTGCCTTTCCGCTCGACTTCAGTCATCTGCGGCGTGCGCCCGCGCAGCAGCGTGAGCTTGTCCAGCTCGGCCTTGAGATCCAGAATCGTGATCATTCTGCCCTCCGCTGGGCTATCGCTCTTAGGGAATCTCTGAATAAGGCTCCCGCTTTCGCGTGTGTTGTGCTGTGCTGCAGCCAGCCAGATCACGTGAGAACGGGAGGTGCTGATGAAGAGTCGTTCGCAGCTGACGCTGGTTGGAACCGGCTTCGAAAAGTACGCGAAGACGACGCGTCGGGCGCAGTTCCTCGCCGAGATGGATCGCGTGGTGCCGTGGCGCGAACTGTGCGCGCGCATCGAACCGGTATATCCGAAGCCCGGGAACGGGCGGCCGCCGATCGGCGTGGAGCGCATGCTGCGGATGTACTTCCTTCAGCACTGGTTCAATCTGTCCGATCCCGCCGTGGAAGAGGCGTTGTACGACTCCCCGACCATGCGGGCCTTCGTGGGGATCGACCTGGGGTGCGAGCCGGTGCCCGACGAGACGACGGTCTGCAAGTTCCGTCATCTCCTTGAACAGCAGGGGCTCGGCCAGGCCCTGTTCGACGCCGTCGGTGATCACTTGCGCGCCCAGGGCATCAGCGTCAGCACGGGCACCATCGTCGACGCGACGATCATCGCCGCCCCCTCCTCGACGAAGAATGCGACGGGCACGCGCGATCCCGGGATGCATCAGACGCAGAAGGGCCGGCAGTGGTATTTCGGCATGAAGGGCCACTTCGGGGTGGACAGCCAGAGCAAGCTGATTCACTCCGTCGAAGTCACGCCGGCCAACATTCACGACAGCCACGTCCTGCCCTGGCTGTTGCGCGGCGACGAGCGGCGGGTCTGGGGCGACTCGGCGTACGCGGGCCAAGCCGCCGTCCTCAGCGTGTGCGCGCCGGCCGCGCGGGACTTCATCCATCGTCGGGCCACCACCCCCGAACTGCGCGCGACGAATCGGTGGAAGTCCCGCATTCGCGCCCGCGTCGAACATCCCATTGGGGTGATCAAGCGCATCTTCGGCTTCACGAAGGTGCGCTATCGCGGGCTGCACAAGAATCGCCATCGGCTCGTGGTGGCGTCGGCGCTCGCGAACCTGTTCATGATGCGAAAGCGCCTGCTGCGCTTCCAGGCGGCGTAATACGCCCACTGGTCCAGCAGAACGCACTACACAGCGATGCGAGCAGTGCTCGGCCGCTACCAACGGGCTTCCGTGTGGCCGTTCTCGAGCGACTGCAGCTTCCGCGGCGTCCGTCGACATGACTTGTTCAGACCTTCCTTAGCGATCGTGCGTGTCTCAAACGCGTCGGAATCGCGTCAGTTCTGCACGCCCGACGCAACCCGTTGTCGCGCACCCCCCAACGACACCCGCTGATCGGCCCGGCGCCCGCTGGCGGCGCCGCGCCCGAGATCGGAGGTTCTGCACGATGACCACGACCACACCGACGCTCAACGGCCCGAAACCCACGCTCGAAGTCCGGCTGGCTGACATCGAAGGCAAGCTGGCGACCGCCGCGAAGTTCTGGCGGCGGTCATGCTTTCAGCGTCACGTCGAAGGCCGGCTCGACGCCCTCGATGCGCTCCGCCAGAACAAGCGCGTGATCGCCGATCTGGAGCGCGAGCGCGAGGAGCTGCAGGCGGCGCTGTCCGAGGTCGCGGAGCAGGCGCAGACGGCCCAGGCCCGGCAGGCGGCGAAGGACGATCTGGTGAACCGCTTTGTGGTCGTCAAGCGCCTCCGCGTCGAAGGGGCGCAGGCGCTGCGAGACGGCCGGCAGGGCGCCGAGCTCTGGCCGACGCTGCAGGAACGTGATCTCGAGACGTGCGCGCTGGCCAGCGACCTCCACCCCATCACGGGGCTTCCCGAGCACCGCGCGTCGTCGATCCCGCCGTTGCGCAGCCTGCTCGGCGAGGAGCTCAGCGAGGTCTACGGCCTCGTGAAGCGCGTGGCGTCCGGCGATCTCGTCGCGATCAGACGGTCGCCGTCGCCGCCGCGCACGTGGCCGTGGTCGCCGCTCGTGGCGTTCGCGCGCGGGGAGATGACGCCATGAGTGACGCAGTGGCGAAGTTGTTGTGGGATGGGATCACGCGCATCGAACTCATGAAGGCCGATGGCGTGCCCGCCGAGGGCCCCTTCTCTGATCCTGGGCCGCCCGCGCCGGTGACGCCGCCGACGTCGACGAAGCCCGCCACCACCCCGAAGCCGCCCCCGTTGTCGCGTCACGAGAAGGCGTCACGGCTGCTGCTCCGTCACGGCACGTCGCTGGTGCCGCGCGAGCATCCCGACCTGCTCACGGCGATGGGCGACCCGCGCGTGAAGCCGTACTTCGACAACTGGGTGGAGTCGGCCGGCGCCGTGTCGACCCCCGCCGACGAAGAGGAGTGAGTCACATGCGTCACGCGGTGCGCACGGGGCTGGCCAGAATCGAGGAGATCGCGAAACAGATCGAGGCGGGCACCGTCTCGATCGAGACCGAGGGCCGCGCGCTCATTGCCCTGATCGACCAGGTGTGCGAGCAGGCCACCAAGGACGAGCTCGTGGCGATGGGGCTCGATCGCCAGACGCTCAAGGACATCGCGCGCGCGGAGTCGATCGTCTACGGCAAGCGATTCGCGGATCTCTACGACATCAAGAAACGCCTGGAGGACCGCCTGTGGGCCCGGGGGCTCACGGCCGCGCTACCGCCCGCGCCCGTCGCGAAGCAGGCGCCGACGGCGCAAGAGCTGATCACCGCGAAAGTACAGCAGGCCGCGGCGGCGCTCGTGGCGGCCGGCAAGGCGGTGGACGAACTCGCCGCGCTGTCCAAGATCGACCCGGCGCTCGCCGACGAATACCGCCGCACGAACGCCGCGCCCACCGGCGCGACGATTCTGCCGCAGTATCAGCCCGCGCAGACACCGGGCACCAAGCCGACACCGCAATCGGAATCTGATCGCGGGCTCGTGGGCGCATGAGCGGTGTCACGATGGAGGCGCGCGTCGGCCTGCTCGGGGGTGGCGGCGGCCCCTGGGTTCCCAACGCCCCACGGCGCGTGCGGCACCGGTCGGCGTGCGGGGGCGGCGTGGCGCCGGCGCTTGAGCGGGATCGACATGTTCGCGGGTGGGCCCGTCGTCTTGCAGGGTGGACAGATTCCCACCCTTGGCCACGGCGGCTTGGTGAGGGCGGCGCATGGGCGCAGGAGTGCGCCGTCGCCCGCTGCAGTGAACGACCGGGTGAGCGCACGGGCTCGCAAACGCCTGCAGGGGCACCTCCCCCTCGTGCGCGAGACAACGACGGCACGTGGCGCGAGTCGTGTCGGCGCCCGGTGATGGGATGACGACTCCAAGGTTGCTTGAGTCTGGCTGGCCACCGTTTGACTTGACGGGGCGCCCTGGGCTCGGCGTCGAAAGCGCCTGACGGGTCATGGTCAGTGGCGGGCGCTCTCCTGGATATTCTCTCGTGAGACGACGATGAACGCTCGGCGATCACGATCGCGTCTGTCGGCGCACACGGTCGAGCGATTGATCAAGGCGCTCGATGATCTCGCGCCGCGTTGGTGCCAACGCGCGTCGCCACGCTCGTGAAGTCGGCCGTGCTCCGGGACGCCCGGGGGCGCGTGGCCGAGATCCTCCACGTGCGCGAGCCGGTCGAGCTCGCCGACGTCGGCGGCCCCGACGATCTGTGGCGCACCGTGTTCCAGGCGGTCGGCGTGAACGGCCTGCCCATCACGCTGCGGCTCGAGCCTGGGTGGCGCCGAAAGAGCCGGGCGACGGGCACCGCCGATTCGGCTCGCGCATGACGCGCAAACAATCGAAGCTCGGCGCGGCGATCTTCGCCGATCGCCTGGAAGAACTCCTGGCGCAGGCGCGCGCGGGACGCCGCGACGCAGCCCTCGCCAGCCCCGAAACGAGGTCGACGGCGATGAGGTGGTGGCCGTTTCGTCGACGCCGTGCGGACCTGCTCACGGGCGACCAGATCGACGCGCAGCGCGCGGCCGTGGACCAGGCGTTCGCGCACTACCACCAGTTCTACGAAACGCAGATCCTGACGAGCGCGCAGGGGCCGTTGGCCTCGGGCGGCTCGTGTTCGTGCAGCTGGTCGAGTCGACCGTGATGATCGTGACCGCGCCGCTCGACGGGCTGTCCGACGCGCAGGTGCGGCGCGCGATCGTGTACCGGGACGCGGCGTTGTTCGCGCGGTTGCTCGATCGCGACGTCGCGCTGGCTCGGGCTCGACAGGAGATCACGTGGTAGGCCGTCACGACGGCCCGCGCGCACAGGGCGCGCGATCGGCCCCGCGACAGAGGGGGGAACACGTCTCGACGACAGATCGCGCGTCCTGGTCGATCCTCGTGCGTGTCAGCGTGACAGGGACGACGTCAGCGCGTCGAGCCCGACGTCGCGACGGGGGGTCGAATGACCTGTCGCATAGCTCGGCAGGACGGGGATCGATGCGGATCCTGCAGCGGGTTACGCCGCGCACACGCCGCGAGTTGCGTCCGCGTCGCGTCCCGCGATCGGCGATCGCGTTAACGTCGCCGCGAGGCCGAGTCGGGCTGGCGACTCTCGTCGTCCCAGAGCTCGAGACAGCACTCGTGCACGTGAATCGCTCTCCACTCGTCGGCGCACATTAGGCACACCAAGTCGGTGGCCGCGATCGCGTCGCCACATGCATCGCAGGTTTGGCCGACATCGTGGCCGCGCCAAAGCTCAATCGCGTGGTCGCGCGGGAGGCGGCCATCCCTGAGGCGCTGTCGAATTTGTTGGCGAACGAGGTCGGTAGTCATCCAATGCCCAAGTGTTCTGCGTCGGCCTCACCGATCAATACGGAACTTAGTCGTAGGCCACCTCGGCGAACGACCTGAGTGACCTACCTGACCGGACCGTCGCGAAGCGAGCTCTAGGTCTTGGGACGGCGAGGCAGGTCGCGACGCGACACGTTCTACTGCCGTGCTTGCGCGTCTCGTCGCGTCCGTGAACGTCGCCGCGGGATTGAGACGTGGGAGGCGCCGGAGGCGGTCGCGCGTGCGCTGTGCCTCGGTGCGGCACGCCTTGCAGCGGCCCCGTTTCGTTCCGCGCGACTGATAGGGTCGCTCACAGACCCGGCAGCTCACGGTGCGCACCGGGCGCGAGTACTTGCCTCGGCCGTCCGGCGGCTTCACCGCGCGCCCGGTCATCGTTCGGGCGGGCTCGATGAGCCAGACATCCGTGCAGCCAGCGACACAAAAGATGCGGCCGCCGCGAAAGCCTCGGCGCGTGACCTGCAGGACGGCTTCGCGGTCGACAAAGAGCGCGCCGCCGCACTTCTCACAGGCGGTGTCGGTCACTTCGACTACCTCAGCTATCTCGTAGCAGACGCCGCGCAGTTGGATGCGCACCCCACGCGCCAGAGATCGCGCTGCCGACGTCCAGTCCTGTTGTACGCGTTCGGCCGTCGACTAGTCGCGAAGGAGAAAAGCGAACGCCGCCACGCCGATTAGGAATGGCGGAGCTACGAACGTGGCGAGGGCGATGAGCGCTTCGGTGAGGCTGATCATTCCAGTACCATCCCAACATCAGCAGGGGTTTGAGGTAGTCGAGCGGCACTTCCTGGGGTGGTTGTAGCAGACGTGCGCCGCCCCAGGCGTCACCGCTGCCGCCAAAGAACGGGCTGGGCGCGCCACTGTCACCGGACGCGCCAGAAACCGGACGCCGCGCGTCAGTCGGCGCGTTTCGGCTAGACTCCCTGCCGGGAGGATCACCCATGCGCCGCCACGTCTGGTCGCTCCCGCTCGTCGCCGCCTGTCTGCTCTTCTCGCTTGCCACCACGGCCTACGCCGAATGCGCGTGGGTGCTGTGGCATATGAACCACCACATGCCTGCGGATCAGTCGGACAGCGGCCTGTTCATGCAGGCTGCGTATGACAACTACAAATCCTGTCGAGCGGTGGCGGTAAGCCAAGCTGACGAGATTCAGGCCCGACTCACCATGACCACCACGGGGAAGAACGAGCGGGAGTCAACCTTCGCCGGGGCTGAGATTGTCAAGGCGTGGCCTGGGGGAGACCGCCCGGGAACGCGATTCCTATGGCAGTGCTTTCCCGACACCGTGGACCCGCGCGGGCCGAAGGCGAGCGGCCGATGACCTGGGATGCTCTCGAACACGATGCACAGTCGAGGAAGACGTTCGAGAAGAACGGCCGCAATCCCCAGTTGTGGGTGGCGTTCGCGGACGACCTGCATCGAGCGGCGGAGTTGCTCTGGAGCCAGGCGGGACAGGGAACTGCCCTCGAGCAGATCGCGGCGCTCCTCTCGTTTGGGAAGACCGCGCTAATGCTCGACGGGTTCGCCGTCGAAATGCTCGCCAAAGCGGTCATTGTGCGCCGCAACCCCAACGCCGTGAAGGACGGTCAGTGGTTCGGGCCACGCAAGGGCCACCCGCTCCCCGAGCTGCTTCAGAAAATCGACTTCACGCTGGAGTCGCCCGAAGAGAAGGACCTTGTGGCACGTCTCGCCGCCTTTGCCTCGTGGGCCGGCCGCTACCCAATTCCGCTCGACTACAGCGCGGCCACGGCGACGCACAAGGACGGGAAGCTCGAACTCGCGCCCGGCACCTATCTTTCGAGCGCCGATCGCGGCCCTGTCGCCGATCTGATCGCGCGACTCAGGGAGCAGGCAGTCGAGCCCTGATCGCGGCACGAGGCGCGCGACGTGCGCGGGAGATCGACCAGGCTCGACGCCCCGCCCGCGACGTATCGGACATCGTGTCGCGTCGAGATCGTCGAACCTGATCGATCCTTTGCGATCGTGGGCCACGTCAGCGACGTGTCGATCACTGTCGTCACGCGTCGACACTGATCGGCGAGTGACCAAGGTGATGGTGCTGCTGCGCCGCCCGGCGAGCTGGAGCCGCGAGCGCTTCCACCGCTGGTGGCTCGACGAGCACGTGGCCTACGGCAAGAAGCTGCCCGACTTGAGAAAGTATCGGGTGTGCCTGGTCACCGGCTCGGCCTCGCACGAGGGGCGCGAGCCGTGGGATGGGATCGCCGAGCTCTGGTTCGACAATCGCGCCGCGCTCGATCGCGCGTGGTCGTCCGAGGTCGGACAGATCGCGCTGGCGCACTCGCGCGAGAGCCATAGCGATCGGCTGGTACTGATCACCGAGGAGCACGAGATCATATGACCCCGAGCGTGTGCTCGAGCACAAGCCGTTGGTGAACGACCTGGTCATCAAGAGCGGCATCCTCGTGCCGATCGTGCTCCGCGCCAAGGCTTCCGCGATCTCGAATCGTCTCAGGGGAATCGAGCACAACGCCTTCGACCTCGACTTCTGGAACCTGCCCTTCTGGTACCGGGAAGGCTAGCCCTGGGCTCCGCGCTGGTTCAGCGCCGATCGGTGATGCCGGGCACGTGGGCGACTTCGATTTTGAGCCGGTCGGGATCCTCGAGAAACACCGCGTAGTAGCCCGGCCGGTACTCGGGATACTCCCGGGGCGAATCGTAGAGTGCCGCGATTCCACGCGGCCTCATGAACTCCGCGACGAAGCGATCCACGTCGCCACGCTCGCGCACACCGAAGCAGACGTGATTGATGCCCGGATTCTTTCGATGGAAGCGGGCGGCACGGCGGTCCGGTGGCGTCGCGATCATCCAGAAGTCCGTCGCCCCGTTCGAGACCCCGAGGAGGTCGTGGGCCTCGACGACGACCCGGTAGTCGAGAAATGCGAACAGCTCGCGATAGAACGCGATCGCCCGCGGATCGCCTACATTGATCTGGACGTGGTAGAGGAACGTCTTCACGCAGCTGAGCTCGCCGCCGTGAGGTGGGCCGGGGCTCGGCAGCTCAGCCGGCGGCGGCCGGCGCCACTTCGCGGGCGATCATCTCGAGCGCAGCGCGCGCCTCCCGCGGCTC
>Ga0306924_10006255_pt1 | contig 11855 bp, 13 predicted proteins | sample sta12Can44000111_FD_203756 | JGI IMG/M metagenome (GOLD analysis project Ga0306924, IMG submission 203756) | Lab enrichment of tropical soil microbial communities from Luquillo Experimental Forest, Puerto Rico - statanox.12C.anox.44.000.111 (v2)... | ecosystem: Environmental > Terrestrial >... | reverse complement strand
ACCACGCGCGCCGACCTGCGCGCCACCATCGAGGAGCTGGAGTCCTCGAACGAGGAGCTCAAGTCCTCGAACGAAGAGCTGCTCTCCACGAACGAGGAGATGCAGTCGGCGAACGAGGAGCTGCAGAGCTCGCAGGAAGAGCTGAAGTCGGTCAACGAGGAGCTGTCGACGGTCAATACGGAGCTCGGCCGCAAGGTCGAGGAGATCGGCCGGGCGAACAGCGACCTCCAGAACCTGTTCAGCAGCTCGGACGTGATCACGCTCTTCCTCGACCGCGAGCTCCGGCTCGCCAGGTTCACGCCTGCGGCGAGGACGTTCTTCCGGCTCATCGAGGCGGACGCCGGCCGGCCCCTGACCGACCTCGCGTCCCGCTTCGCGGGCCAGGATCTCGCCGCCGTGGCTGGCGAGGTGGTGCGCACGCTGCGCACGGTCGAGCGGCAGGTCGAGACGGTCGATGGGCGGGGGTGGTACCTGCTGCGCATCCTGCCTTACACCACCGTCGAAGGCGTCGTCGCCGGCGTGGTGATCACGCTGGCCGACATCACGCGAATCAAGCACGCCGAGGCGGACCTCAGGCGCCTGGCGACGGCGCTCATCGCTTCCAACGACGCCGTCACCGTGCTGGATCTCGAGGGGCGCATCCTCGACTGGAACCGCGCCGCGGAGCGGATGTACGGCTATTCGGCTGCCGAGGCGATCCAGATGAACTACGAAGCGCTGGTCCCGGAGGAGCATCGCGGTGATTTCCGCAGCCGCCTCGCGGCCATCGCTCGCGACGAGAAGGTGGAATCTCTGGAGGTACGGCGCCGAACGAAGGACGGCCGGGTGCTCGACGTATGGCTGACGTTCACCAAGCTCGCGGATGACCGCGGACGCCCCACCGGCGTGGCCTCGACCGAGCGCGACATCACCGATCGCAAGCGCGCCGAGAAGGAGCTGAAGGCAGCGATGGGGCGCCTGGAGGAGGCCGACCGGCGCAAGAACGAGTTCCTCAGCATGCTCTCGCACGAGCTACGCAACCCGCTCGCGCCGATCCGCAACAGCATCTTCATCCTCGATCGCGCCGCGCCGGGCGGCGAGCAGGCGCGTCGGGCGCAGGCGGTGATCGACCGTCAGGTCGGGTACATGACCCGGATCATCGAGGATCTTCTCGACGTCACACGCATCAGCAGCGGCAAGATCCACTTGCAGCCCGAGCGTCTCGACCTGAACGAGCTCACGCAGCGCACGGTCGAAGACCATCGTGGAGCTTTTGTCGAGAGCGGGGTCGGGCTCGAGATGCGGGCGGCCCCGGAGCAGGTCTGGGTGGACGGCGACCGGACGCGCCTTTCGCAAGTGATCGGCAACCTGCTTCAAAACGCGGTCAAGTTCACGTCGCAGGATGGCAAGACCACCGTGTCGGTGGAGGCGGACTCGGCCCGCGGGCGGGCGATCTTGCGCGTGGAGGACTCGGGCAGGGGAATTGCGCCGGAGCTGTTGCCGAATCTGTTCGAGCCATTCACGCAAGCAGACACGAGCCTCGACCGTGGCAAGGGCGGTCTGGGCCTGGGCCTCTCTCTCGTCAAGGGCTTGGTCGAGATGCACGGCGGTTCGGTGTACGTGGAGAGCGGCGGTCTCGACAAGGGTGCGACGTTCACGGTCGAGCTTCCGCTCAAGGCGACGGCGCCGATCGAGGCTCAGCGGCCGCGCACGGGCGCCAAGGGGACGGCCCGCCGCGTGCTCATCATCGACGACAATGACGACGGAGCGAGCAGCCTCCGTGAGGTCCTCGAGCTCGGCGGGCATCACGTGGAGATCGCGTTCAGCGGGCCGGACGGCCTCGAGAAGGCGCGAGCTTCTCGACCGGAAGTCGTGATCTGCGACATCGGCCTGCCTGAGATGGATGGCTACGCGGTGGCGCGCGCGATACGCGCCGACCCCGACCTCGATCGCCTCGCGCTCGTCGCGCTGACCGGCTATGCCGGGCGTGCGGACGTCGCCAAGGCCAAGGAAGCCGGCTTCGACGCCCACCTCGCCAAGCCGCCGAGCGTGGACGCGATCGAGAGGGTTCTCGACGAGGTTCTGAGCGGCGCGCACAAGAGCTCCCCGACGAAACGTCCGGGATAGTGCGATTCGCCCGAGTCGAAACGGACGCAAGCGGCTGGCGAGCCTTCGGCTTCTGCGCCTGAGGGACGCCAGGCCGCGCGTTCGAGGCGGGGGTTCACGCGCGTCGATTCTGATCTCTCCGCGGCCTTGCACGTCTGGCCTGTTCGTATTACTCCAACGAGTAAGAGTTGGAGGACGGCATGCGCATCACCAGCAAGGGCCAGGTGACCATCCCGGTGGAGATCCGCGAGAAGGCGGGGCTCCTCCCCGACACGGAGGTCGAGTTCGAGCTGGACGGGAAGGGCGTTCGGATCCGGCGCGCGAAGGCTCCCCGCCGCGAAGGTCGCGGCGCTGCGGCGGTCGGCCGGCTGCGGGGTCGCGCGACCGTCAAGATGAGCACCGACGAGATCATGGCGCTCACGCGCCCTGAGTGATGGCGGTCCTCGTCGACAGCAACGTCATCCTCGACGTGGCCACGGACGACCCGACCTGGGGCGCGTGGTCCGCCGAGGCGCTGGCACGCGCCGCGGACGAGTCGGTCCTCGTCATCAACCCGATCGTGTTCGCCGAGGTCTCGGTCGGCTTCGACCGCGTCGAGGACCTCGAGGACGCTCTGCCGCCCGAGCTCTATCGCCGCGATCCCCTGCCGTACGAGGCGGCGTTCCTCGCCGGAAAGAGCTTTCTCGCCTATCGTAGGCGCGGCGGGCGCCGCGTCACCCCGCTCCCCGACTTCTACATCGGAGCGCACGCGGCCGTTGCAGGCCACCAGCTCCTGACGCGGGATGCGCGCCGATACCGCACCTACTTCCCGCGCCTGGTGGTCATCGCGCCATGACGGCGGCTCGACCATCGGGTCCGTGAACCATTGAAAACTGTGCCCGAATCGTGCCCGTCTCTACGTCCGGTCACGCTCACTCGCGTCGACTCGGGTCGACTCGATCCGTGCACGGAAACCGCTGAGGGCCAGCGAATCCACAACAAAGACGCCCGTCTGCCCGCGCCCTCATTCGAGGGCTCATAACCCGAAGGTCGCAGGTTCAAATCCTGCCCCCGCAACCACTCTTTTCGAGTACCCGGCCGCCAGCGATGGCGGCCGTTGTGTTTTTCACGAGTCACCTCGGCCTCGTAGCCGTCCCCGGCAGCCTGCAGGACGATCGTCTCGACCACATCGCGGGACCCTGGTGGCCTCCGCGGGGTCGGTGTTCGCGACGGCGGCGATGTCCCGCATGACCGCGGCCACCTTGGCGACGTCGAGTTTGGGCCTGGGGGTCGGATAGCCGCGGCACACCGAACGCCCTGGGTGACCGGTGTTGAGAAACAGATCCCGTTCGATGACGACGTCTGGGAGCTCTACGACGGCTCAAAGGATTGGACGCAGGCACACGATCTCGCGAAGGAGATGCCGGACAAGCTCCGCGAGCTGCAGCGGCTCTGGTTGATCGAAGCAGCGCGGTACAACGTCCTCCCGATCGACGACCGGTCCTTCGAGCGCGTGGTTCCGGAGATCGCTGGCCGCCCCTCTCTCGTTCAGGGAAGATCGCAGCTCCTGTATGCCGGGATGGGCCGGCTCCCCGAGAACGTCGTGCTCGACGTGAAGAACAAGTCGTTCACGGTCACGGCCGCCGTCGACGTGCCCAACAAGGGAGCCGAAGGAGTGGTGATCGCCCAGGGCGGTCGATTCGGCGGCTGGAGTCTGCAGGCGACGCACGGCAATGCGAAGTTCGTCTACAACCTGTGCGGCCTGCGAACGTTCGAAGTCGAAGCCGGGGAGTCCCTCCCGCCCGGGAGACACGAGCTACGCGCGGAGTTCGCCTACGACGGCGGCGGGCTGGCCAAGGGCGGCACCGTCTCACTCTATTACGACGGCACCACCGTCGGTCAGGGGCGCGTCGAACAGACGATTCCCTTCGCCTTCTCGGGCGACGAAACCATGGACATCGGTCACGATACCGGCACGCCCGTGTCCGCCGACTATGCTCCTCACGACGGGACGTTCACCGGGACGATCGAGTGGGTGCAGATCGAGACCGGCAAGATTGCCGCCGACCAAGAGGTCCCGGCGGAGGAGCGCATCCGGGTCGCGCTCGTGCGCCAGTAGGCGCGCTTGAACGTCCGAGGGATCTCCTCGACGGTCGTCCCTTCGGCCCGTCGCTGAGTCAGAACCTTGCGCCCCGCAGCCTGGGCAAGAACATCTGACAGCGGCTCGCGAGCGGGTGACAGCAGCTTCGCCTCCTCGGTCCGGAGCTTCGCTGCGAGCGGCTCCGAGAACCCGATCTGCGCGAGAGACTCGGTCACCCTCCCGCCCCGCGCCTCTGCGGCGGCCACGGCAGCCTCCAGGCGCGCGACCGCGTCGTCCCGCTTTGCCGCCTGCGCGCGCGGCCGCTGGTTCGCGGCGTAGGCCTCCTCCAGCCACGTCTCGTACTCGGGCGAGGCGAAGTAGGACCGGAGCGCCTGGAAGACGGCGTCCATGAGCCGCCCCTCGCCGATGGTCATGCAGTTGGGCAGATCGACGCGCCCTTCTAGTGGCGCGCCGAGCAGCCGTACTGAGAGTAGGACCTCCCGCCCTTCATCTTCCGCGACACGATGGACATCGGCGATCCGCACGCGCCGCAGCGCAGGAGCCCAGAGAGCGCGTGGTCGAAGTAGCCGGCCCGAGCGGGACGGCCGGCGCCCTTCGCGTTCGCCTCGTTCCGCTCCCACACCTGGGCCAAGGTAGTCGGGTCGATGATCGCCGGGGCCGACTCGTCGCGGACCTTCCACTCAGACTCCGGCCGAAGGCGCGGGCGTCGCTTCCCGTCCACGTCCATGAGCCCGTCGCCGAGAACAGCGAGAAGCGGCTTCGCTCCCGGGGAGGCGGCTCGCGAGTTGTAGGTCGTCGAAGGCGTACCTAACTGAGCGGAGCCCCAATAGAGGCCGGGCGAGCGAGCACGTCCAGGTCAGGCTGGCCGATGTGCCGGGCGCGTCGCGATTCACGAAAAGGTGTGCGTGACGCCTTCCAGAGGGAGATGGGGGCGGGCGCTCTGCTTCACGATAGGTGTCGCCCTGCTGGCAACCCCGGCGACCGCGTCCGCCCACGGTGTGGCCGGACAGCGGTTCTTCCCGACGACGTTCGCGGTTGACGATCCGTTCATCAACGACGAGTTCAGCGTGCTGTTTCACTCCGTCGAGATGAACGGCGAGGCAGGGGGGCCACGGGTCCGTACCACGTCGCTCGGCGTGGGGTACTCGAAGCGCATCCTCCCCGGCTTCGGGCTGGAGTTGGACGAGGAATATCTATGGCTCCATCCCGCCGGCGACGGGACGGAGAGCGGCTTCAGTAATCTCACGGGCACGCTCAAGTACGAGTTCTTCACGAGTGCCGCGCACGAGACGATCCTGTCCGTCGGCGCCTCCGCCGAGATCGGCGGGATTGGGTCGAGCCGGGTGGGCGCCGAATCCTTCTCGACGATCTCGCCGACCTTCTTCTTCGGGAAGGGGCTCGGCGACCTGCCTTCATCGATGGCGTTCTTGAGGCCCCTCGCCATCACCGGCGCCGTCGGCCCGAACTTCCCGACCCAACGGACGACGGGCGGCGTCGAGAATCCCGCCACGCTGACCTGGGCGTTCACCGTCCAGTACAGCCTGATGTACCTCCAGTCCGCGGTGAAGGATATCGGGCTCGTCGCTCCCCTGAACCGGATGGTGGCTCTGTTCGAGCTGCCCCTGCAGACGTGCCTGAACGCGGACTGCGGGGGGCAGACGACCTGGACCGTGAACCCCGGGGTCGCCTGGATCGGCAGGTACATGGAGCTGGGCGCCGCGGCGGAGATCCCCATAAATCCATCAGGAGCGGGTATCGGGGTGTTCGTGCTTCTACACGTCTTCATCGACGATCTGTTCCCGGGCAGCATCGGGAGGCCCATATTCCAGTGAAGATGGCGAAGATGAACGAGGGCAGGCCGGCGGCCGCGCTGCTCCTGGCGCTGTCTCTTCTCGGTCTGCCCGGCACCGCTCTAGCCCATGTCCAGCTGGACCACGCCGAGCCCAAGGTGGGCTCCACGGTATCTGCGCCGCCCAGTCAGGTACGCATCTGGTTCGACGGCGAGCTCGAACCAGCGTTGTCCTCGATCGCGGTGCACGGCCCGGGCGGAGCGACCGTGGACGATGGACCCGGACGCGTGAACACGTCCGATCCCAGGCTCCTCGAGGTGGATGTCCCCCGTCTGGCGCCCGGCGCGTACCGGGTCACGTGGAGCGTGGTGGGGCGGGACGGGCACCGCACGTCGGGAGGCTACGCCTTCACTGTCAGATGAATACCCCGCCCGTCTCGCCGACATGCGTCGAAGGCTTCCCGCGCCGCGGCCGGATCCGCAACGGCCCCATGCTCCTCCACGAACGAGGCGACGTCCTCGCCCGGCGTGATGTCGGCCCCACGGCAGAGCCGCTGCCACGAGGCGACGTCCTTGTCGGTGGGTCGAGGTCCGCATGGTCTCGCTCCTCCCGCGCGCGTTGCGCCGACGCCGGCCGCGTGGGCGGCGCCGCCGGTCGTCCCGCACGCCAGGGCCGCCGTGACCAGCAGCGCCGCCGCAATCGTGCTGCGATCCAGGTGAGTCATCATCCCCTCCTCCGGAGCGGGCACCGCCGGGCGCCCATCGCTCTCGCGCGAAGGTCGCGCCGATTCGCAGGCGCCGGTATCAAGGGAAACCCCATTCCCCGCGCAGGTGTGGCGCGCGCGCTGCGACTGCCGCTGCCGGGTCATTCCGCGGCGCAGCCGCTGGATCCCACCTTGCGTGCCCTCACCTGGAGGACGGCTCGCATGCCTTCGTGAAGACGGTCGCGAGCTGCGCGTTCGTCGCCTCCATGGCGGCGCGGCCTGCCGGACGTGCCGCCGGCCGGCGGCGAAGTAGTTGCGAACACGCATCGCGGCGTGCGAAACGAAACGCCGATTTCAGGTTCCGCACCCGACCCCAGGCAGCCCGGTCCACCCTCTCGGTGGCCGGGCCGCTGCCTTTCGGGGCACTAGGGGCCGACAGGCTACAAAGGCGAGCGGACCACATCGAGAAACGCATGCCCGAGCTCCCGACCCTCTACGCGATCGACTTCGGCACGAGCAACTCGCTCCTGGCGGCGGCGAATCGCGACACGACCTTCGACCCGGTGCCCCTCGACCCGGACACCGCGGACCCGACGATCCTGCGAAGCATCCTCTGCTTCCCGGACGCGGGGGGCGTCTTCGTCGGGAGCGAGGCCCTTCGCCAGTTCGTCGAGCACGGGGCGGAAGGTCGGCTTCTCCGATCGATCAAGCACTACCTCGGCTCGCGCTCGTTCCGCGGCACGATCCTCCGCGGGCGCATGGTCTCGGCGGAGGAGCTGGTCGCGGCGCTGCTGCGTCAGATGCGGCAGCGCGCGGACGCGCACTTCGGCGCGGAGGTCCGGCGGGTCGTCCTCGGGCGGCCGGTCCACTTCGACGGCGAGGACGACGCCTTTGCCGAGGCCAGGCTCCGGAAGGCGGCGGAGCTCGCCGGGTTCGAGGAGGTCCACTTCCTCCCCGAGCCGGTGGCCGCCGCGCGCGCATTCGGCGCCGCGGCGCATCGCGAGGAGGTCGCGCTCATCGGCGACTTCGGCGGCGGCACCTCCGACTTCACCGTGCTCCGCATCGGCCCCCGCGCGCTCGAGCGGAGCGACGTGCTCGCCGTCGGCGGCGTGGCGGTCGCCGGCGACGCGCTCGACGCCTCCTTGATGCGAGCCCAGGTCGCCCGGCACTTCGGCGCGGAGGTCCAGTACCGGGCGCCGTTCGGAAAGAACGTGCTGCGCATGCCGCAGGGCATCGTGCAGCACCTCTGCTCCCCCGCGCACCTCTCGATCCTGCAGCGGCGGGACATCGCGAGCTTCCTCGCCGACGTGCGGAGGTGGTCGCTGTCGGAGGAGGACCGGCGCAGGATGGACCAGCTCACGGTCCTCGTGGAGGAGACCCAGGGCTTCCAGCTCTTCGAGGCGATCGAGCGCGCCAAGAAGGCGCTCTCCTCCGAGGCGAAGGCCCAGATCGCCTTCTCGTACCTAGGGATCGAGGTCCGCGAGCGGGTCACCCGCTCCCGCTTCGAGGACGCGAGCCACCGTGAGGTGGATGCGATCCTGCGCTGCCTCGACGAGACGGTGCGGGCCGCCGGCGTGGCGCCCGGGGACATCGGGGTGGTGTGCTGCACCGGCGGCACCGCCAAGGTCCCGCGGCTCGCCGCCGGCGTCCGGAGCCGGCTCCCCGCCGCCCGAATGGAGCAGTTCAAGGGGTTCCACTCGGTGGTGGAGGGCCTGGCGAGGGAGGCGCAGGCGGTGGAGCGCGGCTGAGGGAACCGGCGGAAGCCCCAAGTCACATAGTGCCCCTACCGGTCCGATCCCTCGCACAACCGAGGGTGGCAGACTTTCCCTCGTCTTTGCGCCAAGGAGCTCGAATGCCAACGGCGCCATCGCCCGAGCGGCCGCAGGCGAGCCCCGGCATCGGTGGGAACGAGGACGCCGGCGCCATGGCGGTGCCTCGAGAGGCGCTGGAGGGCGCGCACTCCGACGTCGCCGACGGGGCGACCCAATCGCAGCGTGCAGTACGCGACGCGATCCAAGCCGGTGCCAGCTTCGACCGTCCGTTTGTTCTTTCGAATCTCGCCGCGACGGTGATCGCGACGGCCGGGCTCCTCGGCGACAGCGCAGCCACCGTCATCGGCGCGATGCTCATCGCCACCCTGACGGGCCCGATCATGGGCGTCGGATTGGCACTGGTCGATTACGATGACCGTCTCCTCTGGCGCGCACTGCGGACGCTCGCCGCTGGCACGATGATGGTCGTCGGAGTCGCTCTCGTTCTGGGCTACCTCGCGCCGCCGATGAGCACGACGTCCGAGATGCTCTCGCGAACCTCGCCCCGCTTGGTCGACCTCGTCGTGGCGCTCGCGAGCGGTGCCATCTGCGCCTACGCCCTGACGACACCCCGGCTGAACGCGGCCGTGTTCGGCGTCGCGATCGCGGTGGCGCTCGTGCCGCCCCTGGCGACCACGGGTCTGTTCATCGCGCGTGCGGAATGGGATCTCGCCGGCGGAGCGTTCCTCCTCGCCTTCGTGAACATGGTGGCGATTCAGGTCGGCACGTCCGCATCGCTGTGGCTGCGCGGTTTTCGTGGCCGCGGAACAGTCGGGACGCGGCGCGTCGACGGCGACCTGCGCCGGCAAGCGGTCAGCCTCGTATTGATGGCGGCGCTGGCCATCACGCTGGGCACCCACGGGCTGAAGCTCATCCGACGGCGGACATTCGAGAGTGAGGTGAGAGCGAGCCTTCAGTCCGCCCTCGCTTTCCGGCCCGAGGCGAGGCTGGTCGACCTGACCTTCACTTTCCGAAGTGGTCACATCATGGCGACGGCAGTCGTTCGCAGTCCGGCGCTCTTTACGAGTACCGACGTCGCCGAGATCGAGAAGCGTCTCCCGCCATCACCGGATGGTTCGCCCGTCAGGCTGACGGTGCGCCACGTCGCGCTCGACGTGGCGCGCGATGAGGGTTGAGCCCGGCGAGACGTGTCGTCATGGAGCCGCGCCTGTGGGAGCGGGCCGGTGCGGTACCCGGCAAGGCCGGCGGCGACCCATGCCGAGCGCGCCGTGTCTGCCACCTACACCGCCTCGTCGAGCCACCTCGGCACCGCGCCGATCTGGGTGGCGGCGGGAATGGTCGGGCGCACTCCGCGTTCAGGCAAGCAGCAGACGTCGCGCCGAGCCGGAGAGAGCGCGAGAGACGCGAAGTTCAACCCGTATCCTCGAGGAGTAAACGCGTGACCAAGATCATGAGTGCGACGGCGCTTCTGACGATGTTCTCGCTCGGTTCCCCGGCCCTTGCCGAGGAGCCGGCCAAGATGGAGGCCCCGGCCGCCGCAGCAGAACCTGCGAAGACGGAGCCCGGTGCCGTCCGGCCCGATGGCGCTCAGCCGGGCGCCGACGCACGCGCCGACAGCGCCCCGGACCTGAAGCCGGCGGAGGCCGCCGCGGCCGCCACGCCCGCGAAGGAGGCGAAGCCCGCGAAGACGACGAAGCTGTCGAAGAAGAAGGCCGCGAAGAAGGCCGAGGCCAAGCCGACCGAGGTGTCTCCGGCGGCGAAGTAGTCGCGATGGATGGAACCGCGCTCGCGGCGCGCATCGTGCTCGAGACGGCGGTGTCCTGGGCGGTGCACCGTTATTAGGATCCTCGCCTCAGTGGTCGGACGACCGGGTCGCCCAGGACACCCCGTGAAGGTTCTCCTCGACCCGGTCGTGGAGGAGAAGCCGTCGTGACCAGCGCAGAATCGGAGCGGGTGCGTCGGATCTGGGAGCGGCTCGCCCCACGCTACGACGAGAAGGTACGCCTGCCGGAGCGGTTCCTGCTCGCGGGAGGGCGCGAGTGGGTCTGCGCGCGCGCGACGGGCGACGTCCTCGAGGTTTCGATCGGGACGGGCAGGAACCTGCCGCTGTACCGGCCCGGCGTCCGACTCACGGGGATCGACGTGAGCGCCGCGATGCTCGCGCTCGCCCGCCGGCGCAGCGCCGAGCTCGGTATCGCCGCGGATCTGCGCATCGGCGACGCGCAGGCGCTCGAGCTGCCCGACTCCTCCTTCGACACCGTGGTCTGCACGCTCGCGCTCTGCAGCATCCCGGACCCGCGCGCGGCCGTCCATGAGATGAAGCGCGTCCTTCGCCCCGGCGGACGGGTGCTGCTCCTGGAGCACGTGCGGAGCCCGATGATCGTGGTCCGCACGATCCAGCGGGCGCTCGAGCCGATCGCGGTCTGGCTCGGGGGTGACCACCTCGTCCGCGAGCCGCTCGAGCTGCTCCGAGCCGAGGCGTTCGAGATCGAGGAAGTGGAGCGGTCGAAGCTCGGCGTCGTGGAGCGGATCGCGGCGCGCACGCCGTGAGCCCAGTGTTCTGAGCACCGGAAGAGACGCGGCCCGCGACGTCCTGAAGAAGCCCGAGACCTACGACCAGGACCTCGTGCAGATGCTCAAGGACCTCATCGAGCAGGGCGTCGTCGTGAAGGTCTGCGGCACCTGCATGGAGAGGCGGCATCCACAAGAACCAGCCGTACTTCGCGGGCGCCGAGAAATCGACGATGGGCCAGCTCGCGTCCTGGGTCGTCGAGAGCGACCGCGTCATCTCGTTCTAGTGCCTCAGGCGCGCTGGCCGTCACCCGCGCCCGAACCCTCCACGCGGCCGTCGGCTCTCCACAGGACGTCCAAGGAGGCCGCCGTGCAGCTCGACCCCACCATCCTCGTCATCGCGGCCGCGGCCGCCGTCCTGCTGCTCAAGCTCCTGCTCTCGCGGCGCGCGCCAGCGGCGCTCGTCGCGGAGAAGATCAAGGGCGGCGCGACCGTCGTGGACGTGCGCTCGGAGGGGGAGTTCCGGGGCGGCGCGTACCGCGGCGCGATCAACGTGCCCCTCCAGGTCCTCTCCAGCAAGCTCGATCGGATCCCGAAGGGACGTCCGGTGGTCGTCTACTGCGCCTCGGGGAGCCGGAGCGCGATGGCGGTCCGGCTCCTCAAGAAGGCCGGCTACCAGGACGTGTGGAACGCAGGCGGCCTGCATCACCTACCGTGAATCGGTGGTGATGACGAAAAAGGCCCCGGCGGACCGGGGCCTCTCGAGCTGCGACCCGCGCTCCGGCGTTAGGGCTCCACGGTCGCGACGTACTTCGGCGCGTTCTTCTCGATCCCGATGATCACCGCCGACTTCACGGGGTTGTGGTCGGCGTCGAGCCGCATCGTGCCGGTCACGCCCTGGAGCGTCGCGGTCT
>Ga0306924_10006252_pt1 | contig 11857 bp, 9 predicted proteins | sample sta12Can44000111_FD_203756 | JGI IMG/M metagenome (GOLD analysis project Ga0306924, IMG submission 203756) | Lab enrichment of tropical soil microbial communities from Luquillo Experimental Forest, Puerto Rico - statanox.12C.anox.44.000.111 (v2)... | ecosystem: Environmental > Terrestrial > Soil... | reverse complement strand
GGATAAAAGAAGACGAGCTAGGCTCGTCGCGGCTTGAAGCTGCCAGAATCTCGCGTTCTGTTTGCTGGCGATGTCGAGTGCACGGCGGTAGATAACCTCTGCTTCCTCGTCGCGGTCGGGGGACGCCGCCAACTTCACGTCGCCCCATATCCGCCACGCCTCGGCTTCCCGCCAGCGTTCTTCGGTTTCGCCAATCTCGGCAATCGCCTCGGCTGCGATTTGGCCTGCCCGCTCGATTTGCCCAGCACGGAGATGGCAGGCTGCAAGGAGGCAAAGGAAGTATCCATTGTGAACCCGCCCTCGCATTGAGCGCACAGCAGCGGTTGCGCGTTCTATCCTCTCCACACCATCGTTCAACCTGCCCTGCATGACATCCACCCAGCCCAGGTGCTGTGCAATCCGGGCGCTCAAGTAGGCGAACTTCTGATCCTCTGCAATCGACCAGCCCTCATGAGCCAGCGCGGCGGTCCGATCCACATCGCCGAGAATCGAATACACGTAGATGGCCGTCGACAACACCGTGCTGAGACTGAAGGGGCGTGCCGTCGCCCGGGCCTCGCGGATCCCCTTTTCGACCGCCTGCCGGGCCTGATCGACATCACCCAATGCCAGATGTGCAATACCCAGCCGCGCCAGCGCAAGTCCTTCGGTGTCGAGGCCGCTGTTGTAGTCCATTGCGGTAAAAGCTTCCTCCTTACAATGCTCAACAAAATGAATGAAGCTGCGTTTCGCACCCGTAAAATCACCGTGCACTATCTTTGTCGATCCCAAGCAAAAATGGCAAAATGTAATCCTCCTGACGTCCTCCTCGTTCTCTTTCATCATCTGCTCAACCATGCGATGCGCTTGTTGCAGATCGACTCTCCAATAAAATCCCCAAAGCATCACGCTTATTTTGAAATCTTCCAGACTGTTAGGCTGCCGACCGGGATGCTCACGCAGTCTCGACAACGTAGTGCCGACCTCCGGAGCCATCCAACCCTTCAACATCTTCAGCGCATCGGCGAGCCTGGCATGAAGCTTGTAATCCAAGGAACGCCTAACGTCGTCCTCGTTCAAATGCTCGAGCAACGCCTGACCTTTTCGAATCTGTCCGCACGCCTCGACTGCGGCCGATCGTGCCAGCATCCTTTGTGCCGCGTCCAGATGGTATCCAACAGCCTTTTCCCACAGACCGGCTTGCGTAGCATGATGGGCAAAGAGCTCGGGATGTCGCGCTGCCGTTTCGGGAAACTTCCGCTCTAACACCTCGGTGATACGCGCGTGGATCAATACCCGCTGGCTGCGCAGCAGAGTTTCGTAGGTTGCGTCCTGCACAAGGGCATGTTTGAACGTATACACGGCGTCCGGCGGCGTGCCGCGCTGGTAGACGAGTTCGGCGCCGACCAGCCGATCGAAGGCAGCGCGCAGCGCGCCATCGGGCAAGTCCATCACGGCCCGAACGATATTGTAGGAGAACTCCCGTCCAAGGGCCGCACCGATCTGCGCTACGTGTCGGATCGGCGCAAGTCGGTCCAGCCGTGACGATAACGACGCCTGAAGCGAGGTAGGTACCGCGAGAGCGGCAAGCGGCCCTGCGAGGACATAGGCACCTTCCTCCTCGCGCAGAATGCCGCTTTCCAACACGGATTTCGTTAACTCCTCGACGAACAAAGGTATGCCGTCCGTCCGAGCCAGGATTTGATCGGCGAGTTCGGCGGGTAGCCGGCGGCCACCGGTCAAGCGATCGAGCATGGCTGCATTGTGTCGCCTTCCTAACCGGGGGAGAGTCAGCGCGGTCACGTACGATTCGCCAAGCCACGGCGGCGTGAATCCGCTCCGATACGTGACAACGAGAAGGACCGGCAGGCTCTCGATGCGCCGAAACGTGATGTCGAGCAATTCGCGCGAGGTCGGGTCTATCCACTGCATGTCCTCGAGGATCATGAGCACGGGCTGGGTCTGCGCCAATCGTTCCACCTGCGCGCAGAGCAACTCCAGGACCAGTTCTTTGAGTTTCTCCGCGCTGAACGTCAGTTTCGGGTAACGCCCCTCGTTGGGAATCGCGAGGAACTCGGCCAGCAGCGCGGCGTCCTCGTCAACGTTCCTCGACGCGACGACAAGGACAGTCTTGAGCTTTTGCAGCTTCGCTTCGGCGCTGTCGGTAGCTTTGAACCCCGCGGCATGCTCCAGCCGGCTCAGGATGGGATACAGCGCGCTTTCCGACATGTGCGGAGCGCAAAAAAACTGCAGGCAGACGTGCGGCTGGGCGGCGGCACGCTCCCTGAGGGCAACGGTGAGCCGAGATTTGCCGATGCCCGCCTCGCCTGAGATCAGCACAACTCGTCCCTCGCCGCTCGTCGCTTGCGTCCAACGGCGCACGAGGAGATCGAGTTCTTCGTCACGGCCGACAAGGGGTGTGAGCCTAGAATGCAGTGCCTCGAAGCGGCTCGGCATGTTGCTTTCGCCGAGCACTTCCCAAAAGACCATCGGCGCCGCAAAACCCTTGACCGACACCGGTTCCAGCCTGCGGCACTGGAACAAGTCGCCGATGAGGCGGCGCGTGGTTTCGTCGATCACGACTCCCCCCGGCTCTGCCAGGGACTGCAGACGGGACGCGAGGTTGGGCGTCTCGCCTAGGATGTCATGCCCCTCACCCTCACTGGAGCCCAGAAGCTCACCCACGACGACAAGACCGGTCGCGATGCCAACCCGGACCTGCGGCCTAACCCCGATGAGCGGTGCGAGGCCGCTCACGGTCGCAACCACCGCCAACGCCGCGCGTACGGCCGATTCCGCCTCATTCTCGTGTGATTCTGGATAGCCGAAATAAACCAGCGCGCCGTCGCCGAGGTGTCGTGCGACGAAACCGTGATGGCGCTCGATTTCTCCGCTCATAGTCCTGAAAAAGCTTTGGAGGAATTGGCGAAGATCCTCCGGATCGACTTTGGTCGAAAGCTCGGTGCTCCCGACGAGATCGCAAAACATGACGGTGATCTGGCGCCGTTCCGCGCCGCTCGCAGTGGCGGCAAGAACCTCGGCGGCACGCGCTTCCCCTGGGGAATCCGCCCCCTCATTGTTTTGATCGGCTCCAGCCCTGCCCTTATCGCCTAGCGCGTTGATCGCTGTCAGAAGCTGTCGCCGGTGGCCGACCGGGCCGACGCCGATCTCCTTCAGGTCTTCAGCCGACAGATGGGGCAAAACGTCCGCAGTGATCTCGTTCTCCCGGAACGCCGTCGCGTAGCGCTCCAGTCCAAGCTCCCGCAGCCAAGCCCCTACATCCATGCCCCAGACCAATCGGTTAGGAACGATCGGGATCCGTGCCATTGGTAGCAGCAAGTCGGAGCCTTTCCAAATAGTATAAGTCAGCTGAAGCGCTCGACTACGCGGGGTGGAATGGTCACCACCCGAACGCGACGGCCGGCGGCTTTCGCATCTGGGGTTCTCAAAGCCGGATGCGACCAGAGAAGAGGAAACGAAGTCGTAGCGACCCAGTCCGGCGGCTGATATCGTAATGGGTCCTTTGCGGACGGTTGTGGACCTCCATTTCCGCCGTATTGCCGGGTAGAACGCGTGCCAACTATGCCGTCAGGGAATCCTTCGACCCGGCCTCAAGACCTCAGCCGCGAGTCGGTTCTACGGCGCTTCGATGTCCCAGCTCGATTCGACGTGTTGATCATCGGGGCCGGAATCAATGGTGCCGCGACGTTTCGCGACCTTGCCCTGCAAGGGGTCCGCTGTGCGATCGTCGACCGGGAGGATTTCGGCGCCGGCGCCAGCAGCAGCTCCACAAGGATCGCGCATGGCGGCCTGAGATATCTCGAGAACGGCGAGGTCGGGCTGGTCGCGGAATCGACCCGCGAACGCAACCTGCTGCTGCGCAACGCCTCTCATGCCGTGTCTCCGCTGCTTAGCATAATCCCCTCCTTCTCGCTGTTTGGGGGCGCGCTGGGGACGATCGGAAAGCTCATCTGGAAAGGGCAGGGCAGCGCCACCCGTTCGCGCGGCTTGTTTCTGACGAGACTTGGGCTGGTTTTCTACGACTGGCTCGGCCGTAAGCAGCGCGTCCTGCCGAAGGCCGCACTTCATTTGGGGAACGCCTCGCGCCAACTGCTCCCGGAGTTGCATCCGGCCGTGCGCGGCTTTGTCTCCTACTATGACGCGAAGGTCTCACATCCCGAACGGATCGCCTTCGAGCTTGTGGCCGACGGGGTCGCGGCTAATCCTGACTGTTTGGCCCTCAATCACTGCGAACTCGATCGTCACAGGGCAGGCGAGGTCTTCTTACGTGATCGACTGAGCGGGCATGAGTTCATCGTCATGCCGAAGCTCGTCATCAATGCGTGCGGGGCTTGGATTGATTTGGTGAACCAGCGCATCGGTCCAACCCTGCCCCTGATCGGCGGCACCAAGGGCTCGCATGTCGTCATCGATAATGCTCGTCTTCGCGAGGTCATGGCCGGCCGGGCCTTTTTGTTCGACGACGGCTCCGGCCGCATGTGCATCGCGTACACGCTCGACAAAATGGTCCTGCTGGGCTCGACCGACGCACGCATCGACAACCCGGATGAAGCGGTTTGCGACGATCAGGAGGTCGAGTATCTTTTGGGCGCGATACGACTGATATTCCCTTTTGTTGAAGTTCGGCGCGATCAGATCAAATTCCGCTTCAGCGGCGTGCGGCCACTGTCGCGCTCTCGTTTCGAGGATACGGTCAACATCAGTCGTGGTCGGGCGATCGCACGGCGAGACGCTGACCCAACGACGCCGTTTCCAGTACTCTCGCTGGTCGGGGGCAGGTGGACGACGTTTCGCGCTTTCGGCCAACGGGCGACTGATCGCGTTCTGGCGGAACTCGAGCTTTCGCGCAGGCAGAGCACAGAGAATTTGCCTATCGGCGGAGGCAATCAATTTCCGCGCGACGACGCAGGTAGGCAGCGCTGGGCAACCGAAGTAGCCAACGATACCGGCCTTGTCGTGACGACGGTCGAGAAGCTGCTGGCGCGTTACGGAACGCAAGCTCGCCAAGTGGCCGCTTTTTGCGCAGCGGGGTCCGATGCGCCGCTTGTCGACGCGCCCGAGTATAGCGAGCGCGAGATCGTGTATCTCGTACAATACGAGATGGCGGCAACGCTCGAAGATATCCTCTTTCGGCGCACCACTCTAGCGGTGTGGGGACGCATCACTTTTGAACTGCTTTGCCGGCTTGCAGCCATCGTGGCGCAGGCGCGAGGATTGAACGCGCTTCAGGAAGACGAGCTGCTGGCCAGCATCATCCAACGGCTCGCGCGCGAGAACGGCATTGATTACCTTGCCGAGTTGGATCGTCACCGCAACGCCGGTCCGATTGGTCCCGAGCGTGGCGATTTGCAAGAGGAGCAGGCATGAGAGCGGCACGAGTTCTACCCCCAACCCCCATGGCCCACGACGACGGAACGTGACTCGTGAAATCGTTCTATCTAGGCATTGATGTTGGGGGAACCGTCGCCAAGGCCGCGGTGTTTGACGGCCGCGGGACGGAACTCGCCGTGTCGGCGCGACCGATTCCTACCCTCCACCCGCAGCCCGGGTTCTCCGAGCGGGACGTGGGGCAAATGTGGCGGGCGGCGGCGGACTCGATTCGCGAGGTACTTTCTTGCCCGGGCGTGGTGGCCGATGACATCGCCGCTGTATGCTGTACCGGCCATGGCAATGGAATTTACCTCGTCGATGCGGCCGGAAAGGCCGTCTGCAACGGAGTGGTTTCCTCCGATGCCCGATCCTTTCACTTGACGAACGAGTTGGCAGCCCATCCCCGCGCCGGTGAGTTCTGCGAAATCATTGGGCAGCAGTTTCGAAGCGACATGCCGCTCGCATTGCTCGCCTGGTACGACCGCCATCGCCCTGACGTCTCGAAGAGCGCGGCCCACCTGCTTTTGTGCAAGGACTACGTGCGATTTCGTTTGACTGGACGGCTCGAAAGCGACCTCTGCGACCTTTCCGGGAGCCGGCTTCTCGACCTCTCGAGCGGACAGTACGCTACCGAAGTGTTCCGGGGATTGGGCCTGGAGCACTGGCTCGACCGGATGCCCACGATACGCCGGAACACGGACATTTGCGGCGCGGTCACACCCAGTGCCGCGGCGGAGACCGGCCTTTCTGCCGGAACTCCCGTCGCCGCGGGCATGATGGACCTGGCAGCCACGACCTTGGCCTCCGGCGTGCTCGATGACTCCAGATTCGTCATCTGTGCCGGTACCTGGAGCATCAACCTGCTGGTTGTAGAGCAGCGCTGCAGCGGCCGCTTGCCGCTGATGCAGGCTCTCCACCGCGACGGCACGAGATTCATCGCTTGCGAGGGCAGTCCGACCTCTGCAACCAATCTGGCTTGGATGCTCAACAGCATCCTGGGCGGCGAGTCCGGCTACGAGGAAGTGAACGCGATGGTTGCCCGCTTGCCGCCGGAGGCAAGCGCGTTGGTTTATCTTCCGTATCTTCACGGAGGCGCCGGCGCGCCTCGCGCGTCGTTCGTCGGCCTCGGAAGCGAATGTGGGAGGTCACACTTGCTCCGCGCGCTGTTTGAAGGCGTCGTGTTCGCGCACAAGGCGCACATCGTTACGCTCACGGAAGTGACCGGTCATCGGCCGAAAGCGGCCCGGCTCTCAGGCGGCGCCGCGCGCAGCCCCGTGTGGGCACAGATGTTCGCCGACATACTCAATATGGAAATCGAGGTGGCGGAGGGCTCTGAACTCGGAGCTCTCGGCTGTGCGATTTGCGCGGCCGTCGCGACCGGTTATTATGAGGGATTCGAGACTGCTGTTCCGGCGATGAGCCGTGTAGGAAATCGCTTTCATCCGAACCCGTCTGCAGTTCCGGTTTACGAGGCAAAGTTCGCCGCCTTCCATAAGGTCAACCAAGCTCTGAATGTTGTCTGGCCGCACATTTAAAACGGCGCCCTCGGACGACCACCTGCACCAGCTCGACATCAACAAAGAGGAAGCGGAAAGGACAATGAGCATAAAGAAGCGAGCAGGAATCTGCCTCTTGGGCGTCGAATTGGCGCTCGGCGCGCTCCCCCAGACGGCCGGAGCTGCTGACCAGCCATGCGTTGGCAAGGTACCGACGATCAGGGCCATCGCGCAGCCAATTCCGACCATCACCTTTCTCGACAGCGTAAAAGGCGACTTCGAGAAGAAGTGGGCTACCAAGATCGAGATTCAGCAATTCGGCGAGAGCGAGCGTCGCGCGAAATCGCGCCTCGATGCATCGCAGGGAACCGGCGCTTACCAAGTGTACTACATAGACGAAGCAAATGTCGCCGAGTTCGCAACCTCCAAATGGGTTCTGCCACTCCTTCATTACATGCCGAAAGACTGGGATTGGAACGACTTCCTGGAGGGACGTCGGGCCGTCGCAACGTATCAAGGCACGGTCTGGTTCGCTCCGTTCATGGGCGGCGGCGACCTCATGATGTACCGGAAGGACATCATGACTCAAAAAGGGCTGCAACCGCCGAAAAGCTTGGATGACCTGACCAAGGTCGTAGCAGCGCTCAATGATCCTCCCAGGATGTATGGGACTTCGCTCCGGGGCCGAAGAGGCTCGGGCATGAATGTCTGGCGCTGGACACCGTTCTTCCGCGGTATGGGCGGGCAGTGGTTCGACGGCGACAAGCCAGTCTTCAACTCCGATGCGGCGGTCAAGGCCACCAAGTACTACATCAACCTCCTGAAATATGCACCGCCCGGTTCGTCTACCAACACTTGGAGCGAGGTGATCGAGGGCTTTCGCGGCGGTCAGGTGGGCCTTATTATCGAAAGCGACGTGATGGGCCCATGGGCGGAGGATACGACGAAATCCCGCATTGCCGGGAGGGTCGGCTACGCGCCGCCGCCCGATCCCCTGCCGTCAGCCGGCTTTGCGCACGGCTTTGCGATCTCGGCGAAAGGCAATCCAACCGAATGCTCCAAAACCGTCTCCGCGGAATTCGTGGCATGGTCGACGAGCAAGGAAATGGAGGCCCGCAAGGTAAAGGCTGGGATCCTAAGCGACTTCGCCCGAAGGAGCACGCTCGACAACCCCGAATTCAAGGCTCGAATAAACCCTGACTATATCCAGGGGTTGCGCGATACGGCGCCGAAGACCGATCTCCTGATCTGGAAATCGCCACTGTGGCCGGAGGTCGGCGATGACTTGGGCCTCGAATTGGAACAAGTGTTCACCGGATCGCAGCCCGACATCAAGCAGGCGCTCGATTCGGCTGTGAGTCAAGCCGAGCAAGTGGTCAAGCGCGCCGCCGACAAATGAGTGCTGCTGGCGGCCGGCGCCGGCTACCGACCGCCTCGTCCATGGAGATGACCGATGTCGGCCGTTCCTGAGCCTGCGCTCGGCGAATCCGGACGCAACCGACATTCAGGACGTCGACTTTCAAGCCGGCGACGATTTACCGCGCTCGCGCTGGCGCCCGCGTTGGTGATGCTTGTCGCGCTCTCGCTGCCCCCGACCATCGGCGTGATCGGACTGGCGTTCCGCAATGCTTCGCTCCTTTCCCCCACCAGTCGCTGGATCGGCTTCGGCAATTTCGTGCTGCTGTGGGGCGATCGGCGCTTTTTCAATTCGTTGGAAGTCTCCATCATCTGGGAGATTGTCACCGTTTCCGGGACGATGATCTTGGCCATCTTGCTCGGAATCCTGATATTCGAGCGCGTCAGGGGCGGATTGCGCGACATCATCTGCCTCGCCCTGATCCTGCCGATTCTTATTCCACGCGTTTCTGCCGGACTGATCTGGCGCTTCATGTATTCGCCGCTGATGGGTGTTGTGAACTATCCGTTCCAGCTCGCCGGATTGCAGCCAATCGAATTCCTGTCTCGGCCTTCGCTCGCTCTCTATGCCGTCGCCATCGTCGACGTCTGGCAATGGGGCCTATTCTTCGCCGTGATCGTGCTCAAACTTCTCGAAAGCCTGCCCGCCGGCCCGCTCGAAGCGGCGCGGCTCGATCGGGCCGCTTCCTGGGAGGTCCACTGGTTCGTCAGTCTGCCGATGTTGCGGCCGCCGCTCGTCACAATGGCCTTCATCAAGGCCATCGAGAGCCTGCGGTCCTTCGACCTGATCTACGCGATGACCGGTGGCGGCCCAGGTATCGCGACCGAGACACTCGACCTTTATGTGTACCAACGGGGATTCGCGATGTCCGGGCAAATCTCCTATGCCGCGGCTATGAGCGTGCTGCTGCTGGTCGTTTCCACCCTTGCATTCTCCGTTCTGTGGAAGTTGACGCAGCTATGGTCGAGGTGATGCGGCGCCTTTCGACGAGTCTCACAATCACGCTTCTGCTCTTTGTGACACTTTTCCCGGTTCTCTGGACGTTCCTTGGCTCGTTCAAGACGTTGAAGGATATCGTGACGCCGGTACCCGTTCTATTCTTCACGCCCACCCTAGCGAACTACGCTGTCGTGTTGTCGACCCCGGCCGTCCAGCTCGGGCTCATGAACAGCGTCATCGTGGTCGGCTGCAGCGTCGGGATCGGCATGCTGTTCGGGATCCCGGCCGCACATGCACTCGCACGAGACGTTTTCCGGCTCAGAGACAAAGTGATGTTCTACGTCCTCTCGCTGCGGTTCCTGCCGCCGGTAGCAATTGCGATTCCCTTCGTTGCGCTCTACCTCGACCTCGGCATTCACGACACGCGCGGCTCGCTGATCCTAACCTACTGCCTTACCACAATCTCCACCATGATCTGGCTCGGCGTCCCGGCATTCGAACAGGTCCCGCGCGATATCGAGGAGGCAGCAAGCCTCGAGGGCTGCTCCGAATTCCAGATTTTTTGCAAAATATCTCTGCCCATTGCGCTCCCTTCACTGATCGGCGCCGTCCTGTTCACCTTCGTTATTGTTTGGAATGAACTCCTGATCGCTCTTTCGCTCACCTCTCAGAACTTCACTCTACCGGTGGTGGCGGCGACCTTTACGACGATGGGCATGGAGGTGCCCTGGGGCATCATCAATGCGTCCAGTATTGTTCTGGCGATTCCGCCCTTGCTGTTCATCGGGCTGATCATGCAGTTCGTGAACCGCTTCTTTCGGATTCATACCCCGTAAGTGCAGAAGCGTAAGCGTCGACAAAGATATTCGACTATCCGAGCATGGCCTCACCTTTTTTGGCCCCGGGGGTAGTGTGTTGACTGCAAAAGTCACGCGTGCTCGCGCCACGGGGGAGTTAGCTTTACCGGCAAACTGCATGATGCTAGCCGCTGACATCCGAGAAATTTTCTCCGGCATCATGACGGCTCACCGCAGCGGTTGCTCAGTGGGCGAGTCTCCCCAAATCGACAAAGCGGCCGACCCGGACGAAGAGTTGCGTAGGATGTCCTTCGAGTACCAATCCATGTGTGCGCATTGGGAATTGGGGCTGGCCCATGGCGTTCTGCTCCCAGTATTTGCGGCGCAAAATCACAAATTCTTGGCGCGATCACAAGACGATACACGTCTGCTGCGCAAAATCCTCGGTAGATCGGGATGTGTTTTGGTGCCCCGGAAATCTTTTGACTGTGCACGGTGGCCGCCGTTCTCTGTCGCGCAGTGGCGTAAAGGACGTTGGTAATGTTCGAGACAATGACGGCAGTAATGGGTTTGGTCGGTGCCGCAATTTTCCTGGCCCATGCGTTTGAAGGAATTCGCTTACGGGTTTGACTCCTCCCAATATTCAACGCGATTGCACTTCTTAGGGGGAGTGGCGTCGACGCGGCACGCGAGGCGCATTCAATCGAATACCGCGAACAAGGAATAGACGGCGCGGCCCAACACGGGGCCGAACGGCGTGTCGCATTCAATGCAGTGCGGCTTCCAATCCGGCGGATCGTCGGACAGTACGGCGATGTAGCGCGCGCGGCACTCTGTGCATTCGAGCGGGACGGCTCGATCTTTGCCAGGGACCGGCTCGTGGTGCTGTAACTGCGAAGTCATGGCCGCCGAGTTTGGCAGCGAACTAGCCGGAGGATTGAGAGACCACGCAATGAGTTGCAGACGAAAGTCCTCATAGCGAAGCAGAGCCAAACGGGACAGCCTTCGGATCTCGGCATCAGATGTGCGAGGGTCCTTCAGGAAGCGTCGCCACAACTCAACGAGGGTATCGTCATCAACCATGACGATGTTCTTTCCGGCAAAAGGACAGAAGAGGACGACCCCAGCTATGACAACTGGGCCGCCGACGATCCGCAGCCATAGGACCTGACGGCCCCACCAAGGATCGCGACTGACGTTTAGGAAAAATCGAAAGGTCGTCTTGTGATTGCGGGCCGACGTTTTGGCTTCTTGCGCCACGGCCCGCTCGGTGACTCAGAATGGGCCACTGGTGAGTCTTTTTCCGAGAGCGCGGAAGTAGCGGCCACCCCCGAAAAACGCGCCAGTGAATCCGCCAGCCCCAGCAAACGGCGCTGAGACAGCCGAGAAATGTTGAAGGGCAAATCAGGCGAAGCGGAATGTGTTGTTCTTGCGCCGATATGCGAGAGAGCCGAGCCCGCAGAAGCCAAGGATCATCATGGCCAATGTAGAGGGCCCGGGAACGGCCGATAGCAGTGTCGACGAGACAGTTAGCGTATCAACCGACATGCTTCTCGAAGCGCCGAAGGCGGAAAAATCAAATGAGCCGGCCTCGGGCCGTCAACGTCAAGCCGATCTGATGTCAGTAGGCAAGAAATCGGCCCCAGACGCGGGTCCAAGCGCCGGGGCCGTAGTTGGCTCCAGAGAGGTAGGAAGTTGGACAGGAGCGGAAAAAACTTGGCCGGCAATGGTGTCGCCGTTGCGTCGACCGCTGTGGAGCAAAGGGAGTAGCCCTATCGGGAATTGGCCCGGGACCAAGGCCTAGAGCTTTAATCAGCACAGCACGCAAAACGAACCAC
>Ga0306924_10006248_pt1 | contig 11858 bp, 9 predicted proteins | sample sta12Can44000111_FD_203756 | JGI IMG/M metagenome (GOLD analysis project Ga0306924, IMG submission 203756) | Lab enrichment of tropical soil microbial communities from Luquillo Experimental Forest, Puerto Rico - statanox.12C.anox.44.000.111 (v2)... | ecosystem: Environmental > Terrestrial > Soil... | reverse complement strand
AGGCGCAGCTCGCCTCCGCCCTCGCCGACGCGTCGCTCGCCCGCGTGAACCTCGGGCGCGCGCAGCGGCTCCACCGCGGCGAGGCGAACGCCAAGGCCGACCTGGACGCGGCCGAGGCGCGCGCGAAGCAGGCGGACGCGCTCGTGGCGAGCCTCAGGGCCACCATCGCGAAGAAGATCATCCGCGCGCCGTTCGACGGCCGGGTCGCGATCCGCCAGGTCGAGCTCGGTCAGGTCGTCTCCTCCGGCACGCCGATCGCCTCGCTCCAGTCGGTCACCCCCATCTACGCGGACTTCTGGCTCCCGCAGCAGGCGCTCGCGGACGTGCGGGCCGGGCAGCGCGCCGTCCTCAGGACCGACGCGTTCGCCGGCTCGGAGTGGACGGGCGAGGTCACGACGGTGAACCCCGAGGTGGACCCGGCGACGCGCAACGTCCGCGTGCGCGGCACGTTCGCAAACCCGGACGGCCGCCTCAAGCCCGGCATGTTCGCGAACGTGACGATCTCCTCGGGCGAGCCGCGAAGCGTGCTCGTCATCCCCGCCACGGCGGTGATGTTCGCCCCGTACGGCGACTCGGTGTTCGCGATCGAGCAGGGGAAGGACGCGGCCGGGAGGCCCGCGACCGTGGTCCGCCAGAAGTTCGTCCGGACCGGCGAGCGGCGCGGCGACCTCGTGGCCGTGACGGATGGATTGACCGAGGGTGAGACGATCGTGAGCAGCGGCGCCTTCAAGCTCCGCAACGGCTCTGCGGTCGCGGTGAACGACCGGCTCGCGCCGGCGGCCTCGGACGCTCCGCGGCCTGCCGACGAGTAGGGAGCGCGCGGCCCATGAGGTTCACCGACATCTTCATCCGGCGGCCGATCATCGCGATCGTCGTGAACCTCGTGATCGTGATCGCGGGGCTTCAGGCGATCCGGTCGCTGAACGCCCGCCAGTACCCCCGCAGCGAGAACGCGGAGATCACCGTCACCACGACCTACGTGGGGGCGAACGCCGCCCTGGTGCGCGGGTTCATCACGACGCCGCTCGAGCGGGTGATCGCCTCCGCGGACGGCATCGACTACATCGAGTCCGAGAGCAAGCAGAACGTCTCCATCATCCACGCGCGCCTGCGCCTCAACTACGACGCGACGCGGGCGCTCGCGCAGATCAGCTCGAAGGTCGATCAGGTGCGGGGCGATCTCCCGCCCGAGGCCGAGGTCCCGATCCTGAACGTCGCCACGGTCGACAGCCAGTTCGCCTCGGCGTACCTCAGCTTCTCGTCCGACTTCCTGAAGCAGAACGAGATCACGGACTACCTCGTGCGCGTGGTCCAGCCGCGGCTGTCCGCTATCGAGGGCGTCGAGCGCGCGGACATCCTCGGCGCTCGCACCTTCGCGATGCGGATCTGGCTGAAGCCCGATCGCATGGCGGCGCTGAACGTGAGCCCGGCGCAGGTGCGCCAGGCGCTCGCGCAGAACAACTACCTCGCCGCCGTCGGTCAGACGAAGGGCTCGCTCGTCCAGGTGAACCTCACGGCCAACACGGACCTGCGCTCGGTGAGGGAGTTCCAGCAGCTCGTCCTCCGCCAGAGCAACGGCGCGATCGTGCGGCTCGGCGACGTCGCGGACGTGGTGCTCGGCGCGGAGGACTACGACGCCGCCGTTGCCTTCAGCGGCAAGACCGCCGTGTTCATCGGGGTCTGGGTGCTCCCGAACGCGAACTCGCTCGACGTCATCAAGAGCGTCCGCGCGGAGCTCGCCTCGATGCAGAAGGAGCTCCCGGAGCAGATCCAGGGCATCATCGCGTACGACGCGACCGACTACATCCGGAGCGCGATCCGCGACGTGGAGCGCACGCTCGGCGAGACGCTCCTCATCGTCATCGTCGTCATCTTCCTGTTCCTGGGCTCCTTCCGCTCCGTGCTCGTGCCGGTCGTGGCGATCCCGGTGTCGCTCGTCGGTGCGTTCTTCCTCATGCAGGTGTTCGGCTTCACCCTGAACCTGCTCACGCTGCTCGCGATCGTCCTCTCGGTCGGGCTCGTGGTGGATGACGCGATCGTCGTCGTCGAGAACGTCGAGCGGCACCTCGCGCAGGGGCGCCGCCCCGTCGACGCGGCGCTCGAGGCCGTGCACGAGCTCGTCGGACCCATCGTCGCGATGACCATCACGCTCGCCGCGGTCTACACGCCGATCGCCTTCCAGGGCGGCCTCACCGGCTCGCTGTTCCGGGAGTTCGCGCTCACGCTGGCCGGGGCCGTGACCATCTCCGGCGTCGTCGCCCTGACGCTCTCGCCGGTGATGTCGGCGCACCTCCTCCGCGCCGGGGACGAGCGGAAGGGCCTGTCCGGACGCATCCACCGCGGCTTCGACCGGATCCGGGCGGCGTACGCGCGCCTGCTCGGGAAGGCGCTCATCCGGCGCCGTCCCATCTACGCAGCGTGGATCGGCCTCTCCGCCCTCGCCTTCGCGATGTTCGCCATGTCGCCCCGGGAGCTCGCCCCGACCGAGGACCAGGGCGTCGTCTTCGGGGTGGTCAACACCCCGTCCAACTCGACGCTCGAGCAGCTCGCGCCCTCCATCCGCGCCGTCAACGAGATCGGCATGGCGCTGCCCGAGACCCAGTTCACGTTCCAGATCACCTTCCCGAACGGCGGGTTCTGGGGCTACGGCCTGAAGCCCTGGGACGAGCGGAAGCGGACCGCGTTCCGCCTCGTTCCGGAGGTCCAGGCGAAGGTCGGGGCGATCCCGGCCATCCAGACGTTCCCGGTGCTGCCGCCGGCGCTGCCGGGGGGCGGCCAGTTCCCCATCGAGTTCGTGCTCGCCTCGACGGCCGACGCGTCGGAGATCCTCGGGTTCGCGCGGCAGCTCCAGGAGAAGGCGACGAAGAGCGGGATCTTCGCGTTCCCGCCGCTCATCGACGTCAAGCTGGATCAGCCGGAGACGGAGGTCGAGGTCGATCGCGACAAGGTCGCCGAGCTCGGCCTCACGCTCCAGTCGGTCGGCCAGGACCTCAGCGCCGCGCTCGGCGGCAACTTCGTGAACCGCTTCAGCATCGCGGGCCGCAGCTACAAGGTCATCCCCCAGCTCGCGCGCACGGAGCGGCTCAACCCCGATCAGCTCAACGACATCTACGTCACCGGGCCGAACGGGCAGCTCGTGTCGCTCGGGGGGATCGCCACGCTCCGCGAGCGGGTCGCGCCGCGCTCGCTCAACCGGTTCCAGCAGCTCAACTCCGTGAAGATCAGCGGCGTCGCCATCCGCCCGCTCGACGAGGCGCTCGGCTACCTCGAGGTCGAGGCCGCGAAGATCCTGCCGAAGAACTACAAGATCGACTACACGGGCGAGTCGCGTCAGCTCCGCACGGAGGGGAACAAGTTCGTCCCCGCGTTCCTGCTCGCGATCGTCCTCATCTTCCTGGTGCTCGCCGCACAGTTCAACAGCTTCCGCGACCCATTCGTGATCCTCGCCGGGTCGGTGCCGCTCGGCATGTTCGGCGCGCTCCTGATGACCTTCCTCAAGATGCCGAACCCCAACCTCCACTTCTTCACGGACGGTTGGACGACGACGCTCAACATCTACTCGCAGATCGGGCTCGTGACCCTCGTCGGCCTCGTCTCCAAGAACGGGATCCTGATCGTCGAGTTCGCGAACAAGCTGCAGGAGCAGGGGCTCACCAAGATGGACGCCGTGCGGAGCGCCGCCGAGACGCGGCTCCGCCCGATCCTCATGACGAGCGTGGCGACCGTCTTCGGCCACCTCCCGCTCACCCTGGTCACCGGCCCCGGCGCGGCGGCGCGGAACAGCATCGGCCTCGTGCTCGTGTCGGGGATGGCGATCGGCACGGTGTTCACGCTCTTCTTCGTCCCCGTGATCTACCTGCTGATCGCGCGCGATCACCGCGCCGAGCGGCGGGCGCGTGAGCCGGAGGGCGTGCTCGAGCCGCCGGTGCGGCACGCCTGGGGCGAGCGACCGCTGTAGGCGCGCCCCGGCGCCGCCCGGCGTCGAGCCCGTCGGGCGGAGCTCACCAGACGTGCGGGACGAGGCGGTGGCGCACCTCGCGGCAGTAATCGCGGTAGCCGGGGAGCTCGGCCGACAGCAGCCGCTCCTCGTCGACGATGCGCGCCACCAGCACGGCCGCGAGCGCGGCGACGAGCGGCAGGGCGACGAGCGTGCCGAGCGCGGGCGGCGTCGCCGCGAGGAGCAACAGCGCGCCCGCGTACATCGGGTGGCGCACGCGCCGGTACGGGCCGGTCGAGACCACGGGCTGGCCAGCGCTCACCTCGATCACGGCGGAGGCGTGGCTGTTCTCCCGGAACACGAGGAACACGATCGCGAAGCCGACCGCCACGAGGGCGTCCGCGGCGAGCGAGACGGACGCCGGGACCGACGACCACCCGAGGCGGTGGTCGAGCCCCGCGACGACGAACAGCGCGAGGAAGCAGAGGCTCGCGAGCGCCTGGACGATACGCTGCACCGGACGCCGTTCCGCCGCCGGTCCGGCCGCGAGCCGCCGCTCGATGAGCGCCGGGTCCGACCTCAGGAAGTGGAGCGTGATGAGGAGCGTGCACCCGAGGAACACCGCTCCGTAGACCCAGGCCTGCCAGAAGCGCAGCGTGCCGGCGGGGAGGAAGGTCGCGGCCGCGAGGACGAGGAGGAGCGACGCGAGGCCTGCGAACGACTTCCACCGGAGGATGGCCAGATCGTCGGCGGGCACGCGCGTACGATACTCCCTCCGCCGCCGTCACTCGCGCGTGTCGATGTGCCCGCCGATCCGGTCGCGCGCCTCCACGACGGTCACGGCGGCGCCGCGGCGGACGAGGAGCGCGCCGGCGGCGAGGCCTGCCCCGACCACGATCACGCGCCGGGCTCCCAAGCCCGCTCCCCGCTTCACCCTGGCCGTGACGTGCGCACCTTCTGCGACGAGCCGGTGAGAGCATGTGAGTCGATCCTCGCGCTCGCCCGGGCGCGCGCTTCACGTGCTCCGCAGGGGACGGGTGCCGGCCAGGCGAGCGCGGCGCCGTCGCGGCGCGCCGGAGGGATGGATGAATCGGAGGGAGTTCATGGGCTACGTGCTCGCCGCCGCGGCGGCGCAGGGCGTCGGCTTCTCGGGGCCGCGCGCGGCGGGCGGCGAGCTCCCCCGCCGGGAGCTCGGCAGGACCGGCGCGTCGGTCTCGATCCTCGGGCTCGGCGGGGCGCACATCGGCCTGCAGCGGGATCCGGCCGAGAGCGTCCGGATCATCCGCGCGGCCATCGACGCCGGCATCACGTTCCTCGACAACTCCTGGGACTACAACGACGGGCAGAGCGAGCTCCGGATGGCCCAGTTCGAGGCGTACAAGTCGTCCCACACGTTCGACTCCACCCATCGTCACCCGGAGTGGCTGGGGTGAGCGTCGGCTGCTTGCATGGCTGCTCCTCTCGGGTCGAGTCCAGGCCGGGCGATTAGCTGTCCGGCGTCTCGCTGCTGCACGGGCCCCCACCGCGTGGGGTGACCCGTACGCGCCGGGCTCGGGCGGGGGATGCGGGGGCGGGGCCGTCCCGGCATGTCCCCCGGGCACACGGAGGCGGCGATGCGGATCGGGATCATCGGATCGGGCAAGATCGGCGGGTCGGCGGCGAAGCTGTTCACGGAGGCGGGCCACGAGGTTGCCCTCAGCCACGCGGGCGGGCCCGGATCGCTCCGCGACCAGGTGGCGGCGCTCGGCCCCCTGGCGCAGGCGACGACGGTGGACGAGGCGGCGGAGGTCGGCGAGGTCGTGCTGCTGGCGATCCCGTGGCGGAGCAGGGCGGACCTCCCCGCCGGGCTGCTCCGCGGGAAGATCGTCGTCGACGCCATGAACCCGTACCGCCCCGACCTCTCGCTCTACGACCTCGGAGACTCCACGTCGAGCGAGGAGGTGGCGAAGGCGCTGCCGGCCGCCCGGCTCGCGAAGGCGTTCAACCACCTGTACGCCCATGACCTCGCGACGCGCGGCGAGCCCGGGAGGCTCCCGATCGAGGCGCGAACCGCGATGTTCGTCGCGGGCGACCACGCCGAGGTGAAGCTCGTGGTCGCGACGCTCGTGCAGGACCTCGGGTTCGCGCCCGTGGACACGGGATCGCTGCGCGATGGCGGCCGGTTCTTCCAGGCGGGCGGCCCGCTCTACGGGCGCGTCCTCTCCGGCGCCGAGGCGCGCGCCGCGATCCGGCGCGGCGAGGGGTCGCGGAGCGCCGCGCCCGGCGGTGCCGCGCACCCCTGAGGAAGCGGGTTGCGCACGCCACGGACCCCTCGGCGCTCGCGGCGCCCGACGGGGCGCGAGATCCGAGGGCGAAGCGCTCGCCCGCGCGCTAGATCTCGATCTCCCTCGGGCGGAGGAAGCCATGGCGGAGACGATCACCTACACGGGGGGATGCCACTGCGGCGCGGTCCGGTACCGCGTCGCGGCGAGGCTCGATCGCGCGATCACGTGCCGCACGATGGAGGGCGCGTGCTGAGTGGCACGGGCGTATCGGGGGGCGTCGCGCGCGGAACGGCGTTCGTGGTCGCGTGCGGCACGCGGTCGGCGATCGCGCAGCGGCGCATCTCGCCCGCCGAGACCGAGGGCGAGCGGGCGCGCTTCGACCGGGCGCTCGCGCGCGCCGCGGAGGAGCTGAAGGCGCTGCAGGACGACGTCGGCGCGCGGCTCGGCCGCACGGAGGGGGACATCTTCGGCGCGCAGGCGCTCGTGGTCGGCGATCCCGCGCTCCGCGAGCAGGTCCTCGCCGTGGTCCGGGAGAAGCTCGTCAACGTCGAGGCGGCGCTCGCCGAGGTCATCGAGCGCTACACGCGGGCCCTCGACGGCGTCCCCGACTCCTACCTGCGGGAGCGGGCCGCCGACGTGCGCGACGTCGGGCGGCGCGTCCTCTCCGCGCTCATCGGCGTGAAGCGGCCGGACGGGCTCGAGGTCCCGTCGGGCTCCATCGTGGTCGCCGAGGAGCTCCTGCCGTCCGTCACGGCGCGCATGGAGCTCGGCCACGCTCGCGCGTTCGTGACCGAGCGCGGGAACCGCTTCTCGCACACGTCCATCCTCGCGCGCTCGATGGGGACGCCCGCGGTCGTGGGCGTCCCGGAGGCGTCGGTCCGGATCCGGACCGGGCAGCGGCTCATCGTCGACGGGACCGCCGGGACGGTGTTCGTCGAGCCGAGCCGGGTGGTGGAGCGCGAGTACGCCGCGCTCGAGGCGGCGCAGCGCGCCGGGAACGTGGAGCTGCACCGGCTCGCCGGCCTGCCCTCGGTGACCCGAGACGGCACGGCGATCCCGCTGCTCGCGAACCTGAACAAGCTGGCCGACGCGGACCTCGCGCTGCGCCACGGCGCGGAGGGCGTCGGGCTCTACCGGACCGAGTTCGGCTTCTCGATCGCGGCGGCGCTCCCGACGGAGGACGAGCAGTACGAGCTCCTCGTCCGTGCCGCGGCGCGCTTCGACCCGCGCCGGGTGGTCTTCCGCATGCTCGACCTCGGCGGCGACAAGGTCCTGCCGTACTTCCCCCTGCCGCCCTCCCGCAACCCCTCGCTCGCCGAGCGCGGCATCCGGCTCCTGCTCCGCCACCTCGACGTGCTGAAGCCCCAGCTTCGCGCCTTCCTCCGCGTGAGCGCCGATCACCCCGTCTCGATCCTGATCCCGGTGGTCGCGGGCGTGGACGACGTCCGCGAGGTGCGGGCGCTCGTTCGCCAGACGCAGCGCGAGCTCTCCGCGGAGGGGCGCCGGTTCCATCCGGCCGTCCCCCTCGGCGCGATGATCGAGGTCCCCTCCGCGGCGCTCACGGCGGGCGCGCTCGCGCGCGAGGTCGACTTCCTCAGCCTCGGCACGAACGACCTCGTCCAGTACGTGCTCGCGGCGGATCGTGAGGACGAGAGCGTCGCCCCGTACTACCAGCCGCTCCACCCTGCGGTGCTGCGCCTCGTCCGCCTCGTCGCGGAGGCGGCGCACGGCGCCGGGCGCGAGCTCACGATCTGCGGCGAGATGGCCGGCGACCCGCTCCACACCGAGCTGCTGCTCGGGCTCGGGCTCGAGTCGATGTCGGTCGCACCGGGCGAGATGCTGGCGGTGAAGGGTGCGATCCGCCGGACGCACCTCGGCGCGGCGCGCGAGCTCGCCGCGCGCGCGCTCGAGCTCGCCTCGAGCGCCGAGGTCGAGGCGCTGCTGCGCGAGCGCGCAGACCCGACCCAGGGCGTGGGCGCGCCGTGAGCCGAGGCGCGGGGGAACTTCAGGGAGCGTGAATCAAGCCTCGTTCCCTCAAGGGCGCGGCTTGCCCTCGCCGTATCCCGCGAGCGTCTGCACGCCGATCACGGCCTTCTCGTGGAACTCCGGGATCGAGGCGGCGCCGGCGTAAGTGAACGCCGACTGCACGCCGGTGATCACGTCGACGAGGATCGCGCCGACGCTCTCCATCCCCTCGCGGATGTAGATGCGCGAGGTGGAGATCCCCTCGCGGAAGAACCCCTTCTTCGCGCGCTCGAACGCGTCGAGGCCCGCGGTGCGGTCGCTCACCGCCCGCGCGCTCGCCATCCCGTAGTTCTCCTTGTAGGGCCGCCCGTCCCGGTCCTCCTTCACGTCGCCCGGGCTCTCGTAGGTGCCGGAGAGGGCGGTGCCGATCATGACGCGCGACGCGCCGGCCGCGAGGTAGAGCGCGACGTCGCGCGGGTGGCGCACGCCGCCGTCGGCCCAGACGTGCCGCCCGCGCCGGTGCGCCTCGCGCGCGCAGGCGAGCACCGACGAGAGCGTCGGCCGGCCCGCGCCCGTCTGCATCCGAGTCGTGCACATGGCGCCCGGGCCGACGTTCACCTTGACGACGTCCGCCCCGGCCTCGAGCAGGTCGCGCGTCCCCTCCGCGGTGCAGACGTTCCCGGCGACGAGCGGCAGCTCGCTGCCCACTGCGCGCCGCACCTCCCGGATCGCCTCGAGCATCCGGCGCTGGTGGCCGTGCGCCGTGTCGAGCACGATCGCGGCGACGCCGAGCTCGGCGAGGCGCGCCGCGACCTGGCCGGCGCCCGCGGAGATGCCGACGGCGGCGGCGACCATGAGCTTCCCGCGCGCGTCGAGCGCCGGCGCGAGCAGCTCGAGCCGGACGGCGTCGTCCCGCGTCAGGACGCCGACGAGCCGCCCGTCCGCGTCGAGGACCGGCGCCGCCTTGACCCGCTCCTGCTCCATGAGCAGGAACGCGTCGCGGTTGGGCGTGTCGACCCGGATCGTGACCAGGCGCGAGGACATGAGCGCGCCGGCGGGCGAGTACTGGTCGCGATCGCGGAGGTCGGCGTGGGTGATGATGCCGAGGGGGCGCCGCTCCTCGTCCACGACCACGACCATGTCGTGGGCGCGCTTGCGGATGATCCCCTGGACGTCGCGGAGCGTCGCGCGGGGCGAGACCGAGAGCGGCGTGTCGTAGCGCGGGTCAGCCGCCTTGATGTGCCGGATGATGCGGGCCGCCGTGTCGAGGTCCATGTCCTGCGGGAGCACGCCGAGGCCGCCGAGGCGCGCCATCGTCTCGGCCATCCGCTTGCCGGTGACCGCGTTCATGTTCGCGGAGACGATCGGGTGGGAGCCGCCCGGGAAGTCGACCGGGCGGAGCTCGACGTCGAGCCGCGACCGTCCGTCGAAGTAGCCGGGGACGAGGAAGACGTCGTCGAGGGAGAGCTCGAGCGCCTCGTCGCGCTCGGGGTGGAGGAACCGCATGGGCACACCATAGCGGCCGCCGCGCACGGCAGGGGCGTGAAACGCTCGGCCGGCTTCTTGGCAGGCGCTCCCCGCGGGGCCCGCGCGGCGTCGGCCGGGGAGCCGCGCTAGACCTGCGTGCCGGAGGGAGGTTCCGCGTGGGCGCTCCGCCGGAGGTGGCGACCGCGGCGACCGGCGCACCGGCCGCGGGCGACGTGCTCGGCGCGCTCCGCCGCGAGCGGCTCGCGGCGAGCGTCCTCGCGCTGCTCGGCTCCGCGGACGCGGGCGTCGCCGAGGACCTGCTCGCGCTCGGGGAGTGGGTGCGCGTCGCGGGCGGAGCGCGGCTCTTCCGCGAGGGCGACCCGGGCGACAGCGTCTACCTGCTCGTCGCGGGCCGGCTCGTCGCCTCGTGCGAGGACCACGCCGGGCGCCGCCGCGTGGTGGGCCAGATCCGGGCCGGCGAGACGGCCGGCGAGATGGGGCTCCTCGCGCACCAGCCGAGGAGCGCGACCGTGCACGCCGCGCGCGACAGCGTGGCGATCCGGATCTCGGACGCGGCCTTCCAGCGCGTCGTCGCCCGGCACCCGGAGCTCGTCGCGAGCGCCGCCCGCGTCGTCGTCCGCCGGACCGTGGAGCTCCTGCGCGGCGACGTGCCCGTCGAGCGGCCGAAGACGGTCGCGGTCGTGCCCCTCCGCCGCGGCGTCCCGCGCGCCGAGCTCGTCCTGCGGCTGCGGCGCGCGCTCGAGCGCCGCGGGCCGACGCTCGTCGTGGACCGGGCCCGCGCCGATCAGGTGCTCGCCGCGGGCGGCGTCTCCGCGTCGGGCGGCGACGACGCGCGGAACCTCGTGCTCTCCGCATTCCTCGACGCGGAGGAGCTCCGCCACGACACGCTCGTCCTCGAGGCGGACGGGACCGCCGACGCCTGGACGGAGCGCTGCATCCGCCAGGCGGACCTCGTCCTCCTCGTCGCGCCCGCGGGCGAGGCCCCGGGCGCGCACCTCGACGAGGTGCACCTCCCCCCGCCGGACTGCGACGGCGCGCGGCGCGAGCTCGTCCTCGTGCACGGGCCGGGCGTGCGCGCGCCGTCCGGGACCGGCGCGTGGCTGGACGCGCTCCACGTGGCGCGCCATCACCACCTCCGCTGGGATCGGGACGACGACTTCGCCAGGCTCGCGCGCTTCCTCACCGGCGGCGCCGTCGGCCTCGTGCTGGGCGGCGGCGGCGCGCGGGGCTTCGCCCACCTCGGCGTCGTCCGCGCGCTGCGCGAGGCGGGGATCCCCATCGACGCCGTCGGCGGGTCGAGCCAGGGGGCGATCGTCGCGGCGGCCGTGGCGATGGACTGGGACGACGGGACGATCGAGCGGATTCATCGCGAGGGGTTCACGGAGCGGAACCCCATCGGCGACTACGCCGTGCTCCCCGTGCTCGCGCTCGTCAAGGGCGCGCGCCTCGACGCCGCCCTCCAGCGCTGCTTCGGCGAGCGCGCCATCGAGGACACCTGGCGTCCGTTCTTCTGCGTCTCGGCGAACCTGACGCTCGCGCGCGCGGAGATCCACCGGCGCGGCGCGCTCCGGCGGGCGCTCCGCGCCAGCGTCTCGATCCCCGGCCTCCTCCCGCCCGCCGTGCTGGGCGAGGACCTGCACGTCGACGGCGCGATCCTGGAGAACCTGCCGGTCGAGGCGATGCGCGCGAGCGGGGTCGGGCGGGTCGTCGCCGTCGACCTCGCCGTCCGGAGCGAGGCCTCCATGCGCCGGAGCGCGCTGCCGTCGGCGCTCGAGCTCCTCCGCGAGCGCCTGCGCCCCGACCTCTCCCGTCCGCGATCGCCCGGCCTCGGCCAGATCCTCGTCCGCGCCGCGATGCTCCCGAGCATGCTGCGCGCGCGCGAGCTCAGAGCGGGGGTGGATCTCTACCTCGAGCCGCGGCCGGCCGAGATCGGCTTCCTCGACTGGAAGGCGCTCGACCGCGGGATCGCGCTCGGGTACCGGTACGCGCGGGAGGAGCTCGCGCGGCACGATCTCGCAGGGTGGATCGACGCGGGGTGAGCAGGGCTCGGTTGGGGTCGGGGTCGCTCACCCCGGCGGCTGCGGCCACTCGAGCCGGTACACCTCGACCGGCGCGGCCCGGCCGCGCACGGCGCGCGGCCCGAGCTCCCGGAACGCGAACGCGGCGTGCGTCCGCTCCCAGGTCGCGCGGCCGACGTAGACGGC
>Ga0306924_10006240_pt1 | contig 11861 bp, 7 predicted proteins | sample sta12Can44000111_FD_203756 | JGI IMG/M metagenome (GOLD analysis project Ga0306924, IMG submission 203756) | Lab enrichment of tropical soil microbial communities from Luquillo Experimental Forest, Puerto Rico - statanox.12C.anox.44.000.111 (v2)... | ecosystem: Environmental > Terrestrial > Soil... | reverse complement strand
CGGCGCGGCGGCTCGGGGTGGCACCGCAGGAATTGCGGCGCCGCAATTTCGTCAAGCCCGAGGCGATGCCGTACCTGACCCCGCTTGGCCTCAACTATGATAGCGGCGAGTTCGCCCGTAACATGGACCAAGCGCTCGCCGCCGCGGACATCGCCGGCTTGCCGGCGCGCCGTGCGGAGGCGCGGGCGCGAGGCCGTTACCGCGGGCTCGGCCACGCGGTTTATATCGAGCAGTCGGGCTTCCCGCCCGACGAGTTCGCCGAATTGCGGTTTGACCCGAGCGGCACCTTGACGATCCTGATGGGGACGCAGTCCTCAGGCCAGGGGCATCAGACCGCTTATACCCAGCTCGCCGTCGAGCGGCTCGGCGTCGCCCCCGACAAGGTGCGCGTGCTGCAGGGCGACACGGCTGCCGTCTCGTTCGGCCGCGGTACCGGCGGCTCGCGCTCCTTGCCGGTCGGCGGCGCCTCGCTCGCCCAGGCAGCCGACAAGCTGATCGCCAAGGGCCGGCGCATCGCCGCACACCTGTTTGAGGCGGCCGAAGCGGATGTCGAATTCGCCGACGGCATCTTCACCGTCGCGGGGACCGACCGTCGACTCGGCATCGAGGAGGTGGCGCGCGCCGCCTTCAATCCGGCGCAGCAGGCGCCGGGGGTCGAGGCCGGGTTTGCCGAGACCGGCCACTTCGCGCCGCCGCAGCCGACCTTCCCCAACGGGTGCCATGTGTGCGAGGTCGAGATCGAGCCCGAGACCGGGCATATCGAGATCCTGCGCTACTTGGTCGTCGACGATTTCGGTACCGTGATCAACCCGCTGCTGCTCAGAGGCCAGGTGCAAGGCGGGGTGGCACAAGGCGTCGGCCAGGCGATGCTAGAACGCTGCGTCTTCGACCCGGAGAGCGGGCAGCTGCTGACCGGCTCGCTTACGGATTACTGCCTACCGCGCGCCGACGATCTGCCGGCGATCGAGTTCGACTTCAATGTCGTGCCGTGCCGGACCAACCCGCTCGGGGTCAAAGGTGCCGGCGAAGCGGGGGCGATCGGCGCCCCGCCGGCGCTGGTCAATGCCGTCGTCGACGCGCTCGCCGAGCTCGGCATCGAGCATCTCGACATGCCGCTCGTACCGGAGCGGGTGTGGGCCGCCATCCGCGCTGCGGTGACCCAGGCAAATCTGCGCGAAACGACCAGGCGTATTCTGGCTTCATTGACAGAGCGCGGCAGGGAGTAAGGCGGCGTGAGCACTGACCGGCAGAAAATGCTCGACACCGTGTGCCGGATCGCGGTCGTCGCCGGCGAAGCGATCCTCAAGGTCTATGCTCAAGAATTCGACGTTCGCCACAAGACCGACAAGACCCCGGTGACCGAGGCCGACCTCGCCGCCGAGCGGATTATCGTCGAGCGGCTGCTGGCGGCCTTTCCCGACATCCCTTGCGTCGCCGAGGAATTATGCGAGGCCGAGGGGACGCCGCCCTCCTGTGACCGCTTCTGGGCGATCGACCCGCTCGACGGCACGCGCGAGTTTGTCGCCGGGAACGGCGAGTTTGCGGTGCTGATCGCGCTTGTCGAGGACGGCCGGCCAGTGCTCGGCGTCGTGCACGGGCCGGTGGTCGGTTTGACCTACGCCGCTTGTGGGCCCGGCACCGCGACCCGCCGGCGCAACGGCGGCCAGCCCGAGCCGATCCAAGCGCGCAGCCCGGCGGACGGGCTCGTCGTCGTGCACAGCCGCTCGCACGAAAACAGCCGGCGGCTCGCCGAGTTTCTCGTCGATTACCCGGTGCGCGAGCGCAAGAGCTACGGCAGCGCCCTCAAATTCGGCGTCATCGCCGCCGGCGAGGCCGACCTCTATCCGCGCTTTGGCACGACGATGGAATGGGACACAGCGGCCGGACAGGCTATCCTCGAAGCCGCCGGCGGCCGCGTCGAGACTTTGGCCGGCGTGCCGCTCGCCTACGGCAAGCCCGGTTTCAAGAACGACGGCTTCCTCGCCTGGGGCCGCTGCGGCTCGACCGTCCTTCCCTGATCGACGGGAAGATACTGGGAAAACCTCGTTCGGGAGCCCTTCACAGGCAGAATCCGCCTCCGCAGGTGGCTGGAATCGCGAGACATGTCGGGCGAATTCCCTAGGCGGGCGAACAGGGAATTGATTCGACCGAACAGGGAGATAATTCAACCGAGCAGAGAGTTAAATCGCCCGCGCGGGAATAGCCGGCAAGCGGACGGTTGGGACAAAACGAGTGATTAGACACTAAACCCATTGCCTAACTATCAGCGACGTGATACTTAGGCATATGCTTAACCAATCGTCCGATCTCGACCACCTGTTCCATGCCCTCGCCGACCCGGCGCGCCGGGCGATGGTAGAGCGGCTGAGCCGTGGACCAGCTCCGGTCAGTGAGCTGGCTCGGCCTCTCCCGATGTCGCTGCCTTCGGTGATGCAGCACCTCGGCGTGTTGGAGGACGCGGGCCTCGTGCGATCGGAGAAGGTTGGTCGGGTGCGCACCTGCGCCATCGAGCCGCAGGCGCTCAGCCAAGCCGAGCAATGGATCAACGCCCGGCGGGTCGAGTGGGAGAACCGCCTCGATCGGCTCGGCGAGTATCTGAAAACGCCGGACAGCAAAGGAGATGGTGATGAGTGAGTTGACTGAGGCAAAAAAGGCCGCGGCCATGCAGCAACCGCAGCCGCTCAAGCTCTCCCGCGTCTTCCATGCCAGGCGCGAGACAGTTTTTAAGGCCTGGAGCTCCGCCGACCACGTCAAGAACTGGTTCTGTCCGGAGACCTTTGCCGTTCCCGACGCCAAGGTCGAGATGCGTGTCGGCGGTGCGTTCGACGTCTGCATGCGCTCCCCCGTCGGAGAGGTGCACTGGATTCGCGGCACATTCGTCGAGGTCACGCCTGATACGAGGCTGGTGATCGACATGCACGTTACCCAGAGCGCCGGAAAGCCGCTGTTCGGCGCCATTACCGAAGTCGACTTCACTGACGCGCTCGGCGGGACCCGTATGGATGTGGTGCAGACCTACACGCTCATCGATCCATCGGCGGCGTGGATGGTGGCGGGCGCGCCCGACGGATGGCGAACAACGCTGGACAAGTTGGAGAAGGAAGTGGTGCGCATGCAGGGTGGGGCCGAGACCGGCGTTCGCTCGGTGGTGCATGCCACTTTCCATTTGCGGCGGACCTATGATGCGCCGGTCGCCCGGGTGTGGACGGCGCTGACCGATGAGGCGGCCAAGCAGAAATGGTTTGCCGGCCCACCCGGCCGCTGGGAGCCGATCGAGCGCCACATGGATGTGCGGGTGGGCGGCAGCGAGCGGCTAAAAGGCCGCTTGGAAGGCGGGGTGGTAACCACCTTCGACGCCACCTATCACGATGTGATCCCGAACGAGCGGCTGGTCTACAGCTACGAGATGCATGTCGACGACAAGAAGATTTCGGTGTCGCTGGCGACCCTGCAATTGAGAGCCGAGGCTGGGAAAACAAACCTGATGGTCACCGAGCAAGGCGCATTCCTCGATGGCTACGACGACGCGGGCTCGCGTGAGCAGGGCACCGGCCATCTCCTTGATGCCCTGGGTGCATCGTTGAACGCCTGAGCGCCCCAACCTTCCTGGGAAGGATTGCCATGGCAAGCCCGAGGTGGGCGCGGGTCCGCTGATCGAGAATCGTTTCATCCGCGCCAGCGTTACCCCTAGTGCTTGTTCATGGAGCAGCGCAAACGGCGACCAACTGGATGGGAACACCCGATGGCCGTCCGGGCTGGGCCGACTATTTTGTCGCACAAGGCTACACCGTCTACATGGTCGACCAGCCGGCCCGTGGCCGCTCGCCGTGGCTGCCCGATGTCGACGGCAAGCTCGCGACCTTTGCCGCGGAGGCGATCGAATCCCGGTTCACGGCCCCGGAAGCCTTCAATCTCTGGCCGCAGGCAAGGGTGCATTCGCAATGGCCGGGTACCGGACGCATCGGCGACCCCGCATTCGACGCCTTCTATGCGACGCAGGTGCCGTATCTGGCCAATGGCGCCGAAACCCAGCGGCTCAACCAGCAGGCCGTGGCGGCGTTGCTCGACCGTATCGGTCCGGCGATCATCCTGACCCATTCGCAATCCGGTCCGTTCGGCTGGCTGATCACCGACGCCCGGCCGCAATTGGTCAAAGCCGTCGTTGCGGTCGAGCCGGCAGGCCCGCCGTTTGAAAATGCGGTGTTCGATACAAAGAAGGCGCGCGCTTGGGGGGTCACCGACATTCCGATCACCTATGACCCCCCGGTGAATGATCCGGCGGAGCTAAAGGTCGAGCAGCAGACCCAATCCGACGGCCCGGACCTTGTCCTCTGTTGGCAGCAGCAGGCGCCGGCGCGGCGTCTACCAAACCTTGCCAATATCCCGGCGGTCGTGATCACCACCGAGGCCTCCTATCACGCGGCCTACGACCACTGCACCGCCAAGTATTTGACGCAGGCCAGCGTTAAGGTGACCGCACTCCGCCTCGGCGAGCACGGCATCCACGGCAACGGGCATATGGTCATGCTGGAAAGGAACAATTTGCAGGTCGCCAATATGATCGCCGGGTGGCTCGCCCACGCTGTCCCGCCGCATTAGCCACCTGCCGAAGACCGGCTTGCACTCTTGCGCCGTGGTGCCTCAGCAAAGAGCTCGAAGCATCCGTGCGCTTGCCATTGGATCTGCCGCGACTATCGGCGTGTGGACCCCGGCCCTGGACAGGGCGCTTCAACCGAAGGATGATCCGTTCGGGTCCGTGGAGCGCGGCTATGGATGTCGGGGGTTGGCTCAGAGGCCTCGGCCTCGGACAGTACGAGGCGCTCTTTCGCGCGAGTGAAATCGACGCCGATATCCTGCCCGAGCTGACCGAGCTCGATCTCGAGAAGCTCGGCGTGCCGCTCGGCCATCGCAAGCGACTGCTGAGAGCCATCTCCGGTTTGGCCGCCTCCGAGACATCGGCGGCGCCCTCCGCGTCCGGTCCGAAGCCGCACGACGCCGCGGAGCGGCGGCAGCTGACGGTGATGTTCTGCGATCTGGTCGGCTCGGCGCCGCTGTCCACGCGGTTCGACCCCGAGGAATTGCGCGATGAGATCCGCGCCTATCAGAGCGCCGTTTCCGGCGTTGTGGCGCGCTATGACGGCTTTGTCGCCAAATTCATGGGCGACGGGGTGCTGGCCTATTTCGGCTATCCGCGGGCGCATGAGGACGACGCCGAGCGGGCGGTGCGGGCCGGGCTGGAAATAGAGGCGGCGGTGACGAGCCTGAAGACCCGTGGAACCGAGCGGCTCGCCGTCCGCATCGGCATTGCCACCGGACTTGTCGTAGTTGGTGATCTGGTCGGCGAGGGCTCGGCGCAGGAGCAGGCGGTGGTCGGTGAGACCCCCAACCTCGCCGCACGCCTGCAGGCTCTGGCGCAACCCGGGCAGATCGTCCTCGCCGGCGCCACCCGCCGCCTGATCGGCGACCTGTTCCGGCTGCGCGACCTCGGCCGGCAGGCCGTCAAGGGCTTCGCCGCGCCGGTCGAGGCCTTCGTGGTCGAAGGCCTCGCCGTGACGGAAAGCCGCTTCGAGGCGGCGCGCCGAGGGCTCACCGACCTCGTCGGGCGGACGGCGGAGAGCGCCCTGTTGCGCGACCGCCTGCGCGAGGCCTGGGCCGGCGTCGGCCAGATCGTGTTGCTTTCGGGCGAGGCCGGCATCGGCAAGTCGCGGCTCGCCGCTGAGCTCGCCGCCGGGGTCGCGAACGAGCCGCACACGCGGCTGCGCTATCAATGCTCGCCCTATCACCGCGACAGCGTCCTACACCCCTTTGTTGTCCAATTGGGGCGCGCCGCCCGACTCGCCCCCGAGGACCCGGTCGAGACGCAGCTCGACAAGCTCGAAGCCATATTGGCGCCGACGCGCATCGCGGAAACGGCACCGCTCTTCGCTTCCCTGCTGTCGATCCCGACCGGCGGCCGCTATCCGCCGCTGGCATTGAGCGCGGCGCAGCAGCGCCGGCTGACCCTGGCGGCCTTGCTCGATCAGCTCGAAGCACTGGCGCGACAGAAGCCCGTATTGATGCTGTTCGAAGACGCCCACTGGGCCGATGCGACCTCGCTCGAAGTGCTCGATCTGACGGTCGAGCGCGTCCGCGCCTTGCCGGTATTGGTGATGATCACCTTCCGGCCGGAATACGAGGCGCCCTGGACCGGTCTCTCGCACGTCACCAGCATCGCGCTCGACCGCCTGGCGCCCGCCGAAATCGAGACCCTGGCTGAGCGCGTCGCCGGCCGGCCGCTGCCCCCCGAGGTGACGGCGCAGATCGTCGCTAAGACCGACGGGGTGCCGCTCTTTGTCGAGGAATTGACCAAGGCGGTGCTCGAGGGGGCCTGCTCGTCGCGGGGCCGCAGGGCTGGCATCTCGACGGGCCATTGCCGCCCTTCGCCATTCCGGCGACGTTGCAGGATTCATTGGCGGCGCGTCTCGATCGGCTGGCGCCGGTCAAGGAGGTGGCACAGATCGGCGCCGCGATCGGCCGCGAGTTCTCCTACCCCGTATTGCGCGCGGTCGCTGGTCGCGACGAGCCGGCATTGCGCGCGGCATTGGCGCAGCTCGAAGAGGCGGAGTTGTTGTTCCGCTCGGGCATGCCGCCCGATGCGCGCTACACCTTCAAGCATGCGCTGGTCCAGGACACCGCCTACGAAACCCTGCTCAAGAGCCGGCGGCAGATTCTGCATCGGCAGATCGCCGACGCCTTGCGCGGCGAGTTCCCGGCGGTCGCGGCGGCCGAGCCGGAACTCGTCGCCCATCATCTGACCCAGGCCGGCCTTGACGAGCCGGCGATCGAATGGTGGGGCAAGGCCGGTGACCAGGGGTTGCGCCGCTCCGCCTTCAAGGAAGCCGCTTCGCATCTCGGCAAGGCGATCGAATTGGCCGACAAGCTCGCCGCGACAGTGCCGAGCGTCGCGCCGGGCATCAACCGGCTGCACTTACAGACGAGCCTCGGCAATGCACTGATCTGGGCCAAGGGACAACAGGCGCCGGAAACCAACGCGGCCTTTGCACGTGCCCGCGAATTGGCGAACCAGGTGGAAGACGTTTCGGAGCGGTTCTCCGCTTATTACGGTCTTTGGTCGGGGTATCGCACCCGAGGCGAACCCGAGCCGATGCGCGAAATGGCCGAGCTTTTCCTGCGCGAAGCCACGGCCCGGCCGGATTGCGCCGAGGCTGTGGTCGCGCACCGCATTGCCGGCCTCACCTGCTTTGATTTCGACGACTTTGCCGGCGCTCATGGCCATTTTCAGAAAACCGTCGAGCTCTACGACCCGGCATGCCATGGCGATTTCGCCAACCGGTTTGGCCAGGATCCGCGCGCCGTAGCGGAGATTTACGACGCCCTCATATTGTGGGTGCTCGGGAGAGTCGACGAGGCTTTACCGCTTGCCGACCGCGCCCTCGCCGACGCCGAGTCGGCAGCGCATCCTCCGACGATGGGGGTTGTGCTGGCAATTGCGGCGCTACTGGGACTTGTTCGCTGCAACCCGGAAGCAATCGCGACTCACGGCCAGGCGGCGGCCGACATCGTGTCTCGATACGATCTCCCAGTCTTTATGGCCGCCAGGGCGGCATTTTTTCAGGGCTGGGCAAAGAGGTCCGACGGTGCCGAAGAGTCAAGACTTGCCGAGATGCGACGCGGCCTCGCCAACTTTCGGGAGCAAGGTTTTGTTTGGCTCTTGCCCACTCTCGAAGCGGCCCTAGCCGAAGCCGAAGCGAGCGCCGGCGAGATTGATGCCGGGCTCCGGCGCCTGGACGATGCGCTCGCCGAGCTGGAGGCCACCGAGAACCGTTGGTACGAAGCGGAGATGCACCGCATCCGCGGCGAGATCCTGCTGAAACGCGACCCGGCCGATACCGCGGCGGCCGAGCAGTCTTTGCAGACCGCGATCGCCATCGCGCAGTCGCAAAAAGCGCGCAGCTTCGAACTGCGCGCCGCGCTGTCTCTGGCGGAGCTTTATCGCGCGGCCAATCGCGACGCCGATGCATACGCCGTGCTGGCGCCGGCGGTCGAGGGCTTCCCGCCGACCCGACAATTCCCCGAACTCGCCGAGGCGCAAGCCCTCCTCGCGGCGCTCTCGGAAAGCGATGCGGTGAGGAGTGCCGCCGCGTTGAGCCAGCGCCGGCTGCATTTACAGACCAGCCTTGGCAATGCGCTGATCTGGACCAAGGGATATATACGGCGCCGGAAACCAATGCCGCCTTTGCGCGCGCCCGCGAATTGGCGAGCCGGCAGGAAGACGCCTCGGAACGGTTCTCCGCCTATTACGGTCTGTGGCTTGGGCATGTGAACCGCTGCGAACCCGTACCGATGCGCGAAATGGCAGAGCTGTTCCTGCGCGAAGCGACCGCCCGCCCGGATTGCCCCGAGGCCTTGATCGCGCACCTCACTTCCGGCACCACCCGCTGGTATCCCGGCGACTTTGCCGGCGCCCATGCTCATTATCAGAAGGCGATCGAGCTCTACGACCAGGCGCGCCATGGTGATTTCGCCAAGCGCTTCGGCCATGATACGCGTCCCGTAGCGGAGATTCTCGACGCCCTCACATTGTGGGTGCTGGGCCGAATCGATGAGGCTTTGCGGCTTGCCGACCGTGCCCTCGCCGACGCAGAATCTGCGGCGCATGCTCCGACAATGGGTTTGGTGTTCGCATACGCCGGGTTGCTTGGGCTTCTTCGGTACAACCCCGAAGCAGTCGCGACCTACAGCCAAGCGTTGGCCGATATTGCGTCTCGATACGATCTCCCAGCCTATTGGACCGGCTTCGCGGTATTTTTTCAGGGCTGGGCAAGCCGGTCCGATGCTGCCGAAGAGTCGAGACTCGCCGAGATGCGACGCGGCCTCGCCATCAATCGGGAGCAAGGTAGGCATTGGCTCTTGCCCATTTTCGAAGCGGCCCTGGCTGAAGCCGAAGCGAGTGCCGGCGAGACTGATGCCGGGCTCCGGCGCCTGGACGATGCGCTCGCCGAGGTGGGGCGGACCGAACAGCGCTGCTGCGAAGCGGAAATACACCGGATCCGTGCCGAGATCCTGCTGAAGCGCGACCCGGCCGATACCGCGGCGGCAGAGCAGTCTTTGCAGGCCGCGATCGCCATTGCGCAGTCGCAAACAGCGCGCAGCTTCGAGCTGCGCGCCGCGCTGTCTCTGGCGAAGCTTTATCGCAGCACCAACCGCGACGCCGATGCCCACGCCGTGCTGACGCCGGCGCTCGAGGGCTTCCCCCCGACCAAACAATTCCCCGAACTCACCGAGGCGCAAACCCTCCTCGCGGCGCTCTCGGAGAGCGATGCGGTGAAGAGCGCCGCCGCGTTGCGCCAGCGGCGCGTTCAGCTCCAGATCAGCCTCGGCAATGCGCTGATCTGGGCCAAGGGACATCAGGCGCCGGAAACGAGCGCCGCCTTTGCGCGCGCCCGCGAATTGGCGAACCAGGTGGAAGACGCCGCGGAGCGTTTCTCCGCCTATTACGGTCTTTGGCTCGGGCACTTTAATCGCTGCGAACCCGCGCCGATGCGCGAAATGGCCGAGCTTTTCCTGCGCGAAGCCACGGCGCGGCCCGATTGTGCGGAGACCTTGGTCGCGCACCGCATTTCCGGCATCACCTGCTTTCATTTCGGCGATTTTGCCGGTGCTCACGACCATTCTCAGAAGAGTCTCGAACTCTACGACCAAGCGCGCCACGGCGATTTCATCAACCGGTTCGGTCAGGATCCCCGCGGCGCAGCGGAGATTTTCGACGCCCTCGCGTCGTGGATTCTTGGTCGAGTCGACGATTCTCTGCGCCTCGCCGACCGCGCCCTCGCCAACGCCCAGTCGGCGGCGCATGCTCCGGCGATGGTGCTCTCATTCGGGGCGCTGCTGGGGCTTTTGCGGTACAGCCCCGAAACAGTCGCGACCTACAGCCAAGCGTTGGCCGATATCGTCTCTCGCTACGATCTCCCAGCCTTTTTGGTCGGCATGGCGGCATTTTTTCAAGGCTGGACGAGATCGTTGCGCGGCGAGGACGAGGCGGGGCTGACCGAGATGCGGAGGGGCATCGGCATTTCTCGGGAGCAAGGTCTTGTTTGGAACGCGGCCGCTTTCGAACCGCCTTTGGCCGAAGCGGAAGCGCGTGCCGGTGAGATCGATGCCGGGCTTCGGCGCCTGGATAGCGCCCTCGCCGAGCTGGAGCGCACCGAGGGGCGCTGGTACGAAGCGGAAATACATCGCATCCGCGCCGGGATCCTGCTGCAGCACGACCCAGCCAATACCGCGGCGGCCGAGCAGTCTTTGCAGACCGCGATCGCTATCGCGCAGTCGCAAAAGGCGCGCAGCTTCGGATTGCGCGCGGCGCTGGCTCTGGCAAAGCTGTATCGCGCGGCCAATCGCGACGCCGATACGCGCACCGTGTTGGCGCCGGCGATCGAGGGCTTTCCGCCGACCCAACAATTCCCCGAACTCACTGAGGCCCAAACCCTCCTCTCGGCGCTCTCGGAAAGTGATGCGGTGCGCGCCCGCGAATTGGCGAGCCGGGAGGAAGATGCCGCGGAACGGTTCTCCGCCTATTACAGTCTTTGGGGCGGGCGTTTGACCCGTGGCGAACCGGCACCAATGCGCGAAATCGCGGAGCTTTTCCTGCGCGAAGCTACGGCCCGGCCGGATTGTCCCGAGACCTTGATCGCGTACCGCGTTTGCGGCTGCAATTGCCTTCAATTCGGCGACTTTGCCGGCGCCCATCAGCATTTTCAGAAGACCATCGAGCTCTACGATCGGGCGCGCCATGCCGGTTTCGCCGACCGGTTCGGCCAGGATCCCCGCGCCTCAGCGGAGATTTTGGACGCCCTCGCATTGTGGGTGCTCGGAAGAGTCGACGAGTCTTTGCGCGTTGCCGACCGCGCCCTCGCCGACGCCGAGTCGGCAGGCCATGCTTCGACGATGGGTCATGCGCTCGCATATGCGGCGTTCCTTGGACTTTTTCGGCGCAACCCCGAAGCAGTTGCGACCTACAGCCCGGCAATGGCCGATGTCGCGTCTCGATACGATTTCCCAGCCTATTGGGCCGGCATCGCGGTATTTCTGCAAGGCTGGGCAAAGTCGAGACCCGCCGAGATGCGGCGCGGCCTCGCCATCTATCGGGAGCAAGGCAGGATTTGGCTCTTGCCCGAAGCGGTTCTGGCCGAAGCCGAAGCCAGTGCCGGCGAGACTGATGCCGGGCTCCGGCGCCTGGACGACGCGGTCGCCGCGATGGAGCGCACCGAGGAGCGCTTGTATGAAGCGGAGATGCACCGCATCCGCGCCGGGATCCTGCTGAAGCGCGACCCGGCCGATACCGCGGCGGGCGAGCAGTCTTTGCAGGCGGCGATCGCTATCGCGCGGTCGCAAAAAGCGCGCAGCTTCGAATTGCGCGCCGCGCTGTCTCTTGCGAAGCTTTACAATGCGGCCAATCGCGACGCCGATGCGCAGGCCGTGCTGGCGCCGGCGGTCGAGGGCTTCCCGCCGACAGACCAATTCCCCGAACTCACTGAGGCGCAAACCCTCCTCGCGGCGCTAAGCCTTTAGATCGATCGCCTCCGATGAGCCCATCACGCCCGCGGCGGCTTTCGCCCATCGATGTGGATTGTCAATTTTCTTCCGGGACGGTGCGCCCTCCTGGCACAAGCAGCGTGTGGGCGCCTTGTCGACCAGCGCTCGCTTGGCCGCCCTGAGGAACGACCGCGCTACTCTCGCTTCTCGCGCGAAGGCGAGACAGACAGCGAGGGCCGGCGCGAGAGAAGTCGGGGGAGCGCGCTGAGGCACTGAGAAGAACGAGATGCTCTCCGCGCACCGCTCTCTCGGCAGGAACTGAACAGATG
>Ga0306924_10006239_pt1 | contig 11863 bp, 14 predicted proteins | sample sta12Can44000111_FD_203756 | JGI IMG/M metagenome (GOLD analysis project Ga0306924, IMG submission 203756) | Lab enrichment of tropical soil microbial communities from Luquillo Experimental Forest, Puerto Rico - statanox.12C.anox.44.000.111 (v2)... | ecosystem: Environmental > Terrestrial >... | reverse complement strand
GGCAAACATTTGCCGCAAACACAAATCGAGCAGCTCGAACGAATCGAGGATGCCGTCAGCCACATCGGTCTTCCGCTAAACTTTACGGACCAGCTATATAATCTACGCAGTCACATCGACATAGTCCGGCGAAAAATCACATCGCGCGCAAATGCACCGGGACAAATCGCGGCGGAATAATCGAATGTCCGCTTCAGGTCATTAAGCGACATTGCAAGGTGATCGGCGTACGTCCGGTCTACCCCCAAGAGCGGACATCACAGCCAAAGTTCTTCGAGCAGACTGCTGATAAGGGTGCAAATCAACCTAAGCGAACGCCGAGGCCGGCCCCATCATAAAATGATTAATAATCCGTTCCGGTTAAGTCGATTTTTACTTTGCGCAACTAGACTCTCCTCAGTCCACCGATTGACACGGGGAATGAAAAAAGCGATTTACTTAATCATTCACGGCTAACACGGATTCGTGTTGGGCGCTCGAATGATGAACCTTGAGCCATCATTCGGAGCCCTACGTGCCCAAAAATCCTTTCGAAAATGTTCTGCCTCGACTGCTGACCATCAAGCAGACAACGTCCTATTGGGGCGTCAGTTCTAACAGCTTCCGCAAGCTTTGGAATGGCATCGCGCCAGGGCCGGTCCACACTCCCGGCTTTAACCGGCTGCTGTTCGACCGTGAGCAGCAGGACCGCGCGATCGACGCTCTGCGGCAGCAATCGAGGGTCTGATGTCCCGCGGCGCGCAGACTTTCATACAAACGGATACGCGACCATCGATGTCTCCTCGCGAATCTTCGCTGCCTCGTTTCGCGCTGCGGCGCGATGAGGCCGCAGCATCGGTTGCGATTTCGCCAACCAAGTTTGACGAGTGGTGCGCAGATGGTCGAATGCCGAAGGGGCACAAAATCGACGGCGTGGTCCTCTGGGACACGCAAGAGGTTCGCGAGGCGTGGGAACGGCTTCGCGATGGACAGCATTCGATCAATCCATTTGATGGTGTCGTTGCATGATCAAGACCCGGCTCAAGTACTGTGTTTATGATCCGGACCCTAACGGAAACGATCGTTATTACGTTCGCAAGCCAGGGCACAAGAAGATACGGATTAAGGAGACATTTCACGACGCTGAAGGGCAGATAACAGCCGCCTTCATGAAGGCATACTTCGAAGCCTTGACGGCGCTAGACGGCGAACGCAACGCGCCACCGAAGACGCCACGAGAGAAGACCTTCTATTGGCTTGTCGATCAGTATTATCGATCGCCGAAGTTCAAGAGCTTCGACCCGCTCACGCAAGCCGATAAGCGCAGCGTCCTGGATCGGTTCTGCCAAACGGCCGGCGACCTGCCGTATGGGGCGTTCAGGAAGGAAGACGTCGAGCGCAGCCAGGACAAGCGCAGGGCGACCCCTGCTGCCGCAGACAAACTTGTGAAGTATCTGCGTTCGCTATTTGGGTGGGCGATCAAGAACAAGCACGCGACTGTCAATCCAGCGGTTGGAGTAGAGAAGATCCACGACACCGAGGGATGGCATACCTGGACGAGTGAAGAAATCGAGGTCTATCGCAAACACCACCTGATCGGCACAAAGGCCCGACTGGCACTGGAGATCTTCTTAAGCGTCGGCGGCCGAATTTCCGATGTGGCACGTATCGGGCGACAGCATGAGGTCGACGGCCGGCTGGAATTCGTTGCATGGAAGGGGCGCAACAAGAAAAAGACACGCCGCACAATCAATGTCCCAACGTTGCCCGAGCTTGCTCTTGCACTATCAAACACTCCGACCGGCGACCTAACGTACCTCGTCAACGACAATGGTCAGCCATTCACGATAAATGGGCTCGGCAACAAGTTTCGCGACTGGTGCGACGCAGCCGGTCTGTCTCATTGCTCGGCTCACGGACTTCGCAAGGCAGCTGCGGTTGCGCTCGCCGAGAGCGGCGCGACGGCCCCAGAGCTGTGCGCGATCTTCGGATGGAGCAAGTTGGAGACCGCGGAGATCTACATACGAGAAGCGAACAAGTCGAGGATGACGGGCAATGCCTTTCAACGTCTGGAGGAGTATCGAAACCGGAAAAATGTCTCAGTTCCAGGGCCGAAAACAGGTAATGAGACGAAAAGGAAAAATAAGCATGATTAATCAAAGCCCGAATGGCGAGGTGGTGGGCCCGGCAGGACTCGAACCTGCAACCAGACCGTTATGAGCGGCCGGCTCTAACCATTGAGCTACAGGCCCCGCCGCAAACAGCGCTTGGCGGTGCCGCCTTCGTTTACAGGGTGGCCGGTGTTACCGCAATGCCGCGTCAGGTCAATCCACCGACACGCCGGCGAACTCCACCACCTTGCGCCACTTCTCGGTCTCTTCGGTCATGTATTTGCCGAACTCGGCCGGCGTCATCTGGTTCGGTATGCCGCCCATCTCGGAAAGCCGCGCCAGCAGCTTGGGATCCTTCAACGCTTCGTTGACGGCCTTGTTGAGGAGATCGACGATTTCCGGCGGCGTCCCCTTCGGCGCGGCCATGCCGTAAAACACGCTCGCCTCAAATCCCGGCACGGTTTCGGCGATGGTGGGCACATCGCCAACGCCGGGCCAGCGCTGCGCCGAAGTGACGCCGAGCGCGCGAACGGTGCCGCCGCGCGACTGTTCCAGTGCTCCCGGCAGATTGTCGAAGATCAGCTGCACCTTGTTGGAAATGATATCGGGATAGGCCAGCGCCGAGCCGCGATAGGGAACGTGCAGCATGTCGCACTTGGTCATGGCCTTGAACAGCTCCGCCGTCATGTGCACCGACGTGCCGTTGCCGGCAGATGCGTAGGAGAGCTTGCCCGGGTTGGCCTTGCAGTAGTCAATGAACTCCTGAACGGTCTTCGCCGGCACGGCGTTCGAGACCACCATCATGTTGGGCGCCTGCATGAACATCGCGATCGGCACGGTGTCGCGCTGGAAGTCGAACGGCAGGTGCCTGTAGAGCGAGGTAGAGATCGCGTTGTTGGCTCCGACGAACAGCAATGTGTAGCCGTCCGGCGGCGAGGAGACCGCGGCCGCAACCGCGATGTTGCCGCCGGACCCGGTGCGATTCTCGATGATGAATTGCTGGCCCAGGCGATCGGACAGCCACTTGCCCATGATGCGCGCGGTGGTATCGACCGGGCCGCCAGGGGCGAAGCCGTTCAGGAAACGCACGGGGTGGTTCGGATAGTCGCCCGCGGACGACGGCGCGCTCACCCCGCCAAGGCAAACGAGCAAGAGCAGGCCGAACAGGGTTGCGCGCAGCAATCTCGCCATGATTCCCCCCGAAGCGTTTTCCGTCCTTGCCATGCTTCCACAAAAGCGGGGGCTTGCCTACATGCCCGGTTGCGTCATGATCGCGCGCGGAATGGATGCTTTGGGACTTCAGATGCGACTGGCTTTTATGGTTTGCGCCGGCATGCTGCTGCTGGCAGGCGGCGCCGCGGCGCAACAGGGAGACAAGGCCATTCAGAAGACGACGATCAGCCTCGGCACGGCCACACCCGGCGGTGGATTTCCGCTCTTTGGCAACGCATTTGCCGAGGTTATGAACGCGGCCGATCCGACGCTTGCGATCGAACCGCGCAACACCAAGGGCAGCAACGAGAACATCCCGCTGCTCGAGAAGGGCGAGCTCGATATCGCGCTTGTCGCGGGCGAGCCCGCCTATGAGGCCTTCATGGGTCTCGGCGGTCGTCCGAAAACAAGTTTGAAGATTCTCACCGCGATGTATTCCTCGCCCGGCCTATTCGTGGTGCGCGCCGACAGCCCCTATCACACGATCCGCGATCTCGTCGGCCGGCCGGTCGCGTTCGGTGCCAAGGGCTCGGGTCTTCCCATTCTCTCGCGCTATGTTCTTGACGGTCTCGGCCTGAAGCAGGACGAGGACTTCAAATCGATCTATCTCGATCGCGCCGGCGATGGGCCGGCGATGGTTGAGGACGGCCGCGCGGCGGCGCTGTGGGGAGCCGGCATCGGCTGGCCGGGCTTCTCCGCGGTTGCCTCTTCTGCCTCGGGCGGACGCTTCATCGCACCCGATGCGGACGAGATCGCGCGCATCCGTGCCAGGCACGCGTTTCTGAAACCGTTGACGGTGCCGCCCGGCAGCTATCCCGGCCAGACCGCACCGATCAATTCGGTGGGGTCATGGAGCTTTGTCCTGGCGCGCCAGGACCTGCCGGACGATCTGGCTTATCGGCTGGCGCGCACGTTGCACGGCATCGAGGCGGCATTCTGCGCGAAGCTCGTGCAGGCTTGCGAAACCACTGCCGCCAACACGATTGCGGCCGCGCCCAGCGTCGAGCTGATCCACCCCGGCGTGATAAAGTTTTTCCGCGAGATCGGGGTGGCAAAGTGAGGAGACGATGATGGCAAGGCCGCTTTCGGTTGCGATTGTCGGCGCCGGCATGGGCGGTCTTGCGACCGCGGCGGCGCTGCGGCGGGTCGGGATCGACGTCACGGTGTACGAGCAGGCGCAGCAATTTGCGAGAATCGGCGCCGGAATCCAGATCGGCTGCAACGCCATGCGGGTCCTGCGCGAACTGGGCCTCGAATCGCGCCTGCGCCAGCAGTCGTTCTATCCCCGCTCCTGGAACAACAGGGACTGGCGGACGGGTGAAGTCAAATTCGACATGATCTTCGGCGAAACCGCCGAGCGCAGGTTTGGCGCGCCCTATTTGCTGGCACATCGTGGCGATCTGCACGCCGCGCTCGCGAGCATTGTCCCCGATGATTGCATCAGGCTCGACCACCGACTGGTCGGCCTCGACGAAAGCGCCGGTGGCGTACGATTGACCTTTACCGACGGTGCGACCGCAGTTGCCGACGCCGTGGTCGGCGCGGATGGCGTGCATTCGATCGTGCGAGACATCCTGTTTGGCGTCTCAAAGGCGAATTTTACCGGACGCATCGCCTACCGCACCACCTATCCGGCCGCACTGCTCGGCGGACGGGGAATCGGCGATTGCACCAAATGGTGGGGCGAGGACCGTCATATCGTCATCTATTACGTCAAGCCCGACCGTAGCGAAGTCTATTTCGTAACGAGCCAGCCCGAACCGGACTTCAGGGTTGAGTCCTGGTCGGCCAAGGGCGATGTCGGGGAACTGCGTTCGGGATTCACTGGCTTTGATTCGGAGGTCGAACACGTCCTCGCGGCGTGTCCCGACGTGCACAAATGGGCCATCTTCGATCGCGAGGCGCTGGATCAGTGGGTGGACGGCAACGTGACATTGCTCGGCGATGCCTGTCATCCGATGACGCCCTACATGGCCCAGGGCGCGGCGATGGCAATCGAGGATGCCGCCGTGCTGTCGCGTTGTCTCGAAGGCGTCGATGCAAGTGGCGTTGCTGACGCGTTGCGCCGGTTCGAGGCGACTCGCAAGGAGCGGACGACGCGCGTGCAAGAGACCTCGCGCGCAAACCGGTGGCTCAAGGAGAAAACCGATACCGATTGGGTCTATGCCTATGATGCCTGGACCGTTCCGCTAGCAGCGTGAACCTCATAGCGTTATCAGCCGCCATCGAGCGCGGCGAGCCTCTCCGCTTCAGCGATATCCTCGATCGTGTTGGCATTGAAGAAGGGATCAAGCGGCGTTGCCGGCCACGTTACCGTTGCAAGCGGGTAGCGCGCGGTCCAGCGATCGATCTTGCGGATGTCCTCGACGACAAGCGCGTGGCGAAGTTCCTCACGCAGGCGGACGCTCCATAGCCCGATCACAGGATGGGTCTGTCCGTCGGAGGTTGCGACCGCGAGTTCGGCGTCCTGCTCCTTGCGCGCGGCGTGGAGCCGCGCCACCAGGTCGCGCGGCAGGAACGGACAGTCCGCTGCCGCGCTCAGCACCCACTGAACCTGAGGCCGGTGGCGGGCGACCCAGTCAAGTGCGGCAAGGATGCCGGCGAGCGGGCCGGGAAAACCGCCGACCTCGTCGGGCACGACCGGCAGTCCGAACCGCGCAAAGCGGGCCGGATCGCCGTTGGCGTTGAGGATCAGTCCGGCACATTGCGGTTTTAAGCGCTGGATCACGCGCTCCAGGATGCTGCGGCCGGCAATCATGCGCATCGGCTTGTCGCCGCCGCCCATCCGGCGCGCGAGCCCGCCGGCGAGCAGCACGCCCGGAATATCCGGCGCGTCCCCTGGCGTCGCCGGCGCGTCGCTTGACGTCGCCGGCGCGTCGCTTGACGTCGCCCGCGCCTCATTCGTCACGCGCTTCACCCTTGCGCTTGTGGCGTGCGGATTCTTCCTCGACGTAGTCGAGATTCTGGTCGTAGACGATGCGCGCCTCGCCGGACAGTGCGATGAAGCGCTTGCCGCGCGTACGCCCGACCAGCGTCAGCCCGACCTGCCGCGCCAGATCGACACCCCAGGCGGTGAAACCGGAGCGCGAGACCAGGATCGGAATGCCCATCCGCACCGTCTTGATCACCATCTCCGAGGTCAGCCGTCCCGTGGTGTAGAGAATCTTGTCGGCGGGATCGACGCCATGGCGATAGATCCAGCCCGCGATCTTGTCGACCGCGTTGTGGCGGCCGACGTCCTCGGTGTAGCAGATCGGCTTGCCTTCCTTGCAAAGCACGCAGCCGTGGATCGCGCCCGCCTCGAGATAGAGCGAGGGCATGGTGTTGATCGCTTGCGTCATCTGGTAGAGCCAGGAGGTGCGCAGCTCCGCCTTGGGCAGCGCGACGCTTTCGACCGCCTCAAGCAGGTCGCCGAAGGCGGTGCCCTGCGCGCAGCCGGAAGTCTGCGTGCGCTTCCTCAGCTTTTGCTCGAAATCGGTGTGATGCTCGGTCCGCACGACGACCACCTGCAGGTCGTCGTGATACTCGACCTCGGTGACGACGTCGTCATACCTGAGCATGTTCTGATTGAGCAGATAGCCAAGCGCAAGATATTCCGGGTAGTCGCCGATCGTCATCATGGTGACGATCTCCTGCGCGTTCAGATAAAGCGTGAGCGGCCGTTCCACCGGAACCTTGATCTCGGCCCGGGCGCCGGTCTGATCGATCCCCGTGACCCGTTCGGTCAGGCGCGGATCATCCGGGTCAGGGACGATCAGGGGGACGGGGGGCTTTTCGATCTTCATCATATTAACGAACAGGTTAGCATGACTTTCCCTGACAGCCGATATAAAGCACGTTCAGGGAAAACCTAGCCCCTGTGGCGGAGAGCAGGATGAAAGTGATAGGCCTCGCGGGATGGAGCGGCGCCGGCAAGACCACCTTGCTGGCGCGGGTCATCCCGCATTTGCGAGAGCAGGGCTTGCGCGTCTCCGTCATCAAGCACGCGCACCACAAGTTCGACGTCGACACGCCGGGCAAGGATTCCTGGCGTCACCGGGAGGCGGGCGCCGAGGAGGTCTTGGTGTCCTCCGGGATGCGTTGGGCCTTGATGCACGAGTTGCGCGGCGCGCACGAACCGCGTCTGCCGGAGTTGCTGGCCAAACTGTCGCGCGTCGATCTCGTCATCGTCGAAGGCTACAAGTCCGAACCGCACCGCAAGATCGAGGTCTATCGCGCTGACAATGGGAAGCCGTTGCTGTTTCCAGGCGATGCCGCGATAGCCGGCGTGGTGAGCGATGTCGCGATCGAGACGGCGCTTCCTACCGCCCATCTCGACGATGTCCCCTCTGTTGCCGCGATGATGCGGCGGCTTGCAATATCGGTTGAGGATCTCCTGGCGCTGGCAACAGCGGAAGGTTAGTGGAAGCGTCATGGCGCAATTGTCCGACGATTGTTTTGCTTTCGGCGGGCCGATGATGTCGGTGGATGAGGCGGTCGGCATCATCGCGGCGCGGGTCGAGGCCGTGCGGGATTTCGAGACGGTCGCGCTCGGCGAGGCCGATGGCCGCATTCTGGCGCGCGATATCGCAGCACCCCTGCCACTGCCGCCCTTCACCAATTCAGCTGTCGACGGCTATGCCGTGCGGGCGGGTGATCTGCCCCACGACAAGACCAGCGCGCTTCCGGTCGCCGGACGCGTGCAGGCCGGCAGCCGCGCTGTAGCAGCAAAACCCGGTCATGCGGCACGCATCTTCACCGGTGCGCCGATGCCCGAAGGAACCGACACCGTGTTCATGCAGGAAGACGTGCGGATCGATGAGGCGGGCCGTGTCGTTCTTCCGCATGGTCTGAAGGCGGGGGCAAATGTGCGCCCCGCGGGTGAAGATATTCGCCAGGGCCAGGTTGCGCTGAAGGCAGGCCAGCGCTTGCGGCCGCAGGACGTGGCACTGGCCGCGGCCTTCGGATTGACGCGCGTGGATGTGGTCAGGCGTATCCGCGTCGCGGTGTTTTCGACCGGCGATGAACTGGCTTCGCCCGGCGCGGCGCGCGAGCCGGCACAGTTGTTCGATTCCAACCGCTTCATGCTGACGGCCATGTTGAAGCGGCTTAATTGCGAAGTCAGCGATCTCGGCATCTTGCGCGATGAGCGTACCTCGCTCGCCAACGCGCTGAAGCAAGTCGCGGCGGGCAACGATTTGATCCTCACTACCGGCGGCGTTTCGACCGGAGAGGAGGACCATGTCAAGGCCGGCGTCGAAAGCGCCGGCACGCTGGTGTTATGGCGCATGGCGATCAAGCCCGGCCGCCCGGTCGCGATGGGGATCATCGGTGGCACGCCGTTCATCGGCTTGCCCGGAAACCCCGTGGCGAGCTTTGTCACCTTCGTTCATGTGGTGCGGCCGACGGTGCTCGCGCTGTCGGGTGCGTCGGCCGCTCCTCCCGTCGCGCTGCCGGTTCGCGCCGCCTTCGCCTACAGGAAAAAAGCCGGCCGCCGCGAATACGTTCGTGTCACCCTGCGCAGAGCCGACGATGGCGTTCTGGAGGCGGTGAAGTTTCCGCGCGAGGGCGCGGGCCTGTTGTCCTCGCTGGTCGATACCGACGGGCTGGTCGAACTCGCTGAAATCGTGACCAGGGTCGAACCGGGCGACAGCGTGGGATTCTTCGCTTATGCCAGCCTGATATGAGCATGGCGTTGACCTTGTCGCACCGCTTCGTCATGTTGCGGGCATGACGATCACAAGATTGGATCTCACCGGGCTCAAATGTCCGCTTCCGGCGCTGAAGACGCGAAAAGCGCTCAAACCGTTGCAGCCGGGCGACCGGCTTGAGGTTCACTGCTCCGACCCGCTGTCGGTCATCGATATTCCGAACCTGATCCGGGAGACTGGCGACAAGGTCGAGATCACCGAGCGCGCCGAGCAGAGGATTGTGTTCCTGATCGAGAAAGCCGGCCCTGTGCCGCCCGGTGTCAGCGGCCGGCCGACGTGATCGGCGGATTGATCAGCGTCGTGTTGGGAAGCGTGCTCGGAGGCGTGGCGCGCTATTTTATTTCCGGTTTCGTGGCGAGACGAGTCGGCGAGACATTTCCCTGGGGCACGTTGTTCATCAACGTCAGCGGCGCTTTCCTGATCGGAATTTTTGCCGCGCTCGCCGAAAACAGCGCATCCGTTTTTGCGTCGCCCGATCTATGGCTGTTCGTGGTCACGGGCTTCCTTGGCTGCTACACCACCGTCTCATCGTTCAGCCTGCAGACGTTGGCGTTGCAACGGGACGGCGAGCGCGGCCGCGCCGCAGGCTATGTCGTGGCTTCGGTCGGGCTCTGTCTCGGCGCGGTTGCTCTGGGCTTTACGCTGGGCGGGCTGTTGCAATGAACCGGGATCAGGCGCGATGACCGGCCCCAGCAAGTCGAGCAACTGGAATACCGCTATCCTCTATGTCTATGTTTCGCTGGGCAGCGTGTTGGGCGGTGTGGCGCGCTATCTGGTTTCGCTGCTGCTCCCTGCACTTTCCGGATTTCCTCTGCCAATCCTGTTTGTAAACGTCACGGGCTCGTTCATTATCGGGTTTTACGGCACTCTGAGCGGCCCGGACGGAAGGGTGTTTGCGTCCACACGGCAGCGGCAGTTCGTGATGACCGGGTTTTGCGGTGGTTACACGACCTTCTCGGCCTTCAGCCTGGATACCTTCCGCTTGTTGCACGGCGGCATGAAATATATCGCGTTGTTAAACATAGCGGTGTCGGTGGTGACCTGGCTCGTGGCCGTGTGGCTTGGGCATCTCTTGGCAAATCGTCTCAACCGTTTGAAGGGGAGCTGACGATGCAACTTCCAAAACAGGCGGTCCTGCTCCGCATTTTCTTCGGCGAGGACGACAAGTTCGGTCGATCGCCGCTCTACGAGGCCATCGTGATGAAGGCACGCGAGATGCATCTCGCCGGCGCAACGGTTCTGCGCGGGCCGATGGGCTTCGGTGCATCTTCCAGGCTGCACACCACGAAAATCCTGCGCCTCTCGGAGGACCTGCCGCTGGTGATCGAGATCGTCGACAGCGAGGAAAAGATCAACGAATTCCTGCCCGTGCTAGACAACATGATGTCGAGCGGTCTGGTAACGATCGAGAAGGTCCAGGTCCTGCACTACGGTTCGAAAGGTCGGGGCTGACCGTGTCCCGGCAAGGACTGTGGTAGCGGTCCAAAGTCCGCTCAAAAAATAGCGGGCGGACATAAAGCCGCCATTACCCATAACCAGAAAGGGTTTCGAAAACCGAGACTGACTACCTTTGTCCTATCGACATGGGGAATGGCTTCTGCCCCAATCCGCCGCCTCCGCAACGGCGCGGCGGTTGAGGCGGGTGCCCGATACCCGCCTGTCGCGGTGGACGCTCCATCCCGCACGCCGGCAAGGGGCATAAGACCTCAAGGCAGGGGTTGGGATTTTTGAATGCGCTTTTCGCATCCTGGCGCATTGCGAAACATGCTGCATAGCAGCATGGACCGAGGGGCATCCCAGGGAGTTGATGACCACAGGATCGCAAACGGCGTAGCCCGCATGGGCAGCCGCAGGGAGGAACGAATGGCTACCGCTGATACCGCAGGCACCATGACCGGCGCCGGAGCGGGAATCCTCGATCGCGAGCACACCGTAGCAAAAGCCGGCTTCAACCGTTGGCTGGTACCGCCGGCTGCGCTGTGCATCCATCTCTGCATCGGCATGGCCTACGGCTTTTCGGTGTTCTGGCTGCCGTTGTCGCGCGCAATCGGCATTACCCAGAGCAAGGCCTGTCCGGACATCTCGCTCTGGCAGGAATTGTTCACCACGACCTGCGATTGGAAAGTTGCCAGCCTTGGCTGGATGTACACCCTGTTCTTCGTCCTGCTCGGCGTCTCCGCCGCGATCTGGGGCGGCTGGCTGGAGCGCTCGGGTCCGCGCAAGGCGGGCGTGGTTGCCGCGTGCTGTTGGGGCGGTGGCTTGCTGATCGGCGCCTTCGGCATCTACGTGCACCAGCTCTGGATCATGTGGCTAGGCGCCGGCGTAATCGGCGGCGTTGGCCTTGGTCTCGGCTACATCTCTCCGGTCTCGACGCTGGTGAAGTGGTTCCCCGATCGCCGCGGCATGGCGACCGGCATGGCGATCATGGGCTTTGGCGGCGGTGCCATGATCGGCGCGCCGCTGGCGAACAATCTCATCAATTATTTCAAGACACCGACATCCGTCGGGGTCTGGGAGACGTTCGTTGCGATGGGCGTGATCTATTTCGTCTTCATGATGATCGGCGCGTTTGCCTACCGCGTGTCGCCCGTCGGCTGGCAGCCCGAGGGCTGGACGCCGCCGAGCGAAAAGAAGTCGATGATCACCGAACACAACGTCCATCTCAACAACGCGCACAAGACGCCGCAGTTCTGGCTGATCTGGTGGGTGCTCTGCCTGAACGTCTCCGCCGGCATCGGCGTGATCGGCATGGCCTCGCCGATGCTGCAGGAAATCTTCGCCGGAAATCTGATTGGCCTGCACGGCGTGAAGTTCAATGCGCTCACCGTCGACCAGAAGACGGCGATCGCTGCGATTGCCGCGGGCTTTGCC
>Ga0306924_10006238_pt1 | contig 11863 bp, 19 predicted proteins | sample sta12Can44000111_FD_203756 | JGI IMG/M metagenome (GOLD analysis project Ga0306924, IMG submission 203756) | Lab enrichment of tropical soil microbial communities from Luquillo Experimental Forest, Puerto Rico - statanox.12C.anox.44.000.111 (v2)... | ecosystem: Environmental > Terrestrial >... | reverse complement strand
TCTTGCGCGCGTTCTCGGGGCCTACATGCTCGACATTATTGTATGCGAGATTGCGGGCCTCCAGCGACATAGTAATCCAGTCCATGGTCGGGCACTCTTTTGCGCCAAGAGCAGTTGGTGTCGCGACGCAAGCAGCGGTCGTCGCCATGAAGGCACGACGGTCAAGCGCTGTCATTTTAATCTCCCTGATTTTTTAGAGCTCGGCAGCGACCGAGCCAAGTGCAAGGCTCGCAGAGCGTGCACCGGGAACGCTACGACTCTCGCCGAATACCGTAAAGCTCCGTGTAACTACCTGAATGACAAGGAAGCACGCCAAGGTCCGCGTTTTGCTTCCATCTCTTCAGAAAGACACGGCTGCATCCCCGTTTCGTTTCACCGGCAAAATGCCGGACATGCGCGAGCACTCGGCGACGTTGCACGGTTGTTCCGACACCCGCTGGCTGCTCCTCGCGATTCGATACCCTGCAATCGGACCTGGCTGGCGAGATGGAATGCAATTCGATCAATTGACGCGGCGCGAGGTCATATCGCTTCTCGGCGGCCGCGCGGCCACTGGCGGCCCGCGCCATGCCGAGTAGTGTCGCTCGTATTCAGGTCTAAATCCGGTTTCGCCGGGGATTTGAACGCTTCCGTAGAGAGTTTCGAGGTTTCGTCAGACGTTTTGGCAGCGTTGCCAAACCCATCAAGCCACCGGGTTGCCGTCCGCTTCGGAAGCATCGCGGCCCGCGCGCGGCACGCCCGTGATGATAACCAACGGCTCCTTGTCATACAGCGCGTCGAGCTTCTCGCCAGCCCGCAATTTGGCTAGCTCCTCGCCATTCCATGGCTGGACAAAATAGACTTCGCGCTCGTCGCCGGCCGCTCGCAATTCGGCTAGTTTGCTCGCCTTGAGGCTCTTGATGGCCGCATCCGCCGCGTCGGGGGTGCCGACCACGGCGACAGCGTTTACAGCAACGGCCTCTCCAGCTTGCACACGGGCGGCACGCATCTGCTGCAGCTCGGCTTCCAGCTGTTTGCGTCCGGCTTTGAGCTTTGCGGGATCGAGCTTCTCAGTGAACGGCATCTTGGGTCACCTCTGATGGTTCGTCGATCGCCCGTTCTTCGGCTTCTCGAAATCGTTCGATCAACCGAACGAGATCGTCCTCACTCATATCGTGTGACCAGCTCTCGACCTGCAGCTCCTTCGGAACCAGGGCGACGTACGCCTTTACAAATTCGGCCGGCCGTTCGCGGCGCATGGTTCGCAAGGCCGCCCTGCCAGCCGTCGCCGTGCTGTCTCTGGTCGGCGGGGTGGAGATCTCCTCCCACACCTCTAACATGTCCTGAAGTACGCGCGCCGAGAGCCGGTTTCTAATGCCCGTGGGACGGCCGCCAAGCTTGGCGTAGGGATTGTTTTTCTCGAACTTCATCCGTTCATCTCTCTAATGGCAATAACATGGGCGTGGAAGAGATTGCATGCGGCCTTGGCTTCCCACATGCGGAGGGCAGGCCCCTACCGCGGAGAGAACAGTGGGCTCGGCAAAGATGACGCGGAAGCTTGACACCGACGCCCGGAATTAGAGAACAAAATCGGGTGCAAGGCGGACATTGCCGTACAGCGTCGAGGGCCGCTCGCACGCCACCCGGGCGGCCATCGTTTCTGTTGGCTCCGCCGCAATCGAAGCAAATTAAATTCGTGATTGATTAGCAATCACGGAGGCCCGTCGTTTGAGTCGAATGACTCGCCAGGTTTTTCCTCCGTCTATAGACTGCCAAACCTTCGCCTTTTTACTCACAGGGGGACAGGTCATGACAGACATTACACCAGGCACACCATCGGTATCCTTTTTGGATAATCCGCATGCACCAGATGTTTTTGCAGACAGCGCTACTGGCTTCTTTAATTTCAATGGCAACATCAGAATCACCTTTGAGTCGGTGCGAGTGAATCACGCCAGCGCACCCGGTCCGATAACGCGGGTGGCGATAGGGCGGCTAGTTATGCCATTGGCTGCGGCCGAAGCCATGGCAAGGGGTCTGTTAGACTTTATAAATCAACAGCGCACGCAACAGAATCCTCCAGACCAAGCAGCCACTAGACATTGACTACACAAGCCCCAAGTTTCCGATATTCGAGCGGTCGATGGAAACTGCTTTTCCAGCCCGCCACGCGCGTGTGTCTCCGCATCATTAATAATTAGCCGTCAAGCAAGCGTTCTATCGGCTCGGCCGATGAAAAGCGCGAGACCATCCTTGTCGCGTGCAGCAAGCGCGATTGGCGAGCTGCGTTTTCGCGACGATCTCATCGCCCTCATGGCGCGGACTACGCGATGCCACCTACTCGGTCATCTCGCCGCACCGAGTTGCAGTCGGCTCGGCTCCCGTTGGGATCACTGCGGGGTGCACTACGTCGAGCCGATCGGCTGTTGAACCTGGAGGATGGGCTTGGCCTTATCGAGGCCGAGGATAAGATTTACTTTAGGAACGTGTCCCAATTCGTCGGGTCTTGGGGTCAATCCTATGCAACGCTTCTCGACTTGGGCTCGCTGGATAGCTACCGGCATCTTGGTAGTCGTTGGCGCCATCTTCACAAGCGTCGTTTTTCCCGTTGCTGTCCAACAGCCACGAGAGGCCGCTAATGCGTTCTGGGAATTCCTACATGTGGTCCTGAAATTCTTACGTGACCTTTCAGAGCAACCTTGGGTCCGTGTCAGTGTATTGACAGTTGGTGCCTTCGTAGCAGGTCTTTGGCTGGACTGGCTTCTCCGAAGACTGGACGGCTTTCGTGCTGAGCGGAGAGAGGCGCTTGGAACTGAAATGGTTAGCCTCGGTGATTATCTTCGCTTCAGTCAATTGCCCACATATCAAGCCCGTCCCCAAATCACGTCATGCTTTACCACTGCTAAAAAGTTTGGGATATGGGTTCCCGATCAGCGAATATTTGAAATTTCCAAACGGGCCGAGAACCTGATTATGGAACACCCGATCAGGAACCTGATTACTGATTACCTGGCGCACGTAGGCACAATGCTAAAGGACGGACATTTCCGGGAAGCAAAGCGGGATGCCAAGAAAAGCAAAGCTGCTTTCGATAAGGCTTACGCACAGCATCGCTTACCCTCCACGTAAATCGGAAATTTCTACAAGATTTGCGTAGGCCCATAACCGCGATCGCTCGCACCCGGCTCGCTGGCCAAGCCGTGAGGCACTGCTTCGACTTGCCATCGATGACCAGGATGCGGACGCGACCGTCACGGGTTGATTGCAGGGAGCGTCCAAGAGCCTTCCCAAGCTTAAAGATGGCCTCTATTGCGGGCCAGCAATTGCCAAGCCCATCATGCTCGTACTCGGCCTGAAGCTGAGCGGCTAGGCCCTCAGGACGACTAAGGTGCCGTAGCGTCTTCTCCTCTGCCAGATTGGAGCCTCTGACCCAGCCACGAAGGTTAAGCTCTTCGCCGGGGCGTTCGTGCGGCGGTGGCTCTGGCACCCGGCGCCAAATCGGGATCGCGATCTCGCCGATGCTCACACAAGCTGCATGTTGCTGCCGCTGGCGCTCGTAGGTTTCCCAAAGCCAGCATTGCAGAGCCAGCCGCTCCGACTCCCAATTTCCGGGAACGGGGAACCGCCCGGTTAGCTCGAACCATAGCTTGCCGTCCCACGCGACTAGGACCGCCACGCGCTTGAAGCTGGACAGCGTGTAGCCGCCCTCGACCATGGGGTCCGTGAAGGCCGGTCCGTATACGGCCGCGAGCTTGTTGAAGTCAGCGATCCAGGCATCTTGACGCTTCTTGCGGCCGCGCTCGGTCTAGGTCTGGGAGCGCCGGGGCAGCGCGTCCAGTACCTCCAGCTCCTTCAAGGTCGCCAGGTCGTCCTTAAGGTCTTGGTCCATTCATGTCCTCTACCCTAAGGAACACACTCGCAACCGGCTGAAACGCCAAAAAAATCCCAAAAAAATTTGGGAAAAGGAGTCGCGGTGTTCCCCAAAAAATTTCCAAAAAAACTGGAAGCTCAGAATTGCTGGCCCACACACGCGGAATGACGGCCCCGCTCCACTACGCCGGCATTCGCGCGGACCGAAAACCCGGTGGCGGGTCCTCCGCGCGCCGGCGAATTATCGAGACCGGCCGTCAGCGCTTTTTCATTGGAGGACGACCAGGCTTGTGCCGCCATGGAAAGGGCGATCACCCAATAGTCTGCCGATCGTGGTGGCATCGACGTTGTAAGTGCGCGCGACATCAGCTTGCGTCTCGCCTGAGGCCAGCCGCCTCGTCGCCGCTGAGACTTGATGCAATGTCAATGCTCTCACTTCGATGAATCATTGATTTGATTGATGCTCATCCGATGCGCTACGCTCGGGGTAGCGCCGGGGGTAGCATCACGCCCTACATGTCCTCCCGCAGCACCCATATCCACGGCCTGCCGCGGGTGCCGGCCCGACCAACACGGATGGCAATGCTCTGCAGTGCCCTGCGCGCCGAGCGGTAATCATGCCGCATCAGCCGCTCGCCGCGGTGCAGCTTCATCGCGCACGTCCACTGCATTATTTCCCCCGTCGAGGCCGTCCCAAGGCCGTACAGCGCCCTGCGGGCCGCTTTCTGCACCCTTCCACAGCCCTGCGCGGGACGGGGCAATCTGTGCGTCAGATTGCGGTACCACCTCGGTTTTTGTGGACGCGCGCGCACGTTTGGGCTCTCAATGCCACCGTTGCCCACTTTGCCTCCATCGCTCATCCAATTCGCCCAGCTGGGCGTTCACAATGCCCAACACCATCGTCGTAAGATTTGGCTTGGCAACAGGGGCCGGGCTCGAACCGGCTCCTCCGGCTTGCACCGGCGCTCTAGCTGTTAAGCTACCCTGCACTCTCCCTTCCCCTGCCTTGGGGAATGGCAAACTAGTTATGTCCGAACGGGCCGGACAGTTCGGGTCCGTGCCTATGTCCGAACGGGCCGGACATACGGAACCCGCGCTGGAGATTTTCCCTATGTCCGAACGGGCCGGACAGGGTGTCCGAACGGACAAGACGGGTTTCTGTTTTTTCTGAGCCCTTCGGCGGCGCCTATAGACGAACGGCGAGCCGTCCCATTTGTCGAAATCCCGCGTTGCCGCGCGCGTGCCATATGGAATATCGGTGAAGCGATAGCGGGCGGCGATGCCGTGGCCGTCCACGCCGAGAAAGCCCCCAGAAGTCTTGCGCAGAAAGCCGAAATGCTCGTTCTCGGCATATTGGCGGAAGACTGTGTCCTTGTTAAAGCCCAGTACCTTGGCGGCGGCACGACAGGACAAAAACATCTGGCCGTTGTTCGACCAGTCGTTGCGGAGCCATCCGCGCAGCTCGATCCATAGTAAGCGCGCGCTCCAGGCGACATGGCCCGCCAGGCCGGCGTCTTCATAATCGCCTTGATCACCGGCACGTAGGCGCCGATGCGGCTTTGCCGTTTACGTTTCATTATGAATATCCCTTGGCTCAATCAATTGGAGACAATCGCAGTCATTCAATAATTCGAGCGCCTGTTCCGGCTCGATCAGCCCGCCCTTGAGTGCCAGGCCGACGGCGTCAATGTCGGCCTGCCACAGCCGCGCACGCAGCGAGGCACAGCGCAGCTCGGCCAAGAGATAATCGACTCGGTTCACGTGCGGGCTCCGACGAACGGAACCTCTATGGCCTTCCGCGATTTCGCCCACGCAATGGCGCGCGACTTAATCCATCGCAGCGTCGTGTCAGTCGGAACGGCCGGGGGCAGATCGTTATATGCCCACGGCGGAAAGTGGCCGAACCGTTCCTTGAATTTGTGCCCGGCCCAGCCCTTCTTGTAATCGCGCATCTGCTGCACCGCTCGCAGCTCGCGGAAGAAAATAACCCGATCCCCCTCGCTGTACGTTGGTGCCTGCGCCTTACCGCCGATGACCAGCCCGAGCTCGCCGTCGAGGAAGTCCCGATCGTGACCGCGCCGCTGGGCCGGCATCCATCCGCAATTGCCGCAGGGCGGAGCTGTCATCACCACCTTGCATGACAGGCACTCGCGAAGCTTTGGCTCTTCCCCTCGATTACGCCGCTCCTGCATCGGATTCTCGGCGCGGTGATCGACATGCAGCGGCCACTCGATCCGATCCTCGGGGAAACCATGGCGCCAGCAGGCGCCGGAATGATCGAGCAGGATTGCATCCCTCTTGCCCTCGGCAGGCCTCAGCACGCGGCCGACCATCTGCCGGAATAGGCCCATCTGCTTCGTTGGCCGAGCCAAGATGCAGCACGAAACCTCGGGCAGATCCCAGCCCTCGGTGAGCACCATGCAGTTGGTGACGACCTCGGTCTCGCCGGACTTTAGCCGCGCTAGGATTGCGTCGCGCTCGTCCTTCGGCGTCGATCCGTCGATATGCTCGGCACGGACATCGAAGTTAACGAATTCGTTTTTGATGTGGACGGAGTGCGCCACATCGACGGCGAACACTACGGTCTTGCGGCGCTCGCCGTGCTTGAGCCAATCGGCGACGACATCGCCGACCAGCTCGTCCGTATTCATCCTGGCCGATAGCGCCCCGACCACATAGTCGCCGGTCTGCGTCTTGACGCCCTTGGCGACATCCTTATCGACCGGGGCGTAGACCTTGGTCGGGACGAGATGCCCGAGCTTGATTAGATCGGGTACCTGCGGCGCCTCGATCAACGCCGTGAAGATGTTTCCGAGCCCTCGACCGTCGCCACGGACCGGCGTGGCAGTTAATCCGATGATGGTCGCGTCCGGGTATTGGTCGATGACCGCTTGATAGGTCTTCGCTCGGGCATGGTGCGCTTCATCAATGATGACAATCGTTGCCGCCGGCATCGGCATCTTATTCGAGCGCATGGCCCGAGCATGTAGTGTCTGAATTCCGGCAACCTGGACGCTGGCATAAGGCCGCAGCTCCTGCTCAAAACCGGCGAGAACAATGCCTGGCTCGACGCCGGCGATGACCAGCTTGTCGGCTGTCTGGCGGATGATTTCCCTGCGATGGGCAATCACCAGCACACGCTGATGGCGCGCGACCGCGCGGTTGATGATCTCGGCCGCAATAACCGTCTTACCGCTGCCCGTTGGGGCCACCAGCAACGGCCTGGCCGCAGTCCCGAGCAGCCGCTCGACACGTTCGACGGCTTCCGTTTGGTAGCTACGCAATTTCAACAACAGTCCCCTCCTCGTGTCGGTTCATGCGCTGTCGTGCAGCGCGATTGGCCAAAAAAAATCCCCGCAGAGCGGGGACTTCCAATCGGTGGATTGCTGAGCGCGTTAGGCGAACGCGGCCTGGGCGCGATAGTTGTTCGGGGTACCCTTGGCTGCCGGCAATGAGGCCGCATAGTCCTTCAAGGACTGCACCACGATTAGGGTACGACGATCAGACTTCACTGCCTTGATCTGGCCCTTGCTGATGGCATCACTCGTGGACGTGCTCACGCTGCGCGACCAGTTTCCTGAACCACTTTGACGTGATGGGGCTCTCGTCGATGTATTCCTTCGTCTCCGCATAGTCGAACATATTAATCAGGTGCATTCGTATGAGCGCAGCGGTCTGATTTTTGTGGATCCAAAGGTCCTCAAAGCTGCCCTCGGGAATTCCCGCGATGGCCGGCCGCCTGCGGTTGCGCGTCCTGTCCGAGGAGTCGAAGATCGCGGTCGCAATCGTTCCCCTGGTCACGTCCCTGATCAGCATGTGGCCAATCGCGGGCCGGATATAATTCTCAAACAGAGCGGCGGTGTTCTTCTTGTGGGTATCGCTCTTCTTGAGGTGCGGGCCGTAGAATTTTGCAACGTACTCGTCGCAGAGGGTGTTGACAATTTTCCCCTCAGCTTTTGCCTCCCGCTCCTTGGCGTCGCGGAAATCTTTCGGGTCCTCTCCTCTCGCCAGTAGCCCGTTGTAGAAGCGCGCCATCTCTCGGACCCGCTCCAGATCAACGGTCCTCGCCGAACCCAAACCGAGGGTGGTATCCTTCCCAGTCATCTTGCTCTTGTACCGAAATATGTATGAGCGTCCGTTTCCCTTCACGGACAGGTATAGGTGCGGCGTAGCCGCGTCTTGCCACACCCCATCGCCGATCACTTTGACGAACTGCCGCGTGAAAACGTTGGCCCCCTTCCTCCGATAGCCCGTCGGCACCTCGATGCCGGCCTCCTCAGCCCTCTTCCGAGCGGCGCGGCTGGCCCGGATCACTGCGGACTTCTGGGCGCCAATGGCGAGCGCCGGCTCTCACCGGTTCGCCGCAGCCGACTATAGTGCTTGCGGCAGAGGCCACGGGCCAAGTGCTTGCCGGCACATCCCTCGATCCGGCACCCCGTTTTCTGGGGCATTTCCTGAGCCGTTCCTACAACGGCGTTTTCGTCCCCGTCAGCCATTTTTCCCCCGCTCCTTCCTACATCTCTTCCTACAACGAGGCCTGCAGCACCCTGTCAGGCCGCTGCATCCGACCCGGCTCACAACCGCCAAAATCGGCCACTTCTCGGAGATTTTTCAGTTCAGTGCAGCCCCCCCGGTGCTGCAAAGATGATGCTTGTTGATGTTTGTTGAACGCGAGAGGATTGAAATTGCTTACATTTTTTATTGGGGCGAGATCGTTCCTACAACCGTTCATACAACGGGCGCTGCAACTCACGGAACTCCGTTGCAACAGGGGTACTGCTGATGCCGCTGCCCGGAATTTTGCCCCGATTTCCCTTCGGTAGAATCTATCCCTCATGGCCGCCAGCTCCGACACCGTGATTGGGGCGCTCATAACTCCGCCTCACGCTCGGCAAGCGCGCGTTGCAGCAGGTTCGCTTTGAACGACTCAAGCGCGCTGCGGTGGCGATAATTGCGGGCGCCGATTTTGACTTTCGGTGGCCAGCCAAGTGCGATCTTGGTGGGGTCGTGGTCCCACCGCCAGAGCGTCATCAGTGTAGTGTGGAATTCCTTGGCGACCTTCGGGTCGGGTACGAGGCTGTCGATTTCGCTCGTACCGAGTGGGTTGTCCATGCTCACACATCTCCGGTGCTCCGCGCAGCGAGCTTCGCGCGCAGAGTGTTGCGTTTCCCCGAGCAGCGAGCGCGCGGGGTGTTGCATTCGAGCAATCAAAAAAACTTTGATTGCCCAGATTTTTTTTAAATGTCTGGAGGATCGGACCCGCAGAGAGAATCTGCGCCACTCGGACCCGCGCGATATATGATAACGCCGCCGAGTGTTGTCAAGCTCCGTTAGTTACGGAGCCCGCCGCTTATCGCCCCCGTAACGTGACGACATTGGCCTTCTGCCCAGTCACCAGCGCCTCAACATAATCGCCCCACCGCGCTAACGCGTCGCGCTTCTCGTCGGCGTAGTCGTGCCGCTGATAAACGCCGACGATTCCGGCCGTGCTGCCGCTCTTGTGATTCAGCACCGCCTCGGTGACTTCGAGGCGCACGCCAAGCCGCTGCAAGCCGCTGGCCACCGTCCTGCGCAAATCATGTAGCCTCCAGTCGCTCACGCCGCTCGCCTTATCGAGCCGTTCTTTCATTCGGCTAAATCCGGTGACCTGCTCGCGCTTGATGGTGAACATCAAATCGGCATCCGGCAGCCGACGTACGCCGTCAATGATTGCCAACACGTGCGGGGATAGCGGCACGTCATGCGCCAAGCCGTTCTTGGTGCGCGTTGGGGGTAGGTGCAGTACGCGCTCGTCCATATCGACCTCGGACCAGCGCAGGCCGGCGATCTCGTTGCGCCGCTGCCCGGTGAGGATCAGCAGCTTGACGATCCCGGCATAGGGGTGGCCAAGCTTGTCGGCCGCCAGCCACACTTTGCGCAGCTCCTTGTCGTCCAGCACGCGCTCGCGGGACTGTTCGGAGGCCGGGCGCTCGACCCCGACGCAAGGGTTGGCGGTGACGAGCTTCCTGCTCCGCGCCCAATCGAACAGCTTGTGAAGGACGGCGTGGAGCCGATTTGCCAGGATCGGCGTGCGCGCGCTGATCCCGTCGAGAACGGCCATGATGTCGGTGTCGGCGATGTCGCCAAGACGGCGCTTGCCCCAGCGGTCGGCGAGCGAGAGCCGGGGGCGGCGACCGCGCTGATCCCGGCTGCCGTCCTTCACAACCAGCAGCGGTGGGCACTCCTTCACCGCGACCGTGGCCTCGGTGTCAACCGCGAAGCCGAGCAATCGCGCCGTCCACTCCCAGCTGCGGTTACGACGAAACTGATATTCCTCGATGTAGCGCCGAGCGACTGCCTCGAAGGTATCATTCACCTCGGCAGCGCGCCGACGCGCCACCACCTTCTCATTATGGGGATTAGCGCCGCGTTCGATCTCGGCGCGCAGCCTGGTGGCTTCCGAGCGCGCGTCCTTGAGCGAGATCGCGGGATAGCTGCCAATGGTGTGCTTGACCGCCTTGCCGCCGTTCTTGAGACGGTAGCGTAGCGCCCATGACTTCAGGCCAGATGGTTGAACGATGAGGTAGAGGCCATCGCGATCTAGAATCTCCTGGCGCGCGGCAGCCGGTTTCCAGGTCTGGATGTTGAGTACAGTTAGCTTCATCACGTGCTCCCGGGGTAGCGTCAGGGGTAGCAAATACCCCTGTTAGGCCTCGTTACCCTGGGAGGATAACACAATCTAACTAACCCTTGCAAGACAAAGATTACTGCAAACGGCCGTTGACGAGAAGCGTTGATATGAAAGGCATATTTGGGGCGGATATGTGACAGTTTGTCAACGCTTGCGGCGGTGTTTTATTCCGGCGGCGGCAGCTCCTTCACGATCGCGTCGATGACGCGGGCGTCCATCGGCTCGATCTCGGTGGCAAAAACCGCGGCGATGTGGCCGTCGCGGCCGACCAGGTATTTGTGGAAGTTCCAGCGCGGCGTTTCCAGCAGGCGCTCGGCGGCCGCCCATTTGTAGAACGGATGCGGGTTCGCCCCCTTCACCTGCGCCTTGGCGGCGAGGGGGAAGCCGATGCCATATTCGCCATGCGCGGTCCGCATGATGTCGGCTGTCCCGCCCGGCTCCTGGCCGCCGAAATCGTTCGAGGGGACGCCCACGATCATGAGCCCGCGCCCGTGATAGCGCGTCCAGAGCTGCTGCAGGCCGGCATATTGGGGGGTATAGCCGCAAAGCGAAGCAGTATTGACCACCAGGATCGGTTTGCCGGCGTGGTCGGCGAGCCTGATGTCAGGGCCTTCGAGCCCGGCAAAGGAGAAGGCATAGGCGCTCACGCGGGTCATGGCGGGCGCCTGGGCAAAGGCCGGCGGCACAAAAAAGGGCGGTGCCGCAAAGGAGCCGGCGAGAACCGCGAGAATACGTCTGCGATCGGTGAGCATGGCCTTCGCCGGCGCAACACGCTGAATTGCATGACACTAGTAAAGATAGCACAAGATCCGATTGGCAAGCCGCGTGCTTGCGGCTGCGGCCGCCGATTGTCCGGGACCTGACGCTGCTCGGAGCACATAGCCGATGGCCTCGCCCGGCATGGCCGCATCCATGGGCGCGTGGCGTGCCTGCACGCCGAGCTGACGCAGAGATTGAACACGCGCGCCATTTCCCGCACGTCGGCCCGAATTACCTCTTTGCTCGTCGTTGATTGCGCGTAGGAATTCGCAAAAAAGCGCGCACGATCCGAGCACGACCCACGAGCCTCGTCGATGCCGCAAGCGGCGGCGCAACCTTGCGGGTTGCTTTGGCAGTCGAGCGAGGAACCGGTGCATCATTGCGGCGTTGTTCGCTTGCCTCCTAGCGGCCCACGGAGGGGAGACATATGTAGGTTAAATCAGCTTTGAGTCGTCGGGGATCTCGCGCTGATGAAACGTCTCTCTTTCTGCAAGGTGATGACATGGCGACAGTGCGGAAAAGTCGGGACAATGTCCGACAAACGACCGCTGCCATGAGTCTGGCGGCTTCGCTGAGGAGCATTCC
>Ga0306924_10006237_pt1 | contig 11864 bp, 14 predicted proteins | sample sta12Can44000111_FD_203756 | JGI IMG/M metagenome (GOLD analysis project Ga0306924, IMG submission 203756) | Lab enrichment of tropical soil microbial communities from Luquillo Experimental Forest, Puerto Rico - statanox.12C.anox.44.000.111 (v2)... | ecosystem: Environmental > Terrestrial >... | reverse complement strand
GTCCTGCATCATAGCGCACGCCTCGTATGCCCCCGCCAATTGGCTCGAACAACCGGGTGTCCCTGAAAACGCTGTCGCTATGCTGCAACACCCAAGCCAAGAACCACGTGGGAACGATCCCTGTCCCGCCCCGGAAGATCACCTTCGCTGAGATGCGCGAGATGGGCGTGCGCGGGCTGCTGGTCTATTGCGCCGACTAACGCTGCAGCCACTCAATCGCGATCAGTGGCGATGCCTGGCCGGATGATGTCAGGCTGTCCGATATCGAAGAGCGGTTTGTCTGCCTGGCCTGCGGCAAGCGCGGTGCCGACGTGCGGCCGGACTCTCACTCGAAAGTGAGCGGAATGGGATCGGTTTAGCCAAAACCAGTCATTGCTGTTCTAGCGCAGCATTTGCTTCTGTCTCCTGCGCCAGCTTCCTCCACTCTTCAGCAAACTGTAGCCATCCTTCTTTGAGGTCCACTGTCGCCAAAGCCATTTGGTGGCACACCTCAGCGTGCATACGGTAGTGTTCCGCTAAAAAGGCGGAGGCAGCCTCGGATAAGGGTTGCTCAGCGTCAGTGACGGAGCCTGAGAGAATCTCGTCCAGCCAGCGCCTGCCTCGTGCGATCGCGCTGACGAGACGGAGGCGTCGTTCGAGGCGCTCCGGCCGGACCTCGGTCCGCGATGAGCCATGGGGCAGCAGGATTTGCCGGAATCTTTTGGATGGCGGCTTTTGCCAGGGAATGAACAGGGGACAATCGCCGGTCGGTTCTTGAACGTCGTCTGCTGGTTTGGTCGTCTCGGGACTTTCTCGGGACCTCAAATGGACCTCCAGCCGGTCCCGATGAACGTCAATGCGGTCGATCACCTCGGCGATTGCACTGTGTCCCGTTATGGCCGAATCCTGCATCCCTCTTTCGCTTCTGAGATGCTCGTTGAGGGATTTGACGACGACGTCCTCGATATCAGTTGCGGGAACGCGGGTCACCGATCCGATTTTTGCCGTCTTGGCCGCTCCATGTAAGCATGGCAGCGACAAGTAGTAGCGATAACGGATGCCGGCCTTGGTCGCGATGGCCTGCGTCATCGAACAGTAGTCCGGTCAGCAAATGGTCGCCCGCGTTGCGGATGCTGGTCTTGGCGCTCCATTGATCCGTAAGCTTCTGCTGGACCGCATCGTAGCGGCCTTGTCTTGGTGCGGATGGTGCGCTCCTTGAGATCTCGAACCAGGGCATTAACGCCACTAAGTTCGAGATAACGCCGGTAGATCAGCCTTACCTGTTCGGCCTCATTCTCCACGACGGTAATCTTGCCGTCCTTCATGTCGTAGCCGAGGGGGAGGGGACCACCGACCCAAAGCCCCTTGCGCTTGGACGCTGCGATCTTGTCCCTGATCCGCTCGGACGTGACCTCCCGCTCGAACTGGGCAAAGGACAGGAGAACGTTGAGGGTCAGCCGACCCATGGACGTCGTCGTGTTGAACTGTTGGGTGACCGAGACGAAGGAGACGTCATGGGCATCGAACAGTTCGACCAGCTTTGCGAAGTCAGCCAGCGATCTGGTGAGCCGATCGACCTTGTAGACCACGATGACGTCGACCTTCCGGCATCGGACATCGTCCAGAAGCTGCTGCAGGTTAGGACGGTCGGTTGATCCTCCGGAGTAGCCACCGTCGTCATAGCGGGACCGGATCAAGGTCCAGCCGGCATGCGCCAGGCTTTTGATGTACGCCAAAGATGCCTCATATTGCGCATCCAGCGAGTTAACGTCCTGATCAAGACCCTGGTCGGTCGAGACCCGCGTATAGATTGCGCAGCGGACCTTCCCAACAAGACCCGTCTTCATTCGGAATCCCCAGCATTCATCTGGGGCAGCCGATCCCGCAGGCCGAAGAAGCGGGGGCCGTTCCACTTGGTCCCGGTGATGGCAAGGGCGACTTGAGAAGGACTATCGAAGGTGTTGCCGTTCCAGGCAAAACCGTCCGGCAAGACCATGACGCGATGGGATTTTCGGTCCCATTCACGGACAAGGACGGTGCCCGGAGGGGGAGCAGAGCGTCTCTGGTCGAGCTTAGCTAGTGCTCTTGAAATGGCCGGCGGCCGCCCCTCCAGCCCTGCAGCCTGCTGCAGAACCTTGAGTGTCTCAGCATCCAGGTCACCAAATCGATCGGCCTGAAGCTTATAGGCGATGATCCGAAACAACAGATGACGCGTGAGATGCTCTGGTGCTAGCCGGCCGAACTCGTTCTGCCAACGCCTCAATCCCTTCAGATCGAGATCGCGCAAATGCGCGATCTCGTCTTCGATTGTTCGCCGTTGACGTGGCTCATGGCGTCTCGCCTGCTTACGCATCGGGTTGCTCCGCGGCTGATGCAGTCTTGCGAGAAACCAAGGGCTTTGTCCCAACAATTCGATAGACCCGGCCGGAGCTGATCTTCTCGGATGCCAGGCTGAGCCCGAGCTTCTTCTTCACGACGCCGGCAAAAAAACCACGCACCGAATGCGGCTGCCAGCCGGTCACCTTCATGATCGCCGCAATAGTTGCGCCGTCTTGGGAGCGCAGCAAACTTAGAACAGGGTCTTGCTTGGAAGTGCCGATGCGTGAGCGGGAAACCCGAGCGGCATTTTGCTTGGTCTTGAATTTAGCACGTTTTGAGACGTTGGAGCGTGAGCGGGGCTTTGCTTTCGATCTCGCCATTAAGGACCTCCGAGGAAGGCGACACCATCGTCGCACCACCTCGACCCCGCCGAGCTACCCGCGGGGTCCGGTCCTGAGGCGCTCGCCTGCTGCCTCGGTCACCGATAGCAACGCTCCATTCCCCGGAGAAGTCCAGCAGAACACGAGCAATCTTGTTGCTCGATTGCTGCTATCCTGGGCGGTGCCCAAATCGGCGCTCTTGGAGCTATCTCCGACATCGCGTACAACGACAGGACATCCCAAGCGCGCTGGGCGATGGAAATCGGGATCGTCGTTAGCCGCGAAGACGAGACCGGCCGCCGGTTCCTGTCCAACGTGTCGAGCGACCCCGCGGTTCTGATCGACCTCCAGGAAAAAGAGGGCTTAGATCGACCCGGAACGGTCGCACGAGACGGCGATCACAACATCTTTCGACCGATGTGAACCACGAACACCTGAAATGTGCTGACGTAACTCCGCAGCAACCAGCATAGAGGGAGGAGACCATGAAATCCACTATGATGGCCGTGCCCTTGTCCACGAACACGATGTTCGCGCGTATGGACAAGCTGTTCGGGCAATCGGAGGTGATATCGCGCCTGCCGGACAAACGGCTGGTGCGCCATTCCTTTACGGAAATCGCCGCGCGCACGCGCGCGCTGGCGCATGCGCTGAAGGAGCTTGGCATCAAAAAAGGCGATTGCGTCGCCACGCTCTGCTGGAACCACAATGTGCATCTCGAATGCTACTTCGGCATTCCGCTCGCCGGAGCGGTGATGCACACGCTCAATTTGCGCCTCTCCGGGGAAGAGATCGCCTGGATCGCCGGGCACGCGAAAGACCGCGTGCTGATCGTGGACGACATTTTGCTCTCCCTCTACCGCCAAGTCGCGGAGCGTTATCGCTTCGAAAAAGTCATCGTGTTCCCGTTCGGCGGCGAGCCGATCCCGGACGACTGCGCGAATTACGAAACGCTGATTGCGCCGCATCTGGGGAAACCGTTCACGCCGGCGCCCCATGACGAGAACGATCCGATCGCACTCTGCTACACCTCCGGCACCACGGGACGGCCGAAAGGCGTCGCCTATTCCCATCGCTCGACCGTGCTGCACTCGCTGAACGGATGCCTGCCGGACTATTGGGGGCTCAAGGGCAGCGATGTCGTGCTCGCCGTCACGCCCATGTTCCACGCCAATTGTTGGGGCATGCCCTATGGCGCCGTGATGACCGGCGCCGATCTGGTCATGCCAGGCCCGCATCTCCACGCCGAAGATCTTCTGGACCTGATCGCGCAAACGCAGCCAACCCTGTCGCTTGGTGTGCCGACCATCTGGCTCTCCTTGATCCAGGCGATCGAGCAGAACCCTTGCCGCTGGAGCCTCCCCAAGGGCATGCGCAGCATCGTCGGCGGGTCCGCCGCGCCCGAAAGCCTGATCCGCGCCTTCGCCCGGCACGGCGTCGACTTGGTACAGGGCTGGGGAATGACGGAAACGTCACCGCTCTGCACGATCAGCTATCTTAAGCCTGAACTCGAGAATGCGAGCGAGGGCGAGATATTCCGTCTGCGGGCGACCGCCGGCGTTCCGGTGGCCATGGTGGACATGCGCATTATGGGCGAAGAGGGCGAGCAGCCTTGGGACGGCAAAAGCGTTGGCGAAGTGCAGGTCCGCGGGCCCTATATCACCGGCAGCTATCATGATGCTCCACCCGATCCCGACAAGCACACGTCTGACGGCTGGCTGCGCACGGGCGATGTCGCAACGATCGATCCGCACGGCTACATGCGCATCACGGACCGGACCAAGGACCTGATCAAGAGCGGCGGCGAATGGATCAGCTCGGTCGACATGGAGAATGCGCTGATGTCGCACCCGGCGATCGCGGAGGCTGCCGTGATCGCCATTCCGCACGAAAAATGGAACGAGCGGCCGCTGGCCTGCATCGTGTTCAAGCCGGGGCAAAAGGCGACGCCCGCCGATCTGAACGAGCATCTCGCCGGCGCTTTCGCGAAATGGCAATTGCCTGACCGCTATGAGATTCTGGATTCGATCCCGCGCACATCGACCGGGAAGTTTTGGAAGCTGAAGCTACGCGAGCAGTTTCCGGCTTGATGCTGGCGCGTAATCGCGCGAGCGCTGCATCGCCGAGTGTGTCGACAAACTTCCAAGTACCTCTGCGAAAGGGTGCAAGCGCACCCTGGGAGGTTGCTTTCAAGACCGAGGCTCACGCCCCTTCGTTCAGTAGACCCTGATGCCTTCCTCAGTGTGAATGCGTAGCTGAACTGACGAGTGCGAGACGACGTAGTTTTTGCCACGCCATTCGAAAACCGCTTTCATTGTGTTTTGCGGCGCGCGATCCCACGCGTCCTGCGCGCGTGCGAGCAGTTCGATCCGATCATGCTCAGTCAGCTGGTCGATCATGGTCATATTGGCCGTTGTCCCCGTCACTGTCGCACGACGGGCGGGCAGACATCCAAATAATTTGGATCACTCCTCCGCGGTTCCGTGCGGTCAATCCGTCATCAGATCGTAATCACGGCGCAAAACGCATTGGACATGGAGTGCGGCGCGAGCCGCCGTGTTGGCATCAGCAGCGCCTGCGGACAACACACATAGGGACCAATTATTTTCAGCGAGCGCATCCGTGACGTGATTTATTGCGATATCCAGAACGCCTGAACAGCCGGGCTGCTGCCGGATTTCCGCTAACGCCCGCCACCGCAAAGCCTGCATCGAAAGGAGGGTCCTGGAGGGTTCTGGATCTCTGTCGGTCATCCCTCCGCGATCCCCATCCTGCCGGCAGCCGTTAAACGAATGCCGCTAAAAACTTCCTCTATGTATCCTAGCTCGATCAGCCGGGCTTTGTGCTCGGATGGGATGCGATGCATCAAACCCTTAGCCCCGTCTCGCAATGAGACGAACTCTTCGCGGGTTAATGGCGGCGCCGACGGGGCCATTCTCGGATTATGCTCCTACGGCGGCCGGGATCAAGAGACTTCCCGCATACACCCCGCAGCCCTCAGGACACGTTTCATGCCAGCATTCCTGGCGGGATTCGTGGTTGCGGCGGCGGGTGAGGGCGGGCATGCGCTATTTGAAGCGCGGACGGTGCTCATGATCAAGCTAGCGAGATCACGCCTGATAGCTGGGTGTATCTGGATCAGAGAAAATCCCGCAGCCGCGCGAGTTCAACGATGAGCTCTTCAGGCAAGACGGCATTTACTAACGGCGGCTGCGGCGCCGAATGAATTTCGTACAGGTGACGCATGGAAGTCGGCTTGGCCATGAACTCCCGTATGCACTCATCAAGGGTGCCGTCGACGAGTAGATAGGGTCCGGTGCCCTCGGTACGACGCTCGTTGCGGAGTGAAGGCCATTTGCGAAGAACAGCGACGTGGGCCTCGCGACCGCCCATCGGTCCTGCTTTCGTCAGAAGGCCTAGCATCGCCTTGCAGGCGTCTTCGGCCTCAGCGAGCGTTTTGAAGGGCGAGCCGCCATCTGCGGAGATATCGTCTTAGGTCTCTTTTTGGCGCGTCTGTCTCCGGCGCCAAATATCCCGTTCCAAACTCGACGCGGCAAGAAAGTGAGGGAGGCGAATCGAGCATTCTACCCGAGCTGGGACTACTCCGTTTTCGCCGCTACAGCCTGGCGAAAAAGACCTGCGCTGCCAAGCGAGTAGCGGGGGGTTCGAGAGGTGCCTGTGTCGAGACGCGGCGAAGAGATGTTTACCTTGATCAGTGGGCTTGCTGTCTTTGCCGCTTTCGGCATTGCGGTCTTGCTATGGTGGGGATGATATTACGCTAGCGCTCGCTCGCGGGGTTATGGATCCGAGAATACCAAGCTGCTCTCCGAATTCCGGTCTCTGTTCGGAGATATCGTCTTCAGGTCGCTTTCGGTTGGCGAGGATCTTTGATCGTAAACAGGTCGCACTGATGTTTGTCTAGAACATCATCCAAATTATCCCTGGCTGGTCCCCATCGGACGAGGCGTCGCATCAGTAGGTGCTGCACGAGCGGCCTTGTTGATTGCGGCAGAGATGGCGGCAGCCAGATCGCCGTGAGCAGCCACCTTCTCAAGTTGCTTCCGTTCATGAAAATTCGCCGGCTGGTTGGGCCGCGGGAAACTGAAGTCCTCGATACCTTGCCTGGACGCAATGGCGCGAGCGAGCGAGCGGGGCCGAGTACATGCTCGGCAAACTAAGCCCAGATTTCCTCGTCTGTCGGAACTTTCTTTCCCGTGATCGGCTTGCCGATGCGCGACACGTTCATGAGGTGCTTGTAGTCTAGGTTCTCCGAGATCGAATTGCCACCCCACGAGCCGCAGCCGAGCGTCGTCGTCGGCGCGAAGCCGTTGGTCAGCGAGCCGCCGGCGGTCAATGCGGAGGCCTGGTTTACGACGAGGCGGCTGACCGGCAGTTCCACCCCCATCTGCCGAATGTGTGCATCGGTGTTCGAGTGCAGCGCCGCCGAATGGCCGGCGCCTTCCACCAGGAGGTTCGCTTTCGCCCGTGCGACGGCCTCCTCGAACGTCTCGTAGGGGAAGATCGCGACGACCGGACAGAGTTTTTCCTTCGCGAGGATGTCCTCAGTGCCGGACCCTTCGGCCAGCACGAGGATCACGCGGACCGTTTCGGGGATCGCGATGCCGGCCTTCGCGGCGATCTCGGGTGCCGAGCGGCCCACCACGGCCTTGTTGAGATGGCCGTGCTGGAACACGACGTCGCGCAGTTTCTGCACCTGCGCCCTGTCCGCCGTGTACCAGACCTTTCCCGTCGCGAGGAACGCCTCGACCGTGTCGTCGTATCGTTCCCTCGGCGTTAGCACGAACTGTTCGTGCGAACAGATGATGCCGTTGTCGAACGACGCGCCGGCGACGATCTTCTCGGCGGCGTCCTGCAGGTCCACGTCGCGGTCGATCACGACGGGGACGTTGCCGGCGCCTACACCGTACGACGGCTTTCCGGACGAGTAGGCCGACTTCACCATCGCGCCACCGCCGGTCGCGACGACGACGTCCGCGGCCTTCATCAGCGCCTGCGTGGTCTCGACCGACCCGTTCGTGACCATCTGTACTAGGTCTTCCGGGGCCTTATGGCGTGCCAGGATCTCGCGGTAGGCGCGCGTCAGGTCGCGCGTGGCGGCCTCCGCCTTCGGGTGCGGCGCGAAGATCACGGCATTGCCGGCCTTGAGCGCGAACATCGCGTTGCACATCGGCGTGACGATCGGATTGGTCACGGGGCAGACCGCCGCTACGACGCCCATCGGCTTGGCCACGAAGATTAGGCCGGCGTCGTCGTCCTCGCCGATGATGCCGCGCGACTTCTTGCCCTTCAGGTTGTTCCAGATGACCCGGGCCTTGCCCTTCGCTTTGGCGACCTTGTCCTCGTAAACGCCAAGCCCGGTCTCGTTGTGAGCGTCAGACGCGATGCTCTCGGCATTATCGTAAACATACTTAGCGAAGTCCCGAACGATGGCATCGACCTGCTCCTGCGAGAACGCTTCGAACGACCTCTGCGCCTCGCGCGCTCTCGCGACGAGCCGCTGGACTTGGCTGGGCTTTGTTGTGCTGGACTTTTGAAGACCGCCGCCGACTGCGGCTTCCGCTGTGGGGCTTACCATGGATCGTTTCTCCACTTAGAATGTTGCTCGACCCAGACCTGGCGATCTCTAGCCCAGTCTGTAAGGGGCAAGCAATAGCGACATATATCGTCAAACTAACCTAAAGTGCGCAATCGTTGGGCGCCGCTTCGTTAGCGTGGCGTTGGCTATCCGATTGTCAACTTGAACTCAGCGACGCGCTTTCAGCGCCGTCCGCGATCGTCGCCACGCGGAACAAGGAAAAGCTCTCGATCAAGCGGGTCGCCCCACTGCCTTGAAACCGCTTGATCGCCGCACCTTCCATGTGGGCGCGCCATTCGCGCTCGCTTCGCGATCAATTACGACGGAAACGCTGGCCAAGACGGTCGACCAGCTGGACCGACATTACAGGTGTAGCGGGTGCAATCCTGGTAAATGCCCCGACACTCGGAGGATGGTATTTGCTACAACGACAGGCAGTCGCGATATCGCGCACGACAGGTATTTATGCATTTCTGTTTAGCGGTCTGGGCCGCCGCAAAGGTGAGAGAGGCGAGATCGGCGTCACGCGCATTGAGTGTTCCGGTACTCAATGATCGTTCTCGATGGCGATGGCCTTCGACTGCAATAGCTTGCGATGGGTCAGCAGCATCCGCAGTTTCTGACTGCGCAGCGTCTTGACATGCACCGAGCGGTACAGTCCCACCCGCATCATCTGAGCGATGCCGCGCGCGTCATTGCGGTCGGTCTTCTTCTCTGTCCCGGCGATTGTCAAGCGCAGGTCGGTCAAGCCATGGCTTGCTTGCTCCATAGAAGTGATCCGCGAACCATTGGGATAGCCGGCATTGGAACAGTCTTCTCTTCGTGCTCGGCGCAAGACCGGCACAGGATGGTGTTCATCTGAGCGGAGGCGGAGCTATCTTATTTGCGGCGTTCCTTGGTCGGCCGACGGCGCGCCAAACGGACAGTCGCTCTCACCTTCACCCGTCCCTTGCCGGGACCTCTGCTGTTGCGGATGCGGTAGATCGGCTTGGTGAGTTACGCCATGGCAGCTCCCGGCTTTTGCCAGTGGAACGGCTCTCCGGTCAGCCACATTTTGTGCAACGTGACCGCAATCCTGCGTGCAAGCGCTATGCGCGCCTTTGCCAAGCCACGCTTCTTCGCAACATTCATCGCCCATGCTTTCATCGATGACCAGAGCCCCTGGTCACGCCTTAAGGTGACCTGGGCAGCGACGTAAAGCATATGCCGGACATGGCGGTCGCCCATCTTACTGATGTGCCCAGATAGATCGACCTCTCCGGAAGAGTACCGCCGCGGCGTGAGCCCGAAATGCGCGCCAACATCGCGCGAACGTCGAAAGCGACCTGGATCGTCGATACCGGCCTTGAATGACAGCGCGACATGCGCTCCGATGCCCGGCATCGTCATGAGTAGCTTGCAGACCTGGTCCCGGCGGGCGAGCGCAATGATACGCTGATCAAAGACGCTGCGTTGCCGGATCAGCTCCGCGCGTGCGACCAACAACGGTTCGATCGTCGCCATGATTTCCCCGTGATCACCGACGCGGTTACGCACCTCAGCCTCGAAGTGCCGGCGGCCTAACGGCAGCCTAACGCCGTCGCAGCGAAGCAGGCCGCGTACCACATTCTCGATCCTGACCAGCTGATCCTGCAGTGTATTGCGCGCGGTAAATAGTGCACTTAGGCGCTGCGAGCGCTCCGACTTCACCCATACCGGCCGATAAGCGTTCATCCGTATCAATTGCGCGATACCGCGCGCATCATTTCGATCCGATTTGTTGCGCAACCCCGCCTGCAGCATCGCTGCCGCATGACGAGCGTCGATGCAAATCGCTGGAAACTCGAGGGCTACCAATCCAGCCTGCAACCAGGCTGCGGTCGAACCAGACTCCAACCCGACTTTCTCACAGACAAACCCGCTGTCACGAATTGCGTTCGCGATCGCATTGGGATCTGATGCCACTTTGAGCTCTTTCATAATCTTCCCATCAGCGTCGACGATGCAGATGGCCGTTTCTCGCAACGATACGTCCAGACCACAGAAGAACATGATGATCCTCCATCGGTCGGGCGAATCATTTCACCCGCGCTGAGTATTCAGGTCTCAGCCAGGACACACCATCTTGTTGATCTGCGCTTTCAGCACCGCCTGCATGTGCCGCGTCTCGACACAGATCACTGGTAACTCGGCTTCGGCGAGAGCGCCGAATAGCCATTGCGATAACGGCCCGGCTTCCAGTCCGATCCGCTTGAAGCGGTAGGTGGGATTCCCCAGAACCTTCAGAAGTGCTTGAGGCTCGCTCGCCACCTTCACTTCCTTCACGATCCTGCCCGCATCATCCACAATGCAGACGCTCGTGTCCTTGACCGAAACGTCCAGTCCCGCAAAATGATCCATGCTGCGCTTCTCCTTCTGATGCTTGAGGCCGCATCCGCGGACCTCGTTTCACCATCAGCCTGAAGTGCAGCACCTAAAATCTTCAGCTATCCACAAGCTGGGCCGGGCCGATTACCCCATCTTGGCCCCCGCGAGCTGAACATCACCGATAGTCCGAGTCGGGCCAGAAGCCGACCTTGAGAGCGTCGCGGGCTTTTACTCAGTCAGGTGGTGCGGGGCGCGTCTGGAACCTGACGACGGCGGCTGAGGTTCTACGCGGATCCACGGGCGATCGGCTACGTACCCCCGCAACTCCGTCGATCGCTCGCTATCGTAGAGGCATCCGAACTGCTACGACTGCGCTCGGTCTCTCACAATGAGCGAGGGACCGTGAGCACGTTGGACAGGAGAGCAATATGACGATCTACATTTCGCAAGGGCGTTACACCGCAGCGGCGATCCGCGCAATGACCGCTAAGCCGGAAGATCGTTCCGAAGCGATTGCCGAGTTGCTCGCGGCCGTCGGCGGTCGTCTTATCGGTTGGTATCTCACGTTAGGACGGTACGATTGGCTGATAGTAGCCGAAGCACCTGACGAGCGTACCCTGGTTTCCACGGTACTTGCTGCAGCAGCTGGCGGAAGCCTGTCAGACATAACCACGACCGTGGCGCTCTCAGCCCAGGATACAGTGAAGGCTTTCGGCCAGGCGGGTGAGCTTGCCAAGAAGTTCAGATCGGCCGGAGCCGACTACTACGGGGTGCCGGTCGAGTCGGCTGGCGAAATTACAACCTTACCAAAGTAGAGAAACTGCGCTCAGTGAAACGTTCCTTGCCGCCGTTGGAGGACGTGAGTGAGAATCCGGGTCGGCTATGAGATGATCTACGACTTTCCGCAGCCCACCCCCATGATCATGGTCTTAGGCACCCATTTTAGCCGGGCATCAGATGTTATCGTGCCCGATTATCTGACCACCGACCCCTCAGTTTTGATCTCCCCATACCGCGATGGCTTCGGTAATTGGTGCAGTCGCATCGTTGCGCCAACCGGTCGAATGCGCCTGGCGGCTGATGGTATCGTCCGCGACGCTGGTCTGCCGGACGTCATTGTGCCTTCGGCTTCGCAACACGCGGTGGAGGACTTGCCAGCAGAGACCATCGTGTATCTGCTTGGCAGTCGCTATTGCGAGACCGACCGGCTGTCCGATGTCGCCTGGAAGCTCTTTGAGAAGACG
>Ga0306924_10006236_pt1 | contig 11865 bp, 10 predicted proteins | sample sta12Can44000111_FD_203756 | JGI IMG/M metagenome (GOLD analysis project Ga0306924, IMG submission 203756) | Lab enrichment of tropical soil microbial communities from Luquillo Experimental Forest, Puerto Rico - statanox.12C.anox.44.000.111 (v2)... | ecosystem: Environmental > Terrestrial >... | reverse complement strand
GCGCCCGGTCCGTAGTGGTAGTCGCGGGCGAAGAGCTTCTCCATCGAGCCCCCGCCGGCCCACGGCAGGAGCTCCGCCAGCGCCGTGCCGTGGAGCTCGAACCGGCCCCAGCGGTTCATCAGGCTCACGCCGGGGCCGAGGCCGACCCCCGAGGCCTTGAAGACGGGGACGCCGGTGATGTCGTACGTGCCGAAGAGCCCCCACAGCCCGCCGAAGCCGTAGCCGTCGCCGATCGTTTCGCCCACGACGAGCCCGCGGATCTGCAATCCGCCGTTGGGCTCGTCGGAGCCGGTGAACGCGAACGCGAAGTCGAGGTCGAAGTGATCGAGCGGCTTGCGCAGGCGCAGGTCCGGCGTCCCGGGCACGCCGTAGATGATGCGTCCTCCGATGCTCGCCCATGGCCCGACCTTCCTCGCGCTCGCACCGCTGCCCGCATCGTTCGCCGAGGCGCCGATCACGGTTCCGAGGCGGAACTCGCCGATCCAGGAGGGCGGCAGGAGCATCTCGCCCCGGTACCGGTCACCGGTCGCGAGGCGGTTGAGCCCGCAAATCGGGCAGAGGGCGAACGCCGCCGCCTCCCGCCAGAACCCCGGCTCCACGCCGCGCGAGTCGAGGATGAGCCGGTTCATCCGGAACAGCACCTCGCCCAGGAGCGTGCCGCCGATCGGCGTCGTGATCTGGTCGTTCACCGAGGGAGCCTGCACCTCCATGAACTGCTCCCAGAAGAGCGATCCGAGGAACGAGGCCGCGAAGGACTCGTAGAACCCGTGACCGGTCGAGCGCGCCGCCGTGTAGAAGAGGTTGCCTTCCAGCGGGTGGCCGAGCTGGTTCACCCAGTACGGATCGGTGTCGATGATCCAGCCCTTCCGGAAGTTCTGGCCGATGGTGTCGAACCCGATCTTCGAGAAGTCGTTCCCGGCCCAGTAGCTGACGAACCACATGCCGAAGTTGATGGCCAGCACCTCGCCCAGCGCCAGCAACGTGTTCTTGCGCGGCTCGAACGAGAAGGGGCGGAAGTCCGGATCGGCGAAGGGTGGGCGCAGGCGGTACCAGACGGCGCCGCCGTGCTCCTCCACTGCGCCGAACCGCGACTCGAGCGTGAAGCCCGGCGCGCCGAGCGCTCCCGGCGACGCGAAGACGGCGGGGAGCTGGGGGACGGCGTCTGCGGCGGTCGCGGCGGCCGTGCCCGGGCCGGGAGCCGCGGCGAGGATGGCGAGCGTCGCCGCGGCCCAGGCGCGGCGCGTCGGGGTGCGGGTCATCCGAGCGAGTCCGGAGCGCCGTCGCGGTTGTCGTCCATGTAGCCGTCGATCGAGGCCGCGACGTTGGCCTCGATCTCCGCACGGACCGCGGGATCCGCGCTGGTCGGGTCGAGCACGGCGCCGTCGGCGCCGACGAACCAGCGGTTGGGCGCGACATTGACGGTGACGTTGTTGTGGTTCGTCCCGTTCCTGAAGACGGCGGGCCGAAGCAGCACCTGCTGCAGCGAGGACTCGATGGTGAAGGGCGCCCCGCCCGGCATGCGGCCCTGGATGATGAAGGTGCGGCCGAGCAGCGGCGCCAGCGCGGGGTCGGCGTCGACCTCGTCCTGCGTGACGGGGCGCAGGTCGATGTCGATCTCGTAGTACGACTTCCAGGCCACGCGCCTCGCGCTCACGATCTGGGTCATCGCGCCGGGCTCGAGCCGATCTCCGGACACGTCGAGCAGCACCAGGCCGGGACCGATCACGGCCTCTCCGGCGGTGCGCTCGCCCGCCGTCGTGTTCGCGGACGCCAGCCGGATGTCGCGCAGGACGATCTGGAAGTGGTCGATGGTGATGCCCGCCGCGACGAGTGCCTGCGAGGGGGGCGCGTCGGGGTTGGGAGGCCGGTCGCCCATCCGGGCGAACACGGTCATGTCCAGGTTGCACGCGGTCGCCACTTGGGCGAGGGCGATCCAGACCAGCCGCCAGGGCCGGCGCGGCGGGCGCCGCTCACGGGGCGCCACCTCGGAGCCAAGAGGGCCGGCCGTCACGCGCTCCCAATTTGAGAGGCAGGCGAGCAGAGTCAACGACCCGCGCCGTCCCTACTTCGCGTCGAGCACCCTGCGGCCTTGCGCCGCCTGTGGGCGAGCCTGTGGCGACGGAGCCGGGGCGGACGCGGGGGCGGGGCCGAGCATCCCGGCGAGCTCACGGAGCGTGACGTTCTGCGGGGAGCTCCTGCGCTCCGCTTCGGTCGCCTCGAGGACGCGATGGAGCTCCGGCCCGAGGTGGCGATCGAGCTCGGCTCGGACCCCTTCCGCCAGCGCGTCGCGGCGCAGCGCGTCCCGGAGGTCCTGCGCACGGATCCCGTCGAGGTCGCGCGCCGGGAGGAAGCCGGCGGCCTCACCGTTGGTCGTCCGGGCCAGGAGCCCGGCGCGGACCAGCGCGTCGAGGGTCTCCTCCACCGTGAGCGCCGGGACGTCGGCGAGGCTCGCCAGCGAGGCGGCGTCGCGGGGTGGTGAGCCGGAGAGGAAGTCGCGCGCGACGTGCGCGGCGATCACGACCGCGAGCGTCTCCCGCAGCGCCTGGTCCGTTTGCCGGGCCCGGAAGCGCTGCCTCACGAGCCGCTCGTTCTGGTGGCTCGCGGCGACCTGCGCGCCGGCCAGGACGACGACCCAGGAGACGTAGGTCCAGACGAGGAAGATGGGGATCGCCGCCATCACCGAGTAGAGCGCGCTGTAGCCCGACACGCCCACCTGGAACCGCACGTAGAGGACGAGCGCGATCTGCCACAGCACCGCCGCGACCGCGGCGCCGACCGCCGCCGAGAGCGGGCGGACGCGAGCGTTGGGCAGGATCTCGTAGACGGCGAAGAAGGCGACGCCGACGACCGCCAGGGACGCGAAGCGCAGGATGAGGTCGATGAGCCCGCCGAGTCCCAGCGCCTCGCGCACGAAGAGGACCACGCGCGAGCTCTCCGCTGTCGTGAGCGCAGCCCCTGCGGTGGCGACGAGCAGCGGCGTCGTCACGAGGAGCGTGATGTAGTCGGTCACGCGGCGCATGAAGGAGCGCGCGGTCCGAGCGCCCCAGATCTCGTTCAGGGTGTCCTCGACGCTCGAGAGCAAGCTCACGCTCGTGTAGGCGAGGACGACGAGGCCGAGGACGCCGAGCCTCGAGACGTCGGTATGGTCGACGAAGACGAGGATCCGCTCGATGGAGTCGAGCAGCGCGGGGTTGCCGCCGAACGTCTGCTGGAGGTACGGGCGCACCGTCCCATCGATGAAGCTCGCATACGCGCCGAACCCCTTCAGGACGGCGAACGCGAAGGCGAGGAAGGGGACGATGGAGAGGACGCTGTAGTACGTGAGCGCCGCGGCGCGGACGGTGAGGCGGTTCGAGAGGAAGCCGCGGACCGCGGAGTAGCCCACGCGGCTCGCGCGGTAGAGCGGGGCCCGCGCATCGTGTAGGTCCGCGACGCGCACCGTCCAGATCCGCTCGGTGAAGAACGCGTGCAGGCGCTCGGCGAGGGGCTCGCCGGGCGCCCGCTGCAGGTTCGAGGCGCGTGGCACCAGGGAAATGTCGAGATGGACCGGCGCAGGAGCAACGCGGGGCGAGGGGCAAGGCCGGCCGCTTCGAATCACTTCACTGCGGCTGTGGAGCGAACCGCAGGGAAGGCGCGGGTGCCTTCGCGGTGACCTGGCAGGAGGCGAGGATGCGCAGCACCTCGTCGAGGTTGCGGCCGGGGCCCATGGGGTACGTGAGCATTTGGCCTTGATCCGCTTGTCCGGTCCGATGACGAAGACCGACAGGACGGTGGCATCGTCGATGTCCCGCCGGCCGAGCGACGCTTCGGTGCCCAGGACCAGGCCCATCTCGCCGCAGATTCGCTCGTCGCGGTCTGCGGGGCCGGCGCATCCTCGAGCGCACGACCGTGCTCGAGCGGTTGGCCTTCGATCATTCCGTGTCATGCCTTACGCGAGAGCCAGCTCCCGAGTTTCCCCGATAGGCGTGAGGCAATTTGCCTCCGCGGCGAGCTGTCGCCTTCGAGCTGCGGCGCAATGCCGCTCAGCGCCAATCGGGAAAGCCGCGCTTGCCGCGTCCACACGAGGGTGGCACCCTTCGAGGCACCGGCGAGCGGGCAATGAAGAGAAAGATCGTCATCGGATTGTCCGTCTACGCGGTCCTGCTCCTCATCTGCGGCGCGTACATCGCGAACACGATCCGGACCGCGACGGAGGACGTCGACAGGCTCATCACGCTCCACCGCGTGGAGATCCTTCGAGGCCATTACCTGTTGCAAATCAAGGGCGTGCAGTCCGACCTCCTCCTGACGGGATCGCAGCACCCGCGGAACCCGAAGTGCGTGGTGTCGCACATTGCCGACATGGGGCGGCTCATCGACACCTGCTTCGGGTGCCACCACTCGCCGCAGGCGACCGAAGGGCTCACGGCGCTGAAGCTCCAGACCGAGCGCTATCGCGATGCGATCACGCGCGTCATGGTCCTGCGCGCGAACGCCACGAACCCCCACCGCGACGAGGAAGTCGCCTTCCAGCTGGGGGAGCAGCTCATCTCGCAGGTCCGGGACGTCGTGGACGTCACCGCCGAGCGGCTCACCCTGAGCACGCAGCAGGCGATGCGACAGATCACCCGGGCCAAGTACGTGCTCTACGCGCTGCTCGGGCTCGGACCGGTGCTCTCGGTGCTGCTGGGCTACGTCTTCATCTCGGGGCTCGTGCAACCCGTCGACGTCCTCCTCGAATCCACCCGCAGGCTGAAGGCCGGCGATCTCGATCACCGCGTCGCCGGGCTGAGGGACGAGTTCGAGGAGCTGGAGGTCTCGTTCAACGAGATGGCGCGCTCGCTCCAGGAGCAGATGCACAGGATGCAGCGCACCGAGCAGATGGTGGTCGTCGGTCAGCTCGCCGCCGGCCTCGCGCACGAGATCAAGAACCCGCTGGCGGGGATCAAGGCGGCGGTGCAGGTGCTGGCCGACGAGGCCGAGCTCTCGGACGAGGACCGCGACGTCCTGAGGAAGGTGGCGCAGGAGGTCGTGCGGCTCGAGTGCCTCATGAAGAACTTCCTCAACTTCGCGAAGCCCGCGAAGCCGCGGCTCGCCGCGCTCGACTTGAACGCCACGATCGAGACGGTCCTCGCCTTCGTCGCGACCACGAGCTCGTTGCCGGCCCGTCACGTTGCGCTCCACATCGAGAAGCAGCTCGCGCCGATCGCCGAGCTCATGGCGGATCCCATGCAGCTCCAGCAGGTCCTGCTCAACCTCGTCCTGAACGCGGCCGACGCGATGCCCGACGGCGGCACGCTCGGCGTGCGCACCGCGCTCGCTTCGCAACCGGGGACCGTCGAGATCGAGGTCTCGGACACCGGTCACGGCATCCGCAGCGAGCACGCCGACAAGATCTTCCAGCCTTTCTTCACCACGAAGGCCGAGGGCACCGGGCTCGGCCTCGCGATCTCGAAGCGGCTCGTCGAGCAGCACGGCGGCTCGATCGCGGCCGCGGCGAACCCCGGCGGTGGGACGGTCTTCCGGATCCATCTCCCGCTCACTCCTACGACGGTGGTGGTGGCATGAGAGCGAAGGGCCGCATCTTCCTGCTCGACGACGACGACCTGATCGTCTCGATGCTCGCGCGGGGGCTGAAGAGCCAGGGGTACGAGGTCCAGGCCCTGACGCGCCCGGAGGGCGCCGTCGAGCAGATCCGGTCGTTCTCACCGGACGTGGTGCTGCTCGACGTGAAGCTGCCGGGCACGAGCGGCATGGACGTCCTGAAGGAGCTCGTCGACCCGCGGGTCGGCACCCAGGTGGTGATGCTGACCTCGGACGACAGCGCCGAGAGCGCCGTGAAGGCGATGAAGATGGGCGCGGCGGACTACCTCACGAAGCCCTTCGACCTCGAGGAGGTGAGGGTCGTCGTCGCCTCCATCCTCGAGAAGGCGAGCCTGAAGCAGGAGGTCGAGTACCTCCGCAAGGTCAGCTCCGACCAGAAGGACCGCGAGATCGTCGGGACCTCCGAGGCGATCCGCAATCTCAAGGAGGCCGCGGCGAGGCTCGCGAAGGCGGGCGTTCAGACCGTGCTCATCACCGGAGAGAACGGGACCGGCAAGGAGCTCTTCGCGCGGTACGTGCACGGCCTGATGTTCGCCGACCAGCCGGGCTGCGCGCCGTTCATCGGGATCAACTGCGCGGCGCTGCCGGAGCCGCTCATCGAGAGCGAGCTCTTCGGCCACGAGAGAGGTTCTTTCACCGACGCGAAGACCGAGAAGAAGGGGATGTTCGAGCTGGCGTCCGGCGGGTCGATCCTGCTCGACGAGATCGGCGAGATGAAGTGGAACCTCCAGGCCAAGCTTCTCCGGGTCCTCGAGGAGCGGAAGGTCCGGCGCGTGGGCGGCAATCACGACCTGCCCATCGACGCGGTCGTGATCGCCACCACGAACCGCGACCTCGTGGAGGGGATGCAGGGGGGCGAGTTCCGGGTGGACCTGTTCTACCGGCTCGCCACCTTCGCCCTGCAGGTGCCACCGCTCCGCGAGCGCACCGAGGACATCCTCCCTCTCGCCCAGCACTTCCTGACTTCCTTCTCCGCGAAGTACGGCCGCCCCGCTCCGACGGCGATCTCGCCGGAGGCGAAGCGGCTCCTCGTCACGTACCGGTGGCCGGGGAACGTGCGAGAGCTCCGGAACGTCATCGAGCGGATCGTCGTGCTGGAGAACGGCGACACGATCCTTCCCGAGCACCTCCCGAAGGAGATGCTCTTCGCGCGGCTCCACGACACCGTGCACGCTCCGGCGCCGATCGTGACGCTGCCCGATGAAGGGGTCTCACTCGACGAGATCGAGCGGGCCCTCATCTCCCAGGCGCTCGCGCGGTGCGGGGGCAACAAGGCGCGCACGGCCAAGCTGCTCGGCATCACGTACGACTCGCTTCGCTACCAGATCAAGAAGTTCGGCCTGGACTCGGGCAGCGCCTGAGGCGCCTGGCCTCACGGCCGGGAGCTTCCCCCGGGCGCCGCGAGCTGGGCGACGAGCCGCACGACGGCAGCGACGTCGAACGGCTTCTCGACGAACAGTGCGCCGTCCGCGCGCGCGCGGGCGAGCTCCTCCTCGCTCGCGTCGGCGCTCATCACGACGACCTGCGCGCGCGGAGAGGTCGCCCGGACGAGCGGGAGGAGATCGATCCCGCAGCCGTCCGGCAGGTGGACGTCGAGGAAGACGAGCTCGAAGGTGCGCACGCGAAGCTTCTCGGCGGCCGCGGCGCGGGTCTGGACCGCATGCGCGGGATGGCCGCACGCGGCGAGCTGTCGTTGCAGCGCCCAGCCGAGGAGCAGGTCGTCGTCCAGGACGAGCGCCGTCGTGCGGTGCTCACCCCCGCTGCTCACCGTCGCGTCGGACGACACCGGAGCCCCCGCTCTTCGGGTGTTCGGGGGTGCAATCAGCAATCGTCGTGCCGTGAAGAACGGCGCGAATCGCCGTGCGAATCGCTGGGACGCGCGACCCGATGACCGGTGATTTGCCCGAGTCACGTTGGCGATATGCCCGGGTGGCCTGGCGGCATTCGTCGCCTCTGGGCTTGGTGAATTGACCGGGCGGGACGTGGTCTTCTCGCGAACTTCCGCGCTGCGACAGAACGTCAACCGGCGTAACTCCCCGGATATCAACCGAGCTTCCACGCGGGTGCGCGTCGGCATGTGCATTGCTGCAGGGCACGGCACTCGAAGAGACGAGGGCGTGGAATGAAGACCCTAAGATTTGTCATCCCGATTCTGATCGCATGCCTGTCGCTCACGGCCCGGTCGGCGGACGTCCAGGTGACCTCCTCGACCCAGACCCCCTGGTTTCCCGACTATCTCTCCAGCAACAAGGGGCTGAGCGACGTCTCGCAATACTTCCGCATGAACGCGACGAAGCTCGATGACGAAGGCAAGATGAACATCTATGCCTACGGCCGGATCCTGGGCCAGGTCACCACGGGCTTCGAGACCCGCAACGAGCTCGCGAACGACGTCGTCGGGCGGCTCTATTACCTGTACCTGGACTACCGGGACGTGGTGAAGGACCACCTCGACCTGAGGGCGGGCCGGACGTTCGTGCCCGCGGCGGCGCTCCCCGGGACGGTGGACGGCCTGCACTTCGACTTCCGGAACATCGGGCCCGCCGGGCCGATCACCGCCGGGCTCACCGGCTTCGGCGGCCACATGGCCACGTTCGACAACCTGGGCGAGATCGGCAACGCGAACGACACGCTCTGGGGCGGCAGCGTGTACTTCGAGACGATCCGGTTCACGCGCCTCGAGGCGAGCTACGGCCGGAAGCTCACGGACGGCACCCTCGCGCAGCAGGCCCTCGCGCTCGACCTCTCCACGACGCCCATCCAGATGGTGAACCTGACGGGCCGCCTGAGGTACGACACGGTCTCCTCGCGATACAGCGAGGCGCAGGCCGGCATCACCGTGTCGCCGCTCGCCGCCGTGGTCCTGCGCGGCGAGTACTACAGCAGCTACCCCACGTTCGATCAGTTCTCCTTCTACCGGTTCTTCAACGTGGGCCATTACGAGATGCTCGGCGGCAGCGCCGAGTACCGGCTCATCGGCGACTATCGCCTCAGCCTGCGCTACGCGCACGAGCGCTTCGACGCCAGCGCCACGGCCAACGTCGTCGAGGGGGGGATCACGGCGCGGCCGATCCGGGACCTGACCCTGCGGGTCTCGTACGAGGGCCGCAACGGCTACGCCGGAAGGCTCGGCGGGTTCCGCGGGTCCGGCGCCTACCGGATCCAGAAGGCGACGCTCCTCGCCGGCATGGACTACGACGACTTCCGCAGGGACGCCGCCCGCGACGGGACGTCCAAGAAGTACTACGCCGGCCTCGGCTACGACTTCACCCGCAAGATCAGCGCCGTCGGCCGCCTCGAGAACAACATCAATTTCTATTCGAACAACCTGGTGCAGGGCTTCCTGGCCCTCAACGTGAACCTCTAGGCGAACGAGGCGAGTCCATGTCCCTCCGCAAGACATCGAACCGGATCCTGCTGGCGTGCACGGTCTGCGTTCTCGTGACGGCACCTCTCGCGCTCGCCAAGACCGACCACAAGGACTACAGGGGCGCGAAGCCGGAAGAGTGCCGGGAGTGTCACCAGTCGTCCGGTGTCCCGGACAATCACGGCGCCTTCTTCCTGCGCGACCATCGCGCGCTGGCGCAGAAGGGGTCGAACAACTGCGAGGATTGCCACCAGCAGTCCTTCTGCGCCGACTGCCACAACGGCGGCAACGTCGACGCCTCCCAGAAGAGCCTCTCGCGCCGGGGCGAGAGCAGGCCGATCTCGCACCAGGCGGACTACATCTCGACCCACCCGCTGAAGGCCGCCGATGGGCAGGAGAGCTGCTATCGCTGCCACACGCCCCAGAGCTGCTCCAATTGCCACGACCAGCAGCTGAAGCAGAACCGGGCCGGCGGGCGCGCTGCGATGAGCATCAAGCCCCACTCCCCGACATTCGCGGCGCCGGGCGTGCCCGATCCGAGCTGGGTCTCGTTCCACAAGTCGGAGGCGCGCAGAAATCTCCGATCGTGCCAGGGGTGCCACCCGCAGAAGTCCGATTGCTCGAACTTCGCCTGCCACCCGGGCCTCGGGGGCAGGTAGCGCGAGCGCGCCTCAGGACTCCTGCGACGGCGTCCAGGAGAGGACCGCCCAGCGGACGGTCCGCGCGGAGGGCAGCCGCACGCCCTCCGCGCCGGCGACGAGAGTCTGGTCGAGCCAGGTGCGCAATCGCGCGACCTCGGCGGCGGAGGGCTCGGGCAACGTCCGCAGGAGCCCCTCGAACGCGTCGTCGCCGCTCGCGTACCAGCGCGTGTCGGGCACCTGGACGAACGCGATGGTGGCCGGGATCCCGAGGTCGTGGAGCACGTTGTACGGGTAGATGTAGTCCGGCCCCGCGACCCACGGCCGCCCGACCGCGTCGAACACGCGCCGATCGACCGGGCCTTCTCCCACCGGCGCCGTGACGAAGACCTTCCGCCGGGCGATGCGATGGAGCTTGAGGAGCGCTCCGCGCAGGTCGTCCACGAGCAGCGAGCGCGAGGCGATCGCCACGTCGCAGCTCCGGATCCCGAGGCCGTCCCAGTCGTCCTCCCAGGCGCCGAGGACCGCCGAGACGTTGACCAGCCCATCCTCGACACAGCGCCCGCGAAGGAGCTCCACCATCCGCGGGGAGTAGTCGAGCGCCGTGACCCACTGGACCTTGCGCGCGAGAGGGACGGCGAGCGTCCCCGCGCCGCTGCCGACGTCGAGCACGGTCCAGGTCGGCTCCGGCTGCAGGAGCGCGAGCATCTGCTCCACGTACTCGTCGGATGCGCGGGTGAAGGACTGCGCTCGACGATCCCACGCTTCTCGTCCCCGAGGCTTCACACGCCGCTGGCGCGCGGCGCGCCAGGCCTCGTTCCAGTCGAGCCGCCCGGTCTCGACCGGCATCGCGCCGACTCAGGCCGGCCGCGTTCCGCGGACGTCGGCCTCGCGGCGCCCAGTGAACGAGAAGTGGCGCCAGGCCGACGTCATGTGCGACCCGATGGACGTGACGACGGTGGCGGCCATGTACAGGGGCAAGCGCGCGCCCTCGAACAGGTTACCGAGCCCGAGGAGCGCGAGCTTCAGCAGCAGCGCGTAGCCGGCGCCCTGCGAGAAGTTGAAGCACCCCCAGTTCATGCACGCGAGGAGGAGGAGCATGCCGCTCGAGATCGTCGCGTAGATGGGGACGCGCAGCGTCTCGTAGGTCCCGCCCATGGCGATCCCGCCGAGCACGAGCCCCATCGAGACGATGTGGAAGGACCGGAGCCCGACCTCGATCGGGCGCGCGTACGCCGGCTTGGGCGGTTTGCCAGACGAGACCATCGGAAGCTCCGGGGGCATGTCCTCGATGCTAGATCGCCGTCGACGCAGCGTTCGTGAGGCAAGGTGACACGGCGAAAGTGACAATCGAGCATTCTCGCCACGGCGTCCCGGGTCATCTCGGCAGCGTCACGATCGTCGCACCCGGTGAGATCCCCAGGTGCTTGGCCTTAACGCCGGGCGGCGGGGCGCCTCTTTCGCGTGAGGGGGCGGCAACCAATTGAAGAAACGCGCCATTCGCTTCGCGGCCCCCGTGGCACGTCGGGTGCTTCTCGTCGGGCCGGCTTCCCCGGTCCTGATCGCACGCGAGCGCACAGCCGGCAGCGACGAGACTGGCCGGGCGGTCAGGAAAGCTCGGAGATTGCGAACGCAACTCAACGAATACGGGACCGCATCGGAGCAAGGAGAGAGCACATGGCAGGGAACGAGAAGCTTCCAGTCGTGGAGATCCCGGGCGAGCTGACGACGTCAGACCAGATCCGCGAATTCATCCACAAGACCATCAGCCGCCGCGACTTCAACAAGGCCATGGGCATCGCAGGCCTGGGCGCGATCGCGTTCCAGTTCGGCTGCGGCAGCAGCACGCAGAACGTCAAACCGCGGCAGATCTACGTGGCGAACGCCCTCGGGATGGTGGTGGCGGACCCGGTCGCGTGTGCCGGCTGCCGGCGGTGCGAGGCGGCCTGCGCCGGCTTCAACCTCGGCAAGGCGCAGCCCTCGGTCTCCAATGTGAAGGTGAACCGGAACCTGCTCTTCGGCACGAAGAACATCTCCAGCGGCCTCCGCACCGACGGCATCTACGGCAACTTCCGCGTGGTCCAGGACACCTGCCGGCAGTGCCCGCACCCGGTGCCCTGCCAGCTCTCCTGTCCGCACGGCGCGATCGAGGTCGTCCCGCCCCTCAACGCCCGGGTGGTGAACCAGGACAAGTGCGCGGGCTGCGGCATCTGCGTCGATGCCTGCCCGTGGGAGATGACGGCGCTCGACGGCCCGGCGAACGGCGCGAACACGAAG
>Ga0306924_10006234_pt1 | contig 11866 bp, 13 predicted proteins | sample sta12Can44000111_FD_203756 | JGI IMG/M metagenome (GOLD analysis project Ga0306924, IMG submission 203756) | Lab enrichment of tropical soil microbial communities from Luquillo Experimental Forest, Puerto Rico - statanox.12C.anox.44.000.111 (v2)... | ecosystem: Environmental > Terrestrial >... | reverse complement strand
GGGGTTTGCCTCCCGGTTTTCCCGGCCGCTGACCGGGGTCCCCGGGAAATTGCGCATCTTATTCAGCGAAGCGCACTCACCCGGCACGCCCGCGCAATTTCCTGGGGTGGTCTGACCGGGGGTGGTTGACTGGGATGGTCGAAAAACTGGCGCCGGATTCGCAGCTTGCGTAGAATCCGCGCTCTTTTTTGGGCAGCGTTTTTGCAAGCGCTGCCCCCGGGAACGAGAGCGATACGACCATGGTTACCATTCGCCTGACGCGGCGCGGAGCGCGCAATCAGCCCTTCTATCACGTCGTCGTGACCGATAGCCGCAAGCGCCAGGGTGGCCCGAGCCTTGAGCACGTGGGCTTCTTCAATCCCATCGCCCGTCGCGGCGAGCAGAAGCTGAAGCTCGATCTGCCACGCATCGATTACTGGGTCGGTCAGGGCGCACAGCCTTCGGACCGCGTGCGTACCCTCGTGGCGTCCTATCGGAAACAGGCGACGGCCTGAAGGGCGCCGCCGCGCAGCGGCGGCCCCGCGGGCGTCTCGAGAGACGGCCGTGGAGTGGATCGAGCTCGGGCGCATCGGGGCGCCTTTCGGCATCAAGGGTTGGCTGCACGTCGAGTCGCATACCGATCCTGCGACGGGTTTGCTCGGGCATCGGGAGTGGGTACTGAGGCTCGCGAGTGGCGAGCGGCTGACGCGAAAGTTGATCGAAGGTCGTCAACACGCCGCGGGCCTGGTGGCGCACCTGGAAGGGGTCGATGACCGCGGCAATGCCGCGGCGCTGACCGGAGCGGTGATCGAGATCGAGCGCGCGGCACTGCCGCGCCTCGCGGAGCGCGAGTACTACCGCACCGATCTCGTGGGTTTGCGCGTCCATAACCTGGAGGGCGCGGATCTCGGGATCGTGAGCCACTTCGTGGAGGCTCCGGGTGGCGCCGTGATGGTGACGCGGGAAGCGGGCGGCCGCGAGCACTGGCTGCCGGCCGCGCCGCCGCATCTGCAGCGTGTTGATCTGGCGGCGCGCGAGATTCTGGTCGACTGGCCGGCGGAGCTGGAATAGAGGCTCCATGAAGATCGAGGTGGTGACACTCTTCCCGCGTATGATCGCGGGGACGCTCGAGTTCGGCGTCATCGGACGCGCCATCGCCCGGGGAGTCCTCAGCGTCGGCACCGAGGATCCGCGCGCGCACACGAGCGATGTGCATCGCACGGTCGATGACCGGCCGTACGGCGGTGGCCCGGGCATGGTGATGAAGCCCGAGCCGCTCATGGCGGCGATTCGTGCCGCGCATGCGCGGCTGCCGGCGGGGAGCCCGCGGGTGTATCTGTCGGCGCAGGGCGAGCGGTTCGGCCAGGCGCAGGCGCAGGAGCTCGCGCGGCTGCCGGGGATGTTGCTGGTGGCCGGCCGCTACGAGGGCGTCGATGAGCGTGTCATCGAGCTCGGCACCGACCGCGAGCTGTCGGTGGGCGATTACGTGCTCTCGGGCGGTGAGTTGCCGGCGCTCGCCGTGATCGATGCGGTGGCGCGGCTCATCCCCGGGGTGCTGGGCGATCAGCGCTCGAGCGTCGAGGAGTCCTTTGCGCAGGGACTGCTCGACTGGCCGCACTACACGCGGCCGGAGGTGTTCGAGGGCGCAGCGGTGCCGCCGGTGCTATTGTCGGGCGATCACGCCGACATCGGTCGCTGGCGGCTCGCGCAGGCGTTGGCGCGTACCGCGCAGCGCCGCCCGGACCTGCTGCGTAGCGCGCAGCTGTCGGCGGAGGCGCGGCGGCTGTTGAGTGAGATTCAGGCCCGCGGGAGCGATGAGGCTCGCGCGGAGGCCGCGGCAGCGGCCGCCAGAGAAGATCGAGGTGAGCGAAAATGAGCAAGATCATCCAGGAAATCGAGAAACAGCGCATGACCCGCAAGGTGCCGGAATTCAAGCCGGGCGACACGGTGGTCGTGCAGGTGAAGGTGGTGGAAGGCGATCGCGAGCGCGTGCAGGCCTACGAGGGCGTGGTGATCGCGCGCAGCAACCGCGGGCTGAACTCCTCGTTCACGGTGCGCAAGATCTCCCACGGCGAGGGCGTCGAGCGCGTGTTCCAGACCTACAGTCCCGCCATCAGCGACATCAGCGTGAAGCGCCGTGGCAGCGTGCGGCGCGCCAAGCTGTACTATCTGCGTGACCTCTCGGGCAAGGCGGCGAGGATCGAGGAAAAGATCTGAGGCGCTGGTAACGCCCTCGCGCGCCGGCAGCGGCGCAGGAGTAGATGATGACGCTCCGCTCGTTCTTTTCCGGCCTGTGGCGCGGCCTGGACGGTCTGCGCAAGGCGCTGCACCTGATCCTGCTGCTGGTGCTCTTCGGGGTGCTCATCGGGGTGCTGCGCAGCAGTGTGCCGCGCATCCCCTCCAAGGCCGCGCTGCTCATCGTTCCCGAAGGGCAGATCGTCGAGCAGCTCTCGGGGGAGCCGCTCGAGCGCGCGTTGCAGGAGAGCCGCGGGGAGACACACCGTGAGACGCTCCTGTGGGATCTGACTGACAGCATCCGCGCCGCGGCGAGCGACCCGCGCATCCCGGCGCTGGCGCTCGATCTGGGCAAGTTCGAGGGTGCCACGCAGCCGACGCTGGAAGAGCTCGCGGCGGCGCTGCGCGAATTCCGCGCCAGCGGCAAGAAAGTCATCGCCTACGGCGATGAGCTCAGCCAGGAGCGCTATTACCTCGCCGCGCAGGCCGATGAGGTGCTGCTCGATCCGATGGGCTTCGTGCTCATCGACGGCTACGACCGCTACCGCATGTATCTCAAGGACGCGCTCGAGAAGCTCGGCGTCCAGATCAATGTGTTCCGGGTCGGCTCGTTCAAGAGCGCGGTCGAGACCTTCACCCGAACCAACATGTCTCCCGAGGACCGGGAGGAGAGCCGCGCGTACCTCACCGCGCTCTGGACCAGCTACCAGGAGGCGGTGACGCGCGCGCGCAAGCTCACCCCCGGTGCGCTCGAGAGCTACGTCGACTCGCTGCCGAAGACCGTGCCGGCGGCCGGCGGTGACGCCGCGCGGGTCGCGCTGCAGGCGAGTCTGGTGAGCGCGCTGAAAACCCGTATCGAATTCGAGCAGCGGCTGATCGGCCTCGTCGGCAAGGACGACGACAGCGGCTCCTTCAAGTCCGTGTCGGTGGATGACTACGTGCGCTATGCGCGTGCCCAGAAGAAGGCGAAGGCGGACGGCAAGCCCCGCATAGGGGTGATCGTCGCCGCAGGCGACATCCTCGATGGCGATCAGCCGCCGGGGATGATCGGCGGTGAGACGGTCGCGCGGCTCATCCGCCAGGCACGCACCGACAAAGACGTCAAGGCGCTGGTCCTGCGGGTCGACAGCCCGGGCGGAAGCGTCACGGCGTCCGAGCAGATCTACCGCGAGCTGGTCGCGCTGCGCGCAGCCGGTAAGCCCGTCGTGGTGTCGATGAGCGGCTACGCCGCCTCCGGCGGATACTACATCTCGGCGCCGGCGGATGAGATCTGGGCGAGCCCCGCCACCATCACCGGCTCGATCGGCATCTTCGCCATCATCCCCACGATCGAGAAAACGCTCGGCAAGGTCGGTGTCAGCGTCGATGGCGTCGGCACGACGCCGCTATCCGGGCAGCTGCGCCTCGACCGCCCGCTCGGAGATGAGGCACGGACCCTGCTGCAGTCGACCGTCTCGCGTGGCTATAACGAGTTCGTCGAGCGCGTCGCGAACGGCCGCAAGAAGACCCCACAGGAAGTGGATGCGATCGCGCAGGGACGCGTATGGGCCGGAACCGATGCGCACCGGCTCGGCCTCGTCGATCAGCTCGGACTGTTCAACGATGCGGCCAAGGCCGCGGCGCGGCGCGCCAAGGTTTCCGACTATGCGCTCGAATTCATCGAGCCAGAGCTCACCTGGGCGCAGGCGCTCGCCATGCAGCTTCGCTCGAGCCTCGCCGCGCTGCTGCTACGTGCCAGCCCCGGCGAGTCGGCGCTCGCACAGCTCGCCGACCGGTTCGACCCGGTGACGCGCGAGGCGCAGCGGCTCGCTCGCTTCACCGCGCCGAATCGACTCTACGCCTACTGCTTCTGCGAGCTACGGTAGGGCCCGGCGGGGTGCCCAGCGGGGTGCCTTTCTAGAGCGTCGACCAGTCGAGGACCACTTTCCCCGATCTTCCCGAGCCCATGGTCTCGAAGCCCTTGAGGTACTCCTGCACCGGGAAGTGATGGGTGATGATGGGCTCGAGCTTGAGTCCGCTCTGCAGCATGCTCGCCATCTTGTACCAGGTCTCGAACATCTCGCGGCCGTAGATGCCCTTCAGGGTGAGGCCCTTGAAAATCACCTGGTTCCAGTCGATCGCCATCTCCTCGGGCGGGATCCCGAGGATCGCGATCGAGCCGCCGTGGTGCATGGTGCGCAGCATGTCGCGGAAGGCCGCCGCGTTCCCCGACATCTCCAGCCCCACGTCGAACCCCTCCTGCATGCCGAGATCCTTCATCGTCTGATCGAGCGACTCGCGCTGCACGTTGATGGCTCGCGTCGCGCCCATGCGGCGCGCGAGCTCGAGGCGGTAGTCGTTGACATCGGTGATCACCACGTGCCGCGCGCCCGTGAAGCGGGCCACCGCGGTCGCCATGATGCCGATCGGGCCTGCGCCGGTGATGAGCACGTCCTCGCCGACCATGTTGAAGGCGAGGGCGGTGTGCGTGGCGTTGCCGAAGGGATCGAGGATCGCGGCGATGTCATCGCCGATCGAGTCCGGGAGCTTGAAGGTGTTGTAGGCCGGGATCGCCAGGTACTCGGCAAACGCACCGGGCCGGTTGACGCCCACGCCGACGGTGTTGCGGCACAGGTGGCGGCGGCCGGCGCGGCAGTTGCGGCAGTAGCCGCAGGTGATGTGCCCCTCGCCCGAGACCCGATCACCCTTCTTGAGGCCTTTCACCTCGGAGCCCAGCTCCACGATGCGCCCGCAGTACTCGTGCCCGACCGCCATGGGCACCGGGATGGTCTTCTGCGCCCACGCATCCCAGTTGTAGATGTGCATGTCGGTGCCGCAGATCGCGGTCTTCGCGATCTCGATGAGCACGTCGTTGGGTCCGACCTGGGGCTCGGGGATCTCTTCCAGCCAGATGCCGGGTTTCGCCTGCTGCTTGACGAGGGCTTTCATGCGGCTCTCAGTGAAGGATCCCGAGCTCGCGGCCTACGCTGGCGAAGGCGTTCAGAGCCGTCTCGAGCTGCGCGCGTGTCAGGCCCGCGGACACCTGCGTGCGGATGCGCGCCTGGCCCTTCGGCACCACCGGGTAGGAGAAGCCGATCACGTACACCCCGCGCGCGAGCAGCGCGTCGGCCACGCGCGCGGCGAGCGCCGCATCGCCGAGCATCACCGGGATGATCGGATGCTCGCCGGGTTTCAGGTCGAAGCCCGCGGCGGCGAGTCCGGCGCGGAAGAAGCGCGTGTTATCGAAGAGTTGCGTTCGCAGTTGCGGGCTGTGCTCGAGCAGATCGAGCACCGCGAGGGTCGCTGCCGCCACGACCGGCGGAATGCTGTTGGAGAAGAGATACGGCCGCGAGCGCTGCCGCAGCCACTCGATCACCTCGCGCCGCGCGGCGATGAACCCGCCGCTCCCGCCGCCGAGCGCCTTGCCGAGCGTGCTGGTCACGATGTCGACGCGCGCTGCGACGCCGCAGTGCTCGGGCGTGCCGCGCCCGGTCGGTCCCATGAAGCCGGTAGCATGCGAGTCATCGACCATCACCAGCGCGTCGTACTTTTCGGCCAGGTCGCAGATCTCGCGCAGCTTCGCGATGAAGCCGTCCATGGAGAAGACCCCGTCGGTCGCGATAAGCCGCGTGCGGGCCCCGTGAGCGTCCTTCAGGCACTGCTCGAGCTCCGCCATGTCGCTGTTGGCGTAGCGGTAGCGCTGCGCCTTGCAGAGGCGAATGCCGTCGATGATGCTCGCGTGGTTGAGCGCGTCCGAGATCACCGCATCGCGCTCATCGAGCAGCGTCTCGAACAATCCTCCGTTCGCATCGAAGCACGAGGAGTACAGGATCACATCCTCGGTGCCGAGATAGCGCGCGAGCCGCGCTTCGAGGGTCTTGTGGATCTGTTGCGTGCCGCAGATGAAGCGCACCGAGGCCATGCCGTAGCCGAGCTCCTCGACCGCGCGCTCGGCGGCGGCGCGCACCGCCGGGTGGCTGGCGAGCCCCAGGTAGTTGTTGGCGCAGAGGTTGATGACGTCGCGATCGCCTGCGTGCACCAGAGAACCCTGGGGGCCGGCGATCACCCGCTCGCTCTTGTACAGTCCCTGCTCGCGGAGCCCGGCGAGATCGCCGCGCAACCGCTCGAGAAGCGCTTGATTCATAAGGGGACGATTATACCCAAGGCCTGTCGCATTTGAGCCGCCGGAGGTCGCCGCAAAGCACGTGGACGCCACCGGCGCGTTGCAGACTGCCGCCGACGCCCCCATCCAACGAAGATAGAGCCAGCCAGCCTCCAGCCTGGCGCCGGGTCGAGTCATGAGTCTGAGCGTTTTCGACATTTTCAAGGTGGGCATCGGGCCTTCGAGCTCCCACACCATGGGGCCGATGCGAGCCGCGTGCGAGTTCGCCGCCGGTCTCGAGCGCGATGGCCTGCTCGGGGAGACGCGCGAGATCGCCGTGCGGCTTTACGGCTCGCTGGCCCTCACGGGAGTCGGTCACGGCACCGATCGCGCCATCCTCGCCGGACTCGAGGGGGCTGAGCCCGAGACGGTCGAGCCGGATCACATCGAGTCGACCGTGCGGCGCATCCGCGCGAGCGGGCGGCTGCGACTCCTCGGTCAGCACGAGATCGCCTTCGATGAGCCGATGCAGCTGCTGTTCATGCAGCACGAGCGGCTGCCGCGTCACTCCAACGGCATGCGCTTCACGGCCCTCGCCGAGGGACAGCGCGTGCTGCGCGAAGAAGATTACTACTCGATCGGCGGCGGCTTCATCGTGCGGGGCGATGAGGCTGAGGCGGCGGGTCCCCACGAGCGCGCGGCACAGCCCTATCCGTTCAACTCGGGCGGAGAGCTGCTCGCGCTCTGCCGCGAGCATGGCCTCGAGATCTTCGAGCTGGTACTCGCGAACGAGCGCACCTGGGCGAGCGACGCCGCGGTGCGCGAGCGGCTCATGCACATCTGGCAGGTGATGCGGGCCTGCGTCGAGCGCGGCTTCAACCAGAGCGGCGTGCTGCCCGGGGTGCTGAAGGTGCGGCGGCGCGCACCGCGCCTGTATCGCATGCTCACCGAGTGCACGACGGTCAAGCCGCTCGATGTCATGGATTGGGTGAACGCCTACGCGCTCGCGGTGAACGAGGAGAACGCCGCCGGCGGACGCGTGGTGACCGCGCCCACCAACGGCGCCGCCGGCATCGTGCCCGCGGTGCTGCATTTCTACCGCCGTTTCGAGGAGGGCGCGAACGACGCCGGCATCATCCGCTTTCTGCTGACGGCGGCGGCGGTCGGCATGCTCTACAAGCGCAACGCCTCCATTTCCGGCGCCGAGATGGGCTGCCAGGGGGAGGTGGGTGTCGCCTGCTCCATGGCCGCTGCCGGACTCGTCGCGGCGCTCCAGGGAACCAACGAGCAGGTCGAGAACGCTGCCGAGATCGGCATGGAGCACAACCTGGGACTCACCTGCGACCCGGTGGCGGGGCTCGTGCAGATCCCCTGCATCGAGCGCAACGCCATGGGCGCCGTCAAGGCGGTGAACGCCGCGCGCCTCGCCATGCGCGGCGATGGCTCGCACAAGGTGTCGCTCGATCAAGTGATCGCCACCATGCGCCAGACCGGCGCCGACATGTCGACCATCTACAAGGAAACCTCACAAGGGGGACTCGCGGTCAACGTCCCCGAGTGTTAGCCGAACAGTCCGAAGAACCCCCGCGCCGGCGGCGCCTCGCGCAGCACGTCCTTCACTGCGGCAACCCCGACTGCGGTCCAGTGCGTGGTCTCGAAGGCGATCGAGCAGAGCGCCGCAGTTGCAAGTCCGCTCGCTTCCGCCTCGGGCACCAGCTGCTGCACGAGCTCCGACACCCCGGGATTGTGTGCGACCACGAGCAGATGCTTGACGCGCGGGCCGGTGGCTTGCACCACCTTCAGCAGATCCGCAGCGCTCGCGAGGTACAAGGCATCGTCCCGCACGACCAGGCGCGAGGGCATGGCGAGCTCGCGTGCCACGATCTCACCGGTCTGCTGCGTGCGCCGCGCGGGACTCACCAGCAGCAGCTCCGGAACGAGCGCGAGCTCCGCGAGGCGCCGCGCCACCGCCTCCGCCGCCGCCGTGCCGCGGCGATTGAGCGGCCGCTCGAGATCGGACAGCCCCGGATCCTGCCAGCGCGCATCCGCATGCCGCATCAGGGTGAGTCGTATCACGCGTGCCTCATCAGGGCCCCTCGGGGCCCTCGACCTGCAGCCGCCCATCCTGCTCGCGGACGCGATAGGTACGCAGCGGCTCGTAAGCGGGCGGGGTGAGCGCCTCGCCCGTGCGCAGGCAGAAATGAGCGCCGTGCCGCGGACAGATGACCTGGCAGTCCTCGACCTCGGCCTCACCGAGGGACTCGCCATCGTGCGTGCAGCGGTCTTCGACGGCGTAGACATCCTTGCCACAGCGCACGACGATCAGGTGCACACCCTCCACTTCCACCGATAGCGGCGCCGCCTCGCTGACCGCGGCCGCGGCTCCCACATCGACCCAGCTCATCGCAGCGCCAGCACCATTTCGCTCAGAACATCCCGGTCTGCAGCCGTGCAGCCTCGGACATCATGCTCTGGTTCCAGGGTGGATCGAAGGTGAGCGTGACGCGCGCTTCGCGCACCGTGGGAATGCGTGAGATCTTGTCGCGTACGTCGTCCACCAGGATATCCCCCATACCGCAGCCGGGCGCGGTGAGCGTGATGGTGACGTCCACCGTCCGTGTGCCGTCCTCGTTCTGAGTGACGGCGCAATCGTAGACCAGTCCGAGATCGACGATGTTGATGGGTATCTCAGGATCGTAGCAGCTGCGCATCTGTTCCCAGGCGAGGCGCTTCACGTCCTCTTCGCCGGCATTGGGCGGCAGCTCCGGCGGTTTGACCGGCTCCTGGCCGATGGCGTCGGCGTCTTCGCCTGCGACGCGAAACAGATTTCCCTCGAGATAGACGGTGAAGCTGCCCCCGAGCGCCTGCGTGATGTAGCCGGCCTGGCCGGGCTTGAGCTTCACTTCCTCGCCGGCGGGCACGATCACCGCGCGCACCTCGCGGCTCACGACGAAAGGCTCGTTCTCGTGTCTGCGCATGACGCTACTCGGTCGACACGGTCGCGTTGTCGCTGGCGAGCGCGGCGTTCAGCGTGTGCCAGCACAGGCTCGCGCATTTCACGCGCGCCGGGAACTCGCGCACACCCGAGAGCGCGGCGAGCTTGCCGAGCGCGGGATCGGGAGCGCCATCGGGGCGTGTGAGCAACGCGTGCACCTTGTCGAACAGCTCGCGGGCGCCGGCGCGATCCCTGCCCTTGACCGCTTCGGTCATCAAGGAGGCGGAGGCAGTCGAGATCGCACAGCCGCGGCCCTCGAAGCGGATGTCCTCGATACGCTCACCGTTCAACACCACTGCGAGCGACAGCCGGTCGCCGCACAAAGGGTTGTGCCCTTCGGCGTGGTGGTTGGCGGCCGCCAGCGGCCCGAAATTGCGCGGGTGGCGGTTGTGATCGAGGATCACGTCGCGATACAGCTCCTTCAGGTCCATCAACCGAAAACCTCGCGCGCCCGCCCGAGCGCGCGCACGAGCCGCGCGACGTCCTCCTCGGTGTTGTAGCAGGCGAAGGAGGCGCGCGCCGTGGCCGGCACGCCGAAGTAGGTCATCACCGGCATGGCGCAGTGATGGCCGGTGCGCACGGCGACTCCTTCCGCATCGAGGATGGTGCCGAGATCGTGCGCGTGCACGCCCTTCATGGTGAAGGAGAGCACGGCGGCCTTGTGGGCCGCGGTGCCGATGAGCTCGATCTGCGGCAGCCGCGCGAGCTCCGCGGTCGCGAGCTCGAGCAGCCGCTGCTCGTGGGCGGCAACCGCATCGATCCCGAGCCGCTCGAGGTAGTCCATGGCAGCCGCGAGGCCGACGGCGCCCGAGATGTTGGGGGTGCCGGCTTCGAACTTCGCCGGCAGGTCGTTGTAGGTGGTCTTCTCGAAGGACACCGTGAGGATCATGTCCCCGCCGCCCTGCCACGGCGGCATGGCGGCCAGCAGCTCCTCGCGGCCGTAGAGCACGCCGATGCCGGTGGGGCCGTACATCTTGTGGGCCGAGAAGGCATAGAAATCGGCGCCGAGCGCGCGCACATCGACGTGCGCATGCGGCACCGCCTGGGCGCCATCGATGAGCACCACGGCGCCCGCGGCATGCGCGGCCTCGATCATGCGCTTCGCCGGCAACACCGTGCCGAGGGCGTTCGATATGTGCGCGAAGGCGACCAGGCGGGTGCGCGGCCCGAGCTGCCGTGCGAACTCATCGAAGGGCACCTCGCCGCGGCGATTGATCGGCGCGACGCGCAACGTTGCGCCGGTCTGCTGACACACCATCTGCCAGGGAACGATGTTGGCGTGATGCTCGAGAGCGGTGATCAGGATTTCATCGCCCGGTTTGAAGCGCGGGCGCGCGTAGGCCTGGGCGACCAGATTGATGGCTTCCGTGGTGCCGCGGACGAAGATGACCTCCTTCGCGGAGGCCGCATTGATGAAGCGGCGCACCCGCGCGCGCGCGCCTTCGAAGGCGGCGGTCGCCGCCTGGCTGAGCGCGTGCACGCCGCGATGCACGTTGGCGTGCGAGTGCGTCTCGTAGTCTTCCACCGCGCGCAGCACCGCCAGCGGCCGCTGCGAGGAGGCGGCGCTGTCGAGATAGGTGAGCGGATGACCGTTGACCGTGGTCGCGAGGATCGGGAAATCGCGGCGCACCGCTTCGGCATCGAGCGCCGGCGGCGCGGCCGCGAGTGGCAGATTGGCAGCCATCACAGCAGCTCCCGTAAGGCGTCATCGCGCAGCTGACCGGCGAGCCGCTCCTCGATCTGCCGCCGCAGCGGACGGAGCGTGATCTGCGCGATCACATCCTCGAGGAAAGCCCATTTGAGGAGGCGCTGGGCGCTCTCGCGCTCCAGGCCCCGGGACAAGAGGTAGAAGAGCATGTTCTCATCGAGCTTTCCGGCGGTCGCGCCGTGGCTGCAGCGCACATCGTCGGTGTAGATCTCGAGCTGCGGGCGCACATCGATCTCGGCCTCGGGGCCGGCGAGCAGCCCGCGCAGCGACTGGCTCGAGTCGGTGCCGTGCGCGCCGGGCGCAACGATGATCTTGCCGTTGAAGGCGACGCGCGAGCGAGCGGCGGCGATGCCGCGGAAGCTCTGCTGCGTGCGCGCCGACGGTGCGGCGTGCTCCACCACCGCGTAAGCATCCTGCACCTGCTGGCGGTCGCCGAGCGCGGCGATGCCGAGGGAAAGCTCGGCGCGCTCCCCCGCAATGCGCACGGCGAGCGTCGAGCGGGCCGACTGCGCGCCGGTGTTGATGGCATGCAGCCGGTAACAGGCATCGGCCGCGATCTGTGCCGAGAGCGTGTCGAAGAGCAGGCTGCGCTCGTTGAGATCCTGCAGGCGGTAGTGGGTAAGACGCGCGCCGCGCGCGAGCTGCACGTGTACGGCGCCCGTTACGAAGCTCCCCTGCCCGCCGGCGCTCAGGTGCCGTTCGATGAGCTGCAGTTGCGCCCCGGGCGCGAGCAGCACTTCGAGCCGTGGATAGGAAGCGCCGCTCTCTGCCGCGGCGCTCGCCACGAACAGCACCTCGACCTGCGTCGGGTCAGCGGCCGCTGCCGGGACCTCGATCACCAGGCCATCGGTCGCGAAGGCCTCGTTGA
>Ga0306924_10006233_pt1 | contig 11867 bp, 9 predicted proteins | sample sta12Can44000111_FD_203756 | JGI IMG/M metagenome (GOLD analysis project Ga0306924, IMG submission 203756) | Lab enrichment of tropical soil microbial communities from Luquillo Experimental Forest, Puerto Rico - statanox.12C.anox.44.000.111 (v2)... | ecosystem: Environmental > Terrestrial > Soil... | reverse complement strand
GCTGCAACTGTACTTCCGGCTGTCAGGTTCGCAAGACACGCAGCGAGCGTATTACAATGATGCGATTGCGCTTGCCGGCGGAGTGGGGTTCCTCGTGCTAGGCCGGCACGGTCCGTCGGTCGGTTTCACGGAGGCCTTCAACTCCTATACGACTGCCGTGCCGTACGGCGTCCTGCGCAGCTACTGGTCCTTCCGTCCACAGATCACATACGGCGCGAGCTTCTAAGAGTTACAGCGCAGCCATCGCCCAAGTTGTGTGTGAGCTGCGCTACCGAAGTGGCAGGTAGCGGCGGGTATCCGGCATCACACCCGCCAAGCTCCAGCGCTGTTGCTCGCACTGATGCGGCCCGCACGTGGTCACATGACGATGACCCGGTGGTCAAACACACGGATGCACCAAACCAGGAGAGAAGCGCATACCTGTGGTCCGTGAACCGTTCTTCGTCCAGATCTCTGACACACATCTTTTTGAAGATCCGTCGACCCGGTTGTGGGATGTCGCGCCGGAGCCGATGCTGGACCATGCGCTGGATGAGGTCCGCAAGCTTGACGGCCATCCGGCCTTCATCATCGTCAGCGGTGACTGCTCGAGCGACGGCTCGGTGCGGTCATACGAGCGGCTGCGCCGAAAGGTCGAGCGCCTCGGCGTGCCGGTCTATTATATCCCCGGTAACCACGACGACCCGCAGGTGCTGTCAAAGGTATTGTGCGACAAAGAAATCGGACCAAACGCTAAGCTGATGCAGACCTTTGAAGCGCTGGGTTGGCGCTTCATCTTGCTCGATAGCCACATCCCGGGCGAGGATGGCGGCGCGCTCGGCGACGCGCAACGAGCGTGGCTGCGCACGACGCTCGCTGCAGAGCCGCGTACCCCGACCATCGTGATCGTCCACCACAACCCGATGCCCGTCGGGTCGGCATGGCTCGATCCTATGACGCTCTCCGACGCCAACGCGCTCTTGGCGATCCTCGACACGTCGCCACAAGTCCGCGCCGTTTTGTTCGGGCACATACACCAGGTCTTCGAAAGCACCCGCGACGGCGCGCAATACTTAAGCGCCCCGTCCACCTTTTTTCAGTTCAAGCCCAACTCGCCGCGCTTCGGCAAAGACGAACGGCCGCCGGGTGTGCGCCTGGTTCGGCTCAACGGAGACACCGTGCGCACCGCGGTCTTCCGATTCGGCGAACCACTGCCGCCCATCTAGCAACGTCGCAACTGGCCTTCGGGCCCGTTTGCCTGTTACACCTATCCACAAGGTAGGGCTGACTGGGTCCCTAATCTCGCAGTATGCTGAACCAACGCGCGAAGAATCTTTCTCCCTCGCCCACGATGGCAATTGACGGCCGGGCGAAGCAGCTTAAGGCCGAAGGCGTCGACGTCATCAACCTCAGCGTCGGCGAGCCGGATTTCGACACGCCGGACACGGCCAAGAGCGGCGGGCGCGCAGCGATCGACGCAGGGTTCACGAAGTACACTGCAGCTGCGGGCATCATGGAGCTTCGGGAGGCTATCGCCGACAAGCTCCGGCGTGAGAACGGGCTCGACTATAGCTCGGACGAGATCGTCGTCTCCAACGGCGCCAAACACTCGCTGTTCAACGCATTCATGGTGCTGCTCGACCCGGGCGATGAGGTGATCATCCAAGCGCCCTATTGGGTCAGCTATCCCGAAATGGTCAAGGTGGCGGGCGGCACACCCGTCATCGTCAAGACGGATGCGTCGACGCGATTCGAGATGACGCCATCGATGCTCGAGGCCGCGATCAGCCCCAAGACCAAGGTCATCAATCTCAACAATCCGAGCAACCCGACTGGGGTCGTTTATTCGCGTGACAAGCTCGAGGCCATCGCCGATGTCGCGGTGCGCGCCAACCTCATCATCGTCAGCGACGAGATCTATGAACGGTTATCGTATGATGGCCATGAGGTTGTCAGCATGGCGGCGCTCGGGCCGCAGGCGCGCGAGCGGACGATTACCGTGAACGGCTTCTCCAAGGCCTACGCGATGACCGGGTGGCGGCTAGGGTACACCGCTTCGCCGAAAGTTTTTGCCAAAGCGATGGTGGAGCTGCAAAGCCATTCGACCTCGGGCCCGTCATCGATCACGCAAAAAGCGGCACTCGCGGGGTTGCGCGGAGACCGCAGCTTCATCCAAGAGATGGTGGCGGCATTTAACGATCGCCGCAAGGTGGCCGTTGAGCGCATGCGCTCGATCTCGGGTTTTGAGCTTGAGGTCGAGCCTGTTGGTGCGTTCTACGTCTTCCCAAACGTCTCGAGGCTATTCGGGCGCACGGTCGGGGGCCATACGGTGACGAACGCTGACGAGCTCTGCATTGCCATTTTGGAGCGAGCACGCGTCGCGATCGTCCCCGGCTCGAGCTTCGGGTCGCCCGATCACGTCAGGATCTCCTACGCGACCTCGATGGACAAGCTGCGCGAAGGACTCAACCGCATCGAGCGGCTTTTAGACTCCGTCGAGCACAACGTAACCGCGGCGGTTTAACCTAGAGCGCCTGAGCGCGCGTGTCGCTGCGCAGCGAACCCAGATGTTTTGCATCGTTGCGACTCGTGAGTGTCAGCGCCGTTCCGCTCGTTTCAAACTCGGTGATGGCGGCATTGTCCACGCCAACGTCGTTGAAAGCTGAAAGATCTTTGCCGGTCGCGCGCAGGATCGCGATGCGCACGATCACGTCGTGGGTGACTGCCAGCGTCGCACCTGTTGCCGAGCGCATCTCGTTGAGAAAAGAGAGCAGGCGCAGCTCGACCTCCTCGAGCATCTCGCCGCCGGGAAACCGCACGAGATACGGCGAGGTCCGCCATTGGGCCAGCATTTCAGGCCAGCGGCTGGCCACTTCGCCGCGCACGAGACCCTCCCACTCGCCGTGTGAGATCTCGGTGAGATGATCGTCCAGGCGCAGGTCAAGATCTAAAGCAGTCGCACAATAGCGAGCCGTTTCGCAAGCACGAGCCAGCGGGCTCGAGACGATCGACGTCAGGCGTCGCTCGGCTGGCTCACTTTTCTGCTCTGTTGCCAATCGATCGGCGAGAGCTTGCGCTTGCGCCTGACCGCGGCCCGAAAGTGGCGGGTCCATCCTGCCTTGGTAGCGGCCCTCAAGGTTCCACGTGCTCTCGCCGTGCCGCACGAGCAGCAGCCTCACAGCTCGATGCTCGTGACGTGGTCGATGTCGGCCACCGCACGCAAGCGCTTGACCAGCGACGGGTCTGGCGCCCGGTCGATACCTAAGAGCATGATCGCATCTCCGTGCTCGCCACGGGCGACCTGCATGTTGGAGATGTTGATGTGCGCCTCCCCGAGCAACGTGCCGACTTTGCCGACGATGCCGGGCACGTCGCGGTGACGGGTCAATAGCAGGTGACCCGTGGGAACCACGTCGACCTCGAAGCCATCGATGTCCACCACTCGCAGCTGCTCGCCGTGGACGATCGTGCCAGCGAGCGAGACCTGGTGTGCACGCACGGACAGCGCCTTAGCAAACCCGCGCTCACAGGGCGCGTTAAGCGTCTCGACGCTGATACCCATGCGCCGGGCGACGTCCATCGCGTTGACCGCTGAGATACGTTCGTCACTGAGGTGCGGCAATAGCCCGACGAGGAATGCGATCGAAAAGGGCAGGCCATCGTACGTCCCAAGGTCGCCTTCGAGCAAGATCTCGAACCGCGAGAGCTGCTCACCGCCGCCAAGTTGTGGTAAGAGCGCCCCGAGGCTGTGTGCAAGCTCGACAAACGGACGAACTTCGGGCGGCGCTTTCACTGGAGCGTTAACAGCACCGGACGGTGGCCGTCCGCGCAAGACGGCTACGACATCGCGCGCCAAGTCCTCCGCGACGCGATCCTGCGATTCGAGCGTCGAACCCCCTAGGTGCGGCGTTGCGACGACGTGCGGGTGGGTGAGCAGAGCCCAGCTCGGTGCCTCCGGCGTTGGCGGTTCGTCGGCGACCACGTCCAGTGCGGCGCCAGCGATGTGGCCGGATTGCAGCGCTGCCAACAGCGCTGCCTCATCGACCAATCCCCCGCGCGCGCAGTTGATGATGCGAGCGCCACGTTTCATACGCGCCAACTGCGGTGCGCCGATAAATCCATGGGTCTGCGGTGTGAGCGGCGTATGCAGTGTGAGAAAGTCGGCGGCTTCCAGCAGCTCATCGAGCACGGTGAGTTTCACGCCTAAGGCTTGCGCGCGAGCCTCGCTGACCACTGCGTCGTGCGCCAGAATGGTCATGCCAAAACTCCGCGCTCGGGCGGCGACTGCCGCCCCGATGCGGCCGAGTCCTACAATAGCGAGCGTTTTACCGGCGAGTTCAATGCCTGCCAGCCCTTGGGCACTCCAGTGCCGCTCCGCGACGCGCCCTTGACCCTCTCGCACTCGACGGCACATCGCAAGTATGAGCGCCATTGTGTGCTCGGCCGTGGCAAGCGTGCTGGCGTCAGGTGTATTGAGCACGACGATGCCGGCCCGCGTTGCGGCCTCCACATCGATCGTGTCAACGCCGACACCCGCGCGTCCCACCACTTGCAGCGTCGGCGACGCGTCAAGCATCCCGCTAGTCACCTTGGTCTTGCTGCGCACGATGAGCGCGCTTGCCTTCGCCAGAAGCCGCTCGAGTTCGTGTTGCGACAGACCGTTTGCCTCTCGCACATCAAGCCCGCCCTCACGCAGCACGCGGATGCCTATCTGCGCCAGTGGGTCCGCCACCACGACGATCGGTTGGGCGGCCGGAGTGCGGCGAGCGTTCATTTAGTTGCCGCCAGGCTTTGCGCGGGCCGCGTTGCGACCTGATGCTGCGTTGCCCCACGGGTCATCCACAGCCACAACGATGCCAAAAGGCAAATATCGGCGCCGATAGCAAGTGCTTTTGAGGCCCCGAATCTCTCCGCGAGCGCGCCAGCCTGCAGCGAGCCGAGCGGCGACAGTCCCATGAGCAGCATGTTGTACAGGCCGAGCACGCGCCCGCGCATTTCTCCGTCCGATTGCGTCTGCAAAAACGTCGAGAAGCGCACGACGAATTGCACCATCGAAAAACCGAGAAGCGCGACCAGCAGGGCGGCGGTGGGCAAGGTCTTGGCAAGCGCGAAGGCGATCACCGAAGCTGGGAAGATAAAGGACATCGCACTCAAAGACGAGAGCCGCGTCTTGCCCCGGCCTGCGAGGGTTAGCGATCCGACGAGCGCGCCCGCGCCCAGGCAGCTCAGCAAAAGACCCAGCGCGCCCGCGCTGCGATGCAGCTCCAACTTGACGACGACGGGCATCAGCAGGACATAGTTGAATCCGAACACGCTGAAGACGATGAGGGCGATGAACAGGCGCGACAAGAGCGGATGGCGCGCGACGTAGGCGACGCCGTCGAGTGCTTGGCGCATGAGGATTAGGTGGGCGTCTTCCGGAATCGGTACCGGTTCCGTGCGCATGGCGGCAAGCGCTGCGACCACGAACACGTACGACGCCGCGTTGGCGAAGAAGTTCGCTGCTTCTCCCGCGCTTTCGATGATGATCGCCGCGATCGCCGGACCGATGATGCGGGCGATGTTGAACACAACCGAGTTCAATGCAGAGGCGTTGAGCAGATCCTCAACGCCGACGATGTCGAAGATCAGCGACTGCCGGACAGGAAGGTCAAATGCATTGACGATGCCTGCGAAGAGCGCGAGCGCAAAGATGTTCCAGAACGTCGCGTGGCCTGTGAACACGAGCAGGCCGAGCAAGAGCGCCTGCACTGCGGCCAGCGACTGGGTGACGATGGCGATACGCCGCTTGTCGAAGACGTCGGCGATCGCACCGGCCATCAGCGAAAAGAAGAGTGACGGCAGGGTTTCCATGGCGGTGACAAGACCGAGCAGGAGCGGTGAGTTGGTGATACGCAGCACGAGCCAGCCGACCGCCACGATCTGCATCCAGGTCCCGATGAGCGAGAAGACCTGACCGGAAAAATACAGGCGGTAATTGCGGTGCCGAAGCGCGCTGAAAGTGCGGCTCACCAGGGGACTGCGCAGGGACGAGGGCTGCATCGGCAAAAACGTGTCTCCGTCACGGCTCATCTATGCCGATGATAGGAGCACACCCTTGCGCGCGGATGGGGAATGCACACGTTCGCGTGCAGAGGCAGGGGGCTTGAACACGTGCCGAGATCGAGACGCTGGACGACCGAAGTCGGCCAGCAAGAACCAGTCGCCACCGGCGGAAGGAGCTCGACGCGCTGGGAACCGACGCTCGCATTTCCCAAAACGGGCGCGCATCGCGCGACGCTCGGCGATCGCCTCTTCGCGGAGGTGCATATCGACGTGCGGCTGCAGCAGGAACGTGAGAGCGCTCGCGCTGACAGCCTCGACAGCACGACATCGCGGCTGTCGACGCCGTTTGTCGAGAGCGTCGTCTACGATTACATGGGCGTCGAAGGCAATACGCTCGTCTTGCGCGAGACCTCGCGCCAAGGCGAGCGGGTTGAGCGCTCGCAACTTACGGTACGGCTCCGTGATGGAGAACCAACCAAGATCCGGTTTCCGTCCGGTGTCGTGAGCGTCGAGATCGACGACGAACAGGTCGCGGTGGTTCGCTGGATCGGTCCCTGACAAGGAGGTAGATCTTGCCCCGTACGGCTCTTCGAGTCGGGACCTGCGATGCGGTACCCGGAGCGCTCAGTTATGGCTCGTTTGACGGGCCGGCACTGCCCACAGGCGGCACCGATGCGCTGCCGGTCATCATCGCGCAAGGCACAGAAGATGGCCCTGTCTTTTGGCTGACGGCGAACATCCACGGCAACGAGGTCTGTGGGATACCGGTCATCCACCGATTGCTCACGACTGAACTCTCCACTGCGCTTCGCGGTACGATCGTGGCGATGCCCACCCTCAACCCAGCGGGGCTGCGAACGAATCGTCGCCATCCATACTATGACGATCGCGATCCGAACCGGACCTTCCCCGGGATGCGGCGAGAGACGGGCGAGCATAAAGAGCCGTCGGTCTACGAGCGGTTGACGGCCGCGCTGCTCGAGACCATCCGCCAGTCCGCCGATTTCTACGTCGACCTGCACACGGCGTCCATGTTATCGGTCCCCTTCTCTATCCGCGACCGCGTGTTGTACAGGAAAGAATCGGAAAAGGCAGACGCGATGGCGCTGTCCGAGCGGCTTGATGCCATGGTCGAGGCATTCGGCTTTGCGGCCGTCATGGAGTATCGTGTCGGTGGCTATATCGCAAAGGAGCTGCATCGCTCGACGACGGGCGCCGCGCTGCAGGAGCTTCGCTTGCCGGCCTTCACCGTCGAGCTCGGCCCGCACACGGTCGTCGATGAACACAATGTCAGAGCAGCCGTGATCGGATTGCGCAACTTGTTGCGCTGGGCCGGTATGCTGGCAGGCGAGCGCGAGGCCATGCCCTCCTTACCCATGCCGCCGACCAAACGTCGCCTGCGAAGGGAGGACGGACCATATCCTCCACAAGCCGGTATCTTGGATTATCGGGTCGAACCGGGCGCAGCGATGAAGGCCGGGGATGTCATGGCGGATCTGCGCGACATCTGGGGCCGGCCAGTCGGTGACGGCACAATCAACGTGGAGACCGAGTGCTGGGTCATCGGTATTGAGGATGGGTTGCTCGCGTACCCCGGCGCGGCGGTCGCCCATGTCGGTGTCGTGGAAGACTCACCGGTCGTCGACGTGTGGCCCGCGTGACCTCGCTTTAACTAATCACCGGAGCTAGACGATAACAAGGACGTGACGCGTAGCGGTCTGAGTCAGCAACAACCCGATCCTTCGGCGGCAGTACTGTTGCCCGCCGCGCACCGTTCACCGACGCAGCTAACGTCGTTCATCGCGTCCCTATTGATTCTCGTCGCACTCGTATCGAAAGGCAGCACGGCCAACATCGCTGCCGTCTACGCGCGCGCGGGACAGGTTAACGCGGAGCTGTTCTACCGGGCGGACGACCGCACGACATACGTGAGCACAGGCGACATCGACGCCATGTGGCTGCGCGATTCGAGCGTGCAGGCAATGTCGCGGCTCAACCAGCAGGCGCTCGTGCGCGGCGTGATCTTCCGTCAAGAGCGGCTCATCGCGATTGATCCCTACGCCAACGCATTCCACCGCGACTACCAGGTCGCTGAGCGCAAATTCGAGCTCGATTCGTTGTGCTACCCTGTCAGGCTCGCCGAACAATACGTGCACGCCACCGGCGATACGTCGATCTACGACCACAGGATGTACGGTGAGCTGCATATCATCCTGCACACGATGCTGGTCGAGCAACAGCATACGCACCGTTCGCGATATCACCAAAACGAGCGCGCGATCAATGATGGGATCGGCCTCGTGTGGAGCGCCTACCGTCCAAGCGACGACCCACAAACCTTCAACTACAATATCCCAGAGAACATGTTCGCCGCGACCACACTGCGCGAGATGACGTTGCTGTTCTCGAGCGTCTACCATGACGAATCGAGCGCGCACAAGGCCGCCATCGCCGCAGAGCGCATCGAGCAGGCGATCGAGACCCGAGCTGTGTTCTCAACGCATCACGGTCGCATCTACGCCTACGAGATCGACGGCCTCGGGCGAGCAAAGTTCATGGACGACGCGAACGTCCCGAGCTTGCTCTCCATTCCACTTTTAGGGTACGCGTATAACGCCAAAGCATACGCGGCCACTCGCGCTTACGTTTTGAGCCCAGGCAATCCGTACTACTATCGCGGCCGGTTCGCATCGGGGGTTGGCAGCTTGCACACGCCCTCGAATTACGTCTGGCCGATGAGCCTCATTATGGAGTATCGCACGGCTCGCGATCATCACGAGCAACAACGCGTCGTGAGCGAGCTTGCGCTCTCGAACGCCGGTGATGGGCTGCTCCATGAATCGTTCGATGTCAATGACCCGCGGCGCTATACGCGCCCACGTTTCGGCTGGGTCAATGCGCTCTTCGAACAGACCTTCCTAACGCGCTAAGTCGCGACGTCGCCCGAGGATCGACGACCACCGACGGTTCGCCTATAGCCCGGTATAGACAGGGCCACCGCCGCCTTCGGGCGGCACCCAGTCGATTATCTGATACGGATCCATGATGTCGCAGGTCTTGCAGTGCACGCAGTTGGCAAAATTGATCTGTAGACGCTTGCGGGAATCCGCAAAGCCATTCTTTTCGATCTTCACGCTCTCGATGGCGGCCGGAATCATCTCGTACACATTCGCTGGGCAGAAGTGCTCGCAGGGGTTACCAAATTCGGCCGCGCACTGAGTAGCGCAGATGTCCGTGTCCGCGACATGCAGATGGCACGGGCTATTCTCGTCGTGTTTGGTGCCGCTGCGGAACACGTCATCGAGTTTGGTAAAGGTGAGCTTTCCATCGTAGCGCGGACGCTCAAAGCCAGGGACGTTCCGTCCGAAGTAATCGACGAGCTTCTCCATCCGGGCATATCCTTCGTGGCCAGGCAGACGATCGTAAATCCCAAAACCGCGACCGCCGGTGACAAAGCCCAGCGCTGCGTTCACAAGACCGGCTAGCCGTCCTCGGTCAAAACCCTGGTGGAAATTGCGAGCGCCGTACAGCTCCGAACGCACCCACGAAGACTCTAGTGCGCGCTCGTAGCCGTCGAGCTGCGTCGCGTCGGTCGAGCTGCTTGTGATGGCTTCGAGGCAAGTCTCGGCTGCGAGCATGCCGGACTTGATAGCTAGGTGAATGCCTTTGAGGCGTAAAGGGTTGAGCGTGCCCGCCGAGTCGCCGATCAGCAACACGCCGTCGCCATACGAGCGCGGCATGGCCCAGTATCCGCCTTCGGGGATCGCTTTTGCGCCGTAGCGGATCATCTGGCCACCGGAGAGCAGCCGAGCGACGCTTGGATGCGCCTTGAATCTTTGAAACTCGGCATGCGGTTCGAGCTGCGGATTGCGATAGTCCAAACCGACGACGAGACCCACATCCCAGATGTCATCGGCCATCGAATAGATGAAGCCGCCACCAAACGTTTGATCATCGAGCGGGTGGCCGAGCGTATGGATCACCTGGCCGGCCGGCGTCGAGCCTTTAGGCATCTGCCACAGCTCTTTGATGCCGATGCTGTACACTTGCGGATTGCGCCCCAGGCCGAGTGATAGCCGGTGATCGAGCTGCTTGGCAAGCGTGCCACGTGGGCCTTCCCCGAGCACGGTCACCTTGGCGTGCAAGTCCGCCCCCGGCTCGTAATTGGCTTTGGGCTGGCCGTTTCGATCGACGCCTTTATCGCCTGTGCGCACGCCGATCACACGATCGCCGTCGAAAAGCAATTCCTGACCCGGCGTTTCAGCAAAGACTTGAATCCCCAACGCTTCGGCTTGTGCAGCGAGCCACTTCACAAGCTTGTTGAGGCTGGCGACGTAGTTGCCTTTGTTGTGCATGGGAGGCGGTGTGATCGGTGCTGCGATATGACCGGACTTGGTCAACCACCACAGACGATCCGATGCGACCGGGCTTTCGACGGGGCAACCCGCCGCAATGAACTCCCCGAACAGTTCGTGCAAGGAACGTGGATCGAGCACAGCACCCGAGATGCCATGGTCGCCAACAACGCGCGCCTTCTCGATGACGAGGATGTTGTCGGCAGAAAGCTGGGCTCCGGACTTTGCGCCGGCTTTGACAGCCTCGTTATGCGCCGCGTACAATTGCGCCAAGCGTATCGCGCCGGCCAAGCTCGCTGGCCCAGCGCCGACGAAGAGAACGTCGACCTCGAGGACGTCGCGATCGCGTGCCATGTATCGGCTAGAGGAGCACGGCGGACGCTCTGCCCGCCACGTTGACCGTCTGCATTGCGATGATCGTGTACGTGCCAGACGGCACGGCATCACCGTTGTACGGCAGTACAATGCTCAGGAAGCCAGAGACCGAGCGAGCCGGAACGGGCAAGAGCAAGTACACTTTGATGGTGTCGCCCTTCGGCGGCTTGATGTCGAATTCGGTGACCGACACCGGTGAGCCGGTCGCGTTGGTCAACGCAAACGTGCACTCAAAATGCGGCGATTTCCCAACGTTGATCGACGATATCTCAAGGCTATCGACCGAAAACGGTCCTTTCGGGTGCTTTTCGTCGAGCGGTGTGAATTGAGTTTCCATCGGCGGCACGTCAAGCTTTGCGGAGCCGACCATCTTTTTCGCATCGTCCATGAAGCTCAGATCGACATCTTTATACTTAGCTGGGTCGTCACTAGTCTTGAGCGCGAGCGCGACGACCTCAGAGGTCTGCCCGGGCGCCGCGCTGACCTTGATCGGCGACGTGCCAAGCGCGGTCGATCCGGCGTGTGCGACCACAGTGCTCACCTTGGCGGCGTTCTGGGTCGTGTTCTCGAGCGCAAACGAGAGCTCGAGCATGCGCTGTGCCTTGGCCGGATCCTTCGCCGAACCGTCATACGCTAGGCGCAAAGCCGGTCCCACGATCGTGATGCTGTTCGGTGCCGGTGTGGGCGTCGGTGTTGCAGCGTCGCCCGCTTGTGGGAACGGTGGTTCTTGCCCGGGGATGAACGGCTCGCCAGAGCCGCTCACCATCGGCGTCGGTGAGGCGCCCACCGGCTGTCCATAGGGCTGGACTGGGTTGGGTCCGCCGGCCGGCGAGCCAAAACCTGAGCTCGAGCTGCAACCTGCAAGCACGATCGCGACGGCGACGCCGATCGCTCGATTTTCGGAAAGCCACGTGGCAAGACGCATTGTGGCCACCTTCGTGGGCCTTTGCGGGGCGGCCTCCGCCCCGCCTACGAGCCTACTATTAGAAGAAGGGGTTGTGCGCTTGCTCTTGTGCGACAGTTGACGCTGGCCCGTGGCCGGGTAGCACAACGGTCTCACCGGGAAGCGAAAGGATTTTCTGCCGTATCGCCGCGAGCTGATCGTTGTAATGG
>Ga0306924_10006231_pt1 | contig 11870 bp, 8 predicted proteins | sample sta12Can44000111_FD_203756 | JGI IMG/M metagenome (GOLD analysis project Ga0306924, IMG submission 203756) | Lab enrichment of tropical soil microbial communities from Luquillo Experimental Forest, Puerto Rico - statanox.12C.anox.44.000.111 (v2)... | ecosystem: Environmental > Terrestrial > Soil... | reverse complement strand
GTTTGTCGCTGGCTGGACCGAAACGATCGACTTCATTCTTACCCACAAGGCCGAGACCGTGAAGATCGAGAGCGAAATTACCGGATTTTCGGAGAGAGTGATGTCGAGGGACTACGACCTCACGATCGGCATGTTCACCAAGGATTGCAAGTTCGACGCGGAATCGCTTGCGACTCTCAAACGGTCGTTCGTCGATCTCAAGCTCTTGCCCACGCCGCCCGACATGTCAGCTCTCTATACCGAGGCTTTCCTGCCGAAATAACGGCGGCGGGTGGGCATCCTGCCCAGTGAAGGACCTTCGCGGGCTACGATGCTTCGCCCAAAAAAATCGTTCGCACAAGCGCTCGACGTTAACCGACCAGTTTCCGCCCGCTTGGTATCTACTCCGCCGCCGCCACTTGCGCCGTCGCCGCCTGCTCCTCCTGATAAAGCCGATCGAGAATGCGGCGCGCCTGAATCACGCCGGCGTCGGCGTTGATGTCGGTCTGCGGCGGATTGGGGATCAGCAGCAGATTGCGCTGCTGCGCCTCAAACACGGCGACGTCCTCGAGGAAGGCGGTCCTGATCTGCTCGACCAGCATCTCGGTCGTCTTCGGGTTCGCGATGTCGAAGTTGTGCGCCTGGCCCCAGAAGTAATGGCTGGTGGTCTCCGTTTCCGGCGTGATGGCATTGAGATTCCACATGCCGATGCCGCCGACGCGCTTGCCTTGCGGCGCGCCGGTGCCGGTGGGCGTGGCGCCGACGTCGAGACGCAAGAACGCCGGCGGCGTGAAGTTGATGATCTGCCAGCGGTCGACGTGGCCGGTGAAGCCGCCCGCCTTGACGAAGGTCGGCGGCGGCGGCGCGTCGACGATCCAGCGGGTGACCGCGACGCCGTCGTCCGTGCGCTGCACCTTCACCTGCGCCTGTTCCACCAGCGCCGGATTGCCGATCGTGGTGCCGTGCACGAAGGCGAGATGGGTGAGATCGAGCAGGTTGTCGACGATGAGCTGCCAGTTGCCCTTGACGTGGAGGTATTCGCCCTTGGCGCCCCAGTGGGGATCGTCGAACCAGTGGAAGTCGGGGATGGTGTCGGGATTGGCGCGCGCAGGATCGCCCATCCAGATCCACAGCCAGCGATAGCGCTCGACCACCGGATAGCGCCGCACGCGCGCCGAGCGGGGAATCGTGTCCTGGCCCGGGATGTGCACGCAGGTGCCGGTCTTGTCGTAGCGCAGGCCGTGGTAATGGCACTGCAGCACGTCGCCGACCAACGTTCCCATGGAGAGCGGCAGATGCCGGTGCGCGCAGCGATCCTCGAGCGCCACCGCCGTGCCGTCCTCCAATCGGTAGAAGACGATCGGCTCGCCCAAAATCATGCGGCCGAGGGGACGGCGCGTGACCTCGTGGTCATAGCCCGCGACGTACCAATAGTTTCTGAGGAACATGGGATTGTGCTCCCGTTCAATCGCGGCCGAATTGCGCGACGAGATAGGCGGAGATCGCGTTGACCTCGTCGGGGGCCGCCATGCCCCAGCGCTCGTACATGTTGGCGACGACTCGCTCCCAGTCGCGCTTCTGCCGCTTGACCACGGTGACGCGCTCGAGGCTGTGGCACGCCACGCAGCGGCTCTCGACCAGCTCCTTGCCCGCGCCGCCCGGCAGCGCGGCCGCGTTCGCGGCGGGCGCGACCGGCCCGAAATTGGTGACGAGATAGGAAATGACGGTGTCGGCCTCGCGCGGCGTCAATTGCGCGCCGCGCAGCACCATGTTGTAGACGTGCCGCTTCCAGCCGACCGGCCCGTCGCGCCCCGCCATGATGACGCTCAAGGTGTGGCACTGCGAGCAGGCGGTCGCGACCAGGTCGCGGCCTTCGCCTTGCGGCAAGCTCGCCGCCGTCTGCGCGTGCAGCGGTGCGGCAGAGAGCAAGAGCGCCGCCAGCGTGCCTGCGAGTGTTAGGGCACGCACCCCCCTCCGTTCATTCCCGCGAAAGCGGGAATCCAGGGGCCGCGGGCCATGGTCCTGGGTCCCCGCCTTCGCGGGGACGAACGGATACTGGAGCAAGCCAACACGGGTCTTGGCGTAATCGATGTCGGGGCTGCCGAGATAGCAGGTCATGTCGCGGCCGCTCTGGAATTGGCGGCCGCCGAAATGCCAGATGCGATTGCGCTCGTTATTGTAGCTGTGGTTGTTGAGCACGATGTTGATGACCGGCGCCTTGTAGCGCGCCTGCGTCCATAAGGGTTGCGGGCCGGAGAAGCAGAAGCTGCCGTCGCCGACGACCGACACGACCGGCACGCCGGCCGCGCGAGCTTGGCGCCGAACGCCGCCGCCAGCCCCCATCCCAGCACGTTGGGACCGGTGCCCATGTAGTGCTTGTCGGCGCCGCCGAAGGAGAGAAGCGGATCGATGGTCTTGCCGGAATCGACGTCGCAGACGTAGCAGGTGTCTTTTTCCAGCGTTCCTTCGAGCTCGAGCCCGATGCGCTCGAGGCTCACGGGCGTGCGCTGTGCGTTTTCGCGCGCGATGTTTTGCCGGAACTCCAGCATGTCCGCGTGGTAGGCGCGGGTGGGCCCGGTGCGCCCCTCGGCGATCTCCTTGAGCCGCGCCGGCGTGGCGAGGCTGCGGATCGCGGCGATGAGATCGGCGGTCGCGAGCCGAATGTCGGCCACCATGGCGAGGTCGACCGGTGCGCCGCGCGCCAGACTCGTGGGATCGAGCCGGATCGAGATCAGCTGCGTTCCCGGCGCGGGTCGCTCGCCGTAGCGGTTGCCGAGATTGAGCAGCACGTCGGGCTTGCCCGGATAGCGCATGTCGCGCAGCTGCGGCCCGATATAGAGCGGATGCCGCGTCGGGAACGGCTTCGACCAGAAGCCGAGCGAGCCGCCTTGCCCGGTGACGGGCAGGCCGAGCAGCTCGGCGAGCTCGATGAGCTCGTTGCCGGCGCGGCACCAGCTCGCCTCGTCGCCGACGCTCATCAGCGGGTTCTTCGCCTCGAGCAGCATGCGCGCGGCCTTGGCGATATCGTCCTTGTCGGGCCGGATGCGCATGGGCACGTCGAACTTGGCCTGGTCCCAGATGGCGGCGCTCGCCTGTCCGCGCAGCACATTGGTCGGCAGCGAGAGGAAGACCGGCCCGCAGGGCGAGGTCGACGCGAACTTCATGCCGCGGCGGACGGTTTCCGGAATCGATGCGGTCGTCTTCGCCGCCCAGTACCACTTGATGATCGGCTGGGTCATGACCTCGCAATGATCGCTCTCCTGGAACAGGTCGCGGCCGAGCGCGTCCTGCTCCACCGAGGCGACGGCGACCAGGACCGGGATCTGGTCCTTCCAGCTGTTGACCATCTGCGTCATGGCGTTGGGCAGACCGATATTGGCGACGATGACGACGCCGGTCTTGCCCGAGGCGCGGGCGTAGCCGTCGGCCATGGCGACCACGGCGCCTTCGTGGATGCCCTTGATCAAATGGATGGCGGGCTCGTCCACCAGCGCATCGAAGATCGGATAGTCGCCGGTCGACGGGTTGAAGAAGACGTGCTCGACGCCGGCAGCCTTAAGCTGTTGCACGAAGAGCGCGCCGCCCGTTCCCTTCATCTCGCGCATGGCGGCGGCGGGAGGCGAGCCCTGGCCGAAGGTCTCGAGCGATTGCGCCACCGCCTTGACGGCGGCGGTGCTCATGCCGAGCGCGCCGAGGGCGGTCGTGAACTGCCGGCGGGACATGCCGTGGTCGAGATACTGCTTGATCAGTTCTTTCATTTCCTCCTCCCGTGTCGCCCGTTTCGTCGGGCCGGTCGGGATCGCGACTCCCGCCGTTCTTGGGGATGCACCACGCTAGCACCGCCGCGGCTTGCGCTAAAGCCGTTTCACCATGAGCGTTGACGGGCGCAGCAATGTCGGTGCGCTCCCTCTCCCCATTTGGGGAGAGGGTTGGGGTGAGGGGGTTACAGAATTATCGAGAGGCCTTAACCCCTCACCCCACCCCTCTCCCTACGGGAGAGGGAGCAGATCGAGCCTGCTGCCCTGTTGATGATCAGCGCGATGATTACAGCCATGGTGAAAACTGCTCTAAAGGTGCGCACGTGCGTTGTTCCTTCGATCAGCTGTATTACACTTTGTGAAATGTCGAACCGTGGTCTTATGGCATCAAGTAAAGGACGGACATGCGCGCCCTTCGTTTGATCCTGCTGCTCCTCGCCTGCGCGTTCGCGACCGGCGCGGCGGCGCAATACCCGGACCGGCCGATCCGGCTCATCGTGCCGCAGGCTGCCGGCAGCGCTACCGACACCGTCGCGCGCATTCTTGGCGCCGAGCTCGCAAAGGAGCTCGGACAGCAGGTCGTCATCGACAACCGTCCGGGCGGCGCGCTCACCATCGGCCTCGACCTCACCGCCAAGGCCGATCCCGACGGCTACACCATCTGCATGGGACCGATCGGGGCGCTGGCGATCACCCGCCACATGGTGGCGAAGCTTCCCTACGACATCGAGCGCGACTTCCAGCCGATTGCGCTCGCCACGCGCGGGCATCTCCTGCTCGCGGTCTCGCCCGCGGTGCCGTTCAAGTCGGTGGCGGAGCTCATCGCCTATGCGAAGGCGAATCCGGGCAAGCTGCTCAACGCGTCGTCGAGCAACGGCTCGCCCGGCCACGTCGGCGGCGAGCTGTTCAAGTATATGAGCGGCACCGAGATCGTGCATGTGCCCTATCGCGGCGGCGCGGCGGCGATCAACGACCTGATCGCGGGCCGCGTGCAGCTGATGTTCGAGAGCCTCAATTCGATTGCGCCGCACGCGCGATCGGGCGCGGTGCGCGCGCTCGCGGTCAGCGGCGAGCGCCGCTCGCCGGGCTTTCCCGACTTGCCGACGATCGCCGAGGCCGGCGTTCCCGGCTACGCGGCGCCGACCTGGAGCGGGGTGATCGCGCCCGCCGGCGTGCCGCGGCCGATCATCGAGAAGCTCAACGCGGCGATCAACACGGCGATCCAATCGCCGACGTTCCGCGAGCGCTTCGCCGCCATCGGCGACGAGCCGGCGGGCGGCACGCCGGAAGAATTCGCCGAGTTGATCCGCGCCGATTCCGCCAAATGGGGCGAGGTCGTGCGGCGCTCCGGCGCGCGGCTGGACTAGTTCAGATCAAAGAGAACGGGTTCGGCGCATCCGACCTTATCCTCGCTTGAAAGATCACCGCCATGAAGAACGTGCCGATCTATGAAGCGCTGGCCCAGGCCTTCGCCGCCGAAGGCGTCGACACGCACTTCTCGCTGATGGGCGACGGCAACATGCATTGGGCGAGCGCGATGAAAAATCTCGACGGCATGGCGACGTTTTCCGCCCGGCACGAGCATTGCGCCTGCGCCATGGCCATGGGCTATCACCTCGCGACCGGCAAGGTCGGCGTCGCCTCCGTCACCTGCGGACCGGGCTTCACCCAGATCATGACCGCGCTCACCGTCGCCGCGCGCGGGCGAATCCCGCTCGTCGTGTTCGCCGGCGAAGCCCCGATCAACGCCAAATGGTACAACCAGGCGCTCGACCAGCCGCCACTCGCCGCCGCCACCGGCGCGCATTACGTCTCGGCGCACAGCGCGCAGCGCATGCATCAATATGTGCGCGAGGCCTTCTATGTCGCCCGCCACGAACGCAAGCCGGTGGTGCTCGGCGTTCCCTACGATCTGCAGAAGCAGCCGCTGCCCGATCTCGGGGAATACCAGCCGTCGTCGTCGGTCCTGCCGGCAACCGAGCCGCTGCCGCCAAATCCGCGCCAGATCGAGCAGTTGGTCGAGAAGCTCGCCCGGGCGAAATGCCCGGTCGTTCTCGCCGGCCGCGGCGTCATGCGCGCCGGGGCCGCAAGCGAGGTGGAAGAATTGGCGGAGCAGTCCGGCGCTTTGCTTGCCACCACGCTGCTCGCGCGCGGGATGTTCGACCACAATCCGTTCTCGATGGGGATTTCAGGCGGCTTCGCGCGCGACATCGCGCACGAAGTCGGCGCGCAGGCGGACCTCGTCGTCGCCATCGGCACGAGCCTCAACTATTACACGGTCGACGGCGGCAACATGTTCCCCAAGGCCGAGGTGGTGCAGATCGATACCGAGCCGCTCGGGTTGCGCAACGGCATGCAGGCCGCCGACCTCTATTTGCGCGCCGACGCGAAATTGGCCGCCGCGGCGGCGCTCGCCAAACTGCGCGCGGGCGGGGGGGTGGAGGCGAGCATCCGCTCGGCCGAGCTTGCGCGGCGGATCCGCGACGAGCCGGCCGATGGCGCGCAGTTTCCCCTCCAGTCCGGCCTGCTCGATCCCCGCCGCGCCATCGACGAGCTCGACCGGGTGATCCCCAAGGATTACGACTCGGTCAGTGGCTCGGGTCACCAGGCCTATTTCCATTCCACCATGCGCGGGCGAAGGCCTGAGAACTATCACGCCGTGCGCGACTTCGGCGCGATCGGCAACGGCATTTCGCTCGCCATCGGCGTCGCGGCGGCGAGGAACAACGGCAAGGTGGTGCTGTTCGAGGGCGACGGCAGCCTATTGATGCACGTGCAGGAGCTGGAGATGGTGCGGCGGCACGGCATCAAGCTCTTGATCTGCGTGCTTAACGATGGCGCGTACGGCGCGGAAATCCACAAGCTGCGCTCCGACGGCATCGACGACAGCGGCGCGATCTTCGGCCGCACCGACCTCGCGGCGATCGCCAAAGGCTTCGGGCTGCGCGGCGCCAACGTCAACGACGTGGCGCAATTCAAGCCGCTGTTCGACGCCTATGCGGCGCAAGACACCGCCGAGGTTTGGAACATCCACGTCTCCGACCGGGTGGTGAGTCCGCACACCCGGCGCGGCATGGGGCGCGGACACGGAAAGATGTAAGGCCGTGGAGCGCGTCTCGGATGTGCGCTTTCGTGCAACAGCCACTCGTCCGGGCATCCATATGACGATCGCGAGCAGGTCGATCTGAATACGACGCTCTCATTGACAAGAGCTTTGTTAAGTTGGTGCAAACAGGAAAAGTGCGATGAGACCTCTCGAGGGTCTGTTCGTCCTCGACTTCTCGACCTTACTCCCAGGACCACTGGCGACGCTGCTGTTGGCCGAAGCCGGCGCGGAGGTTGTGAAGATCGAACCGCCGGGACGCGGCGAGGAGATGCGCGGCCATGCGCCCAAGTGGGGGCACGATAGCGTCAGCTTCGCTCTTCTCAATCGCGGGAAGCGGAGTGTCGCCCTTGACCTGAAAAATGTGGCGCAGCGGAGCCGCCTGGGACCGTTGGTGAAACGGGCAGACGTAATCGTCGAGCAATTCCGACCGGGCGTAATGAAGCGGCTCGGGCTCGACTACGACTCCGTGGCCGAAGTCAATCCAAGGGTCATCTACTGTTCAATTTCAGGATATGGGCAAAGCGGCCTTAAACGAGACGTTGCCGCGCATGACCTCAACTATATCGGCGACGCAGGTCTGCTGGCGTTATCGATGGGCGATCCGTGCCGGCCCGTCGTGCCGCCAGCGCTAATTGCGGATATCGCGGGGGGCGCCTACCCGGCCGTGCTGAACATCCTGTTGGCTCTTGAGGAGCGTCGGAGGACGGGGCACGGCCGTCACCTCGATGTAGCGATGGCCGACAACCTGTTTCCGCTCATGTTCTGGGCAGTCGGCCACGGCCTCGTCACGGGTATTTGGCCGGGCAATGGGGAGGGCTACGTCACCGGCGGCTCGCCTCGCTATGGGCTCTACCCCACCAAGGACGGCAAGGTGGTTGCGGCTGCGCCGCTTGAACAGAAGTTTTGGGAAACGTTCTGTGATCTTATCGGGCTGGAGCAAGGGCTTCGTGACGATGCGAAAAATTCCGCAGCAACGAAAGCTCGCGTTGCCGCGATCATTGCAACGGAGACGGCAGATACCTGGCGTTCGCGCTTCGCCGGGAAAGATTGTTGCTGCTCGATTGTCGCGAGCATTGGCGATGCATTTACGGACCCGCACTACGTGGCTCGTGGTGTGTTCCAGCATGTGCTCACCAATCCTGAGGGAGCGACTATGCCGGCGCTTCCAGTGCCACTCGATCCAGGCTTCCGCGTAGCGCCCAAAACCGCAATCGCCTCGCCTGCAGTGGGCGCCGACAACAAGAATTACCTGGCTTGATTACTGCTGCGCGCGGTCAGAACACGGTGCCGTCGGCCGCAACCGCAATCGGCGGGGGACCTTCGGGCGGGCGCAATGCGCGCGCGAGTTTTCGTCCCGCGCTCCAGGTGCCGCCCTGCAGGAGCTGCGGCATGGTGAACTCGGCGTCGAGCCCCAGTTTTGCCCGCACCAAATCGACCAACGGGTCCATCAGCGTGACGGTGAGCGCGCGCCATTCTACGATCAGCTCCGAGCCGACCTCGTGCCGCACGAGCGGATCGATCGCCGCGCGCGGGCGGATCACGCCGAGATCGATGAGCAGACCGCCGTTGCGATATTCCGCGAGCGCGGTGAGCTCATCGAGCCCCTCCACGGCGAGCCCTGCCCATTCGAGCGGCTCGATCAACGAATAGGCGAGCCACTGCGAGAGCTTGTGGAACGGCACGATCCCGTCGGTGGCATCGCCGGTGCGCACGGCGGGATGCCGGCCCGCGTCGCCGATGGGACATCCATCCACCAGCAGGGCCGATGGCCAAATCGAGCGTAAGCCCTCGAGCAGCGTGGCCAACAGCCGCGATGCCGACATGCGCCGGTCGTGGGCAGAGGCAAGAAAGTGGCCGACCAGATTGCCGGGCCGCGCCGGCGCGCCTCCGAACAAATCCGCGCGTGCGGCAAGCGCTGTCCCGAGCCGGCGCAGGAGCGCGCCGCGTTGCTCCAATCCGACCAAAGGATTTCCGCCGTCGACCTGAAAGTGGCGCGCGAGCGCCGTCGCATCCATCCTCGCGAGCGCGTCGGCGTCGACGCGCCATGGCCGGCGCGGATCGGAGGAAAAGGCTCCGGCGCGAAACATCTCCAGGCTCGCGACGGCAAGCCCCTCGGAGCGCGCCAAGGAGAGGCCTGTCGCGCTTTCCCGGTAGCGCCAGCGATCGCCCGCGCCGGCATCGAGCAGCACGCTCACCGTGGCCAAATCGACCGCAATGCGCGCGCGCTCGATCGCGTCGCCGTCGACGCGCAGCTCGTTCCAGCGATCGATCCCGCCGGCGGCAAAATGCCGCCAGCGGCTGTGATAGGGGATTTTGAGATCCGGATGCGCCGCGCGCGTGACGTCGGCCACGTCGGCGGCGACCGCGTCGAGCCGGCTCGCATCGAGCGAAAAATGCGGCGAGCGGCCGTCGGCGACCCAGCGATGCACCATGCGGCAGCGCGCGCGCACCGCCGCGGCGGTGTTGAGGTTGCCGGGAGTCACTGAGGGCCACTCCGCCACGGACCGTAACGGTCCCTGCAAATCGGGCTTGCCCGATTTACAAATATTTTAGCGCTGATCTCGGGTTTACCCGAGATCACTCGTTAAGGCCTCGCCCCACCGTGCCGGCGTAGTCGCCGCGCGGACGCTCGCCGGCAAAATAACCGGCGGCGAGCTTGGCCTCGATCTCCACCCGCGCATCCGGAGGAATCATGTCGTCCGGCAAGGGCACGCGTTCGTCGATGGCGATGCCTTGGCGGATGAGCGCGTCGCACTTCATGTCGCTCATCGAGGCGAAGCGGTGGATGCGGGTGATGCCGAGCCAATGCAGCACGTCCGGCATCAGCTCCTGGAAGCGCATGTCGCGCACGCCGGCGACGCACTCGGTGCGCTTGAAGTAGCCGGCGGGACGATCGCCGCCCTTCTGGCGCTTGCGCGCGTTGTAGACGAGGAATTTGGTGACCTCGCCGAGCGCGCGGCCTTCCTTGCGGTTATAGACCACGAGACCGACGCCGCCCGCCTGCGCCATCTGAATGGCGATTTCGATGCCGTGCGCGAGGTAAGGCCGGCAGGTGCAGATGTCGGAGCCGAACACGTCGGAGCCGTTGCACTCGTCGTGCACGCGGCAGGCGAGGGGCGTTGTGCCGTCGCCGAGCGTGGCCGGATCGCCGAAGCAATAGATCGTGGTGCCGCCGATCGGCGGCAGGAACACCTTGAGGTCGGGCCGCGACACCAGCTCCGGATACATGCCGCCGGTCTGCTCGTGCAGGCCGCGGCGCAAGTCGCTCTCGTCGAGATCGAACCGCTCGGCAATCCCGGGCAGATACCAGACCGGATCGATCGCCGCCTTCATCACCCGCACGCTGCCGTGCGCGGAAACGATATCGCCATCGGCGCGGATGCGGCGCGCCGCGATGGCGGCGCGGATTTCCGGCATATCGATGTGGGCGCGGGTCACCGCGATCGTCGGCCGCACGTCGTAGCCGCGCGCAAGATGCTCGCGGAAGACGTCGCCGACCAGATGCCCCCACGGATCGAGCGACACGATCTTCTTGGCATCGCACCACTGCGGGTGCGGCCCGATGCGCTCGACCGGAGCGGTGTCGGTCAGGTCGGCGATGTGATCGTGGGAGAGTGTTCGCGCCGCGATGGCGAGCGCGCGATAGACCGAATAGCCGCCGGCGTGGCTTCCGACCGCGTTGCGGTGCGCGGGGTTGCGCAAGGTCGCGATCACCGGCCCGCGCTCGGCTGCGCTGGGCGCGCCCCAGACAAGTCGCGGCGGCTCCGCCATGCTTTGCAGTGGTGCCCCGTTTGCGGTACTCAACAGATCCGGCTTCATGACACACCTTGGCGGCGTCGATATGACACCGCGAACGCGCAATCTCAGCGACGCCGCTGAGCTGCGAAAAAACAAGTAGAATAATCGAAAATCGGTTTTAGCGCAAGTTTTTTTATTGCGCTAATGCAGTGCAGTATCACTGCGCTTCGCGAAGACGCCGATGCCGCGGGTTGTGACACGTGCGTTCCCTTTACACGTACGTCCCACTGTTGGGTGGCCTAGCAGCCTTCGCCGCGCTCACGACAAGACAAAATACCTAACTAACATTCCAAAGGCCGATATAGGCAAATCCATCGGATTGATCATCGCTACCATTGTGCTAGCGAAGGAACTCTTAATCGCGGTCGATGAATGGGTCGAAGCAAATTGAGCGAGTTCCCAAATGGTCTAGCGGAGCCTCAAAGGCCGATTGATGCAAATACAGCGGCAACGTCAAAATTGAATGGCTGGAAGCGTTTGACGCCGAACGCATCCCATAACTCGCGTTCAACGCTGTCAAAGCTCGTCTTAAATCCAGCCTGGTTACCGATTGAGTAAGGACCTATTACTGCGCTGTGCAGCGAAGCGGAGCGGCGTGAGACTGCGGTGCAGGAAATTAAGGAGTTCATGGACTTCCGACCGCTCGAATCGTCGAGCGTGACTATCGCGCTATAGTTAAAATACGAAAAGCGCCACGGAACTGCGCGCGACCGGTCCGAGTTCATGAAGCGGTAAGCCGGCCCAAAAAGTCCATATTGTTTGCCGGCCGAAAGTTCAGTGGGAGGATTGAATGATCATGGCAGCGACGCGCGCCCCCGTCAGACCAATCACAGCAGCATCAATGAAGGTGGCGCAGATTCCTAAGCCGGGAGGAGAATTCCAGATCGTTGACTGCGAGATGCCTGATCCGGGCCCGGGACACGTGCGGATGAAGGTACAGGCCTGTGGCGTCTGCGGCAGTGACGCGCTCACGAAAGAAGGCTCGTGGCCTGGAATTGAGTACCCACGTGTTCCAGGACATGAGGTAGTGGGCGTGATCGATAAGCTCGGCGCCGGCGTTTCGAACTGGAAGAATGGTCAGCGCGTCGGTGTTGGGTGGCACGGCGGTCAGGACAATACGTGTCTCTCGTGCCGACGCGGCGATTTTCGCAATTGCCGCAATCTGAAAATTCCTGGCATCAGCTACGACGGCGGATACCAGCAATACATGGTAGCTCCGGTAGAAGCGC
>Ga0306924_10006227_pt1 | contig 11871 bp, 9 predicted proteins | sample sta12Can44000111_FD_203756 | JGI IMG/M metagenome (GOLD analysis project Ga0306924, IMG submission 203756) | Lab enrichment of tropical soil microbial communities from Luquillo Experimental Forest, Puerto Rico - statanox.12C.anox.44.000.111 (v2)... | ecosystem: Environmental > Terrestrial > Soil... | reverse complement strand
TTACCGCCGGGCGTTGCGGCGCCGAGATAAGCGTTGCCACGTAGGACATGTCATGCGATCCGAACTGGCATGTCGACGGTCATTCTCATTGCAGGCCCGACGGCGAGCGGCAAGTCGGCTTTGGCGCTCGAGCTCGCGGCGAAGCTGCGCGGCGTTATCGTCAACGCCGATTCCATGCAGGTTTATCGCGATCTGCGCATCATTACCGCGCGGCCAACGCCGGACGAGGAAAAGCGAGTGCCGCACCGGCTCTACGGCCATGTCGACGCCGCGGAAAATTATTCGGTCGGCCGCTGGTTCGGCGAGGCCGCCGCGGCGCTGGCGGATACGCTCGGCCGAAGCCAGCCGGCGATCGTGGTCGGCGGCACCGGGCTTTATTTCTCGACGCTGACGCGCGGCATTGCCGCGGTGCCGCCGATCCCGGCGGAGATTCGCCGCGAGGTCCGCGGCCGCCTTGCCGCCGAGGGTGTCGCGGCGCTCCATGCCGAACTCACGCGCTGCGATCCGGCGACCGCGGCGCGGCTTAACCCCGGGGACCGCGCTCGCATTACGCGCGCGCTCGAAGTCGTGCTGGCGACCGGACGCTCGCTGGCGCAATGGCACGAAGACAACACGCCGGCGCGCGTCGATCTCGCGGGCGCGGCCAAAGTCTTTCTGATGCCGAAGCACGAGCTCGGACTACGGATCGACACGCGGTTCGACGCCATGATGGCAGCCGGCGCCTTGGAAGAAGCGCGCGCGCTCGCCGCGCGCAATCTCGATCCCAACCTCCCCGCCATGAAGGCGCATGGCGTGCCGTGGCTGATCCGCCATCTCAAAGGTGAGATCGCGATGGCCGAAGCGGTTGAGCAATCCAAGCGCGACACCCGCCGTTACACCAAGCGGCAGGCCACCTGGTTCCGCAATCAGCTGCCGCAATTCGAATGGGTCGAGCCGGGTGAGGCCGCCGCGGCGGTCGAGGCGCAGCTGGGACGGATCAGTTCGGCATTGCGGGGAGCGTAAGCGACGAAATCCAGATGCTCTCAAAAAGGATCTGCATTGCTTCGCTATCGCTCGCAATGACGAGAACCAACACCGGCCTAATGCGTCATGTATTGCAGGCCGGCGGTGTAAGCGGCGCCGCCGATCACGCAAGGTATCCCCAATTCGATCTGGCCGGTGGCGGCGGCGACGACGCAGCCCATCGACAGCGCGCCCTGGCCGATCTGGCCCCAGCCCGACAATTCGCGCTTGGAATTCGGACCCTTGGCCTTGAGCTCCTCGATCGCGGCGAGCGACTCCTGGCGCATGTGCACGGTATCGACCGTCTCCGCGGTCTCAATTACGTCGTTGAGCACGACTTTGACTTCCTTGGGCTGGCTCTTGTCGGCCCATTTCAACATCGCCAACAAGTCGGAGTCGCGCACCGCATTGCTGGCGAGCGTGAACTTGGCGGCGCTGCCGGTGGTGAGGTTGTCGACATTGTCCTTGTCATTGGCGAGGGGCAGAAGTTTGATGACGTGCTGGATCGGTACGTAGCTGCCGGTGGCGAGATAATAACCCCACAACACGTCGATCAGCTCCGGCGTCGGCTCGAGCGCCACCGCTTTCTTCTGGTCTTTGCCGATGTGCAGCGTCGACTTGATCTTGTCGAGCATGCCCGGCTTATCGGTGCGGTAATCGATCTGCTCGAGCCGCGGCAGCTTGCCGTCGAGATATTTATCGATCATGGCGCGGCGCGTCGCCATCCGGTCGACGAAGGTCGCTAGCAATTCGCGCCAGTTCGGCAGGCCGGAATAGGCGATGGCGCGCACCAGCACCCAGTGATCACTTGGATCGATCGGCAGCATTTTGGCGATCAGATCGTCCGCGTGCGACGCATTGCTGCCGAGGACGCCGGCGATAAAGCCGATATAAGCGCCCGAGCTTTCCGCCGCCTTGAACGCTTGCATAGCGGAAAGCGCGCGCACCACGCTCGGCAATCGCTCCGGATCGGGCCGGTGGCGATAGTCATTGATCCATTTGAGAATGGCGTCGTTGGAATTAAAGCTCGAACCTGGCGGCGGCACCGCTTTGGCCGGCGAAAGCGGCGCAACCAACAAACCGAGGCCGACGACAACGGCTGCGAAGCGCAGATGCGCGCTAGCCCGATTGACTGCCGTCAATGCCGCTGTGATCGATGCTGCGACCATGTCCCGTGTCTCCTCTATCGAGAAAACCGGCAGCGCGTGATCAGTACTTGCGAACGCTCACGCCCCCGACTGCGGTAATGCAGCAACAGCGCTGGGAAAATTGAAGGCCGCCGTCGCGCGAAATCGCGGCCGCGCTGTGACAGTAAAGGTTGGTTAACGATTTCATTTAGCCGCGTCATTACGATTTCAAACGAGAGTTTGAACGCCGCGGCGCGCGCGCAAGCCCGATTGTTGCCGCAATTTGCTTGACCCACCATGACACAATGCTTATAACCGCTCGCATTCGGAGACGAACAGAGGCAGACACGTGCGTCCGTCCGTTTCGCTGATCCTCGTATCGAAGCGCACCGCCGGGGGTGGCTAAGCCCACCCGCGAGACGTGGCGGTGCGTGACCAAGGGCCTTCAAGGCCCTTTTTTATTACCTGGAGTGTTACCCGTTCATCGGCTGTGAATTTGCGGCGGGGTCAATGGAGAGTGCGATGAGTGAAATGACCGGCGCGGAAATGGTGATCGCAGCGCTTGCCGATCAGGGCGTCGAGCACATTTTCGGCTATCCCGGCGGCGCGGTGCTGCCGATCTACGACGCGCTGTTTCAGCAAGACAAAGTGCAGCACATTCTGGTGCGTCACGAACAAGGCGCCGTGCACGCCGCCGAAGGCTATGCGCGCTCGACCGGCAAGGTCGGCGCGGTGCTGGTGACATCCGGCCCCGGGGCAACCAATGCGGTGACCGGCCTGACCGATGCCTTGTGCGACTCGGTTCCGATCGTCGCCATCACCGGCCAGGTGCCGACCCACCTCATCGGCAACGACGCGTTTCAGGAATGCGACACCGTCGGCATTACCCGCCCCTGCACCAAATACAATTATCTCGTCAAATCGGTCGCCGATCTGCCGCACGTGCTGCACGAGGCGTTTCATATCGCCGCCAGCGGCCGCCCCGGTCCGGTTGTCGTCGACATTCCGAAAGACATCCAGTTCGCCAAAGGAGCTTACTTCAAGCCGACCGAATTTCATCACCGCGGCTATCGGCCAAACCTCAAAGGCGATGTGGACAAGATCAAGCGCGCGGTCGAATTAATGGCGGCCGCCAAACGCCCGGTGTTCTACACCGGCGGCGGCGTGATCAATTCCGGCCGTCGCGCCTGCGATCTGTTGCGCGAATTGGTCAAACTCACCGGCTTCCCGATCACCTCGACGCTGATGGGGCTTGGCGCTTTTCCCGCCGCCGATCCGCAATGGCTCGGCATGCTCGGCATGCACGGGACCTGGGAGGCGAATTGGGCGATGCACGATTGCGATCTGATGATCGCGGTCGGTTCCCGTTTCGACGACCGCATCACCGGCCGGCTCGATGCCTTTTCGCCGGGATCGAAGAAGATCCATATCGACATCGATCCGTCGTCGATCAACAAGAACGTCAAGGTCGATTTGCCGATCGTCGGCGATTGCGCGCATGTGCTGGAAGACCTGCTGCGGGTGTGGCGCCACAGCGGCGCCAAGCCGGACAGGAAGGCGCTCGAAACGTGGTGGGCGCAGATCGGCAAATGGCGGGCGAAGAATTCGCTCGCCTACCGCAACTCCAACGAAATCATAAAACCGCAATACGCAATCCAGCGACTCTACGAGCTGACCAAGGACCGCGACACCTACATCACGACCGAAGTCGGCCAGCACCAGATGTGGGCGGCGCAGTTCTATCACTTCCAGGAGCCGACGCGGTGGATGACCTCGGGCGGGCTCGGCACGATGGGCTATGGCCTCCCAGCGTCGGTCGGCGTGCAGCTGGCGCACCCCGACTCGCTCGTCATCGACATTGCCGGCGAAGCTTCCGTGCTGATGACCATGCAGGAAATGTCGACAGCGGTGCAGTACGACCTGCCGATCAAGATTTTCGTTCTCAACAACCAGTATATGGGCATGGTGCGGCAGTGGCAGGAACTCCTGCACGGCGGCCGCTATTCGCATTCTTACACTGAAGCGCTGCCGGATTTCGTCAAGCTGGCGGAGGCCTATCACGCTCACGGCATTCGCTGCGAGCATCCGGGCGAGCTCGACGACAAGATCCGGGAAATGATCGAGGTCAACAAGCCGGTCATTTTCGACTGCGTCGTCGATCCGGCGGAGAATTGCTTCCCGATGATTCCGTCGGGCCGCGCGCATAATGAAATGCTGCTCGGCGACGCTACGACCCGCGTTGAGGACGCCGTGACCGAGAAGGGCAAGATGCTGGTTTAGGAGGCGAGTTTCGTGAGCACCACGACAACGACCACCACCCACTACCCGGCGATGACGACGGCCGAGCCGATCGAAACGCGCACCCTCTGCGTGCTGGTCGACAATGAGCCCGGCGTGCTGGCGCGGGTGATCGGACTATTCTCGGGCCGCGGCTACAACATCGACTCCCTGACAGTCTCGGAAACCGAGCATGAGAAGCATCTGTCGCGGATCACCATCGTCACCCGCGGCACGGCGATGGTGCTCGAACAGATCAAAAATCAGCTCGACCGTCTCGTGCCGGTTCATCGCGTCGTCGATCTGAGCAGCGGCGGCCCGGCCATTGCCCGCGAACTCGCCATGGTCAAAGTGCGCGGCACCGGCGAGCATCGCATGGAGGCGCTGCGGCTTGCGGATGCTTTTCGCGCCCGCGTCATCGACGCCACTACCGAACACTTCGTGTTCGAGATCACCGGCGCGTCCGAGAAGATCGAAAGCTTTATTAATCTGATGCTGCCGGTGGGCCTGGTTGAAGTGTCGCGCACCGGCGTGGTCGCAATCGCGCGCGGCCCGGAAGGAATGTGAGCGTGGCGGCAGGGAGCTAACTTACGGCGAGCCGCTCTGTCTCTGACAAAGACTAGATGCCGTCATCCGAGCGGCTTGCGCGTTCGATAGGCCGCCAGAAATGCGCGGACTGCGATGCCAACAACGTAACGGATTCGCTCTTGAGTCGGCGGCTTGCCGAAATTGAACAACACTGGCTTAAACAGCGGCGCCAGCAGCGCCTCAATCAGCTGGGCTGCCACGACCTCGCAATCGTCGATCGCGAGGATTCCCTGTCTCACTTTTTTCTTGAGATATTCCGATAAAAGGGTAATGCCGCGAGCCGGACCGGTTTCGTAATACGCCCTACCGATTTCCGGCATCCGCTCTGCAATGGCAATAATGGTCCGCGCAGTGGACGCCCTTTCCGGCTGGCAGATCAAAGTCACGAAATCGATGCCGATGCGGGTCAGCGTTGCTTCGACGTCAGTGTCGTCCTGGTCAAAATTGAACAGGTCTTCGGCCTGCGACTGACATTCTTCGCTGCAGATCGCTTGGAACAGTTGCTCCTTGTTCTGGAAATAAACATAGAGCGTTCCCTTGGATACGCCGGCAGCGCGGGCGATGTCATTCATGCTGGCGCCATCAAATCCCTGCTCAAGAAACATCGCTCGCCCGCCGTCGATGATCTGGCGGCGCTTGGCATTATCCTCGGCAACAAGTGAGGCGGCCTTTTCCTCAACCTGGGCATTCATCTTGACACTCCCCTGTGACCCCGATTCTCGAGTCGGATCAGGTCGTTAGCGACCCGGGGTCAACTATTTTTGACTGAACCGTTCGGTCACCTTGACACCGGCAAGATTACCAATATTTAATGACTGAACCGTTCGGTCAATAGATAGCGGGAGTACTGCCGTGGGTCAATGGTTCGGCTCTTCAATTTCCGCACAAATTCAAAAGCAGCGACGCCGCACCGCAATCGTGGTGCTGTTGGTTGGGGTAGCAAGTGTTGCTTTGGGCGCGGGCGTCATTGCCAAAAACGGCTATGAGGCGCGGGCCGGCACTGTGCCAACCGGTCTGGGCGGCGTTGCTGTCACCGTCGTTCGTCTTGAAACGCAAGCGGTCAGTCCATTTGCGGAATTTTCCGGCCGCATCAATGCGGTCGACTACGCCGAGATCCGGCCGCAGGTCTCCGGCCGCATCACTGAAATCCGCTTTCATGACGGCGAACATGTGAATGCGGGCGACGTTCTGCTGGTGATCGATCCACGGCCCTATCAGGCCGCAGTCGACAAGGCGCAGGCCGACCTGCAAACCGCAATGAACAATGCCAAATTCGCCAAGGTCGAGCGGGACCGCGGCAGCCAATTGGTGAAGTCTAATTATCTGTCGCAGGAAACATTTGATCAGCGCACTAATGCCGACGAGGTGGCGAAAGCCGCGGTGCAGTTCGCACAAGCCGCCCTGGAAACCGCACAGATCAATCTCGACTACGCCTATGTCAAGGCGCCAATCTCAGGGCGCGTGAGTCGCGCCGAAATCACGCTCGGCAACCTGGTCGGCGCGCCCGGTAGTCAACCGCCTGTTCTTACCTCGATCGTGTCGGATAACGGCGCTTACGCCGACTTCGAGGTTGATGAGCAGACTTATCTGGGTAACGTCCGCAATTACGGCCAATCGCACGAAGAGCAACAAAAAATACCGGTCGACGTCGTGGTCCGCGGCGGCGATCACGTCTATCGCGGTCACATTTACAGCTTCGACAACAGGATCGACAGCGGCTCTGGCAGTATCCGCGCTCGCGCGCGTTTCGACAACGCGGACGGCAGTCTCATTCCCGGCATGTTCGTCTCGGTGCGGATGGGCAGCGGCGCAATCGATGATGCGCTGCTGGTGCCGGAAAGCGCGATCGGCAACGATCAGAGCAAGCGGTTTGTCTTTGTCGTCGGCGACGGCAACAAGGCGGAGTATCGCACCGTCGAGCTTGGCCCCCAGATCGACGGCAATCGCGTTATCCGCACCGGGCTCAAAGTGGGCGACCGTGTCATCCTTGATCGCCTGCAGCGGCTCGCCCCTGGCGCTCCGGTCGTGCCGCAAGCGGAGCGTAGCCGCACCGCGAGCAACTGATTTCACCGAAACAATCCAAAGCGTCGGACAGGACCGGGAAGACTCAGATGTCTTTGTCACGATTCTTCATCGACCGGCCGATTTTTGCCGGCGTCATTTCGGCCATCATCTTTCTTGCTGGCCTGATCGCGATTCCGCTTCTGCCAATTTCGGAATACCCCGAGGTCGTGCCGCCCTCGATTCAGGTGACCGCGCAGTTTCCGGGCGCAAATCCGGCGACTGTGGCCGACACGGTGGCTACGCCCCTGGAAGAACAGATCAACGGCGTCGAGAACATGCTGTACATGTCGTCTCAGGCAGCAAGCGACGGCACGCTGACGCTGACCGTCACGTTCAAGCTCGGCACCGATCCGAACCTGGCGCAGCAGCTCGTGCAGAATCGCGTCAACCAGGCGCTGCCGCGGCTGCCCGAAGTGACGCGCAACCTTGGCGTGACCACCGTCAAAAGCTCTCCCGACCTCACCATGGTGGTGCATCTGCTGTCCAAGGACGACCGCTATGACATGCTGTATCTGCGCAATTACGCGACGCTGAACGTCAAGGACCGGCTTGCCAAGATCGAAGGCATCGGCAGCGTTCAGCTGTTCGGCTCCGGCGATTATGCGATGCGGATTTGGCTCAATCCGCAGAAAATCGCCGAACTCGGCTTGAGCGCCGATGACGTCGTGAACGCGGTGCGGCGGCAGAATGTTCAGGTTGCGGCGGGCGTCGTAAACGGCCCGCCCTACAGCAACAAGGGCCAATTGCAACTGCCGATCAATGTCGAGGGCCGCCTGTCAGACGCCGAACAATTCGGCCGGATTGTCATCAAGAACCAGAACGGCGTGATTACCCGCCTAAGCGACGTGGCGCGCGTCGAGATCGACGCCTCGCAATACAGCCTGCGCTCGCTCCTCGACAACAAGCAGGCTGTAGCCATCCCGATATTCCAGGCCCCCGGCTCGAATGCGATCGAAATCTCTAATCGCGTGCGCGCAACCATGGAGGAGCTAAAGAAAAATTTCCCGGACGGGCTCGATTACAGCATCGTTTACGATCCAACTATTTTCGTGCGCGACTCGATCAAAGCGGTAGTGCACACGCTGTTGGAAGCGGTCGCGCTGGTCGTGTTGGTCGTTATCCTGTTCCTGCAGACCTGGCGGGCTTCGATTATTCCGCTGCTGGCGGTGCCCACCTCAATCATCGGCACTTTCGCGATCATGTATCTGTTCAGCTTCTCGATCAACGCACTGTCGTTGTTCGGGCTAGTGCTCGCCATCGGCATCGTGGTGGATGACGCGATCGTCGTGGTTGAGAACGTGGAGCGTAATATTGAAGGCGGCCTCTCCCCGCGGGCCGCGACCTTGCAGGCGATGCGCGAGGTCACCGGGCCGATAATCGCGATCGCGCTGGTGCTGTGCGCCGTGTTCGTGCCAATCGCTTTTATCAGCGGCCTGACCGGACAGTTCTACCGGCAATTCGCGCTCACCATCGCGTTTTCGACGGTCATCTCGGCGTTTAACTCGCTGACCCTGTCCCCTGCCCTCTCGGCGCTGCTGCTCAAGGGGCGCGACGAACCAAAGGACGGCTTGACCCGCGGCATGGACAAAGTCTTGGGCCCATTCTTCCGCCGCTTCAACCGCGTGTTCCAGACCGGCTCAAAAAATTACAGTCGCAGCGTCGGCAACATCCTCTCGCACAAGCTCGGGGCGGTCGGGATTTACGCGGTGTTGTTGGTGGCAATATTTGTCGTCTTCCGAATCGTGCCGCCGGGCTTCGTGCCGCTGCAAGATAAGCAATATCTCGTGAGCTTCGCGCAACTGCCGCAAGGCGCGACGCTCGACCGCACTGAAAAAGTCATCCGCGAAATGTCGGATATCGCAATGAGAGAGCCTGGTGTTGAGAGCGCCGTGGCCTTTCCGGGGCTTTCGATCAACGGCTTTATAAACAGTCCTTCCGCCGGCATCGTTTTCGTGACGCTCAAGCCATTTGAGAAGCGCACCGCCTCCGATCTGTCGGGCTTTGCGATTTCACAGAAATTGCAGGCCAAGTTCGCCGACATCGCCGACGCGATGATTGCGATTTTTCCGCCGCCACCGGTCAACGGCCTCGGCACGATCGCGGGGTTCAAGCTCCAGGTCGAAGATCGCACCGATCAAGGCAACGAGGTGCTCAATAGGGTGATGGGAGAAATCCAGGCCAAAGCGGCGAAAACGCCCGGCCTGATGGCCGTGTTCTCGAATTTCAATATCCGGGTGCCGCAGCTTGAAGCCCATGTCGACCGCGTCAAAGCGATGCAACTTGGTGTCGAAGTGCAGGACATTTTCGACACCCTGCAGACTTATCTCGGCTCGATCTATATCAACGACTTCAACCGTTTCGGCCGCACTTACGAAGTGATCGCGCAAGCCGACACGCCGTTTCGCACCCGCGTCGACGACATTCTCCGGCTGCAGGTGCGCAATTCGTCTGGCAAGATGGTGCCGCTTGGCGCGGTCGTGAACATTACGCCGACAACCGGGCCGGACTCAGCCTTGCGCTATAACGGGTTCCGTAGCGCCGATCTCAACGGCGCCCCCGCTCCCGGTTATTCGTCTGGCCAAGCGCAGGAGGCCATCGGCAAGATACTTGAAGAGAGCTTGCCCAAGGGCATGCAGTTCGAATGGACCGATCTGACGTATCAGGAGATTCTGGCCGGGAATACTGCACTGCTGGTGTTTCCGTTGTGCGTGCTGCTCGTGTTCCTAGTGCTCGCCGCGCAATATGAAAGTCTGATCCTGCCGCTCGCCATTATTCTAATCGTGCCGATGTGCTTGTTCTCGGCAATCACCGGCGTGTGGCTCACTGGTGGTGATAACAACATCTTCACGCAGATCGGGCTGTTCGTGCTGATCGGTCTCGCGTGCAAGAACGCGATCCTCATCGTCGAATTTGCACGCGAACTGGAATTTCAAGGCCGCCGGCCGATGGAAGCGGCGATCGAAGCAGCCCGGCTGCGGTTGCGGCCGATCCTCATGACGAGCTTTGCTTTCATCATGGGGGTGGTGCCACTCGTGCTCTCCTCCGGCGCCGGCGCTGAGATGCGGCACGCCATGGGCGTGGCAGTGTTCTTCGGAATGCTGGGTGTCACCTTCTTCGGTCTTTTCCTCACGCCGGTGTTCTATCTCTTGTTGCGCAGCTTGAGCGGCATGCGCCCGCTCAAGCAGCACGGCGAAACACAGCCGACGCTAACGCCAGAGCTGGTTTGATGCCGCCGGAGAAGCAGCCTTCGGCTAGGCCGCCGACGCTTGCTTTGCCGGCGCCAAAGCTGTGACCAGCCCCGCAAAGCGGTCGACGAAGTCCTGCAAAAATTTCCTGTTGCTGTCGTCGCCGATCGCACCGTGCTCGTCGATCAGGTTCGGCTTGAAAGTGATGTAGGCTTCGCCGCCGAGCAGGATCATGCCGAGGCCCGTCATTACCGAACGCAGATGCTGCTGCGCCAAGGCGCTGCCGATCGCGCCGGGCGATGTGCCGGTGATGAAGGCGGGCTTGCCGGTCCACGAGTTCTTGCCCCACGGCCGCGTGCCCCAGTCGATGGCGTTCTTTAGAGCGGCGGGAATGGAGCGGTCATGCTCCGGCGTGACGATCAAGACGCCGTCGGCGCGCGCCAGTTCATTTTTGAAGCGCACCACTTCCGGCGGCAGATTGCCTTCATTGTCCTGATTGTACATCGGCAGATCGTCGATGCGGGCGAAGCTCGCATCGAATTTGCCGGCGCCGAGCCGGGCCAGCGCCTGGGCCAATTTGCGGTTGATGGACTCGCGGCGATTGCTGCCGACGATCACGGCGACGCGCGGCAAAGGCGCCGAACTATGAACTGAATCGAGCATGGTTGAATCCCCTAGTGACAAGTCGTAACTAGGGGCAAATAGGTGACTTAAGGCATCCGCCAAGAAGGCACATCGATGAAACCTAGACACAAGCATTTGCCCGAAGACTGCCGCGCGGTGAGCGACGTGCTGGCGCGCGTCGGCGACAAATGGTCGGTCCTGGCGGTGACGCGCCTCGGCGGCGGGCCTTTGCGCTTTAACGAATTGCGCCGTTCGATCGGCGGCATTTCGCAGCGGATGCTGACGCTGACGCTGCGTGGACTCGAACGCGACGGTTTGATTACCCGCACCGTCTTCCCCACCGTTCCGCCGCGGGTCGAATACGCCTTGACCGCGCTCGGACGCGATTTGTTGCAGCCGGTCTCCGCGCTCGGCGACTGGGCGCTGCGCAACCAAGCTAAGATCGCCCGCGCCCGCGACGAGTTCGACAGCGGGGCGAAAAAAGCCGTTACGCCGGCGCGGCGCGAGGCCGGTCACGGCGGGCTTGTCGCGGCGGCGAACAGAAACTAGAAGCTGCAGCGGATAGCGCCGGCCCATCTATCTCGGCTGCAGCAGGGTGAGGAAAAAATGCGTGTTTACTACGATCGCGACGCCGACCTGAACCTGATCAAGGGCAAGAAGATCGCCATCATCGGCTACGGCAGCCAGGGCCATGCCCACGCGCTCAATCTCCGCGATTCCGGCGTCAAGGATGTCGCCGTGGCGCTGCGCAAGAGCTCGCAAGGGGTCAAAAAGGCGCAAGGCCAGAAGCTTTCGGTCATGGAAGTGGCGGAAGCCGCGAAATGGGCCGACGTGATGATGATGCTCACGCCTGACGAATTGCAGGCCGACATCTACGCCCATCACCTGCATGGCAATATGAAACAGGGCGCGGCGCTGATGTTCGCCCACGGCCTCAATATCCATTTCAACCTGATCGAGCCGCGCAGCGACCTCGACGTGACGATGATCGCGCCCAAGGGCCC
>Ga0306924_10006225_pt1 | contig 11874 bp, 8 predicted proteins | sample sta12Can44000111_FD_203756 | JGI IMG/M metagenome (GOLD analysis project Ga0306924, IMG submission 203756) | Lab enrichment of tropical soil microbial communities from Luquillo Experimental Forest, Puerto Rico - statanox.12C.anox.44.000.111 (v2)... | ecosystem: Environmental > Terrestrial > Soil... | reverse complement strand
ACCGGAGTGCGCCACTCCGCTTGCAGAACTGGTGCACGAGAAGACGGCGGGCAATCCATTTTTTGCTAATCAGTTTATTTCTACGCTTGCCGAAGAGGCGTTACTCACCTTCGATCATGGCGAAGGGCGGTGGTCTTGGGACCTGAATCGCATTCACGCCAAAGGTTACACCGATAATGTGGTGGACTTCATGGTTGGGAGGTTGAACCGCCTGCCGGCGGAAACCCAGAAAGCCTTGCAGCAGCTTGCCTGCCTGGGCAACAGCGCGGACTTCGCAATGCTGCGGATAGTTTACCGGGACTCAGACGAGGAAATACACCGGCGGCTTTGGGAGGCGGTCCGAGCGGGCCTCATTTTCCGCTCGGAGGATTCCTATAGGTTCCTCCACGACCGTGTCCAGGAAGCAGCCTATTCTTTAATCCCGGAAAAATTGCGCGCCGAAGCCCATCTCCGGATAGGGAGGCTGCTGGCAGCATATACGCCTCCAGAGAAGCAGGAGGAGGGGATCTTCGAGATCGTCAGTCAGCTCAACCGCGGCTCTCACCTCATCACGTCAGCTGAGGAACGTGAGCGGGTCGCAGAGTTGAATTTCATTGCGGGCAGGCGCGCGAAAAGTTCGACAGCGTATGCGTCGGCGCTTAAGTACCTCGCAGCGGGCCGGGTATTTTTGACCGAAGAGAGTTGGGACCACAACTACGAGCTCATCTTCAATATCGAAATCTATACGGCCGAGTGCCAATTACTGACGGCAGATATGGCGGCGGCCGAAAATCGGCTTTCGATGCTGGCGCAACGTGCCAAGGGCAGCCATGATATCGCTGTCGTCACACGTTTGCGCCTCACGCTCTACACCACTTTGGATCGGAGCGACCGCAGCGTGGATGTCTGCCTTGAATACCTGCGACGCGGCGGCACTGATTGGTCGCCGCATCCGACCCGTGACGAAGCGCAGCGCGAATACGATCGAATCTGGTCGCTGGTCGGAAACCGAGAAATAGAGGAACTCTTTGAATTGCCCTTGATGACAAACCCGGATCTCCTCGACGTTCTGGACGTCCTGACCGAGGTCGTGACGCCGGCCTTGTTTACCGATGAGAATTTCCTTTCGCTTGTCATCTGTCGGATGGTTAATCTTAGTCTACAACACGGCAATAGCGACGGGTCGTGCTTTGCCTACGTATGGTTTGCCATCATCGCCGGGCCGCGCTTCAGCAACTACAAGGCTGGGGCTCGATTCGGCCGGCTTGGCTATGACCTGGTCGAAAAACGCGGATTGAAGCGTTTTCAGGCTCGAACCTATATGTCTTTCGGAGATATCGTCCTGCCATGGACGAGACATGTCAAGACTGGCCGCGATCTGGTGCGTCGCGCCTTCGATGCCGCCTACCGGGTCGGAGACCTTACCTTTGCGGCTTATAGCCGCAGCCACCTGATCACGAACCTTCTCTCGGCGGGAGATTCGCTTGCCGACGTGCAACGCGAGGCGGAGAATGGGCTCGAGTTTGCGCAGAAGGTTCGGTTCGGTCTCGTCATTGACCAGATCACCGCCCAGCTCGGACTTATCCGAACCCTCCGTGGGTTAACACCGAGATTTGGCTGCTTCAGCCATGATGGGTTCGATGAGCTTCGATTTGAGCACCATCTGTCAACTGAGCCGGGTGTGGAGGTTAAGTGGCGCTGGTATTCTATCCGAAAGCTGCAAGCCCGCTTCTTTGCCGGTGATTATGCTTCAGCCGTGGCTGCCGCATCGACCGCGCAACGGATGCTCTGGACATCACCCTCGCAATTCGAAACAGCAGAGTTTCACTTCTATGGTGCGCTTTCCCACGCGGCATGCTGGGATTCTGCATCTCCCGACCAGAGACAGCAGCATTTCGAGTCCCTGGCCGCCCACCACAGGCAGCTCGAAGTCTGGGCGGAGAATTGCCCGGAGAATTTCGAAAACCGCGCCGCGCTTGTCGGCGCGGAGATCGCACGAATAGAAGACCGCGAATTCGAGGCGATGCGCCTCTACGAACAGGCGATCCGCTCGGCGCGCGCAAACGGTTTTGTCCACAACGAGGCGCTCGCCTACGAGGTCGCCGCGCGCTTCTACGCGGCGCGTGGTTTCGACAGGATCGCGGATGCGTATTTGCGGGAAGCCTGGTACGGCTATGTCCGTTGGGGAGCCGATGGCAAAGTAAAGCAACTCGAGCGCTTATATCCGCACCTCAAAAAGGAAGAGCCGGCTCCCGGCCCGACGAGCACGATCGTGGCGTCGGTCGATCTCCTGGATCTAGCCACCGTTATCAAAGTCTCGCAAGCAGTCTCGGGTGAGATGGTTCTGGAGAAGCTGATCGACACGCTCATGCGCACAGCCTGTGAGCACGCAGGAGCTGAGCGAGGGCTCTTGATTCTTCCGCGAGGTGATGATCTGCGGGTCGAGGCAGAAGTCACCACTAGCGGCGCCAGTGTCATTGTGCGCCGGAGAGAAGCAGCGGAGCGCGCCGTGCCAGAATCGATCGTCCACTTTGTATTACGCACCCAGGAGTGTGTAATCCTCAACGATGCCACGGCGGACAGTTCGTTTTCGGCGGATACCTACATCCGGCAGCGTCATGCGCGTTCCATTCTCTGCTTGCCATTGATTAACCAAAGCAAACTCATCGGTGTGCTCTATCTCGAAAATAACCTGGCTCCTCACGTCTTCACTCCTACGCGGATCGCAGTGCTGAAACTGCTTGCCTCCCAAGCTGCAATCTCCTTAGTGAATACACGTCTTTACGCCGATCTCGAAGCACGCGAGGCGAAAATCCGACGCTTAGTCGACGCCAATGTCATGGGGATCTTCGTCTGGAACCTTGAAGGCAAGATCGTCGAGGCCAATGAGGCGCTTCTCCGCATGCTCGAATACAGCCGTGAAGATCTTGTCTCAGGTCGAATGCGCTGGACAGACCTGACGCCTGGGGAATGGCGCGACCGCGACGGACGCGCCTTGGCCGAGCTAAAAGAGGTCGGCAGTGTTCAACCCTATGAGAAGGAGTTCTTCCGGAAACACGGCAGCCGCGTGCCCGTGCTGGTCGGTGCCGCAGTGTTCGAACAAGGAGGAAATGAGGGTCTCGCTTTCGTACTCGATTTGAGCGAACAAAAGCGCGCCGCGGAGGCCCTGCGGGAAAGCGAGGCACGGTTACAGGCATTTTTTGAACACACCCCAAGCCTGATTTTCTTGAAAGATCGGCAGAGCCGGTATCTCTATGTCAACAAGGAGTTCACAAGAGTCTTCTGTATCACCGAAGAACAAATCAGAAGGAAGAAGGATGATGAAATATTTTCAGCGGAACAGGCTGCTGCCTTTCAAGCCGACGATCGAAAGGTGCTCGACGCGGGCGTTCCGATGGAATTTGAGGAGGTCGCTCTCCAGGAAGACGGGCTGCACACGCACATCGTCCAGAAGTTCCCCCTGTTCAATGCAGAGGGCGAGATCTACGCTGTTGCCGGTATTGCGACGGATATTACTGAACGTAAAAAAGAGGAATCCGCGCGTCGCTACAGTGAAGAGAGGCATCGCGTCGTTGTTGAAACGGCCAATGATGCCGTGATCACCGCGGACGAGAGCGGTGCAATTCGGTTTGCCAATCCCGCCACTATGAAAATCTTTGGTTACGACCCGCCGGAGTTGATTGGGAAACCCTTGACCGTACTCATGCCGGAATTCATGCGGCAGGCGCACGAGAATGGGTTCAGACGCTACCTGGCTACCGGCCAGCGACATATCAACTGGCAGGGTACCGAGCTTACCGGCCTCCGCAAAAATGGACAGGAGTTCCCGGTGGAAGTCTCGCTCGGAGAAGTGACCATGAACGGGCACCATGTATTTACCGGCTTTATCCGCGATATCAGTGAAAGAAAGCATGCGGAGGAGGCACTACGGCGCAGCGAGGCTTATCTGGCACAAGCGCAGGGACTCGCGCACGTGGGGAGTTGGGTTTGGGAAGTAGCTGGAAGGAAGGCGGTGTATCTGTCAGAGGAATGGTATCGCGTATGTGGCTTTGACCCACAAGGTGGTATGCCCACTTGGGAAGAACGCCTACAGCGGGTTCATCCCGAGGACCGGGCCAAGTGGCAAGCGGCATTAGATCGAGCCATAGCCGAGAAGTCGGATTATGACGTGGAGTTCCGGATTCTGCCTCCGCGTACGGCAGTCAGGTACGTCCATTCCGTGGGCCGCCCCGTTTTGGGCCCGTCCGGGGAATTGGTGCAATACCTAGGTATGGCGATGGATGTGACAGAGCACAAGCGGGCGGAGGAAGAGCGCGAGAGATTACTCCAGGCGCAGGCGGATCTTGCGCACATCAACCGGGTGAGCACGATGGGAGAGTTGACCGCCTCATTGGCGCACGAGATCAAGCAGCCGATTTCCGCAGCGGTGACAGACGCTAAAACCTGCTTGCGATGGCTTTCTCGCGATCAGCCCGACCTGGCCGAGGCGCAAGAAGCAGCTTCAAGACTCGTCAGAGATATAACCCGTGCGTCTGACATCATCAGCCGGATCGGCTCGCTATTCAAAAAGGACGTTCTCCAGCGGGAGTCGGTCGACGTAAATGAAGTCATTCAAGAGTTGATCGCCCTGCTGCGAGGTGAGGCGGCCCGGTATTCGATTTCGATCCATGGCGATCTTACGAGCGGTCTCCCTCAGATCATGGCAGACCGAGTACAGTTACAACAGGTTTTGATGAACGTGATGCTCAACGGCATCGAAGCCATGAAGGGTGTAGGCACTCCAGGAAAACTTACGGTCAGGTCGCAGCAAGACGAGAATCGTCAAATTTTGGTCTCGGTCGCCGATACGGGGGTGGGATTACACCCAGAACAAGCGGAACAAATCTTCAAGGCGTTCTTTACCTCCAAACCTCAAGGCACCGGCATGGGATTGCCCATCAGTCGGTCGATTATCGAATCGCACGGCGGTCGCTTGTGGGCCACCGCCAACTCCGGGCCAGGTGCAACATTTCAGTTCACCTTACCAATCGAAGACACTGCACACGAGGCTGCGTAGCCTTGCCGCACATTCGAAGGTGGTCAACGGATCTCAATGAATTACAGGCTGCCACTGCCCGTTCTCGAGTTTCTCGCTGAGATCGTTCACCGCGTTTTGGCGCGTTGGTCGTGAGATCCCGAGCTTCTTCATTTTTGCAATTAAAGTGGTCCGCTTCAGTCCCAGCCGGGCGGCTGCGCCATCGGGCCCTCCGATGATCCAGCCTGCCGCCTGCAGTGTCTGCAGGATCAGGGCTCGCGTGGAATCGGTGAGGTTGCCCGGTACAGGAGTCACCGTCGCCGGATTCTTGACCAATACCGGTAAAGGATTGGGAAGCACTCCGTTGTTCGACCGGATCACGGCTCGTTCGATCAAGTTCTGAAGTTCCCGCACGTTCCCAGGCCAAGAATACGAAGTGAACGCCTCCATCGTCTCCTCCGGTACATGATCAATTCTCTTGCCCATGCGCCGGGCAAAAATATCGACAAAATGCGAGACCAGCTGTGGAATATCCTGGCGACGCTCCCGCAGCGGTGGCAGCACGACGGGAAATACGTTCAGACGGTAGTACAGATCACTGCGGAATTCGTTCCGCTCGATCATCTCGCTCAGATCTCGATGTGTCGCCGCAACCAGACGGACGTTGATGCGATGCGTCCGACCGCTGCCCAAACGTTCGAACTCCTGCTCTTGCAGAACTCGCAGCAGCTTAGGTTGCAGCGCCAGCGGAATATCCCCTATCTCATCGAGGAAAAGTGTCCCGGTATCGGCCATTTCGAAACGGCCGAGTTTTTGCGTGATAGCTCCGGTGAAAGCGCCCTTTTCGTGCCCAAAGAGCTCGCTTTCCAGCAGGTCAAAGGGAATGGCAGCGCAATTCAGCTTTATGAAGGGGCGTGCGCAGCGTGGACTGATATTGTGAATGGCGCGGGCGATTAACTCCTTGCCGGTACCCGTCTCGCCCAGGACCAGCACGGTGGAATCGGTCGGTGCCACACGTTCCACGTCGGCGAGTACGGATTCGAGAACAGGGCTGTTGCCGATGATTTGTTCAAAGCGACGCTCAGCACCCTTTTCACTTGGCGGAACTCTGTTAACACCTTCCACAGATGACCCCACACAGAGGCTTCCTGCAGCAATTGAGAAGCTCAAGTTTCCAGTGCCGCTCGTACACTGTCGAGCAGCGCCTCGTCGTCGAAGGGTTTGATCAGAAACTCCACTGCTCCTGCCCGTAATGCTTGCATCCGCATTTTCTCGTCACCGTGTGCCGTGATGAAGATGATCGGAATCCTGTAATGATCTTTGTTTAGCTTTGATTGGAGTTCCAAACCCGACATTCCCGGCATACGAATGTCGGCGATCAGACACGCAGTGCGCTCCTGTTCGCCGGAGTTCAGGAATTCTTCCGCCGATGCGAACGCGAAAGCCCGAAAACCAGCAGCTTTCATCAGGCCATGCAGAGCATCCCGGATCAACTCGTCATCGTCGACAATGGCAACCACTTTCGGCTTCTCCTCTTTTGCCTCGTTGGCTAGAAAATAGTCCGCTGCAAAGGGAAGCGCAATTATGCTTTGGTATAAGAGTGGGAGGGACGAACTGCCCGAGATTGGGGCGAAATCAAAGGGCAACGCGAAGTCAAGAAGTCGACCGGAAACGCTGGAGCCTCTCCGCCATTCTGACCAGTTCGGCGAGAGATCCAGCCTGCATCTTGCGCATTACCTGAGCGCGGTGAACTTTAATCGTGATTTCGCTAGTCCCGAGTTCTGATGCAATCTGCTTGTTCAGCATTCCCCGAGACCACTAATCATGACTTCGTGTTCCCGCGGAGTCAGCGTGTCGTAGCGCTTTTGTAGAACGGCAAATTTGGCCTGCTCCCGGCGAGTGACGGAATCGCGAGCCAGAGCTTGTTGAACGGCGTCCAGCAGGTTCTGATCTTCAAAAGGTTTGTTCAGAAATTCCACCGCGCCCGACTTCATAGCCTTTACCGTCATTGGAATATCGCCGTGTCCGGTAACGAAAATAATTGGAATCGGGAGGCCCGCCTTCCTCAGTTGCTGCTGAAAATCCAGGCCGCTGATTCCGGGAAGGCTCACATCCAATATCAGACAACTCGGACCCTTCGAAGGCTTTCTCTGTAGAAACTGCTCGGCCGTCTCGAAGCATTCGGACCGCAAACCCACCGATTTCAGTAGGCCCTGTATCATGAGTGAAGTATGAGCAGCGGATTTAGCAAAAGCCATGGTTGCGCCGGACAAAAGAGAGCTGACGCCGCCGACGAGTGGAATCTATGAGAGATTCTTCGAGTACACTGGCAACAAGAATACTGGGCATTACAGTGGTTGTGACCAGCTTTGGCTATTTCATCGACATGTTCGACTTCTTCCTGTTCAACATGGTGCGCATCCCGAGCCTGGCTGACTTAGGCCTGAAAGACAGCGCGCTGACTGATGCAGGGCTGATGATCGCCAACTGGCAATGGGCGGGACTGCTGCTCGGTGCGTACTTCTCCGGTCTGGTTGGTGACAAATTCGGACGTAAAGCGAGTTTGTTCATATCAATCATACTTTATTCGATCGGCACTCTCAGCTGTGGTTTTGTCCATGACGTCCCCACCTACGCGCTGGCGCGCTTTTTCGCTGGACTTGGGCTAGCGGGAGAGCTGGGCGCCGGGCTGACGCTGATCATTGAAAAGCTAGCACCGGACCGCCGGGGTTTCGGCATCATGGTGTTCATCGTTATGGGTTTCATCGGAGTCCTCAGCGCGTCGGCGGTGGTACAGTTCCTGCCGTGGCGCACGGCGTACATCATCGGCGGTGCTGCCGGGCTGATGCTGCTGTTCACGCGCGTACTGCTGATGGAATCAGGGATGTTTGAGCAGCTGCGCGGGCTGGAAGTGCCGCGCGGCGGCCTCAGGCTGATCCTGCGCGACCCCTTACGGCTAAAGAAATACCTCGCAGCCATATTCCTAATGGCGACATCGGTGTTTATCCCTCAGATTCTCTGGACTCTCTCGCCGGAACTCGGCAAAGACATGGGTATTAATGAACCAATCAAGGTAAATATCGTACTTTCGGTCGGTTTCAGTTGCGTGATCGTTGGCGACCTAGTGGCGGGTTGGCTGAGCGAGCGGCTGAAAAGTCGCAAGAAGGCGACGCTCGTGTTCCTGATCGCCGGCATGATTGTGTTTAACAAATACATCATTTGGCCTGTCCATACGCTTAGCGGGTTTTACATCGAGAATGGACTGCTCGGCATCACCTTCGGCGTTTGGGTGGTTGGCGCAGCGTGGGCTGTTGAGCAGTTTGGCACCAATATCCGCGCCACGGTGGGCACGACAGTACCAAATTTCGCTCGCGCTTTAACGATCCCAATGAATATGAGCTATGCCGCGCTCAAGAGGCACGGGCCTCTGATTGCCGCAAGCGTTATAGGAGTGATTATCTTTGTACTGGCCAGTCTTGGCTGGATGTGCCTGTCGGAGACCTACGGCAAGAATCTAGAGTTCAGTGAATCGAGCTGATTACTTTCCAGCCTTGGCACGATCGGGACAGTAAATCCGTCACGGCTTGCAAATGACTTCGTCAATTGTGCGAATCTGCAAATCACCGGTATCAGCTTTGATGGAGGCTATGCTGAATACGTTGTCGTGCCACAGGCGGCACTGGCCAGGATTCCCGTGGAGCTGAACTTCAGCGACGCGGCACCTTTGATGTGTGTGAGCATGACGACGTTCAACGCTCTGCGCCACTCCGGTGCGAATCCCGGTGACAAGGTCGCAATCGTCGGGCTCGCCGGTCTAGGCCACTTGGCCGTGCAATGTGCCTCGAAAATGGGCTTTCGCACGGTCGTGGTTGCTCGTGAGAAGGATAGGGAGCAACTGGCCAAGGCACTAGGCGCCGATACCTACATTCAAACGTCGACCTGCGATCCCGTGAAGGTGCTGAAGGAGTTGGGGGGGCCTTGGTGATCCTGGCCACTGCACCGTCGAGTGAATTGCAGGTGTCCTTGGTGCAGGCGCTGCGGCCCAACGGTCGCATGATTATCCTCGCTGGGGATCCAAAGCCTCTCCAGTTGCCTGCAGCGTCGTTAATTACATGGTGCAGACTTATTCGCTTGAGCAGGCGGAAGAGGGCATACCGGAACATGGGGAGTGCGCGTTTCCGGGCTGTTCTCACGATGTGATCGTTGGACGCGACACTGTTTTGAGCGGTGTTTTGGCGAGAGCTCTGTGAACCTTTGGCATCGCCGCTCATCCAGCCCAGCAGACTCTTGCGGCCTGATTCTGAGCAAACCTTGGGTTCGCCGTACTCACACACATTCGCCCAATCGTTAAGCGTCGGAACCCGATCGTACAGCACTTTGTGAAATCCATTCTCCCTCAGCATGAAACCGGGCAGACGAAGATCGAGGTCTCCTCCGTACGCCAATCAAATATCTTGCGGGAATGCAGGTCATTTGCAGCGTGTCGATGAAGCTCCGATTACCAGAATACGTATTGCAGTGTTGCCAGCAGCTCCGCAAACTGTAGATTCTGGCACAGCATCAGAAAGGAATTATTGAGATGTTAAACAGCTTGCCTTCAATGCCGAGTCACCTCGGTAAATCGTGGGGATCGTCAGATTGGAACTACGCATTTGTGCCTGTCATTGGACCGCTCATTGGCGGCGGATTGGCTGGCTTGTTGCTCCGCATCATCCTGAAATAGCGAGATTGGCCAACGGAAATCCGCTCGAAGCATTGCTATGACTAAAATCTATTGTCATTAGCGGCGTGTCCAAAGGAATCGGTCGGGCGGCCGCGGATGCTCTCGTAGACGAAGGTTGGTCCGTCATTGGAGTCGCACGTAGTGCCCCCAATCACTTCCCTGGCATTTTCATCGAGACCGATCTGGCCGACCGGAACCAAAGTTGTTCCTCAACGACTCGCCCCTGGGAGCCTCGTAGCATGATCTCGCCCGCATTTCGAGAATTGAGCGGCGAGCAGTCCAAAGGAGGGGATAAATGGCTCAAAGACGGCAACGAGGTTGGCTAAAAAAAAGAAAAACGCAGTCAACGCGAAACCTGGGTTTTGTTCTTTCGAACGACCCGAAAATCTGATGGTAAGCGAGTCGAAAACAAGATTCCGATTGGTTTGGTGAAAGACTTCTCCGAAAAAAGCGATGCATGGTCTGAAGTCAAACGACTGCACTTCCACATCAACAGAGTGGATTCGCGGCGGGGCGTTACCTTCGGCGATCTAGCGCAACACTACGCTGAACAGGAACTGGTCGACCAGACGGAATCCATCCATACCAAGGCACATACAACGGTGCGATCCTACGAACGAATCCTCCGTAATCGACTGCTGCCTAAATGGGGAAACAGGATTGCACTTGGTGTCGAACCGCTAGAGGTGGAGGAATGGCTGAAAGATCAAAAGCGAGAAAAGGGGTTCGCAAATCCGACGCTGGACAAGACTCGCCGTGTCATGTCACTGGTTTATAAGCATGGACAACGATATGGACTGATCCCTCGAAACCAGGAATCGAACCCGATGCGCTTCGTTCGTTGCAGGACCACCAGCGGATACGAAGCGATGATTCTCACTCCCGAACAGGCATACGCAGTGCTACTTAACCTGCAAGAGCCGGAGCGCACACTGACATTGTTGGCAGCTGGTACAGGTCTCCGCATCTCCGAATGCCTAGGCTTGCAATGGCAGGATGTGAGTTTTGCTGACGCAATGATCCATGTGCGCCGGACCTGGACCTGTGGTCAAGTAGGACGGCCAAAGAGCAAAGCCTCGAAGGGTCCTGTGCCCCTTCATCCCTTGCTTGCGGACTTCATGCGTCTCTGGAAGCACAAGACACCATATTCGCAACCCGGTGATTGGGTGTTTCCTTCATTCCGACTAGAAGGCAAACAACCGCGTGTTGCGAACATGCTCGTCGAAGATCATCTGCGGCCCGCTGCATTAAAGGCCGGGATTCTTTCGTCGCACCGTAACCTCCAAGGGCAGCTGATCGATGACGACCCACGACGATTCGGTTTTCATAATCTGCGCCACAGTCTCGCGTCGTTTCCTTCGGTACAGTGATGTCAAGCTGACACTTCAGTTCTACACTCACTCAATCAGCCGGGATCGTATGGCTGCAGCAGGGAAAATGGTTACAGCGATTCTCGGCCACGCCGCCGACCAAAGCGGACTGAAAGCGGACTGCGGAAGAATTACACCCGCCTAAGTTCTTCTGCATCACCCCGTTGCGGAGACAGCCCCGGCTCGTTTCGCAACTGCGGACTGAGAGCGGACTGGAAAGGGCACGACGCGACTGAACTAAGCCCTTTGGAATGATGGTGGCCAGGGACGGAGTTGAACCGCCGATGCCAGCCTTTTCAGCTAAACGAAAACGCATTTACAATGACTTGGAACGCACGGACGACACCGTAAGTCATTGCAAGTCACCCCAGGGCATGAGTTTTGTGGGCTTTTTTGTGGGCTGGCCACATTGCGGCGAGGCCCCACACATAACGTGCTCGGTCGCGCAACATCATTATTAATTCGATGATTCATAAACTCGAATTTGTACGACTACCGGCCGAGTAGTCGTTCATTGCGTTGACTTCCGGATCGCCCGTTACACGGACAAGTGAAACAAACCGGACGAGTGAGCAGGCTACAAGCCCGCCTCCTTTCAGGCTTTCTCGAGCCGGCGGGCAGAGAGTGGCTATGGTTGGCGATGGTGTAAACGACGCACCGGTACTCGCAGCGGCGGATGTTGGAATTGCGATCGGCGCAGGCACTGATGTCGCCATAGAGTCGGCTGGGATTGTTCTCGTGCGCAGCGATCCCCGCGATGTGCTTCGCGTGATCGCACTATCAGGTAT
>Ga0306924_10006224_pt1 | contig 11875 bp, 15 predicted proteins | sample sta12Can44000111_FD_203756 | JGI IMG/M metagenome (GOLD analysis project Ga0306924, IMG submission 203756) | Lab enrichment of tropical soil microbial communities from Luquillo Experimental Forest, Puerto Rico - statanox.12C.anox.44.000.111 (v2)... | ecosystem: Environmental > Terrestrial >... | reverse complement strand
GTTCTGCGGGAGCTGCCACGTGATGGGGCCGTACCTCCGCGACGCGGAGGATCCCAGCTCGAACTCGCTCGCGGCGGTCCACAGCCGCAACCACCGGTTCGGCGAGGAGAGCTGCTACAACTGCCACGCGGACTACAAGATGTTCGGGGCCATCACCACGAAGCTGAACGGGATGCGCCACCTCTACATGTACATCACGGAGTTCGCGAACACGGGCCCGGATGGCGAGGGCGGCCCGCCGATCCACATCTACAAGCCGTTCTCGAACAACACCTGCATGCAGTGCCACTCCACCAAGCTCGCGAGCTGGATGGAGAAGCACCCGGATCCCGACTCGATCCGCTCGGGTGACATGCGCTGCATCGATTGCCACGACGTGGTCCACCCGCTGGCGCTCACCCGCCGGAAGAAGGCGGCCGCAGCCGAGCAGAAGCCGGCGGGCGAGAAGACCGAGCAGAAGGCGGAAAACAAGGCGGAGGGCTCGAAGTGAACAAGCTCCTCGACGTGAAGAAGCTCGTCCTCCTGTCCACCATCGTGACGCTCGCCGCGCTCGCCCTGATGGTGGTCTCGATCCTCGTGCCGAACCCGTTCCTGCTCGTCCTGGCCATGAGCGTGGGACAGGGGCTCGGCGCGCTCTCCCTGGCGCTCTACCTCCTCGCGATCGTGCTCGATCTGCAGGGCGTCGCGCCGGAGAGCGTCGGCGAGCGCGAGCGCAGTGGCGCGTGAACGGCAGTCCCGTGAACAGCGGTTTATTTTCACGCTGGGTTGCGTTGTCTTGACCCCCTTCCGTTCGCGCTGTTAAGAGCAGCGAAGGGAAGAGGGAGGCAGCCGCCGAATGGGCATCCGAGCCATCGCAATCGAAGACGACGAGGCCGTCTCGCGCCTCATCGCGCAGGTTCTCGCGTCCCACGGCTTCGACGTTTGCGGCACGGCCGCTTCCGGCGAGGACGGCGTGACCCTCGCCCGGCGCGAGCGGCCCGACGTGGCGCTCGTCGACCTGGGCCTCCCGAAGATGAGCGGCGAGGAGGTCATCGCCACCATCCGGCAGGAGCTCCCGAAGACGGCGTGCATCGCGCTCACGGCGGTGGACATCCCGGCCCGGGTCCTCGGCGCCATGAAGGCCGGCGCCGCGGGGTACATCCTGAAGCCGTTCCACGCCGCGGAGCTGGCGAGCGCGGTCAAGGACGTGCTCTCCGGCGATGCCGCGCCGATCAGCCCGCGCGCCGCGAAGGTGCTCCTCTCGGAGCTGCGCGGAGATCCGCCGGATCAGAAGAGGGAGAACGGCCCGGCGCTCTCGAAGCGCGAGCTCGAGGTGCTGCAGCTCCTCGTGCACGGCCACACCTACGCCGACGTCGCGAACGCGCTCGGCATCGCCGAAGGGACCGTCCAGACCTACGTGAAGCGGATCTACGAGAAGCTCGACGTCTCCACGAAGGCGGAGGCGGCGCTCCTCGCGGTGGCGCGCGGTCTCGTGCGTCCGTAGCCGGGGGAACGCGGAGAGGCACCCCGTCAGGAACGACGATTCTCGACGCGGCACCCCGTGTGCTTGCGCTAGAGGTTTTGCTCGGCCCGGCGCGCCTTGACTCCGGGGGTCGCCCCCCTATAATGAGGCCCTTTCTCGGCCGGGCGAAGTTGCGCAAATGCGCGTTAATATTGATGAAATCAAGGAAGGCGGCCTCGAGCGCGCCTGGGATCTTCCCCGCGAGCGCGTGGACGAGATGGTCGAGGGTGACCAGGCCGGCTACCGCGCGAAGGGTCCCGCACACGTGGAGGCATCGCTGAAGAGAGCGGGCCGGCGTGTGCTGCTGCACGCGCGCGGCACGGCCGACGTCGCAGCGCCCTGTGGCCGCTGCCTCGTGCCCGTTCCGCTGGCGCTGCCGATCGCCTTCGATCTCACGTTCGTTCCCGAGGACGAGTACCGTGGGCCCGCCGAGCGCGGCGAGGATCGCGACGAGGGCGAGTCCGCGGCGACGTTCGAGCCGAAGCAGGTGGACGAGGAGACCTACGCGGGCAAGGAGATCGATCTCGCGCCGGTGCTCCGAGAGCAGCTCATCCTCACGCTGCCGCCGTACCCGGTGTGCAAGGACACGTGCAAGGGGCTCTGCTCCGTGTGCGGCACGAACCTGAACGAGCGCGAGTGCGGGTGCGAGCGCAAGGTGCCCGACCCGCGCTGGGCCGGGCTCGAGAAGTTCAAGAAGCAGTAATCACCGAAGGGAGAGAGACGTGGGCGTTCCCAAGAAGCGGACGAGCAGCATGCGCCGGGACCGGCGGCGTGCGGCGAATTTCAAGATCAGCTCGCCGAACGTGACGAAGTGCCCGAAGTGCAAGGAGCCGGTGCTCTCGCACCGCGCGTGCCCGTCCTGCGGCTCGTACAAGGGCCAGCAGGTCACGACCGCCGAGTAGCCGACGCGAATGCCGGAACGGATCGCGCCCGTCGCTGTGGACGCCATGGGGGGGGATTTCGCCCCCCAGGCGATCGTGGAGGGCGCGATTCGCGCCGCCCGGCGTGGCCACCCGGTACTGCTCGTCGGTGACGAGGCGCGCGTGCGCGCCGAGCTCTCCAGGCTCGGTGGCGGCACGGCGTCGAGGCTGCCGATCACGGTGCGGCACGCCTCCGAGGTGGTCGAGATGCACGACCATCCCGGCCAGGCGATGCGGCGCAAGAAGGACAACTCGATCCGCGTCTGCTTCGAGCTCGTGAAGCAGGGCGAGGCCTGCGGCATGGTCTCGGCCGGCAACTCGGGCGCGGTGATGGCGGGCGCGATCTTCGTGCTCGGCCGGATCGAGGGCGTCGAGCGGCCGGCGATCATCTCGGTGCTGCCGGCGCTGCGCGGCAACCCGCTCATGCTCGACATGGGCGCGAACGTCGACTGCAAGCCGATCCACCTCGTGCAGTTCGCGCTGATGGGCGAGGTCTACTCGCGGCGCGTGCTCGGGATCGCGCGCCCGCGGGTCGCGATCCTGTCGAACGGCGAGGAGGAGTCGAAGGGGACCGAGCTCACGCGCGCGGCGGCCCAGGCGCTGAAGAAGTCGTCCATCGACTTCAGGGGCTACTGCGAGGGGCGCGATCTCCTGACCGGCGACTTCGACGTGATCGTGACCGACGGCTTCACCGGCAACGTCGCGCTGAAGACGATGGAGGGCACGGCCAAGGTGGTCGGCGACTTCCTCAAGCAGGCGATCCTGTCGTCCGCGGTCGCAAAGATCGGCGCGCTCCTCGCGAAGGGCGCGCTCGGCTCGATGAAGCGCAAGGTCGACTGGCGAGAGGTGGGTGGCGCGCCGCTCGTCGGCGTCTCGGGCGTCGGCTTCATCACGCACGGCCGCTCCGACGCGCACGCCATCGACAACGCCGTTCGACGCGTCGAGGCGGCCGCCCGGACGCACTTCACCGACGAGATCTCGGCCGCGATCTCGACGTCCCAGGGGCTGCTCGCCGAGGCGGGCGAGCCCCACGCTGCCCAGGAGGTCTGATAGATGCGCTCCATCGTCACCGGGACCGGCTCGTACGCGCCGTCCAAGGTCCTCACGAACGCGGACCTCGAGAAGATCGTCGACACCACCGATCAGTGGATCGTGGAGCGCACCGGCATCCGCGAGCGGCACGTGGCCGCCGCCGACGAGGCGACGAGCGACATGGCCTTCGCCGCCGCCACCCGCGCGCTCGAGATGGCGAAGGTGGACCCGAAGGACCTCGACCTCATCGTCATGGGGACGATCACCGGCGACATGCCGTGGCCGTCCACCGCCGCGATGCTCCAGGGCCGCTTCGGCAACAAGAAGGCCTTCGCGTTCGACGTGTCCGCCGCCTGCTCGGGCTCGCTCTACGCGCTCTCCATCGCCGATCGCTACGTGTCGTCCGGCATCGCCAAGAAGGCGCTCGTCGTCGGTGCGGAGACGCTCACCCGCATCGTCGACTGGCAGGACCGGAACACCTGCATCCTGTTCGGCGACGGCGCCGGCGCGATGGTGGTGGAGCCCACGACCGACGAGAGCCGCGGGGTGCAGTCGATCCACCTCCACACCGACGGCTCGCAGTGGAACATCCTCCACCAGCCGGGCCCGGGCTCGCGGCACCCGCTCACGCCCGAGCTCCTCGAGAAGAAGAAGCAGTACCTCTTCATGAACGGCCGCGAGGTGTTCAAGTTCGCGGTCCGGGCGCTCGAGGACGCGTGCCGCGAGGCCCTCGCCGCGAACCACCTCACCACCGGCGACGTGAAGGTCGTGATCGCGCACCAGGCGAACAAGCGCATCCTCGACGCCACGCTGGACCGGCTCGAGATCCCGGCCGAGAAGTGCTGGATGAACCTCGAGAAGTACGGGAACACCTCGGCGGCGAGCGTGCCGATGACGCTCGACGAGGCGAACCGCGCGGGCTGGCTCCACCCCGGCGACGTGGTGCTGGTGACGGCCATCGGGGCCGGAATGGCGTGGGGCGCCGGCGTCATCCGCTGGTAGGAGAGGGGACCGATGGCCGGAAAGCTCGCGTTCGTCTTCCCGGGGCAGGGCTCGCAGTTCGCCGGGATGGGCAAGGATCTCGCCGCCGCGTTCCCGGCGGCGCGCCGCGTGTTCGACGAGGTCGACGCGGCGCTCGGCGAGAAGCTCTCCACCCTCTGTTTCGAGGGGCCCGAGGAGCAGCTCAAGCTCACCGCCAACACGCAGCCCTCGATCCTCACGGTGTCGGCCGCGGCGGCGGCGGTGCTCGCGGAGAAGGGCGTGCGGCCCGACCTCGTCGCCGGCCACTCGCTCGGCGAGTACTCCGCGTACGTGGCGGCGGGCGCGCTCCCTGCGGCGGACGCCGCGCGGGCCGTGCGCGCGCGCGGGACGTTCATGCAGGAGGCGGTCCCCGCGGGGCAGGGCGCGATGAGCGCGGTGCTCGGCCTCGAGCCGGAGCGCGTGCGCGCAATCTGCGAGTCGGTGCAGGCCGCGATGGGCAAGGTGGTCTCGCCGGCGAACTACAACGACCCGGGCCAGACCGTGATCGCGGGCGACGCGGCGGCGGTGGAGCGCGCGGGCTTCGAGCTGAAGGCGGCCGGCGCGAAGCGGGTGCTGCCGCTCCCGGTGTCCGCACCCTTCCACTGCGCCCTCATGGAGCCGGTGAAGGGCCGGCTCGAGCCGGTGCTGCGCGACATCGCGTGGAAGGCCCCGGCGGTGCCGGTGGTCACCAACGTCGAGGCGAAGGCGAACCGCGACCTCGCGCGCGTCGTCCCGCTGCTCGTGGAGCAGGTGACCGCGCCCGTGCGCTGGATCGAGTGCGTGCAGGAGCTCGCGCGGCTCGGCGTCGGACGGATGGTCGAGGTCGGCCCGGGCAAGGTGCTCTCGGGGCTCGCGAAGCGGATCGCGCCCGAGGTGGAGACGTTCCAGGTTTCGGACGCGGCGTCGCTCGAGAAGACGCTCGCGGCGCTCGGGAGCTGAAGATCATGTTCGACTTCTCCGGCAAGGTGGTGCTCGTCACCGGCGGCTCGCGCGGCATCGGGCGCGCGATCGCGCGGACGTTCGCCGAGGGCAAGGCCTCCGTCGCGATCAACTACGCGGGGAACGAGGCTGCCGCGCAGGAGGCCGCCGCGATCTGCGAGCAGGCCGGCGCGGCGCGCGTGAAGCTCATGAAGTTCGACATCTCCGACAGCGCGGCCTGCGCGGCGGCGGTGGACGAGCTCGTGAAGGAGTGGGGCGGGCTCCACGTGCTCGTGAACAACGCGGGCATCGCCATCGACCAGCTCGTGATGCGCCTGAAGGACGACGACTGGCAGCGCCAGCTCGACGTGAACCTCTCCGGCGCCTTCTACCTCGTCCGCGCCGCGACCCGGCCCATGATGAAGGCGAAGGGCGGCGCGATCGTGAACCTCACCTCGGTGGTGGGTGAGATGGGGAACGCGGGCCAGGCGGCCTACGCCGCGACGAAGGGCGGCATCATCGCGATGACGAAGGCGATCGCGCGCGAGCTCGCGTCGCGGACGATCCGCGTGAACGCGGTGGCGCCCGGCTTCATCGACACCGACATGACCGCCGGCCTCCCCGAGGCCGCGCGTGCGAAGATGTTCGAGCAGATTCCGCTCGGGAGGCTGGGGACCGCGCAGGAGGTGGCCGACTGCGTGGCGTGGCTCGCGAGCGACAAGGCGTCGTACGTCACCGGCGAGGTCGTCCGTGTGAACGGGGGGATGTACATGTAGCCCGGGGCTCTCCCCGGACCTCGCAACGCACCAAAACCAGGAGGAGCAATGACCGCAACGAACGTGGAAGCCAAGGTGAAGGGCATCATCGCGGAGCAGCTCGGCGTCGCCGAGGACGAGATCAAGATCACCTCGAGCTTCATCGAGGACCTCGGCGCCGACTCGCTCGACATCGTCGAGCTCGTGATGGCGATGGAGGAGGAGTTCGAGGTCGAGATCCCGGACGAGGAGGCGGAGAACATCAAGACCGTCCAGGATGCGGTGACGTACATCAACACGCACAAGAAGTAGCCGCGGCGGCTGCGCCGCTCCGGGCATCGCGGCCCGGGGCGGACGTGGCGTCGCGTGGTCGAGCAGGTCTGTCCAGCACGGAAGGAGCACCTCATGAGCAAGCGTCGCGTGGTCGTTACCGGCATGGGCGCCGTGTGCCCGGTCGGCATCGGCCTGGACGAGACCTGGCGTGGGATCGTCGCCGGGAAGAGCGGCATCGGTCCCATCACGCAGTTCGACGCCTCGACGTTCCCCACGCGGATCGCCGGTGAGGTGCGGAACTTCGAGCCCGAGAAGTACATGGACAAGCGGGAGGTCCGCCGGAACGACCGCTTCATCCACTTCGCGATGGCTGCGTCCGACATGGCGATCCAGGACGCCGGCCTCGACATGTCGAAGGAGGACCCTGAGCTCGTCGGCTGCATCATCGGCGCCGGCCTCGGCGGCCTCTCCACCATCGAGGACACGCACAAGACGTTCCTCGAGAAGGGCGTGAAGCGGATCGGCCCGTTCTTCATCCCTGCGCTCATCGTGAACCTGGCCCCGGGCCAGGTGAGCCTGAAGCACGGGATGAAGGGCCCGAACTACTCGCCCGTCTCCGCCTGCGCCACGGGCAACCACTCGATCGGCGACGCGATGCTGCTCATCGAGCGCGGCATGGCCGACGTGATGATCTCGGGCGGCGCCGAGGCGACGATCACGCCGCTCGGCATCGGCGGCTTCTGCGCGGCGCGCGCCCTCTCCGAGCGGAACGACGCGCCGGAGAAGGCGAGCCGGCCGTACGACAAGAACCGCGACGGCTTCGTGGCCGGAGAGGGCTCGGGCGTGCTCGTGCTCGAGGACTACGAGCACGCGCGGAAGCGCGGCGCGCGCATCTACGCCGAGCTCGTGGGCTACGGCGCCAGCGCCGACGCGTACCACATCACCTCGCCCGCGCCCGAGGGCGAGGGCGGCCAGCGCGCGATGCGGATGGCGCTCCGGACCGCCGGCCTCGCGCCGGAGCAGGTGGGCTACGTGAACACGCACGGCACCTCCACGCCGCAGGGCGACGTGGCCGAGTGCCAGGCGATCGCGAAGGTCTTCGGCGAGCACGCGAAGAAGGGCCTCATGGTCTCGTCCACGAAGTCCATGACCGGCCACCTCCTCGGCGCGGCCGGCGGCATCGAGTCGGTGTTCTCGGTGATGGCGCTCCACACCGGCGTGCTGCCGCCGACGATCAACGTCGAGGAGCAGGACCCCGAGTGCGCGCTCGACGTGATCCCGAACCAGGCGCGCGAGAAGCGCGTGGACGCGGTGATCTCGAACAGCTTCGGCTTCGGCGGCACGAACGCGGTGCTCGCGTTCAAGCGGATCTAGCGAAGGCTTCAGCTTTGCTGCTGGGGCGGGGCAGCATGCCCCGTCCAACGACGACGGCCGGCCCCGGATCTCCGGAGCCGGCCGATGTCTTTTCAGGCCGGGAGCCCTGGCCCCGCCCGGGTGTGGGAATCCCGCCGTGATTCGGTTGAGGAGCCGCAGGCCAGCGCCTGACCACCCACCTTCTCCGGACAGCTGTGCCAGAATGCGCGTCCTTCGGAGGATGGAATGTCGAACAAGGTCATCACGGGATCGGATCACGCTGGGCTCGCGCTGCGCGCCGAGGTGGTGAAGGTCGCCGCGGCAAAGGGCTTCGAGGTCGAGGACCTGGGGCCCTTCTCGGGCGAGAGCGTGGACTACCCCGACTACGCCGAGCGGGTCGCCCGGGCCGTGGCCGCCGGCGCGGCGCGGTTCGGGATCCTGGTGTGCGGGACCGGCATCGGGATGTCGATCGCCGCGAACAAGGTGAAGGGCGTGCGCGCCGCCCTGTGCACCACCGAGCTCGAGGCGCGCATGGCGCGCGCCCACAACGACGCGAACGTGCTGTGCCTGGGCGAGCGCGTGGTCGGATCCGGCCTCGGCGCCGCGATCGTCGACGCGTTCCTCGCCACGCCGTTCGAGGCAGGCCGCCACGCGCGCCGGGTCGAGAAGATCGCCGCGCTGGAGAAATGAGCCGTCGCGAGCTATCTACCCCCTCCCACCTCTCCCTTCAGGAGCAGCGCCGATGATGCCCACGCAGCGCCTCGTTGAGGCCGATCCCGACATCCACCGCCTCATCCGCGAGGAGACTCGCCGCCAGGCCGAGGGGCTCGAGCTCATCGCGAGCGAGAACTTCGTCTCGCCGGCGGTGCTCGAGGCGCTCGGCTCCACCCTCACGAACAAGTACGCCGAGGGCTATCCGGGCAAGCGCTACTACGGCGGCTGCGAGGTGGTGGACCAGGTCGAGCAGCTCGCGATCGACCGCGCGAAGCAGATCTTCGGCGCCGAGCACGCCAACGTGCAGCCGCACTCGGGCTCCCAGGCCAACATGGCCGCCTACTTCGCGCTGGCGAAGCCGGGCGACACCATCCTGGCGATGAGCCTGAACTTCGGCGGCCACCTCACCCACGGCTCGCCGGTGAACTTCTCCGGCAAGCTGTTCAAGATCGTCCCCTACGGCCTGCGCCAGGGCGACGAGACCATCGACATGGACGAGGTGGCCCGGCTCGCGCGCGAGCACCGGCCGCGGATCATCGTGGTGGGCGCGTCGGCCTATCCGCGCACGCTCCACTTCGATCGGTTCGCCGAGATCGCCGCCGAGGTCGGGGCCTCGGTGGTCGTGGACATGGCCCACATCGCGGGCCTCGTCGCCGCCGGCGTGCACCCGTCGCCGGTGCCGCACGCGGAGATCGTCACCACCACCACGCACAAGACGCTCCGCGGCCCGCGCGGCGGCATGATCCTGTGCCGGGAGCAGCACGCGAAGGTGCTGAACTCCCAGATCTTCCCCGGCATCCAGGGCGGCCCGCTCGAGCACGTCATCGCCGCGAAGGCGGTGGCCTTCGGCGAGGCGCTGCGGCCCGAGTTCAAGGCCTACCAGCAGCGCATCGTCGAGAACGCGCAGGCGCTCGCAGAGGGGCTCCAGGCGGCGGGCCTCCGCCTCGTCTCCGGCGGCACCGACAACCACCTCATGCTGGTGGACCTGCGGCCGAAGAAGCTCACCGGCAAGATCGGCGAGGAGGCGCTCGGCAAGGCCGGGATCACGGTGAACAAGAACATGATCCCCTGGGATCCCGAGAAGCCGATGACCACCTCGGGCATCCGCGTCGGCACCCCCGCGCTCACGACCCGCGGGATGGGCCCGGCGGAGATGAAGACGGTCGCGAAGCTCATCGGCCGCGCGCTCGACGCGCCCACCGACGAGCAGGCGCTGGCGCGCGTCCACGGCGAGGTGAAGGACCTCTGCAAGCAGTTCCCGATGTACGCGGACCGCTACTAGCGATGCGCTGCCCCGGCTGCGGACACCTCGAGGACCGGGTCGTCGACTCGCGCGAGGCGCAGGAGGGGCAGACCACGCGCCGGCGGCGCGAGTGCCTGGGCTGTGGCCGCCGCTTCACGACGTACGAGCGCATCGAGGAGGTGCTCCCGCACGTCGTGAAGAAGGACGGCCGCCGCGAGGCGTTCGACCGGCGGAAGATCGTGGAGGGCGTGCGGCGCTCCTGCCAGAAGCGGCCGGTCTCGGAGGAGCGGATCGAGAAGCTCGTCACCGAGGTGGAGCGCGAGGTGCAGGAGCGCGGGGAGCGCGAGGTGCCGGCCGCCGTGATCGGCGAGTCGATCATGCGCCGGCTACAGGAGCTCGACCCCGTGGCCTACGTGCGCTTCGCGTCGGTGTATCGCGCGTTCGAGGACGTGGGCGAGTTCACCGCCGCGGTGGAGCGGCTCACCTCGCCGAAGCCGAAGGGTCGATGAGGCGCGAGACGCACCGCGATCCCGCCGAGCGCTTCATGCGGGCCGCCATCCGCGAGGCGGAGGCTGGGCTGGGCCGCACGAGCCCGAACCCCGCAGTGGGCGCCGTGATCGTGCGCGACGGGCGCATCATCGCGCGCGGCCACCACGAGCGCGCGGGCGGGCCCCACGCCGAGGTGGTGGCGCTCCGTGCCGCCGGCGCGCGCGCCCACGGCGCCGACCTCTTCACCACGCTCGAGCCCTGCGATCACTTCGGCAAGACTCCGCCGTGCAGTCGCGCGATCCTCGACGCCGGCGTGCGGCGCGTCTTCGTGGGGTCGCGCGATCCGAATCCCCAGGTGAACGGCCGCGGCATCGCGCGGCTCCGGCGCGGCGGCGTGGAGGTGATCTCGGGCGTCGCGCGCGCGGCCTGCGACCGGCTGAACGCGCCCTGGTTCCACTACATCGTCACCGGCCGCCCGTGGGTGACGCTGAAGGCGGCGATCACGCTCGACGGCAGGATCGCGGCGCCGGGCGGCGACGCGCGCTGGGTCACCGGCGAGGAGGCCCGCGCCGCGGTGCACGTGCTCCGCGATCGGGCCGACGCCGTGCTCGTGGGCGCCGGGACCGCGCGGGCCGACGACCCGCTCCTCACGACCCGCATCCCGCGCGGCCGCGATCCGGTCCGCGTGGTGCTCGACTCCCAGCTCTCGCTCCCGCGGACGCTGCGCCTCTTCCACCCCGACTCGCCGGCGCCCACCCTCGTGGCGCACGTCACGGGGCGCGAGCCCCGCTTCGGACCGGGGGTCGAGGCGCTCCGCTGCCGCGCGCGCGGCGGCCAGGTGGCGCTGCCCGATCTCCTCGCGCGGCTCGCGCGGCGCGGCATCGTGCACCTCCTCGTGGAGGGCGGCGCCGAGGTGCACCGGTCGTTCCTCGAGGAGGGGCTCGTGGACGAGCTCGTCGTGCACGTCGCGCCGAAGCTGCTGGGCGGCGGCGTCGCGTGGCTCGACGGCCTCGGGTTCGCGCGCTCGGGGCGCATGGCCGACGCCCTCGCGCTCCACGGGGTCGAGGTGCGCCACCTCGGCGAGGACCTCGAGCTCCGCGGCTATCCGGGCTTCCGGGGGCCCGCACGCGCCGTGCGCTCGCCATCGCGCACGAAGGCGCGCACCCGCCGCGCGCGCTGACCCGGCACCCGCACCACGCAGAGCCCGTCGGCGGCACGCATCACCACCTGGTGCTGCGTGAGCCCGTCGCGCACGGTGGGCGCGAGCGCCGCGAGCGCCGAGGCGACGTCCCGGGCGCCGTGCGCCCGCGCGGCCACCGCGGGGAGCCGCGCGAACGAGCTCTCCGCGTCGTAGTCCACGCTCCGTCCGGCGAGCCCCGGCGCGAGGTAGTGGTTCGTGGCGCACACCGCGCCGCGGACCTTCCGGTCGAGCGGCCGGAGCGCGACCCCCCGCGCGCTCCGCTCGACGACGCACCCCTCGCTGCGCGCCGGCCCGGCGATCGCGAGGATCGCCGGCGCGAGGAGCGGCGCCGCCGCGAGCCGCGCCACCGCCTCGTCGTAGGTCCGCGCGTGGTCGAGGGCGGCACGCACCGCCCACGGCACCGGGAGCGCGCCGCGCGCGAGCCGCGCGGCGAGCCGGCCCACGTGCTCGCCGCGG
>Ga0306924_10006222_pt1 | contig 11877 bp, 11 predicted proteins | sample sta12Can44000111_FD_203756 | JGI IMG/M metagenome (GOLD analysis project Ga0306924, IMG submission 203756) | Lab enrichment of tropical soil microbial communities from Luquillo Experimental Forest, Puerto Rico - statanox.12C.anox.44.000.111 (v2)... | ecosystem: Environmental > Terrestrial >... | reverse complement strand
CCGTCCCCCCAAACCCCCCTGGCCCCCCGGGGGGGGGACTGCCCGTCCCCCCAAACCCCCCTGGCCCCCCTTGGGGGGGATTACCCGTCCCCCCTGGCCCCCCTGGCCTGCCTGGGGGGCTGATCGTGCAGTAGAGCGTCGCGTTGGACGCGTCAACCAGCCGTCCCTCTATCTCCAGTTCCCCGCTGGCGAGCAGGTCGAGGGTGGCCTGCTCGCCGTCGTCATCGTCCGGCGCGGACCGCTTCGGCTCAAGCATGGCTGACGCGGTGACCGTTCTGCCGCGGGCATATGTGCCCTTCGGTGTCCAGCGGCAGGCCGCACAGCGGGCATGGCGGCCGGCCCGCGGCCACGATCTTGGCGGCGCGCTGGGCGAAGGCACGGGCGGCGCCCGGCGTGATCCTGACCCGCAGCACTCCGGGACTGTCGGCGGGCAGGTCCTCGGCCAGCGGCTCTACCGGCTCGTCCGACTCCTCCTGCGCCTCGATGACCACCATGCCGCCATCTCCGTCCCAGGCCAGGGCGATGGCACCCACCCGGAAGTCCTCGAGCAGCGGAAGATCGAGCGGCGCGTCGTCCTGCAGTGCGGCGGGGGCGGTGGCGGGCACGTCCGATGCTTCGCCGGTGCGTCTGAGCACCTCGTCGAGAAGCTCGTCGATGCGTTCAGCTAGCAGGCTGACCTGGAACTTCTCCAGGACGACGCTGGTCACGCGACCGTTTGACGTCGCCTGTAGGTAGAAAATCCGTTCTCCTGGCTGGCCCACCGAGCCGGCCACGAACCTGTCCGGCGGGTCATAGAAATAGACCGGCATAGTCCTTATCCTCGTGTGTCCGCCGACGGCTGGCCACTCGTCGCAGCTGCGCCTGCCGGAATGCTGCTGGCACCGTTCACCATGTCCATGCCCATCTCCGGCCGCCCGTTCGCCGGCTCCCCGGGATCCGCTCCGCCCGAGCCGCCGCCGACCGCCGCGTCGCTCTGCGCGGTGCCGCGATCGCGGGCGTGCCCGTCCGCACGTGGCATGAGATCACCCACGCCACCCCCTCTGTCGTTCATCCGGACCAGGAAAGGCCGCAGCGGCGTGTACCTGATCACGGTCAGCGAGCAGGGATCGGCCTGGATCCGCTGGCACTGGTCGAGGTGCAATCCCAGGCTATCTGCGACGATGGCCTTGATCACATCACCGTGCGAGCAGATGAGATAGGTAGCGTCCTTACCGAGCCTGGCATTCCAGTCCCTGACCGCGGCCACCGCCCGGTGCTGCATGTCGGGCATGGATTCTCCGTCCGGGCCGGGGAACGTCACCGCGCTCGGATGGGCCTGTACCACGCGCCAGAGTTGCTCCTGTGCCAGCTTCTTCAGCGGCTGGCCGGTCCAGTCCCCGTAGTGGCATTCCCCGACCCGGTCTTCGGTGATGACCTGCTGGCCGTCCCTGGTCGCCGCGATCGCCGCCGCGGTCTGCTGGCAGCGTTCCAGCGGGCTGCTGACGACGGCGTCGAGCGGGAGCGGGGCCAGCCTGGCCGCCAGCGCCGCCGCCTGGGCCCGGCCGCGGTCATCGAGCGGGATGCCGGGCATCCACCCTGTCAGCACATGACCGGTCGTCGCGGTGAGCCCGTGCCGGACCAGAAGAACCGTCGTCACGCTTCCCGACTCTAGTCGGTTCCGCGTCCTTGCCCTTCAGGCCCCGTGCGGTCCGGATCCGGCTCCTCCGCGCCGGAAGACGGCGGCGCGGGATCGCGCTGGATGATGAACGCCATCGAGCCGAACTCCACCCGGTCGCCCGCGCGCACCTGGACGGGCTCGCGGACCAGCCAGCCGTTCAGCCTGGTGCCATTGTGCGATCCCAGGTCGCTGAGCACCCAGCCGTCCTCGCGCCGGACCAGCAGGGCGTGCATCCGGGACACCGACACATCGGTCAGGCACAGGTCGCAGTCGCGGGTCCGGCCGATGGTGAACCTGACTCCGCTGCCGGGCGGGAAGACCAGCGGGGCCGGATCTCTGCCGAGTCCTTCTCCGGGGGGACCCATTCCCCCGGACGCCCCCTGGGGAGAGACGACCCCCCCGAGTCCCCCCGGGTTCAGGGACGGCGGGCTCTGGAAGTTCAGGGGTCCGGGCGTGGCCGACGGGATCCGCCGTGGCGCCGGCCCGTACGGATGCCCGGCGATCTGCTGGGTCCCAGGGATGCCCGGGTGCCCGTCCGGTGAACCTTCGCGCACGGCGGGGTCCTGTCCGCGCAGCATGGCCCGGATCCGGGCGATCAGCCCGGGCCTGCGCGGCGGCAGGTCGGTGAACAAGCCGGCCAGCTGGCCGCGATTTCGCGCGTCCAGGGCGCTCTGCATGCGGTACATGAAGGTCTCGTGGGACAGCCGGCCCTCGGCGAACTCGTTCCTCAGCTCGCTGACCGCGTGATCGCGCTCCGCGTCGGAGGCGCGGAGGTATTCGGGCGTTGTGGGCGTGTCCGCCGTCGACCCTCCCATGAATGGAGTATCGGCACCATCCGGTCTCAGGGCAAGGGGATCGACCGGACCGGCCGGGCTCAAGGGACGGGCTCTGGTGTTCTTCATGGCCGCGGTGCGCTATGGCGAGTTGAAGTACCAGTACTCCGGCGTGGCGTAATACTGGGTCAGGTTCTCCCAGGCTTGCGGCTGCTGTGCTGTTCGTCTCACGTTGTCTTGCCTTCGCCGTTGACGGAGCCACCGTTGCTGCAGGCGGCAAGCGCGGTAATGCCTGCTATCGCGAGGGCCAGCCTTGCGGCTTTCTTGCTCCGGGACTCCGTCGGACCTGCCTCCTTGTGCCATTCGCGCCCGTGATCCCGTCCTACGGCAGGAGAATCAGTACAAGCGGACGCGCGGGTCGAGCACCGCGTAGAGGATGTCCACCACGAGGTTCGCGACGACGACGAAGACCGTGGCCAGGATCGTGATGCCGAGGATGACGGGCAGGTCCTGCTGGTTGATCGCCTGGATGACGGTCCAGCCGAGTCCGGGTACGCCGAAGAGGGTCTCGACGATGATGACCCCGCCGAGCGCGGTGCCGATGTCAAGGCCGGCCAGGGTGACCACCGGGGTGAGCGCGGCGCGCAGGGCGTGCCGCCCGATCAGGCGGTTCTCGCCCATTCCCTTGGACCGGGCGGTCCTGATGTAGTCCTCGCCCAGTACCTCCAGCATCGACGCGCGGGTCAGCCGGGTGTAGCTGGCCGCGGTCACCAGGGCGAGGGTGAGCCAGGGGAGGATGAGGTACTCGAACCACTGGCCGGGGTTGACGGTGAGGGGCACATACCCGTGGAACGGGAAGAATGTGGTGATCGGGCTGAGCTTGTAGGCGAATATCCAGATCAGCGACAGGCCGAGCACGAACGTCGGCATCGAGTAGAAGAACAGCGCCGACGCGGTGAAACTCCGGTCCATCAAGGACCGGGACCGCACCGCCGAGATGACCCCGGTGAACACGCCGTAGGAGATCCATATGATGGCAGCCCCGAGAACCAGGGAGATGGTGGCCGGGGCGGCCGCGGCGATCACCGAGCCGACCGACTGGCCCTTGTAGTAGTCGTAGCCGAAGTTGCCGTGCAGCAGGTTCCACGCCCAGTGGCTGTATTGCAGGTAGAGCGGCTGGTCGAGGTGCAGCGCGTGCTTGATCTGCTCGATGCGTTGCGCGGTGCCGAGCCTGCCCGCGAATTGCCGCGCCACCTGGTTCGGGCCCGGGCCGACGAAGTAGATCAGGAACACGACGATGGATGAGGCCACCAGGACCAGGAAGGACTGGCCGATCCTGCGCACCAGAAAGCGGGTCACGACGTCTCCTAGACGTAAATTCCGGCGCGCGGGTCCAGTGCGTCGCGGACGCTGTCACCGAAGATGTTAAAGGCCAGCGTGGTGGTCAGCAGGGCAAGCGAGGGGAAGAGCAGGAACCACCAGTAGCCGTACTGGAAGAACCCGGAGGCGTCGCTGATCATCGAGCCCCAGTCGGCCGTGGGAGGCGGCACGCCCACGCCGAGGAAGGACAGGGACGCTTCCAGCACGATCGCCGCCGGGATCAGCAACGTGGCGTACACGATGACCTGGGCCATCACGTTCGGCAGCAGGTCGACGAACATGGTCCGCCACGGGCCCGCGCCCAGCGCCCTGGCCGCCTCGATGAACTCCCTGTTTTTTATCGAGATCACCTGGCCGCGGACGATGCGGGCCAGATAGGTGAAGCTGAGCACGCCGACGATGACGATGACCAGCCAAAGGCTCGGGCCGGAAATATAGGCCACGGAGATGGCGATGATCAGGAACGGGATCGACAGCATCACATCGATGAGGCGCGCGATGAAGGTGTCGACGAAACCACCGATGAAACCCGCGGCCAGGCCGAACACCACGCCGAGGGCGACACTGATCGCGGTGGCGAGCACACCCACGACGAGGGAGATCCTGGCGCCGTACAGGATCCTGATAAAGAGGTCGCGTCCGTTGTTGTCCGTGCCAAGCCAGAATGTGCTGCTCGGTGGCACGGGACCGCCGTTGGCGTTTTCTCCGATATCGATGAACTGCTGGTTGGGCCCGTGACCGGTAATCTTCGCGAAAACTGGGGCCAGGATGGCGAGCAGGACGATAACCAGGATCGTGCCGAGCGCGATCTTGGCCGCCCGGTCCGCGCGCAGCCGCTCGTAGGCCAGGCGCCAGGGGCTCCGTCCCTCGATCTTCTTACTGGCCGGCGCGTCGCCTTCCTCGATGAGGGTCTCGGATATCCCCGCGGCTCTGAGCTCGGGCATGCTCATGGCGTGCCTCCTTCCCCTCGCGCGGGTAGCGCGCCGGCAATATCCTGAGGTTCGGCGCCGTCCGGCAGGAGGCTGCCGTCGACCTCCACGACCCGCTCTCTTTCAGAGATCGAGGGACGGAAGTCGGCGAGGTTCTCCCCCTCCGCCATCGGCAGGTGGCAGGCGGCCGGATGCTCAGGGCCGTCGCCGAGGCGCGGCTCGAGCGGGGGATCCTCGGCCACGCAGACCGGCGCGGCCTTGGGGCACCGAGGGTGGAACCGGCAACCGGACGGCGGCAAGATGGGCGAGGGCACGTCCCCGGCCAGGATGATCTGCTGCCGCTGGTCGGACAGGTCCGGGTTGGGGACGGGCACCGCGGACAGCAGCGCACCGGTATAGGGATGACGCGGGACCGTGAAGAGCTCGTCCGCGGGCGCGATCTCGGTCACCTTGCCCAGGTACATGACCCCGATGGAATTGCTGACGTGACGAACTACGGAGAGGTCGTGCGCGATGAAGACGTAGGTGAGCCCGAAGTCGGCCTGCAGGTCGGCGAGCAGGTTGATGACCTGCGCCTGGATGGAGACGTCCAGGGCCGACACCGGCTCATCGCAGATGATCAGCTTGGGCTGGAAGGCCAGGGCCCGGGCCACCCCGATGCGTTGCCGCTGGCCGCCGGAGAACTCCGCCGGGAACCTGTTGTAGTGCTCCGGGTTGAGCCCCACCCGCTCCATCAGCTCCTGCACGCGGCGCTTGCGCTCCGAGCCCGACGCCAGGTGGTGGATCGCAAAGGGATCCCCGATGATCGACCCGACCCGGCGGCGCGGGTTCAGGGAGCCGATAGGGTCCTGGAAGATCATCTGGATCTCCCGGCGCAGCGGCCGCATACGTCGCTGGCTGAGCTGGGTGATGTCCTGGCCATCGAAGACGATCCGGCCCGAGGTGACGTCGTGCAGCCTGGCGACGCACCTGGCCAGGGTCGACTTGCCGCATCCGGTCTCGCCCACAATGCCGAATGTCCGTCCGCGCCGGATCGACAGGCTCACGCCGTCGACGGCGCGCACGTATTCCTTCTCGTGAACCAGCCCGGTGCCTTTGATCGGGAAGTACTTGACCAGGTTCTCCACCCTCAGCAGCACGTCATCGCCGTCGGCGGCAGCCGCCGCGGGTGCCGGGTTGGTTTCGCTCGCAGGGCCGGTTGCCATGTTCGTCCTCACGCTCCCGCCGGCCCGGCCGATCTGACCAGCTCGACGTGCGCCACCCGGCGCCGGATGGCCTCTCGGTCGGCCTCGTTGTGCGGTAGCCAGCAGGCCGAGAGGTGCCCCGGATTCCCGCCCACCGGGTCGAGTGCGGGCATCTCCGCGCACTTGTCCATGACGTAGACACAGCGGGGCGCGAACGGGCAGCCGGGCGGAGGGGCGAGAAGGCTCGGCGGCTGGCCCGCGATCGGCCGCAGCCGCTCGCGCTCGCCCCCGTAGGCGGGCATCGATTGCAGCAAGCCCTCGGTGTACGGGTGGTGGCTGGCGTAGAACAGCGTCCGTCGGTCGGTCCGCTCCATTACCTTCCCGCCGTACATGACCAGGACCTCGTCAGCGACTTCGGCGATCACTCCCAGGTCGTGCGTGATGAGGATGACCGCGGTACCGAACATCTCCTGCATGCGGCGGATCACCCGGAGCACCTGGGCTTGCACGGTCACGTCCAGCGCGGTGGTGGGCTCGTCGGCGATGAGCAGCGCCGGGTTCAGGGCCATCGCCATCGCGATCATTGCGCGCTGGCGCATGCCGCCGGAAAACTGGTGCGGATAGTCGTTAACCCGTCGATCCGGCTGCGGAATGCCGACCAGCCTTAGCAGTTCCACTGCCCGCTTCATGGCCTGGTCTTTGCTGGTCTCGCGGTCGTGCAGCCTGATCATCTCGACGATCTGCCAGCCGACCCGGTAATAGGGGTGCAGGCTGGACAGCGGGTCCTGGAAGATCATGCCGATCTTGGCCCCCCGGATGGCTCGCATCTGGTCGGGGCTGGCGGTCAGCAGGTCCTGGCCCTCGAACAGAGCCCGGCCCGAAGTCCGCGCGCCCGGGGTCAGCCCCATGATCGTCTGGGTGGAAACGCTCTTCCCTGATCCGGACTCACCGACGATGCCGAGGGTCTGCCCGGCATCGATGTGGTAGGAAACTCCACGCACCGCCCGCACGACGCCGTCCGCGGTATTGAACGACACACGCAGGTCTTCCACCTCAAGCAGGGCCACGCAGCTCGCCTTTCGTGCCGTCACCGGCCCGCGCAGCCTGGGGTGTCGTCGCTGGCCGGGCTGGAAGTTTAGCCTGAATGTACCTCGCCGGCCGCCTGGCAAATAGAGGCGGCCGACGAGGTCATGGCTACGGTCAGCTGCTGCCGGGCTTGCTCAGCCAGACGTTCGCCGGGTCGAAGTTCTGCCATTGCGTCATGAACACCGCGTTGTGCACGTACGGTGCGTGCGTGGCGAGCTGCAGCACCGAGGTGATCGGGTAGACCGCCGCTTCCTTCATGACCTGCATATCGGCCTGGGCCCAGTACGTGTCAGCCTGGGCCTCGGTGGGCTGGCTCAGCGCCTGGTTGATCAGGTTGTTGACGGCGTTGCTGGAGAAGTAACCGAAGTTGCTGCCGCCATTCGCCGGGAACCCGCCCGGGCTCGAGTACAGCGGGTTGAAGAAACTCACCGCGGAGTTCCCGAACCAGTCCGGACCCCAGCCCGCCGAGGCCATGTCCCAGGTGCCCTTGTAGGCAGGCGACGGGCTGCTCTTGCTGTTGGGGACGTACAGGTACTTGCCGTAGAAGTCCGACTGGTTGGTCGGTACGCCGGTCACCTTGACCGAGCCGAGCGCGTTCAGCTGGCTCGTGACGTTGTTGAAGACCGACGTGCTGCCCTGGCTGTCGCTGCGGTACAGGAACTTGATCTGCAGCGGGTGGCTCGCGGTGAAGCCCGCGGCCGTCAGCATCGACTTGGCTTTGGCCTGGTCGTACGGGTACGGGTTGTAGTTGCCCGGCACGCCCTGCGAGCCGTCGATGCCCGTCGGCAGTATGTGCGTGAGCGCGGGGTTGACGATGGCACCGCCGAGGACCTTCTGCAGCTGGCTGCGCTCGATCCCGTAGGAGAGGGCCTGGCGCACCTCCGCCTTGGCCAGGGCGTTGCCGTCGTTCGGCGAGACCGTGTTGAACACCAGGTAGGGGTTCGAGCTATAGGTCGCGCCCAGGTTCACGTTGTGGCTGCCCGACTTGATCTGGTTGAGCAGGTTCGGGGTGTCGGCCGGCGGCACCAGCGCGTCGAAGCTCATCCCCAGCGACGGCGAGCCGGTGGGCATCTGCTGGTAGATCGTGGTCTGGTTGCCGGTCTCGTCCACGTTGATCGCGTCCACGTAGGCCTTGCGCAGCGGGTCGGTGCTCGCATTCCACACCGGGTTGCGCGTGAACTTGATCTCCTTCTTCGGGGTGTACGACACCTGCTGGTAGGGACCGTCGGAGTACATGTGGTTGTACACGCCCGGGGTGCCGGGCAGAGCGTTTTCCGCCTCGATCGGCACCGCGCTGAACGGCGACAGCGTCATCGCGCCGACCAGCCACGGCGCCGGCTTGGTCAGCGTGAACGTGATGGTGTTGCCGGCGGTCGTGATGCCGGACACGTTGTGGCCCTCGACGTAGCTCTTCAACGCCGCGGCGTTGGTCGCGGCCGCGGACGGGTAGCCAGTGCAGAAGGAGCTCAGGCCCTCGATCGTCGCCTCGAAGTCCGCCATGCCGCCGAAGCTGACCGGGCTCGGGTTGCAGGCGCGCTTGATCCCGCGCACCACGTCCGCCGCCGTCACTGCCCGCGGCGGGCTCGTGTTCCACATCACCCCGCTGCGGATGGTGACGGTCTCCTTGAGGCCGTTGTTGCTGATTACCGGCAGCGCGGTGGCAAGGTCAGGGGACGCGACGGTGTTGTGGCCGGGGATCGCCGGCCAGCTGTAGAGCTGGCGCACCGTCAGCCGGCTCACCTGGAAGTCCGTGGTGTAGTAGCCGACGTCGTAGTCCATATAGTCGACGTCGCTGATGCCCACCATGTTGAGCGTGCCGCCGCGCTGGGGTGCTCCGGTGCCCGGGTTGAGCCCCTGCCAGCCAGCGGTCAGCTGCTGCGGTCCCGTGTTATGGGAACCGCTGGTCGATGAGCTACTGCACGCGGCAGCCAACATCGTCAGGGTCACCGCACCCGCGACAGCGGCGTAAGTCCGCGTGCGGAAATGTCTCACCACCGAGGTCCTCCTAGTGTGCTGGGCGAAGATCGTTCGCGCGGAACTACCTGGGCACCAGTCCCCGGCGGGTGCCAACAGCTTGCGGACCCCGTACACGGCCCTCCACGGCCATGATGAACCTGGATTGACTGCAAACGTTGCAAGACTAAGCCCGCGCTTACGCAATTTGAAATACGGACGATCTCCCTGAGGGCAATCGTGATGTGAAGGTGATCCACTGATTATCTGGCTGTGAGGCGCAGATTTTTCGTGGCTGCGCTCGTCACGTCGGTTCCTTGCCCCGGTCAGTTCCCGTCAGCGGAAGATGACGGTTCGGCGGCCGTGGAGGAGGACGCGGTGCTCGGCGTGCCAGCGCACGGCGCGAGCCAGCGCGACCCGCTCGGCGTCACGGCCGATGGCCGCGAGGTCTTCGGGGCTGTCCGCGTGGTCGACCCGGGCGACCTCCTGCTCGATGATCGGGCCCTCGTCCAGGTCGGCCGTCACGTAGTGCGCGGTCGCGCCGATCAGCTTCACGCCGTGCGCGTGCGCCTGGTGATAGGGCCGGGCCCCCTTGAAACTGGGCAGGAAGGAGTGGTGGATGTTGATGATGCGCCCGGCCATCTTGGCGCACAGTTCCGGGGACAGGATCCGCATGTAACGGGCCAGCACCACGAAGTCGATGCCCAGCTCGCTGACCAGGTCGAGCAGGCGTCCCTCGGATCGCTGCCTGGACAGCGGGTCGCCTCCCGCCGGCACGTGCTCGAACGGCACGCCGTGCGCCGCCGCGAGCGGCGCCAGGTCGGGATGGTTGCCCACTACCAGCGGCACGTCGATGCGCAGCGACTCGGCCGCGCGCCGGTACAGGAGGTCGTTCAGGCAGTGCCCGGCCTTGGACACCATGATCAGCACCCGCGGCTGGACGGCCGTGTCGTGCAGTTCCCATTCCATCCCGAACTCGGCCGCCACCGGGGCGAAGCCGCCGTACAGGGACTCGTAGGTCACCGGCGCGCCGGGCACCGTCTCCACGTGCACGCGCATGAAGAACCGCCCAGAACCCTGAGCGATCCGGTCGCCGAACTGCTGGCTGTCGAGCACGTTGCAGCCGGCCTGGTGCAGGTAAGCCGCGACCGCGTGCACGATCCCGACCCGGTCCGGGCAGGACAGGGTGAGCACGTACTCTGTGCCGGCCTTGCCGCCTGCGGCGGCGGGCATCACGCACCCACCGCGTGCACGCCGCCGTCCACGTGGACGATCTCGCCGGTGGTGGCGGGGAACCAGTCGGAAAGCAGCGCCACGCAGGCCCGCGCGACCGGCTCGGGGTCGGTGATGCTCCAGCCCAGCGGTGCCCGGGTACCCCAGTGATCCTCGAACCGCTCGAACCCGGGAATGGCCTTGGCGGACATGGTGCGCAGCGGTCCGGCCGCGATCAGGTTGACCCGCACGCCCTTCTCCCCCAGGTCGCGGGCCAGGTACCTGGCGCAGGACTCGAGTCCGGCCTTGGCCACGCCCATCCAGTCGTAGCCGGGCCAGGCCACGCTGGCGTCGAAGTCCAGGCCGACGACGGAACCGCCGCCTTTCATCAACGGCAGCGCGGCCATGGTGACCGCCTTGAGCGAATACGCCGAGACCTGCACGGCGGTGGCCACGTCAGGCCACCGGGTGCGCAGGAAGTTCCCGCCCAGCGCCTCCTGCGGGTTGGCGTACGCGATCGCGTGCAGCACGCCGTCCAGCCCGTCCACGTGCTCGGACACCCGGTCGGCCAGGGAGTCGAGGTGCTCGTCGATGGTCACGTCGAGCTCGAGCACCGGCGGTGGCGAGGGAAGCCGCTTGACGATCCGCTCCACCAGGCTCATCCGGCCGAAACCGGTCACCACCACCGTCGCGCCCTCGGCTTGCGCCACCCGCGCTACGTGGAACGCGATCGAGGCGTCGGTGATGACTCCGCAGACCAGGATTCTCTTGCCCGACAGGATTCCCATTACCAGTTCACTCCCGAGATGATCAGCACGTCTCTCACCCTGCCCTGCCGGACTCCGTCAACTAAATGGCCCGCCGCGCGAAGCTTGGGCGGCACCGCTTGTGGACTTCCCACAACTGCGGTTCAGTGCCCCATCCCGAGCCCGCCGTCGACCGGGATGACGGCGCCGGTGATGTAGGCGGCGTCCGGGCCGGCCAGGAACGCGACCGCCGCGGCGACCTCGGCCGCGACGGCGTACCGGCCGAGCGGCACGGCGCCGATGATCGCGGCCTTCCTCTCCTCGGACAGGTTCGCCGTCATGTCGCTGTCCACGAACCCGGGCGCGATCACATTGGAGGTGATGCCGCGTGACCCGAGCTCGCGCGCCAGCGACCTGGCCAGGCCGACCAGGCCGGCCTTGGACGAGGCGTAGTTGGCCTGGCCGGCCGAGCCGTACATGCCGACCACGGAGGAGATGAAGATGAGGCGCCCGCGGCGCATCCTCATCATGCCGCGCACCGCCCGCCTGGCCACCCGGTACGCACCCGCCAGGTTGGTGTCGAGCACCTCGGCGAAGGCGTCCTCGCTCATCAGCGCGAGCAGCGTGTCGCGGGTCACGCCCGCGTTGGCGACCAGCACCTCGACCGGGCCCTGATCCGCCTCCACCGCCGTGAAGGCGGCGTCCACCGACGCCGCGTCGCGCACGTCGCACTGGACCACCGCCAGCCCGTCCACCGGGTCGCCGGAACGCGAGGTCACGGTGACGCTGTCGCCGTCGGCCGCGAACCGCCGCGCGATGGCCAGTCCGATGCCGCGGTTCCCGCCGGTCACCAGCACGGAACGCCCCATGCTCGCCGCCCTTCTTCACGCCTGTTGAGGCACCTGAGGGTACCCCCCGGAGGGGGGCCGGGGGGGCATGGGGGGGGCGGGCAGCCCC
>Ga0306924_10006215_pt1 | contig 11882 bp, 19 predicted proteins | sample sta12Can44000111_FD_203756 | JGI IMG/M metagenome (GOLD analysis project Ga0306924, IMG submission 203756) | Lab enrichment of tropical soil microbial communities from Luquillo Experimental Forest, Puerto Rico - statanox.12C.anox.44.000.111 (v2)... | ecosystem: Environmental > Terrestrial >... | reverse complement strand
CAATTGCCGCGCGAAGCTGATCGGCGTCGGCCTTTCCTATGAGGGCTGCTTCCGGATTTTCGCCATCTCTATCACCTGGATTGGCTTGCTCGAGTTCGACCGCCTCGAGATCCTCAACGGTAACGACGGCTGTCGGACGATTCTTGCGGAGCCACGAGTAGGCGCTATTCCGGACAATGCTCAACACCCAGGAGCGCGCACTGCCACCAGCGTAATTTCGAATGGCGCGGAAGGCCCGCATTGATGCATCCTGCACCACATCCTCGGCGTCGGTGCGATTGCCGGTTAGCCAGTGAGCGAGCCGATAGGCTTCATTGAGGTGCGGCATGACAACGCTTCGGAAGCGTGCGTTGTCATCGAGCCCGCTCAACGAGTCCGGAGCATCAGAAGCGACCAACCGCATTGGTGGCCTTTCAGCTTCAATTGACCGGGTCTTGGTCTGCAGAGAAATTACCGACATGGCGCCAGCTCCCGATCGTTACAATTCGGTTTTGCTGGTGCGGAACAATCGAGCGAAATCCTCCAGCTGCTTCGCTTCGAGGTCGGAGACCGCCCAGTAGCTCACGCCATTCTCGACCCACCGGACCACGTTGTAGCCATTCACGGTGCGCGGGCTCTTATCGAGTTCGAAGCGGCTTTCCGTCGGCATTGCGGTGAGGCTGATAAGGTGTTTGGCACGGCGATACACCAATGTCGAGACAGGTGTTTGGGCAACTACGTCGACCCGTCCACCAATCAGCGTGAAATCGTCCTTGGCGAGGTCGACGACCCGCGGCGAACTTGTGATGCGGCCATTGAACCACGGCTTGACCGTATGCCGGTCCGTCGAGATGACATCGACCGCCTCCGGCGCCATCAGAGCGCGGATGTGGTCGGAGACGAGCGCGTCTGCAATCATCGTCGGCTGTTGTTGGCCCCCGACCGTCAGCCACGTCGCAGAGCTGCTGACAAATGCGGTCAAGGCGATTGATGCCGCAAGTGCGCGCCATGTTGGCCACACGCGCTCTCGCTTCAAACCACCGACCGATGACTCAATTTTGGCGCGCAGTCCGAGCGGCGCCTCCTCGCGCGGCAGCAGTCTACGAATTGATTGCTGCAAAGCCTTGATGCGTTCGGCTTCGCTGGCTATCGCGGGCTCCTGGTCTATCTGTTGTGTGACGCTCAGCGCGTTAGCGGGATCGAGCTCACCGTCGAGATAGGCATTCACCAGCAGTACTGATTTATCGTCTGAACGGGTCATAGTTGCTTCCTAGGGCGTCTGCGTCTTTATGTGGCGTGAGGCTTTTTCCCATTAACTTACAACGGCATAGGGGTGCCAAAGCTGATAATCAGCTCGGGTTCCTCACTTTACAGACTCGGTTACCCTTCGATTCATTCCCGAAAGAGCACATTTTTTTATTATCTCAATTCTCCTCGAGGTCCCTTTGAATGACCGTCCGAGCCGCATGGACATGCGATGCGCCGAGCCGTTCCGCTGCTGCAACAAACTCTGCATCGGAGATATACGCCCACGTCCACGCGTGAAGAATCTCTAGCCAGTTCATTGGTCGTAACCTTTCGTGGCTCCGCTACATCGTTAGAACAGCCGGATTTCCGGCAGGCAAACCAGAAACAGGGCAGGCCAAAGCGCACCCTGTTTTTTCATCAGCTCAAAAGGTGCGAAGTAGTTCATTGTAACCCAAGCTTCCACCGCCGGTGGCTGCTGGACTGTTCGAATTGAAGGCCGCGTCATGTCCCGGAGCCATGGCGAAAGAATGCAGCCCACTCCGGCGGACCGCGGCTACGACGTTCTCAGGAACGGTCGATTTGTGTGAGAACGACAGTACGTTGCCGGTCCCGTTGTCAGGATCGAACGACTGTGCAAATGCCGGCGTTGCGAAGGCGGTCAGCACCGCGATGGTAGTTAGAAATTTCTTCATAACATTTCTCCTGTGGTTGAGACTTAGAATTTTCGAGAGGGTTTACACACAGGAGGAGACTGCAGAACGTCAAAGATATTCCTTGCGGTCGTTGGCCGCCGTTTTTTGCACGACGGCTTTATGAAGCGAGTTTGAGAAGCCTTTCCGAAAATAAATAATGTCGAGTGCCATGAACCGTTGATTCAAATCGAAAAGCGCGACGGCACGCCCACAAATCTGATCAGCGTCGGTGACATCTTTGTGATGCTACTTTGCGCGGGAATAAGTCGCCGTAACGAACAGTCTCCATCTGCGTAAACGCAATTCGATGCAGGAGACTTCAACATGTCGGAACGTTGTGGGAGCTTGTGTCGCCGCACGATGCACGCCCGTACAGAGTCGAGTGAAAACATGATCAAAACGACATCGCCAAAGAATCTTGTAGTTGCAATTATTGTAGCTTTCATTTTCTCGGTGGCGACACCGGCCTGGGCGGCCGATGCAACAGCAGTCAAGATCGCGAACTTCACCTTCGGACCTCAAGAATTGAAGGTGAAAGCGGGCACAACGGTCACTTGGACCAACGAGGACGACATGCCACACACAGTGGTGTCGCCCAATAATTTCCGGTCCAAAGTGCTCGATGCCGAAGGCACCTACTCGTTCACGTTCACGACACCGGGCGCCTATAAGTACTTTTGTTCACTGCATCCGCACATGACCGGGACGATCGTCGTTGAAGCGGCGACGGGGAGCATCACAACGCAATAAGGATGTCCACGATGCGTAAAGTACTAACCCGCACATCGAATAGAGGGCGCAAATGAGTGCATTTTCAGATTCTTATGTATCGAGAGTGTTGCTTGCGGCGCAGGAGCCAAGATTCAGCTTCAATGCGGCGGCTCGGCGATGGCTCTGGCTCAGGACCTCTCTTTTGGACCCGTATCGGCCCGAGCGCCACTACATGCAAGGCCCCGGTCCGAAAAGCCGAGACAAGCTTGCGCGCTGCTCCCAGTACTAGAACCGCTCTGGTTTCATTGAGTTCTTGGATACCAGCACACCGCAATACAAATCAGGAGTACCGGCCATGTTTGCAGTTTCCAGAAGCAAGTTCGCCGCAATGTTAATCGCGTGCGGTCTTCTCGCAACGTCTTCTGCAGGCGTCCATGCTCAGCCGTCTGCCGATGACACGAGTCTCGCCACAGCCTTGCGCTCTGGCGGACTAGTAATCCTCGTCCGGCACGGCGCGACATTTGCCGATCAAGCTGACACCGATCCGTTTAATCTCGACAACATTTCCGCGCAACGCAATCTCAACGAGAATGGCATGGCGCTAGCGCGAGCCTTTGGCGCGGCGCTGCGTCAAGCCGCGGTTCCGGTCGGCAAGGTCTATACCAGCAAGTTTAATCGTGCCTACGAAACCGCGACGATTGCTGGTTTCACAGACATCGAGAAGACTTCCGATCTGACCGAGGGCGGGCTCGTGGTGTCACCCAACGAGAACAATCGCCGCGCGGAGGCGCTTCGCAAGTTGCTGGCGATAGCCCCAAAACCTGGCACTAACACCATTCTCATTACCCACAAGCCGAACATTCTCGATGCATTGGGCAAGGATTGGTTTGATGTGAAGGAGGGCGAGGCGTCGATTTTCCGCCCCGAAAACGGCAAGTATGTCTTGGTCGTACGACTGCAGATGGCGGATTGGCCGCGGGTTGCGGCGGCGACAAAGCAGTAACCCGTCAGTCTTCCTGTTGGACAACAGTCGAAACCAAGAATCGCATAATTCGTTTTTGGCCCTCAGCGGACATCGGTTAGTGCTTCACATGTCCGCTATTGGCCCAAAGCGGACATCCGTAGTTGCGCCGCACATGTCCGCTTTCGGGGGGGGTAAAGCGGACATGGCTTTTGCGCCGCATATGTCCGCTTGTGACCCAAGCGGACAAGACCGATAAGTGCTCTCAATCGGTCTTCATATTTATCGCGTGACAGGAGTTGCATTGGTCGCGCAATTGTTTGATCAGAAGTCTGAAATCGGCGGCGTGTTTGGCGCGACTGGCATTCCAGGCGACTTTTGAAGCTTCAGCGGCGCGCTTATAGAAATCCGTAAAATTCGTCCACACCTCGGGCGAGGCAAATGTGTCGGTGGCGGGGTCGCGATCAACGCCCGGCTTCCATTGATTGGTGGTCGGTGGGAACATGTGCGGAAACACCATCAACATTGTCGAGATCGTTTCCGCATGTTCCTGAGCATCGGCTAATTCGAGCTTCCCTTCCGGCGCCAGCATAGTCTCGATTTCATCCATGTTCATATCGATGGCGCCCATTAAGATTTTGCGGGCGAAAATCGTATCTTTGGCTGGTGGCGATTCCTGGGCGGGTGCAGGACGCGTGGTCAATCCGACTATCATTACCGCGATGGCAAACACTGCTGCGACAGCCCGTGACATCTCAAAGCGAAAATTCATGGCGCGAAACCCTAGAACCTATTCGAGTCCGGGCTTTTCCTGTTCGCGGATGTTGGCGGTAAATACTTCGCCGGTTGCGAGGACAGTCATTTTTTTTAAGGCGCCACCCTTTTTCTCAGTGTCGCGTAGCGGACTAAAAACAACCTCGACTTTGTCGCCGGCTTTCACCGCGTCTCGGCGCCACCCACCGGCGCGGACCAAATTGCCCGGACTGGTCATTTCCATCAGCCAATCGGCTGGCGTATCTCCCTCGTTGAGCGAACCATTGACCGTGAGGGTGACGTGCGGATTGACCCAGCGCAATTCCACCACGGTGCCTGTAATTGTCATCGTCTTGGAATGGTCGAACATAGTCGTCGAGTGATGCGCCGCGACGGAAGAAATTCCATTAATAAGAACAAAAAACGCGGCAATAGTGCAGGAAAAACGGGTGAACTGTCCCATGAGGCCCTTCCATTGATTCATGATTGCCGGTTCATTTTGCCGGAACGGAAACAGTGTTGCCCCAGGCAGATTTCTCCACGGGGACAAAAACGTGATCGCCCTCTGCATTGACTCGCTCGGCCAAATCGCCCTGGACACATACGCCCTCCACGATATCGAACTTGCGCGCGCGTTGGCGGAAGAAGATGCGCGTTGTTTTCCATGGCTTCGTCAGAATCTTCGGGGCGAAAATTTCAAGATCGACATGGAGTATATCCTTGTCGGCGAGGTGGATTCGCTCAATCGTTCGCATGTCACCATTGTTGGGCACGCCAGCGGCTTCGCTGATGGCGAGAGGTACTTCTGGAAGAATGTCCACCGTGTCGACTACGAGTGTTTCGCCCTCCCAGTGTCCGATCGAATGTCCGTGGAAAGTTGGATCCGAAACATCAGGATGGGCGCGGCCGTCTGTATAGATACGACGTATTCGGTTGCCATCGGATTCACCGAGCATGGTGACGCGACCCGGCGTAAACAGAATCTCCATTGCATTATGGGTGACTAGCATCCAGGACGGGTGCGCCTCGGGCAGACAATTCGAGAAAATGAGGCGGGGCCGTCCAGCCTTCTCCTCGGCAAACATGGCCTCGATCTTCTTGGCGGCTACTTCATTCCAGGGTGGCGGATTGGTCTTAACCTGCGCATCCTGGTCGGTGATCTTCGGGTTCCAGACCCCGCTCCAATCCGGAAGTTTGGCCAGGTCTGCCCAATCTTGCGCTGTGGGCGGCGGATTAATAACCGATGGCGTTTTCTTTGGCGCCTGCGCCGACGTTTGCGATGCTACTGAAGCTGCAATAATAAAAACAAAAAAGGATTTGCGAATGGTCGGCGAGCAGATTTTCATGGGCTACTCTCCCGCGAGATACGATCCGACGTCGCGCCAAAAGTAGCGCCGATTCAATGCATTGTGAAGCCGATCCCGCGGCCAAACGCGACTACCGCTATCCACACAAGCAACGATACCGCGGCGGCGACCTTGGCTGGCCACGGCGTCTGCTGGGTGACATCCCAATGCGCGATATTACCAACGCCGATGAGATGAAAGACCGCCATGTTGAGGCCTGCCAACAAAAGCAAGACGAGCTTTCCCCGGAAAAAAAAATTATGGGCGTAATTCACCGCGTCAGAGGCAAACATTAATGAGCCGGTGATTGCTGCGACTACAAATGCGCCCCAAGTAAACGGCAGCACGTCTTGCATGAGGCGGCGGGCTGAGCGGTCGAGCGATGCTACGCCAAGCAAACGCAGGTCGACGATCGAGATCGTGCCAACCACGAGCACGATCGCTAGTACATGGACGGATTCGATCCAAGGGAACAGGATTTCGTTTTCGCTGATGGCTTTAGCGACGGGCGTCGCCTGCAACCACCCGAAAGTGCGATCAAACTCCACTCGAAGGCCTCCCGTACTTCAGCATGGTGTCGATTGATTCAATTGACTAGGCGTAATAGGCAATCCATCGGCCTGCAAAGATGATCGCGGACCAGAGCAACATAGAAACGACCGCGATCGCGACCCGAAGTAGCCGCGGCGCAGATCCCAAATCGCCAAACGTCCCATCTTGCCGTCGGAAAAACTGCGAGAGGCCGGTAACGATGAGCGCTGTGATCAGCAGCAGCATCTTGAGCTGGAACGCAGGATTCTTGAGAGAACGCGCAGGCTCACCAATAATCATAATGGCGCCAGTTGCGAACAAGATCAGCAAAGGCCACCAGACGAGTGGTAAAAACCGGGAAAACACTGCCTTCATTGGTCTATCGGCCCAGAATATCCCTAGAAGGCGCAGGTCGATCATGAGGGCCGAGCTTGCAACGACAGCGATGGCAAGGATGTGGACTGTCTGCACTGTTGGCACTACCCAGCTTGTGGCCTGGATGGCTTGGCTGAGAGGCGTCTGATCGATCCACACACAAATTGCGTTGAGTGACTTACTAAATACGGGGCTCATAGCGGGTCAAAGTCATCGTCCTCTGAGCCACCATAGCGCAATAATATCTGCTTGTGGCCAAAGCGGGCATTCCCATATGTCGCATTTGATGTCGCATTCGGGGCTAAAGCGGACATGCCCTGTTGCACTGCATATGTCTGCTTTTGACCCAAAGCGGACATGGGCTTGATACTTAACAGCGAGGTGATCGAATGATTTTACCGCAGCGCAGAATGTCTGCTTTTGGCCCTGGAGATGAGAGCGGCCCCGATTTTACAGAATCAGGAAAAAGGACCGGATTATACGTTCGGATAAGACACGCTAATACGGCAACGGCCAATTTCCTTGCCAGAACGTCCAATCAATCGCGCGCGTTGCCGCCGCGCCCTTCGGATTTTTTGACTGTGAAGCGCCGCTTACTTAGTGTTTTGCGACGCGGCTTTTTTAGCTTGGTCCGAGCGATAAATCATGCACTTCTGCATGCAAGTAGGCTTACAGGAAACCCACATGTAGTTAGTCGTTATACAGATTTTTGTTCGACAATATTCCTCGCATGACATCTTGTAAGCAAGCGCCGGAGCCGAACCCATCACCAAGCCGATTGCAGCGGTTATCAATAGTGGTCGCAGCATGAAATTTATCCCGATCTGCAAGTGAGCGGCCTCCCGACCCTAGAGCCCTGCCATGGATGTATAATTAAAAGAAGCTGGCAGGTGGCGTGAGTGCTTAGAGGAATTTCGTTGCTGGCATTTCTCGTTACATTTGATCTTGCAATAATTGCCCTTGCTCCCACACCTTTCTTGGCAATACGCCAAACAATCCTGAGCAGCGAACGCAGGAACTGATAAATATGTGGCACCAAACAAAGCAATTGCGAGAAGCAGCCTAGACATGAACGACCTCCCGTTTTGCGGATCGGGAAACAATAATCAGATTTCGGAAGAAGCCTCGTAAATTTGCCCTCAATTTTTCAGCGTTCATGTCCGCTATGGGTCAAAAGCAGACATTTGCAGTGCAAGAGCGGAGACCGTTAGCTGTCGTTCTCGAATCTGGCGAATAACGCGTTGGCCCAAGATCCAACTAAAAAACCTGTCCGACCCGAGTCAGTATAGTGTGTTCCTGAAAGTAAAATTCTATCGAGCTACTTTGGCCCGTAACGACCGAAACCGTAACGGGCTATTTTCTTTTGGTACTATCGACCAAATTCGGTTTTGGAGACCAAATCGAGATAACAAACCATGCAGGCGTCGTGCGTCAAAATGGCAACTTAAAATCCAGGACAGCCCCATGTCAGTATAGGGCTGTTGTAACTACTGCCCCTTGGCCCGTAACGCCTCACATCGTTGCGGACTTTTTTCTTTCGGCACTCACCAAAATTTTTCGGCTTTATCCACATTCGCCATAAATGTGATTTGCGACACAGATTCTTGTAGCCGGGCCGAACCATATCCCCCTGGCACCTAATTTGGAGCCGCCGATGCGAATGCCAATTTTAGCTTACTTCCTCGTCGTCGGTGTCATCCTCTTTGGCGGGATGCATCTAGTGAACAACCAGCTCGAAGCGAAGCCGCTCCCTGTGTCGCAAAGGATCGGCGTTCCAGCCCCGTTCAAAGCCCCGCCAGAAGCAACCCGCTAAATGAATCGTGCTTCGCCTACGGCTTCACGCAACAACTAAGGAGGAATGAATGACAAAGCTCCCTGCCCTCGGAGTTGCCATCGGCGTCAGTTTCTTCTGCGTTCCCGCCGCCCAATCCATGCCCCTAGCGCCGCTCGAACAGGCACCGACAAGCGTGACAATTCCCGTTGCTGGTGGCTGTGGACTTGGCTTTCACCGTGGGCCGTATGGCGGATGCCGTCGCAACGGTTACTACGGAGGCGTGTACTACGGTGGCGCTGCAGTGGCGCCAGGCGTGGTAGTAGCCCCAGGTGTGGCGGTTGTCCCACCGGTCGTGGTAGCACCCAGGTGCCGTCGAGTTTGCAACCCATACCGATGCTGGACGGTTTGCTAACCGATCTGAAAGTTGCGGGCCATTTCAATTCGCTTACGCGCCACGAGTTGGCCCAAGGACATTTAAGAGTTCGACGGCACAAGACCAACGTAACGAACCATGCAGGCGTCGTGCATCTGTCCATGACGCCTGCACTGTGCAATCTCCTCCCGCAAATCCGGCAGCCGAATATCGGCACCGTAGCGTGCAATCAATTTCTGCTTTCGGTATTGGCCCGAGCGTCCGCATTTCTCACAGGACAGGTCGACTAGCAAACCATTTGGAGTCGAAGAGTTCGTCTACGTCATAAAAATGTTGCCAACTCGCGTCAGTATGCAGGGGTTCACACTAACATAAACTGCCCGCTGGCCCGTGGCGAACCTAACCCCCGTCGCGGGCCAGTTTTCTTTTTTTGCGTTCATTTTTCGCGCTTTGCTCGTTTAAGATTGGCCGCTCCCACAAGGGTTCACTCGTCGAGCACGAAGAGGACCTGAACTCGGAGCCTACCTCTTTTTTGTCCAATATCTGCTGAGAAGATCAGATGTTACACGGGTAGAATCAGCCAACGCACCTGAATCGGTCACCAACTCTTTTACGACCCGTTTGATAGATCTTAGGGGCTGCTCCTCAGTCATCGCTTTGTCAAGCTTGGCAACTCTCTTGAAAAGAGCTTGAGCAGATTTGTCTTGTTTAGCGACCCGTTCGCTCACTCGCTTGAACCGATCTTCAGCAAATTCTTTTCTTCGATTATCTATCAACCGCATTATCCCCATGCCGACCACGAACATGGCAATCCCAGTGACAATAAGTGCCGCCCAAACGTACGAAACGCCGAGCGGAATCCAAAAATCCATTTTGTCCATGGCCGCATCCCCCAGCACAGGACGGATTTATACCCGCTGTCGCTCCAAAGCTATGTCGGCTGTGGAAACGGTCACCCGTCTGTCGTGAAAGCGGCACACGATCTTCGCGCGGGACCTACTTCGGCCCTTGGCTTTGTCACGGGAGCTGAGGGCTTTTTTTCTAGAACGTTCCGTCCCTTGCTCTCGTAGCTGCTGGTGACTTCCTATTTTTGACTTTGATCCAGGTTCTCGAGCGGCTGGATTCGTAAGCGGACCCGAGCCGCTTGGAGACGATGCCCTCGAGTCCAAGCTTGCAGACGGCTTCAAATATCTTCTCGCCATCGCCCTCAGTATGTCGAACATACTGAATGCCCCCGCGCGACTTGATAAGGCTCCGTTTTTTACTCCGCAGGTTTCCGACCCGCCGGCCGTTAATGCGTTATGGGCGACAATATGCGGTTTACCGCAACCGACATCAAGTCGATTGCGTGCCGACGTTGTGGGAGTAAGGCACCCCTAATCCGGCGAGAGCCGCCACCCGCTGACGTAGGCGAGCGGCGGGCATTAGAGGGGACGGGGGCGTTTAGGTATGCATTCGCTCAAGCCGGTCGAAATTGCATTCAAACAATTACCATGGTTTTTCAGCCATGCCTTCGCGCGGATCTGCCACCCGGAGGCGGTGAAATTTTACAAAAGATTATCAGACGGCGCTGAACCGGACCGCGTTCTTAACGTGCTTCCAAACCACAAGACTATCTACCTTCCGATCCCGAAAGCAGCCTCAACACGCATTAGGCAAACTCTTGCAAGAATTGAGGGTCGTTTTTCTCGTTCCCTTAAAGCAACAAAGCGAACACGGTATCGAGGACCTTATAGTCCGCGCAATATTTCCATTGGCTCGTTTTTTAAGCTCGCGACCGACCCCGAGACCCTGCGATTTTCCTTTGTTCGCAACCCATACATTCGCGCGGTATCGTGCTGGGCTAACAAGTTTGCGGGCAAGCCACTCACTGAGGGTGACTTTTTCATCAACATCTATCTAGCGTCGAGAAATGAACTCGACGCTCGCTCGCCCGTCGGCCCTGGTCGTACGCTGTCCTTTGGTGAGTTTGTCCACTTTGCCACTAGCGGGCAAAAAGCCCGTTGTGACTTTCATCTCATGCCTCAAGCCGACATTTTAAAACTATCAGGCATGGAACTGGACTTCATCGGAAAAGTAGAAGCCTTTGATGTCGATTTTCTACGAGTGCTCGACCATTTAAACGCGCGCAATGAAATACGTCGTGATGCAATCATGGCGCTAAACAAATCAGCGCACGGTAACTGGCGTGACTATTACACATTCGATCTAACAAAACGCATTTATCGTGCGTACGAGCAGGATTTTGATCGGTTTAAATATTCATCCTCGATGTGAATGTGACCGGATGTCTGTCTTTGCGAGGTGAAGCTGATAAGTGACTTTGTGACTGAAAACAGCGATTGGATGGGCTTCCAGTGCGAAAAATTCTTATCATGGGATTGCCGGGTGCCGGGAAGACAACCTTAGCAAACGCACTTGCTCCGTTACTGAATGCGGTGGTGTTTAACGCGGATGCGGTCCGTTCCAACCTTTCGCCCGATCTTGGTTTCAGTCTCGAGGATAGGATAGTACACGCCCGTCGAATGGGTTGGATGTGCGACAGAGTCGCCGAGGCCGGCGGGACCGTGATTGCTGATTTCATTTGCCCGACGCCGCAAACCCGCGAAGCGTTCGGCGATGCATACACAATTTGGGTCGATCGTATTGAAGCTGGTCGTTTCGAAGATACAAATAGATTGTTCGTAATACCTTTGCGTTTTGATGTACGTGTCACGCCAGAGGGAACCCCTCAGTATTGGGCTGAGCACATCATGGGTCGGTTGCGACCATCTTTTGAACCGCAAAAACCGACTGCACTTTTTATCGGGCGCTATCAGCCGTTCCATGCTGGTCATTTGCGCCTGATAGAGGAAGGTTTAAAGAGGGTTGGTCAGGTTTGCATCGCCGTTCGTGACACCCATGGAATCGATAACAAAAACCCTTTACCGTTCTTCGCGGTAAAGCAGCGGATCGAAGCGGCGTTGTCAGCTTACGACGGCCGGTTCGTAATTGTAGCCCTCCCCAATATTACCAATGTATTCTACGGCCGCGATGTTGGTTACGCGGTCGAGCGCATTGTGCTTGATGAGCCAACCGAAGCAATTTCTGCGACAAAGATACGCCATCTCAGTAAGGCGCCCTAATCGGTGGGCGAAAT